>Ga0209517_10009252_pt1 | contig 11296 bp, 11 predicted proteins | sample PeaSoiMetSII2010_FD_187695 | JGI IMG/M metagenome (GOLD analysis project Ga0209517, IMG submission 187695) | Peat soil microbial communities from Weissenstadt, Germany - SII-2010 (SPAdes) (version 2) | ecosystem: Environmental > Terrestrial > Soil > Wetlands > Peat | place: Germany...
CTGATGTGTCAATCGACGGCTTGGGATGGGATGTTGTCAAGGATCGGCAATCAACTCAAGAATTACGTGGACAAGGAGCTGGGATCGACGCTTACGACGACGAACCGCCACTTGCGCTTTCTCGATACGCTGGCGATTGCCGAGAGCACGAAAAGCAGCTCCTTCGATCCCTCTTTGCTCAGACAAGGAAGGATGACGGTGTACCTTGTGCTTCCTCCCGAACATATACGGGCGCAGTCGGCATTGCTGCGGATGTGGATAAGCTTCTTGCTGCGGGCTGTCGTCAGGTGCGGGCTCGGCGAAAGCAGTAAGGTGCATTTCCTGCTCGATGAGGCGGCAGCCCTCGGTCACATGGAGTCCATTGACGATGCGCTGGATAAGTACCGCGGTTACGGCGTGCGCCTCCAGCTGTTCTACCAGTCATTGGGCCAACTCAAGCGCTGCTGGCCCGAGGGGCAGGATCAGACGCTACTGGCTAATACGACGCAGATGTATTTCGCGGTAAGCGACAACGAGACTGCCAAATACGTCTCCGACCGGCTGGGTGAGGCAACAGAAGTTGTCACCAGCGGCGGAACCAGTTACGGCACGTCCTCCTCGTCTGGACAACAGGGAGGCAAGAGCACGAGTTACTCGCAGAACGAGAATCACAACTGGCAGCAGTTGGGCCGGAAGCTTCTGAAGCCAGAAGAGGTGTTGACCCTGAGTGAGCGCGTCGCCATCACCTTCATTCCCGGCTGTTACCCGGTGTGGACGACGCTGGTGCGCTACTACGAGACCTCAGTGAAGGGCTCGGGGTGGTTCTGGGCTGCGGTGCGTGCCCTCGCAGAGTCAGTCGCCTTGCTGATAGCGGCAGGGCTACTCGCGCTGGCGCTGACGCAAATCGCAAGCGATAGAGGCGTGATGCCGGGTCTTCAGGATGAGTCCTTCCCGGCCGGGGATTGGATTCACGACGGCTTCTAACTGAAGGAGAGAGCCGCATGTCACAACTGCGAGAGATGATCGAGGCGATGAAGCAAGGCGTCGAAACGGTCAAGGAAGGCATCCAGGCCGCAGCGCCGGGCCTGACCCTCAACAACGTGCTGCACGATGTTGGGCAGGAGCTGAAGCAACAGGCCGCACACGGTGCCCATGAACTATCGGCGGCCTTGTTCAACGGGTCGGCATTCGTCATGTACCCGCGTCAGGGGCAGGGAAAGGACCAGGTCGATGATCCGCAGCATGGGCCTTCGCAGGAGGGGCAGAAGGAGCAAGAGGCGCAGAAGCAGCAGGAGCGGGGCGGCATGAGCATGTAGCCGCCGCCCATGTGATGCCGTCGGGAAAAAGGACGTGGCCGCAGTCATGAGCTGTCAACCATAACGTTCGCCCAATGGAAAGGAAATACCCATGAAAAAAGCTATCCCGGGAGTGTTGGTTCTCCTTGGGGCCGCCGTGTGGCTGTGGCTGACGACGCAACAGGGGCCGCAGCCCGCTCCTCCCGCCGTTCGCACGGCGGAACAGGCGCCGGCCACTCCGCCCAGCCCAGCCGCCCTGGCCGCATGGGACAAGATTCAGCCCCACCTGGCTGCCGCTGAGAAGGCGGGCAATGACGTGGTCGAGAAGCACTGTGACCGAGTGAAGGAGTTCTTCGCCGAGCGCAGGAAGCGTGCCCGCCCCTTCGCCGAGCAGGCCCTGTCGCTCGGGAGCAAGTGGGCGTTCGTCAAGAGCAAGCTCCCCTTAACGGATGGCGACGGGCACCGGGAATACCTGCGTGAGCAGTTTGAAGAGATCGTCTTCTCCGGTGCGGAACTGGAAGAGGTTCTCCAGTCGGCCGTGAAGGGATGCGTGGCCGAACTGCAAGGCATCGAGAACGAGCTGCTGGTGAAGGTTCGTGCCGACCTCAGCGACGACGCCGTGGGCGCACCGAGCAGTGACGTGCGTTTCCCCACCGAGGCCGCTCTGCACGAGCAGTATGCGCGTGCAGTCGAGAAGGCGGCGAAGACGTTCAGGAATGACCTGCCCGTATGGGGCGGGAGAGAAGCCGTAACGTGGGTCGGCGCCGACCTGACGGCACCTATCATCCAGTCGCTCGCGGCCAGCCTCATTGCCCGCCTCGGTCTGTCCGGCGGCATCATGGGCGGCAGCGTGGCTTCCGGCGCCATCACCCTCGGCGGCGGGGTGATCGCGGGCTTTGTCATCGACGCGCTGCTCGACCGCCTGCTGCGGTTGCTCGGTTACGACCCGGAATCCGACATCGAGGAACAGGTCATCCAAAGCTTGCGCGATAGCGAGAACCTGATCCTCCAGGGTGAAGGAGCGGCGGACGCCGCGAGGGCGGGCGGCGTGGACAAGAAGGATGCAGGCAAGGGTCTGCATTACTACCTGTCCGCTCTCAGCCGGGAGCGGACGAAGCTGCGCAACGAGGCGCTCAGGAAGCTCGTGCTGGAAGGGGGTGAGCGATGAAGCGTTACGGCGGTTTGCTCGCGTTGGCCCTGGTGCTTGCGGCTGCGGTGCCGGCCTTGGCGGACGGCAAGAGCCGCGTCGCCGCCGAGGTGGCGGAGTACGCGATGCAACGGTTCGGGCGGCAGGCGGTGCGCGAAGGCACCGAAGCCCTCGCCAGGAAGATCGAAACCGCCGCGGCGAAGCACGGCGACGAGATCTTCGAGGCTGTGCGCAAAGTGGGGCCGAGGGCGCTGCCCCTGGTGGAGGAGGCCGGGGCGCACAGCGGCCAGGCGGCGAAGGTGTTGGCCCGTCATGGGGAACCGGGCGCGGCCTGGGTGGTGTCGCGGCCAGGAGCCATGAAGCTGGTGGCGCGGCACGGGGAGGAAGCGGCGGCGGTCCTGGTCAAGCACGCGGGCATCGCCGAGCCGGTGGTAGAGGGACTCGGCGCCCCGGCGGTGCGGGCGCTGGCGGCGACCGGCCCGCAGGGCGGCCGGCGCCTGGCCATGCTGATGGCGGATGGCGACCTGGCCAAGATCGGCCGCACCCCGGAGTTGCTTGAGGTGATCGCCAGGTATGGCGACCGGGCGGCGGATTTCGTGTGGAAGAACAAGGGGGCGCTTGCCGTCGGGACCACGTTGGCTGCCTTCCTCGCCAACCCCGAGTCCTTCCTTAACGCCGGCCAGGGGGTGACGAAAACGGTGGCCGAAAGCGCCGTGCGCCCACTGGCGGAGGTGCCGGGTAAGGCGGCCGAGGGCATCGCCAAAGGCACGAACTGGACCGTCATTATTCTTGGCCTGCTCGCGGTAGGTGGCGCGTTCGTGGCCGTGAAACTCGGTTGGCTCCGCCAACGGCAGGCGCCGCAGCCACCCGCCCAGGCCACGCCGTCAGCCGCACCAAACACGGGCGGCGCGGGAATACCTCCCGCAGATGGGAGGGACATCCGTGCTTGACCACCTGCCATCGCCGGATAGTGGACCGTTCCTGGTCGTCGTTGTCTTCCTCGGGTTGCTGGCGTTGCTCGTTTTTCTGGTCATCAGGGAGTTCTTCTGCTGGTTCTTTAAGATGTCCGCGATCGTTGACCAACTGAAAGCCGTTAACCTTCAGTTGCTAGACATCAGCGCCGCCAATCTCGCTTGCCTGACGGAGTTGCTGAAGACGAACGAGGCGCTTGCAAGAATTGCCCCCCCAGCATCACCGCCGGCATCTGGAGGTAATCCGTCATGCAGATAGGCAAGGATGACGGCCCAGCCGCACTGGGCGGCCACTGGCCGCGCGGGCCGCCCGCCAGGGCAACGAGTCCGCGAAAGGCCCGGGCTGCGGGCGGCGAACTGTCGAACTGACCACAGACGAATGCATGAACCTCTTAACCCTCTGGAGAACTGTCCGATGAAAAAGCTCAATTGCATCATGGTGGCGTTCGCCCTTCTCGCGCTCTTCCTCGTGCCGGCCGCGGCCTTGGCCGCCGACCGGCACTACTGGTCCGGCAGCGACGTCCAGGGCTACGGCTACACCTTTGAGAACACGACTGGCGACAACTGGACCTGCACACGGAGCGGCGGGAAGCGGACCGTCTCGGGCAAGTACACGGAAGTGACTCGCACCGAAGACTTCATCGAGATCCAGCTCATCGGGAACAAGAACGAGCGGTGCCGGATCTACAAGAGCAAGTGGTACTCCTGGTCGAAGACGGACGGGGAGTGGATCGAAATGGCCTCCGGCAAATGGGGCTACTAAGGAGGTGATGGAGCAGCAGTAGCAGGGCGGGCGTGCCGCGCGGCAGGGTGTGTTCCTTGCCCGCGGCATCCCGTCGGTCACAGGGTCCGGAGAAGCCGCAAGCGATTCCAAAGGCTGAGAGGCTGTGAAGAAATCGGATGCGTACAATGAAAGGAGAGGCCCAAGGAGAACGAGAAGGAGCAGGCGATGAGATCACAGAAGCACCCCGAGCAGAGCGCAACGGAGATCGCCGCTGCGAGCGAAGGCGCTGGCCCCGCGGCGACTGTCCCAGCCCTGGCTGCTGGCCCCACCGGGTCCGAAACCGGAACCCCTGCGCGCCCGGAACCGGATCGCGACGCCCCACCGCGTCTACACACCCCTGATCGCCAACAACTCCTTTCGTCCATGACCATCGATGAACTCCTTGAAGCTGACCACCCCGCTCGCGCCGTCTGGTCTTACGTCGAGGGGCTCGACCTCACCTCGTTGTATGACCACATTCGGGCCCGTGGCAGCGTTGCCGGGCGACCGGCCAGCGATCCCCGTCTGCTCGTCGCCTTGTGGTTGTATGCCACGCTCTCCGGCTTTACCAGCGCTCGCGAACTCGCCGATTTGTGTATCCGTCACGATGCCTTCCGCTGGCTCGCCGGTGGGGTATCCGTCAACTATCACACGCTTGCTGATTTCCGCACCGACAACCTTGAGCTCCTGGAGAAGTTGCTCAAACAGTCTGTTGAGGTGTTGCGTCAGCAAGGTCTGATCGATCTGGACCGAGTCGCTCAGGATGGCATGCGCGTCCGCGCCAGTGCCGGGGCCGCCTCCTTTCGCCGCCGCGCGACTTTGGAGAGACTGTTGCAAGAGGCCCAGGCTGAAGTCCAGCGTCTGCGGCAGAAGCTGGCGGCGACTGCGGCTAATCCCACGGCCCCACAAGAGGTTGCGACCGAACAGGCGTCTGCCGGCGTGCCGTCACCGCAACAGCAAGCGGCTGCGATGCGTCATGCTGAGGACCGCCTGGAGCGCATCGAACAGGCCCTTGAGCGGATGCCCGAGATGGAAGCGAAGATCAAACCGGACGATGACAAGGAGGCGCGGGTCTCGACAACGGACCCCCAGGCGACGGTGATGAAGATGGCAGATGGGGGCTATCGTCCGGCGTACAACATCGAGAATAGCACGGCTTGCCGTGGTCAGGTGATCGTGGGCGTGGACGTGGTGACCGAGGGCAGTGACCAAGGCCAATTGCCCCCCATGTTGGATCAGATTGAGAATCGCTTCGGGCAGCGTCCCAAGAAGGCGCTGGTCGATGGAGGATTCGTGAACCTGAAGGATATCGAGGAAGTGCAAGGCGGGGCGAAGAAGTGTACGGTCTACGCGCCGGTGCCCAAGCCGAAGAAGGAAGGGGTTGATCGGCATGAGCCGAAAGCGACGGACAGTAAAGAAGTGGCGGAGTGGCGAAAGCGGATGGGGACGCCGGAGGCCAAGAAAACCTACAAAGAGAGGGCCGCGACAGCCGAGTGTGTCAACGCACAGGCCCGCAATCGCGGCCTCCAACAACTCATGGTTCGAGGCATCGAAAAGGTCAAGGCCATCGCGCTGTGGTTCGCCATCGCCCATAACATGGCACGCAGTTTCGCTCTCCAACCGCAACCAGGGTGACCGCTTGGTCTTGACCTCGCCCCCCTCTTGGCAGGATTTTTTCACAGACTCTGAGTGCTTCTCGCAGGCCGGTTTGAGGCACACGTCGCACTCCCGGTAGAGCCAGGTGTCCCGGTCCCTGGGGTCCACCTTCAAGACCGGCTGGAGTTTTCGGCTGCAACCATCGACGCTGCATTTCACGAAGGGCATGGAGATTCCTCTCCCGTACTCAGGCAGTTGGGGCAGTACCAGGGGGCGGGGGTCTTGACAGGTTTCGGGCTTCTCCTGCGGCACCGGGCGCACCGGAAGCGCTTGCCCTTGACGGCGGTTTTCGGGCGCACTTTCTTTCCGGTCCTGAGAATGTTCCTCGCCATCGGAGCCTCCACACGCATTTTATCAGAACGGTGGAGCAACATGAGCAACCTGCCCGGCCCTGCCGAACCGGGCAGGTTCGCTCATCGCTCCCTGAAAGTAGTGGTGGCGGTTCACGCCGTCAAAAGCAGTCGGTGTTGCGGCAGCACTTCTTGAACCGCTTGCCGGAACCGCACGGGCAGAGGTCGTTCCTGCCCAGCTTCTCGGCCAGTTCCTTGCTCCCGTGGACGACCCGGACGCCATGCTTCACCTGCATCTCGGACGGGAACCCCTTGCGGCGTTTGCTCATCGGCTCGAAAAAAACGGCTGGTGATCGAGGTCTTGCTGGTCCATGATCCACCGCCTTCCTGTGTAAAATAGGCGACAACACCCCACGTTGAGACGGCGGGGCTGGCGAGAAGGTTCGCTGCTCGCCGTGAGCGGCCAAGCATCGACGGTGCGCCAACGGCCCGGAGTTGCGGTGCCCCAGGTTCGTGCGGAGGACTCGGAGATGCTGACCGACCCGATCAAGCATGTAGTGGTCTTGATGCTGGAGAACCACTCCTTCGACCAAATGCTGGGGTCGTTCCGAGCGGCCTTCCCGGACCTCGAAGGCGTCGATCCCGCCCGCCCTGGCAGCAACCGGGACAAGGACGGGACGGCGTACTCGCAGGCGGTGACGACGGCGACCGCCGTGCGGTACGACCCCATGCACGAACTGGCGAACGTGCTGCACCAACTCGAAGGCGACAACGGCAACTTTGTGCTGGACTACTCCCAGGCGTACCCCGCCACGATCCCGGACGAGCGCCAGCAGATCATGGGGTACTTTGCGCCCGGCTCCCTCCCCGCCCTTCACGAACTGGCCAGGCACTTCACGGTCTGCGACCACTGGTACTCCTCGGTCCCAGGGCCGACCTGGGCGAACCGCTTTTTCGTCCACAGCGGCACGTCCCTGGGCCGGGTGCAGATGCCCGAAGACCTGAACGACAGCCTGCGCCACCCCGGTCTTTACTTCGGCTACGATCAAGACACGATCTACGACCGGCTGAACGAGCGGGGCGTGCCCTGGCGGATTTACCACGGCGACATTCCGCAATCCCTGGTCCTGACCCACCAGCGCACCGTCCAGAACGCCCGGCGGTACGAGTTCATGGACGTGTTCTTCAGCGATGCCAGGGGCCAGGAGGAGCAGTTCCCGGCCTTCTCCTTCATCGAACCGTGCTACTACTGGCCCGGCCAGAACGACGACCACCCGCCGCACACGACGTTGCGTGCGCAGGCCCTCCTGGGCAGCGTGTACAACGCCTTGCGCCAGAACGACCGGCTCTGGAATTCGACGCTGCTCGTGGCGCTGTACGACGAGCATGGAGGCTTCTACGATCATGTGCCGCCGCCCGCCGCTGTGCCTCCTGACGGTCATGCTCTGCCGAACTTCGCCTTCGACCGGCTCGGCGTCCGGGTGCCTGCCCTGCTCGTCTCGCCCTGGGTCGAACGGACGGTCATGAAGACCGAGTTCGACCACACCAGCTTGCTCAAGTACCTGACGGAGAAGTGGGGCCTCGGCCCGCTGACCGAGCGAGTGGCGAGGGCGCAAAGTTTCAGCTCGGCCATTCGGACAACCGGCCAGCCTCGGACGGACACGCCGGGTTCCGTGCCGCTTCCAGCGCTGGCGGCTGCGCCGGAGGCGCTGGCGGCAGCCGGGCCGGGCGAGCCGCTGAATGGGCACCAGAAGGCACTTATCGCCTTCAGCGAGTATCTGGAGCGGGAGATCGAAGAGCCGGTCGGCAAGCCCGCACGGGCGGCGGCGATGATGGCCGGGCCACCGTCGCAGGTGGAAACTGCGAAGAGCCGAGTCGCAATGTTCCTGGCCCAGCAGAAGGCGAAGGCTGGGGAACCATAAGTGGATAGCGGGGCCAGCCCTCTCCTTGAGCCGAAGGGTTCACGGTGCGGCTCGTAAAACGAGAGGCCAGCAGATAAATACGGTATGCAATCGTTCCACCACTTCACGGAGGCCAAAGATTCCAGCAACAAGATCAAGGCGATCACCGATCTCGTGGACGCCTTGAAAGGTGTTCTCGACCATTACGACATTGCCACACGCCGGGTCATTTGGAAGCGCCTCACGACGGCGAAGGGGCACGAATTGATGGAGAAGCTGCTGCGCAACCCCCGGACCCACCTTTCCATGAGCGAATTGCGGAAGCTGGTCGAGGGCGGCTGAAACCGAAGCAGTAGAAGGCCGGTGTGCGATGACAAAGAAGGGCAGCAGGCCGAGGGCGATCCAGAATACGCTGGCCCGCCTGGGAATGCAGTCCAGCCCCGCACAGGTCGTCGCTTTCTTGGCGAGCTTCGGGATCGACGTGAACGAAGGGCTGGTGCGAGAGGTCAAGGTGGACATGCTGAAGCAAGCCGCCAGGATCGAGCGGCAACAGGTGAGGACTCCGCAGGTCGAGCGGCCCCAGGTGCGGCGTCCTCCCAAGGTGCCGCATCGTAGGAGCTTTCGGTCGTAGCTGCGACGAAGGCGTTTAGCCTTCATTCTCGATCAGCCACGCCAGCTTGTCCCAAGCAGCCGGGACGTGCTGGCGATGGTTGGGCCGCACTCGCCAAAACCCAGCGACAGCCCCGCCCGCCGAGGCCCGGATCATGGGTACGCTTTTTTGACCACATGGGGGTGAAGAGGGTGCATCATCGGTATCATCGGTACGCTGCCTATCTATAGGCAGCAGCGTACCGATGATACGAACATCGGTACGCTGCGCCGTACCGATGATCCGTACCTATGTTCCGATGATCCGCTTCCGCACTACCGCAACCATGCGTTGCGCACCCTTCCCTACCGTGACGGTGCCCGGCACGATCTCCACAACGCCGCCTTCAAGCAGCACGTCGAGGATGCGGCTGAACCGTGGGAGGCCCCAGCCGAGGACGGTCTGCAACTGCTTCTTGGTGCAGCTATTCCCCTTTGCTTCCAGCGCCTCCATGAACTTGGCCATCAGCTTGTGGTCCTCCCGGCTCTTCTTTTCCTCCTTCTGCACGTCCTTCATGGCTTTGGTCTGCTCCTTGGCCTCGTCCAAGGACAACACTTTGACTCCCCACTTCCGCCCGGAGAAGTTCTCGTCCAGAACCCCCTCGTGGATGTCCAGCCCCCACAAGCCTCCGTGCCCGCAGCTTCCGCCAGCGCTGAACCAAAGCTGGTGGACGCCGGTGCCCGGCTGGTACGGCGCACGCCGGTTTATCAGGAGCCACTGGCGGGCGAACTCCTGAATCCCGGCGAAGGCCAGGTCTTCAAGCTCCAGAGGCTCGAAGGGGGTGAGCAGCCCCTTCTTGGCGTGGTGGACCAATACCGGCGTGCAGCCAACGTCCAGACAGGCACGGGCGACCGCCAGCAAGAGCGGCCCCATGTCGAACAGGTTGGCAGCGGACTTGCCCTTGTCGCCCTGGCCCGACAGCAGGCACAGGTACAGGGGGTCAATCACCGCTACCTCGATCTGCCGTCGCTTCAACCCGCAGCGCAACTCGTCCAGTTCCTCCTCCACCGAAAGCTGGGGCAGGCGGAAGTCCCATTCGCAGTCCACGTCGCCCAGGTTGATGCCCTTGGCGGCGCAGACCCGGAAGGCTGTTTCCTGCAAGGTGAATTCGCCGCTTTCGCCGGAGAGCATCACCGTGCGCACGGGGCGGGGCACCCCGAAACCACCGAGGAAGGGTTCGCCACCGCCGAGGGACAGGCACAAATCGACCAGGGTTGAGGTTTTCAGGGCCTTCTTGGGGCCACCGACGATACAGGGTTGACCAACTACCAGGAGCTTGTGGACCAGCCAGCGCACGTTGTATTTCGCCTGGGCGAACTCGGCGGACGTGACGGGCGAGAAGCGGTAGGAGGATTTCTTCACCGACTCGGCCTTCGGAGGCGGGTCGCCGGAAAAGTAGTCATCGGCGTAGATCGCCTCCTCGTCCTCCAGCGCCGGTCCTCCCTGCTGCGGCTGCCAGCAGCCCACGATCTTGTCGATCTCCTCCTCCAGCGGCAGCCAGATGTCTCTTGACCAATCATAGAACTGCGACTGCCCGGCAACGGCCTGGGCGAGCGTCCTTTCGCCGTAGGTCTTGCTACCACGAGCTTGGTCCCACTTGGGGCGGTAAAGGGCGCTCTGGCGGAACAGGCGGTCCATCACTTCGGGATTGCCCTGGGACCAAAACGCCAGCCTGCTGCACAGGGAAAGGTCCGCCTCGGACTGCGACTCGAAGCCCTCTCCCTCCCAATCCCCGGCATCATAAAGGGCACGGAACGAGTCGCCGTTGCTGGCAGAACGAGCTTTATAAAGGATGCGCTGGTCATTGACGCTCAGGTGAAGATGCCCGTTGCGCTCGGCGTGGGAGTGGGCTTTCTTAGGCTGCTCCCTGCCGCTCCCCTTGGCATGGTCCTGGGGGAAGACACGAGCGTGCAGTTGGAGAAGCTGGTTCTGACGTGGCTCGACCGTCTTGGGGGTTCCGGGCAGCCAGTTGCCGGTGACAGTGAAGAAGCGGGTTTCCGAGTACATTTCCAAGCGACCCGTCCGCCGCCGACCTTCGGGCAGCTTGCCCAGGGCCAGGATTTTCCCGCCCGTCCCGGATGGTGAGATTTCGGTGTAACTGTTGATCTGGCTGACGACCTCCTCGGCCCACGGCTCGACGGTCCCAGTCGGGTTTATGCACTTGTCGCAATCCACCCCGGCATGGTCATCGCCCAGCATGAAGCCGATGCCGTCCCATCCCGGCTCTTCCAGATAGGTTTGCAGAGCGGCGTCGTAATTCGTCCACGTTGAGGAGTCGTTGGCCTTGGCCTTCGGCCAGAAGACCTCATCCGGGGGCGGCGGGCACGCCTGGTAGGGCACCTTGGTCCATTTCCATCGGCCCTTCTTGTCCTGACGGACCTCGCAGCGCCATACCACCCAGCGCCGCCGGGACTTGATTTCGGAGGGGATGTTCTCAAACTGAATGGCCAAGGCTTTGGGCTTCGGCGGGATGTCTGCCTTGAATTGCGAATCCGTAAGCGCTAACATAGATAGAGTAATCCTTCACTAAGAGCGCCTAACAAAACCCTGGCCAGAGTTATCTTCGCCGTATACAATACTGATGGGAGGTTTGCCCCCCCGTGGATGACTCTCGATGGAGGGTACTCCTATGGCTAAGCCCCTCT
>Ga0209517_10009253_pt1 | contig 11295 bp, 10 predicted proteins | sample PeaSoiMetSII2010_FD_187695 | JGI IMG/M metagenome (GOLD analysis project Ga0209517, IMG submission 187695) | Peat soil microbial communities from Weissenstadt, Germany - SII-2010 (SPAdes) (version 2) | ecosystem: Environmental > Terrestrial > Soil > Wetlands > Peat | place: Germany...
ATCTCATAAATGTCTCATGAGGATGACGAGGCAGCCGAGCTGGAGCATGCCGAGGAAGTTGGCTTCGTGATATTCCCAGCGGCTGACGAGTCGGCGGAAGTTGTGGAGCCAAGCGAAGAGGCGCTCGATTTTCCAGCGGCGGCAGTAGCGACGGAGTTCGCGGCCGTCCTGGGTGTTCTTTCGGCTGCGGTTGTATTTGTGGGGCGCGATGAGCCGGATGTGGTGTTTTTGTAGCAGGCGCCGGTCTAGCGGATCGCTGTCGTAGGCGCGATCGCCAATCATTCGTAGCGGTTTGGTTCGGGTGAAGCGTTGCTCGATCGTGGCTTCGACAAGTTTCGTTTCATGCGGCGAAGCGCTGGCGATGCTGCAGGCGACAGGAAGACCATGGCGGTCTGCGATCGCCATGATTTTACTGCCTTTTCCGCGGCGAGTCGGGCCGACAGCAGCGCCCCTTTTTTCGCCGAACTGAAGCTGGCGTCGATGAAGGTCTCCGACAGATCGAGTTTGCCACGCGCTCGCAGGTCTTCGGCCAGCGCGTGCAATAGCCGAGTCAGCGTGCCGTCGCGCTGCCACTGCTGAAAGCGGCGATGACAGGTTTGGTAGGGTGGATAACGGTCGGGCAGATCATGCCAAGGAGCACCGGTGCGCAATACCCAAAGAATCGCGTTCAGCACGGCTCGCGCATCGCGCCAAGGCCGACCTCGACCGTCGGGACGTCGCTTCGGAGTAAGCAGGGGCGTAAGTTTGGCCCACTGCGCTTCGGTCAGGTCCATGCTCCCGATTTACGCTAGTTCACATAACTCACAACCAGCAAATGACTTGAATGTGTTTATGAGATAACTCCTAGCAACTTCCAGTACGTAAACTATTGAAAACACGCGGGGACCCGTACTGGAAGAAAATCCAGAATCTGATGTACTGCCAATTGTACGACCTCCCAGCCGAGGGGAGACAACGAAAAAAAGGCCGCCAAAGAAACCAGAGGCTGCCGGTCTGAAGACCGGCGCTACGAAGGCCGACAACACCTACAATTGTCGCGGCGGGACTGCGACGAGGCGTTTCTCGCGGACGTAAAACTCCCGGTCGCGCCAGTGGATGCGCTGCGGGAAGAAGCTGGCGACCCAGACGACGAACGCGAAAGCGTCGCGCAGGGGCAACATCTGCAATTTCTGGCGGACGAGCTTGTCGCGCATCCCGCGCGCGCCTGCGCTGAGCGCCATTTCATAGCGCAGCAGCGAATAGCCCGCCGTGAATCCGAAGGCTCCCAGCCACGAATGCGCGAGAAACAGGCCCACCAGCGACCACACCAGGCCGTGCGTGAACAGCAGACCCGCATGCCCCCAGGGGCGCGAGAATCGAATGCTGAGATTCCAGCGAAGCTGGTGGCGGAAGGCCTGAGCCAGCGTTTCGCGCGGGTACACGATGTCCACGGGAAAGCGGCTTAGCTCCACGCGATGGCCGCGCGCGGCGAGGCGGTTGCCCAGCTCGTAGTCGTCGCAGAAATAATCCACGAGCGATTCGAAGCCGCCGATTTCGGCGAGATGTTTTTTCGTGGTGGCCATCACCGCGCCAAGCATGAAATCGAGTTTGCCTCCGCCGAAAAGCCACGCGACCAGGACTCCCGGCGCGAAATCCGCGCTATTGCCGAGGGCTTCGAGATCGGCGGCGAACCCGCCATCGGTGAGGCCGCGATAAAGACACGTGACGCCGCCCACCGCGGAATCGGCGAAGGGCGCGGTGACCGCGCGGAGAAAACCCGGCTCGACGCGTACATCGCTATCGCTGACGATCACGACCGCGTTGCGCGCTTCGCGGACCATGCGGCAAAGCTTGTTCACCTTGTCGCTCGCGCCCAGCGGATCCGAGCCGACGAGCAGGCGAATCGAGCGTTCGGGAAAATCGGCAATCAGCTTTCGGATGACCGGGATGGCAGGATCCTGGTCGTCGGTCACGCAGAACAGGATTTCAAATTCGGGATAGTCCTGGCGGCAGAAGCTGGCGTAGTTTTCGTAGGCCTCGCGGTCGAGACCACGGATCGGCTTCAGGATGCTGACGGGCGGAAAGTAATCGCCCGGAGCGGAGGATGACGGCTGAAAAAACCTGCTCGCGGCGATGATCGCAAGCAGGTAATGCGCGAACGGAGCAACGGCCAGCACGAGAAGCGCTTCGCGAATCAGCGTCCAGGGCGTCATGACGTTTCAGACCATCTCACAACTGGCCGGCCTTGGCCACCAGACCCGGAAAAATTGCCGAGCCATCACAAAGGGCTCAAAACCGCCGCTTCGTGGACTCTGATGCCGCAAGTTAGCTGCTTAAGGGAGCAAAGCCCATGCTGCCGTTGCTGCACCAATCGAGCCGCCCTCGGGCGATCCACCTAACGTTTTCCGAGAGCGACCAGCGCGACGCCCATGCACACGAGCGCGACGCCCACCAGCCGCTGGGGCGTCACGCGCTCGCCGAGGAATAGCCTGCTGCCCACCAAAACAAACAAGTAGCTAATGGCCGTGGCCGGGAATACGAAACTCACGTTGGCGACCGAGAGCATTCCGAGCAAGGCGAAGAAGCCCGTCGTCATCATCGTGAGGCCGATCCAAAACCAGGGAACGCGCATCGCGCGGCCGATCACCCGAAAGATGGCGCCCGGGCGGAAGTCCGTGACTTCGCCGACGGTCTTCATCGTGCGCGCCATGCACATTTCGCCGGCTGTGCCGGGGAAAACGATCAGGAGATAGAAAATCAACTGCGTCAGCACTATTCATGCTCCGTGGTGCGCGGATGCGTGTGGCCGACCACAAACACGCCCACGCAAATCAGCCCAATGCCGGCCCAGCGGATGGGCCGGATCGTTTCGTGCAGAACGAAATGCGCCAGAAGAGCGATTATCAGGCTGGAGATCGAAGACGCCGGCAGAACGTAGCTGTAGTCCGCCCAGGAAAGCACCAGCAGGTAGGCGACGAAAAACGCCAGGAGCAGACCGATGCCCAGCCAGATCGTTCCGGAGGTGAACGCGCTGAAGAAGAACTGGAAAATGTCGGCGGGCGCCCAACTGGCCATCGGGGGAATGCGCTTCATGCCCTTGCCGAGAAACATGTCTCCGAGCGGGGCCACGGAGACCATGATTAAAAGCAGCGTGAACGTTTTTAGGTGCAGGCCTTGCGGCGCCGTCATGCTCCTTGCGACTCACCGAGCCCGGAACGCGGGTTCATCGGCGGCACGGCAACGATCGCTTTCTGGTCCACGCCCTTGCGCTTCTTGGATACCCGGCGGCGATCCGCGCGGAGCTTCATGAAATCCACGGCCTCGTGATAGAGGCGCTTGCGTTCATGCGAATCCCAGAGCGAGTCGCGAACGATGCGCCAGGCGACCTTGGGCCGGAAATAGTAGCTGTCGTAGAAGCGGTTCACGGACTCGACCATGTACTCCTTGGAGAGGCCGGGATATTCGAGGTGAGGAAGCTGGTGGCCGCCGTCGTCGGTGATTGCTTCGCCGGCGAGAAAACCCTCGCGAACGCCCTGGTCATAGAGCTCGGTGCCGGGATAGGCATGCGCCATGGAAACCTGGATCGTTTCGCAATCGAGATCCTTCGCGAAGTTGATGGTCTTCTCGATGGTTTCCTTGGTTTCGCCCGGCAGGCCGATGATGAAATCGCCGTGAACGTGGATGCCGACCTTCTTGCAGTTCTTGACGAAGTTGCGGCCCATGTCCAGCGTCTGGCCCTTCTTGATGTTCTTCAGGATCTGCGCGTCGCCCGATTCAAAGCCCACGATCAACAGGCGGCAGCCGGCGTCCGCCATGGCCTTCAGCGTTTCGTAATCTCCATGGACGCGGGCCGTGCAAGACCACTGGAAGCCGACGGGCTTGAATTCCTTGCAGAGGGCCAGGACGCGATCCTTGCGGATGTTGAAAGTGTCGTCGTCGAAGAAGAATTCCTTGGCTTGCGGAAACATCTTGTGAGCCTGGCGGAATTCCCGCGCGACGTTCTCGACCGACCGCGTGCGCCACGCGTGGCCGGAAAGAGTCTGGGGCCATAGGCAGAAAGTGCAGAGGGCCGGGCATCCGCGCGCCGTGTAGAACGAAACAAAGGGATGCAGCAGGAAAGGCACGTTGTACTTCTCAATCTGAACGTCTTTCTCGTACACGTCGGTGGCAAAGGGAAGCTCGTCGAGCTCGGCCGTCTGCATCGGCGGCCGCGACGGATTGTGGACGACTTTGCCGTCCTGCACGTAGCTCGCGTTCGCAATCTCTGAAAGCGGCTTACCTTGCGCGTACTCGACGACGGCGTGGTCGAATTCGCCGCGCACCACGAAGTCAATGTCCGAGCTCGCCAGCAGGCTTTCGGCGGGCTTAATTTGCACCTGCGGACCCACGAAACAGATCTTGGTATCGGGCTTCTGTTCCTTCATCCCGCGAGCCATGCGCAGGTCGCTCAAGAAACCGACCGTCGAGGTGAAAAGCACCACGAACTCATAATCCCGCGCGATCTGGACGACCTCAGCGGGCTTGATATGGTGCGGCGGGCCGTCGAGGAGGCGGCTGCCAGGCAGCATCCCGGCGGGATAGGCGAGCCAGACCGGATACCAGTACGACTCGATCTCGCGCGTGGCAGGCCAGCGGGAGCCCGCGCCACCGTCAAATTTCTCAAAACTTGGCGGATTCAGAAACAGAGTCTTCATCACAGACGGCATGTACGGTATCCCCCTCAGAACTTCGAGCAATCCACGCCAGACTAGTCATTCTACTGCATTTCATGGGTCGGCCCAAGCGCAGGTTTTTGAATGCGTTCTATTGAAAAACCTTGGCCAACTGGCCGGTAGCCTGGAGCAGGGTGAGCTGGGCCTGCTGGCGGGCGAAATCTGCGTCGAGGAAGGCTACCCACTTGTCGTTCTCGTCCAGGCGCGCCTGCTCGATATCCTGCAAAGTGGTGCGGTTCTGGTCGAATTTGGCCTGGTCGAGCTGAAGCGTTTCCTGGGCGAGTTGCAGATCGAGGCGCGCCACTTCCCTGCTGGCGTCCAGTTCGCGCACGCTGCGGGCCTTCTGCTGGACGTCGAAGCGTACCTGCTGGCGCTTGTTGCCGAGCAGCAGCTCGGCTTCGCTCAATTGACTTCTGGCGAGAGAGACGTTCGCCGAGGTCTTAGCGGCAAATATCGGAATCGTGACCTGCACGCCGACATTGACGTTGTTGCGCTCGAAGTGCGTATAGAATTCGTCGTAGTTGTTGAACCTGCTCAAGATGCTGTACTGCCCGACAACATTCACAGTGGGGAAATAGCTCCAGCGCGCGCCCTTCAGCAAATGCTCGCGCGCAGCACGCTCGTTTTCGGCCTCGGCGACGCTGCGGTCATTCTGGATGGCCAAGCTCTCAATTTCGCCCTCCGATTGAACGGTCGCGAGCTCGGCCGAAAACGACGCGTCCGCGGGTTCGACCTCAAGCGACTGGCTGTCGGGAATGCCCGTGAGGTCGCGGATCTGCGCGTCGAGCGAAGCCTCCCGATCTTCGAGTTTTACGACGCGCTCCGCGATGCGCGCCAGCATCAATTGCGTGCGCGTCACCTCAATAGGAAGCTCCTGATTCGCCGCGAGGCGCGCGCGGATGGCTTCCAGAATCTTCGCACCGCTGGCTTGTTCGCCGCGCATCAGTTCGAGCGAATGGCGGACTTTGCTCAGGTCGAGATAGGCGGTTGCGGTGCGGACGATAACATCGTCGCGCGTGCGGTCGAGCTCGAGTTTCTGATTTTTCGCGCGATCTTCGGCGGCGTGCTGCAGGCCCTTCAGCTCGGGATCGAAAAGCGCCTGCGTGTAGTCCAGCTGAAAGACGGAGGGCGCCTGGCCGCCGGGAAGCGACGGAAAACCGTGCGTGTAAGCGATGCCGGAACCGGTGTAGAGGTTGGGGCGAAACGCCGCGCGGTCCACGCCGACTTCGCCGAGCGCGACGTTGTATTGCACCTGCGCCAGCTTCACATCGCGGCTATTCTGCAACGCGAGCGTCACGGCCTGGTGCAGCGTCAATTTGTCCGTGTCCTGCGCGCGCGCGGGGACTGCGGCGAGTAGCGCGCACAGCACCACGATTCCCGTGAGCCCGGGAAAGCAGCGTCGGCTTTGGATGGAGCTATTCATGGCGAAGCGATTCCGTCGGTTCCAGTCTGGCCGCCCGATTGGCCGGGAGATAACCGAATATCAAGCCCGTCGAGCAGGATACTACGAACGCCAGCACAACCGAGAGCCACGACACGGGAACGGTAATACCGGCGGCCTCCGGGAAAAAACCGATCAGAAAATTAAGCAGCGCGGGAATCGCAACGCCGATGGCGATTCCTGCGAGAGCGCCCGTTCCGCTGATGGCCATCGCTTCCATCAGGAATTGGTAGCGGATGGCGTCTTGCGTGGCGCCGATGGCCTTGAGGATGCCGATCTCGCGCGTCCGCTCGGTTACCGTGACGAGCATGATATTCATGATCCCCACACCGCTGATCACCAGCGCGATCAGCGCGATCAGAATCAAGACCACCATCAGCGCGAAGGCAATCTGTCGCGCCGTCTCGAGAATCCCGGTGGAATTCTCGACGCGATACTGTGCGCTGCCGCGGTGGCGGCCCTGAAGAATCTCCGACACTTCGCGCGTGACGACCGGAATATCCTCGGAGTGCCCGGCGAGGACGTACAGCGTCCTGAAATACTGCGTCCCCGTGTAATACTTCAGCAGTGAAAATGGAACGATCAAGGATTCCTTCTTGATTTCGGTTTGGCCGAAGGTGGCCACGCGTTCATTGAAAACACCGATCACCGTGAACTGCAGCTCGCCGACGCGGATCGCTCTGCCCTGCGGATCGTCGAACGGGAACATACGGCGCGCGAGGTCTTCCGTCAGCAAACAGACCTTGCTCCGCGACTCCATGTCGTCCGAATCGAAATAGCGACCGCGCAAGATCGCGAGATTGCGAATGCGATTGAATCCCTCCGTCACGCCGACTAGATTGACGAGGCGCTCCTGGGCGTTGACGACCACCGTCATCGGAATCATGTTGGTGCCGGCGGCTTCGGACACCAGTTGGGGCAGGCCCTGCTTCACCGCATCGAGGTCAGCGGGAGTAATCTGATCATTGATCGTCAGGGAGCCCGCATCGCCGGAGCTGACCACGCGCGCCGAGACGAGATTCGCGCCAATCCCTTCGATCTGGGAGAGAACGTAGCGCTGCCCGCCGAGAGCGACGGTCACCACCAGGACAATCGAGCCGCTGCCAATGATGACGCCGAGCATCGTCAGCGTCGCGCGCATTTTGTTGGCGCGCAACGCCTGCATCGCGAGAGACCAGGTCTCGCGCCAGAAAGCCGATGTGTTCTGTGTGATTGCCATGCGGAATTTGACCTGCGTTCGCCAGCGTCCCGCTGCTACTGAGACTTCTCGAGTTTTTCGAGGCGCGTCCGCGCTTCCTTGCGCTTGGGCTCGAGCTGCAGCGCCTCGCGATACTGCTCCGCGGCATCCGCGCGCTTTCCCTGCTCTTCATAAAGACGGCCGAGCCATTCGCGCGCGGCGGCGTGCTCGGGCCAGTCGCTGCGGTCCGGAGTGCTGGCGAGATAGGATTTCAAGTCGCGCTCGGCGTTGGGCAGATTCGCGTTCGCCAGCACCGCCGCAATGCCGCGGTAATAGGCGAGGCGTGGATCGCTGGGACTGAAGTGCGCTGCGGCATCAACGGCAGTCCCGATATCCGATGGCTTGTTCACGACTCTGAAGAAGTCGGCGACTTCGAAATATGGGTCCGGGGATTTTGGCTTGGCCGCCAAGACCTCGCGAATTTCATTTTCGGCGCTCTCCGGATTCTTCAGGCCCTGGCGATCGTAAAGAGCGCGCGCGAGGTGGCCCGTCACGGGGTCGATCGCGGCGATGGCGTTCACCTGCTCGAGTGCTTCATCCTTGCTGCCGCCGGCAATCCATGGCGCGTCCAGGCAATATTCTTCAAGGTCGCGCCGCGCTTCAATATTCGAGGGACTCAGGGTGACTGCCTGCTTGAACTCGGATTTCACCTTCTTCGCCAGGGAAAAACTTCTGTCGCGGTCCGCCTTGCCTCCATATGCCCGGCCGAGCCACTGGTGATAGAGCGAGTTCTTCGGGTCGAACGACACGGACTTTTCGGCCTGCGCCACGGAGTCGTCCCAATCGCGCATTTCGTAATAGGCGCGCCCCAGCCAGTAGAAAAGCTCGGCGTTCGAGGAGTTTCCCGGCACGGCCGCCTGCAGAGTGGAGATCGCGCCCGTGTAATTCCCGGCGCTGATCTGATGTTGCGCGGACTGGATCGTAGCCGCCGCGTCTGCTCGTGCTGCGGGAGGCGCGAAGACGAGCGCCGCAAACAGAACTCCGGAGACGACTGCCGCCGTGCAGCTGAGTGAAGTTCTCAATTGGCCTCCCCGGCTCGAACTTCCATCCCGTCGCGCAATTCCTTCTCACCGGGCAGCGCCACGCGGTCGCTGCCGGTCAAACCCGACACGACTTCGTACTTGGTTGCACTGGCCACGCCTAGTGAGATGTCGCGGCGGTGAACTTTGTCGTCCGCAAGAACGAACACGTAACGCTGGCCATTGTCTTCGCGAACGGCCGCGCGCGGGACGACCAAAGCCAGATGCCGCTCGCGCACCATGATCAGCACCTGCACGTTGGTGTTCGGGAGCAGCTCGAGACGGTCATTGTCAATCGAGCAAAGAAGTTCGCCCACGCTCCGCATTCCGCGCGCTACAACCTGTTTAGGAACATCTTCGGTCCGGCCGGTCCATGTCCGGCCGGGCTTCGCGTCCCATGTGACCGAGACTTTCTGATTCGGTTCGAGCGAGCCCAGATCCGGCTCGTCCACGAACGCGCGCACGCGCACGTGCCGCAGGTCGGCCATTTCGGCGAGCGTGTCCCCCACCTTCACGTAATCGCCCGCGCTAACCGGCAGCGAATACAGCGTGCCATCGGTGGATGCGGTGACGGTCGCCGAGCCAACTTTGTCCTCAAGCGATCGCGCCAGTTCCTGCGCCTGGCTGACGCGCAAGTCGGCGCCGTGCACAATCGCCGATGCGCGCTGCACCAGGTCCTGTTTTTTGGCCTGGAGCGCCTGAAGATTTCCCCGAGCTTTGGCCAGGCTGGCCTGGGTTTGCGCGAGTTCGTCCTGCGTGGCCGCCTGCTTCGCCACCAGACTCTCGAGCGCCCGTTCGTTGCTTTCGAGGTTCTTCACCTGCACCTGCGCGGCCTGCAAATCGCCGTTGAGCTGCGCGACCTGATCCGGCGGACCTCCGGCTCGCGCGTTGCGAAGGTCGTTCTGCACGGAAAGCAAATCGGCACGGGCCTGTGCAAGCTGCGAGCGCACATCGGCCGCATCTAGAGTAAGGATCACCTGACCGCGGCGCACCGCCTGCCCCTCGGTGGCCATCACTTTGTCCACGAAAGTCGGGAACTCGGCGCGAGCCACGGTGGCCGAAATCGGCTCGACCTTGCCGTTACTCGTGATCGTGGCGCTCAAATCCTCGCGCGTGACACTTACCATCGTCACGACCGGCGGCTGACGCCGAAGGGCGAGAAAAGCCGCGATCGCGATGACCAGCACCGCGACCAGGACAAACATGACCGATTTTCGTTTGTTGTTTTCTGCCATGATGGGCCGCACGACGACTCGCGAACTGCGCCGCGAGTCACGAAATTGTAACAGACCCCTTCCGGGCTTGCCTACGCAAACGCCCCGCGGTTGCTGCGAAGCGCATGTCGCGCCGCCGGGACGCCGCGCTCCAGCAGAGGCAAGGCGACATATGTAAGATGCCGTTTAAGGACCACGTGGGGCACGCTTTTGCCCCAGTTTGACGGCCGGGGCATCGCCGATCGGCCGTGATGCACGATGCCGCAGGCATGCCCTTTGCCACCTGGCGCCGCGCCACACGCTGGGGACCCGCCTATCCGCTTGGCCTTGCCATTCCTGGCCGCTCAACTGCCGCGCGGCAAGTGCTAGAATCTTTCTGTTCATGAGCGCTGATCCGCTGATCCACGTTAAGGACCTCTCCAAACATTTCCGCGCGTTCGATCGCCGCGAAGGAATCTGGGGGTCGATTCAGAATTTGTTCGTGCGCGATTACCACACCGTGGCGGCCGTGGATCGCATCGGCTTTACCATCGATCGCGGCGAAATGGTCGGCTATATCGGGCCAAACGGCGCGGGCAAATCCACGACCATCAAAATGCTTACGGGGATTCTGGTCCCGACGAGCGGTGAAATTCTCATCAACGGCTTCGTGCCGTTTCGTCAGCGCCGGCAATACGTGAAAACCATCGGCGTCGTCTTCGGGCAGCGCACGCAGCTCTGGTGGGACATCGCGGTCATCGAATCGTTCAAACTTTTGCGGCGGATTTACGACGTCTCGCAACGCGATTTCGACGAGCGCATGGAACGTTTCAACGAAATCCTCGGCATCCGCGATTACCTGCGCACGCCGGTGCGCAAACTTTCTCTCGGCGAGCGCATGAGGTGCGACCTGGCTGCGGCGCTGCTTCACAATCCGCCGCTGCTGTTTCTCGACGAGCCGACCATCGGCCTCGATGTCGTCGCCAAGGAGCACATTCGGCATTTCCTGCGCGCGGTCAATCGCGAGTTCCGCACCACGGTGCTGCTGACCACGCACGATCTCGACGATATCGAGGAGCTTTGCCATCGCCTCATGATCATCGACCACGGCCGCGTCCTCTACGACGGGCCGCTCGATCAACTGAAGGAGCGCCTGCTGCGCACCAAGCAGATCAAATGCGTGCTGAAGGACCGCGCGCAGGTCGCCGGCATTTCCGTCTTTTCGCGCGATGGCCTGGTGCTCGATCAGGTGGACCCGCTGACCTATCGCATCCGCTTCGACCGCACCAAAGTCGCGACCACTGACCTGATCCGCAAGATTCTCGCTGCTGTCGAAGTCCGCGACCTGCTGATCGAAGATGAGTCCATCGAGGAAGTCGTCAAACGCATCTACGCCGGCGAAGCTACATTCGAAGTGAGTCTTTGACCGGCCCCGCTGGTCAGTTGTTCCTCGGTGGTACATTCGCGACACCCGGTGAATCTCCTCGACTGTATTTGATGTAACCCGGCGAATCCCGAGCCTGCATCCCGGCGTCGAGTCGTGACGCCGATCCAGACGCAAAAATCCACAGAACCTCGCTCTTGCATTCTGCGCTGCACCTTCTAAGATCGTCGCATGAGCGCTTTGATGGAGGCTCTGGCACCTTACGCGGAATTCGGGCGCGTGGGATTCGTCAATATCCTCGCTTTCCGCTTGCGCTACTTTACCGGGATC
>Ga0209517_10009254_pt1 | contig 11295 bp, 14 predicted proteins | sample PeaSoiMetSII2010_FD_187695 | JGI IMG/M metagenome (GOLD analysis project Ga0209517, IMG submission 187695) | Peat soil microbial communities from Weissenstadt, Germany - SII-2010 (SPAdes) (version 2) | ecosystem: Environmental > Terrestrial > Soil > Wetlands > Peat | place: Germany...
CCTATTGTGCGCGTTGGGAACGTAATGATCTGCAAATGTGCAGGAGAAAGTTTTGCCTTCGTGCCGATTTTCCCAAGAGCATCCCTCAGGGGCTAAAGAGCTCGTTTATTTTGCGGCACTTGCGGCACCCTACGACTTCGCTCAGGGCAGGTTCTTGAAGCCGTGCCCAGATGCAAAACCACAACGCGTCCATCGCTTGGGAGGCACTCCCAGACCCAACACCAGGTTTTGGGCGGAACTGACAGTGGGGAGAGGCAGTTCGGGCGGCGGCTTAAATCCATCGCAACTCAAAGCGCCGGCCGCGAACCTCATAGGCGCCGCTCGTCACCCGGGCGATGGCTTCAGAATAGGCGATGTGTTCCTCGGCCAGAATGCGTTCCGCGAGCGAGTGGGCGTCGTCGGACTCGAGCACGGGGATGGCGCGCTGGAGGACGATGACGCCGTGATCCAGGTGCTCATCGACAAAATGCACGGTGCAGCCGGCCACCTTGACGCCATAGTCGAAGGCCTGCTGCTGCGCTTCGAGGCCGGGGAAGGCCGGCAGCAGCGATGGGTGTATGTTGATGATTCGATTGGGAAAGGCGGCGATGAACTCGGAGGACAGGAGGCGCATGTAGCCGGCCAGGCAGACCAGATCGACTCTGTGGCTTTCGAGGCAGGCGATCAAATCGGCGTCGTGCTCGGCGCGGCTGCGGCCTTTGGAGACGAGCACTGCGTGCGGCAGACCCATGTGCTGAGCAGCGCCGATTCCGGGAGCGCCGTCGACGTTCGAGATGACGACCGCGATCTCTACGCCCCGGAGGCGGCCTTCGCGGATGGACTGGGCGATGGCCAGAAAGTTGGAGCCGCGGCCGGAGAGGAGGATGCCCAGGCGTTGGGGCCGGTATTTCGCGCTGAGTTCCGACATTTGCCCTCCGGGGCTGAGGCCCACGATGCTAATGAGGCATTTTCGGCACGACTGAGCAGGCTGCGGAAAAGGTCGGCCGTCCTGCAAAATGCCCGAAAAGCACATCGCAGGGGCTGAAGCCCATCATTTATTTTCAGCAGCTTGCGGCACGACTGAAGTCGTGCCCTGACACTTCGTGCCCCTCCCGTTGAGTTTTTCCTCAGCCTGTGAAGTCGCGCCCTAACACTTCGTGCTTGGCCGACGGGGTCGTCTGTCGGCTGTAAATCCCTGTCCTGCCAGGTTCTCGTCCAGTTGCGTCATGTGTACTGCACGCGGCGGTCGCCTTTGACGATGCGGCCGATGACGTGGAACTTCTCTTCGGCGCGGTCGAGCAGGGTTTTGGCGCGCGCGAATTTGGCGGCGGGAATGACGGCAATGAGGCCGATGCCCATGTTGAAGGTGCGCATCATCTCGTCCTGAGAGACCTGGCCCAGGGTGCGCAGATGCTCGAAGATGGGCGGCACCGGCCAGGATCCGATCTCGACCTGGGCGCCGGTGCTCTTGGGCAGGATGCGGGGCAGATTCCCGGTAATCCCGCCGCCGGTGATGTGGGCCATGCCGGCGGTCACGCCTGCCGTGACAAGCTTCTGAATCACCGAGAGATAGCTGCGGTGGGTCTTCATGAGTGCTGCGCCCGTTTTGTCCTTGATGGCGGAGACGTATTGGGTGGGCTTGTAGCCGGCTACTTCGAAGAGGAGCTTGCGGGCGAGGGAGTAGCCATTGGTGTGGAGGCCGGTGGAGGGCAGGCCGATGAGCACGTCGCCCGGCTTGATGGCGGCGCCGGTGACCAACTTTTCGCGGTCGACGGCGCCTACGATGAAGCCGGCCAGGTCGTACTCGCCATCGGCATAAAAGCCGGGCATCTGCGCGGTCTCGCCGCCGATGAGTGCGCAGCCGTTGGCCTTGCAGGCTTCGGCCAGGCCGGTGACCACAGATTCGGTCACTTCGGGGTCGAGGCGGCCGGTGGCCAGGTAGTCGAGGAAGAAGAGGGGGACGGCTCCCTGCACGGCGATGTCGTTGACGCAGTGGTTGACCAGGTCCGCGCCCACGGTGTGGTGCATGCCCAGTTCGAAGGCCACTTTCAGCTTGGTGCCCACGCCGTCGGCCGAGCTGACCAGGATGGGGGCCTTCCAGCGCTGCAGGTCCAGCCGGAAGAGCGCGCCGAAGCCTCCGATGCCGCCCAACACGTTGCGATTGAAGGTCTTCTGCGCCAGGTACTTGATGCGTTCCTTGGCGCGGTCGCCGCTGGAGATGTCGACGCCCGCATCGGCGTAGGTCACGGATTTGGATTTGGATTCGTCTGGCACGGTGAGGGCTTTCTGCGGATGGATCCTGCGGCGGACCGTCAGGCCGGAATGTCAGTCCGGAAAGGACGATTCTAGCAGGATTTGCGCCGGCCGGCGGTGCATTAGAGGAAGCGGCTGCGCTCTTTGGCTGTGGGAATCGGGCAGCTTTCGAGGCGTCCCCATATGCGGTAGCGCCAGCGGGCGACGAGGCGGTAGGCGAGGTCGCGCAACGGACGCGGGACCCAGCGGAGAAGGGTTGCCACTGCCGGCCAGGGGGATGGAAGTTGGGCGAGGAGGGCCAACACGGCGTCCGAGCGATTGAGCAGGCGCTCTGTTGGGCGGCCGGCATCGCGGACGACGAGGATGGAGCCGGGGCCGTCTGTCGCCGCTTGGGCATCGAGTCCATGCCGCGCCAGCAAAGCGGCCACCTTCGGCGATTCGGAGGGCACGAAGCGGAGCCGGTCCCGGCGGTCGCGGGCGAGGAACCAGCGGACGGCGCGGTTGCACAGGCCGCAGCGGCCGTCGAAGATGACCAGCAGGCGGTCGCCGAGGTTGTCCAGTTCACTCACACCTATCGAGATGAAGACACAGAGCGGCGCGATTCAATTCGGCCCGATTCGATTCGGCCGGGGTGCTGCCGTCTGCCTTCTATACTGAGGGCACCATGAGCTCTCCCGTTGCAGCAACAACCCGCACCCGCTCCCAGGTTCTTCAACAGCGCGCAGAGCGCTTCTTTCCCGGCGGGGTGAACTCGCCGGTTCGAGCATTTCGCGCGGTGGGCGGGGCACCGCCGTTTGTGGAGCGCGCCGAGGGCGCCTGGCTCACTGACGCCGACGGCAACCGCTATATCGACTACTTCGGCTCGTGGGGGCCGATGATTCTGGGGCACGCATTCCCGCCAGTGGTGGAGGCGATTGAGCGTGCGGCGCGAAACTCGGCCAGCTTTGGCGCTTCCACGGCTGCCGAGGCTGACCTGGCGGAGCGTGTGGTTGCCTGCTATCCGGCCATTGAGAAGCTGCGCTTCGTCAGCTCGGGCACCGAGGCAACCATGTCGGCCATCCGGCTGGCACGGGCCGCCACGGGGCGCAAGATCGTTGTGAAATTCGAGGGCTGTTACCACGGCCACGCCGACGGGCTGCTGGTGAAGGCCGGCTCGGGTGTGGCGACGTTTGGCATTCCCGGCTCGGCGGGCGTGCCGGAGGAGATCGCAGGCCTGACGCTGGCTTTGCCCTACAACGATCTCGCCGTGGTGGAAGCGGCCTTTGCCGCTCACCCCGGCGCCATCGCGGCGGTGATTCTGGAGCCAGTGGTCGGCAACGCGGGCTGCATTGTGCCGGCTCCGGGCTACTTGGCCGGCCTGCGCGCGATCACGGCGCGCGAAGGGGCGCTGCTGATTGCCGACGAGGTGATGAGCGGGTTTCGCGTGGCCCTGGGCGGGGCGCTGGAGTTGTATGGGATCGACGCCGACCTGGTGACTCTGGGCAAGATTGTGGGCGGAGGGCTGCCGGTGGGCGTCTTTGGCGGGAAACTCCGTTTCATGGATCTCCTCGCGCCTCTCGGGCCGGTTTATCAGGCGGGGACTCTGAGCGGGAATCCGCTGGCCATGGCGGCGGGAATTGCGACGGTGGGCTATCTGCAGGAGCACGCGGGCGAGGTGTATCCAAAATTGGAAGCGACGGCAAAGGCTGTGGCAGAAGGTGTCGCCGCGGAGGCTGCGCGCGCGGGGGTTCCGCTGACGCTGAACCGCGTGGGGGCCATGTGGACGTGGTTCTTTACCCCGGGTCCGGTGACCGACTACGCACAGGCCGCCCAGAGCGACACGGCGGCCTTCGGGCGCTTTCATCGCGCCATGCTGGATGCGGGCGTGTGGCTTCCTCCCTCGCAGTTTGAGGCGGCGTTTTTGGGGACGGCGCATGGGGAGGCGGAGGTTGCCGCTACGATTGCGGCGGCGCGGGGGGCGTTTCAGGCGGTAATCGCCGGCTAGACCTGCGCAGGGGGAAGCTCGCTCCATGCGTCCAGTGTGACGAACCGGTGGGTCGCTTTGTAGTGCGCGAGGATTTGGCCAGCGGCGGCGACAGACGGTCCGCGGTTTGCACCCGGTGCGAGGTGCCCGCCGTCGTGGAGAACGATATTCGTCGCCCATCCGCGCTGGTGGTTGCGCTCGATTTTGCTCATCAGGCGCTGGGCAATCCGGTCGGGCGAGGGTTCGCTCCAGTCGGTCGTGATGGCGTTCCAAAGAACGGGCGTCATCCCCAGCGAGCGGGCGATTTTGAGGACGACCGGGCGACGGGCGCCGAAGGGCGGACGAAACCAACGGATGGGAACGCCGGTGATCTGTTGAAGGGCATCGCGGGTTCGGGTCAGCTCCTCTTCCACGCGGCGGGCTGCTGTGACGGCCAGGTTGGGATGGGACCAGGAGTGATTGCCGATCAGGTGTCCGGCGGCGTGAATGCGACGCACCAGATCGGGCGCTGCCTGGGCGTAGCGGCCCACCAAAAAGAAGGTGGCATGCACATCGAGGCTGGCCAGGATATCGAGCAGTTGTGGAGTCCAGACGGGGTTGGGGCCGTCGTCGAAGGTGAGAGCCAGTTCGCCGGGGCGACGCGGGGCAATCATGGTGCGGCCGAACAGCTGCGAAGCGGGCCACATGGCCGCATAGGCGCAGCCACCCGCGGCCAGGCCGAGTATGCCCACCGCGCCCAGTCCAGCCGAGATCTCTGTGGCCAATGGGGTCAGCATGATGCCTTCCAGTGTGCAGCTTGACCCGATGGAACAGCAAGACCGGTCCCGACCGATGGCAAGCGCTGACTGTTATTCGGAGGTTGTCGGATCAATGACCGCACGAACCTGCGAAATCCGGTTGGCGGGAAAACCACCCGTCTGTGCATGCTTCCGCACAGTGTCTTCATCCGGGGCGATGTAGACGCAGTAGATTTTGTCGTCTGTGACATAGCTCTGGATCCACTGAATCTGGGGTCCCATGTCCCGCAGAACGCTGCATGACGTCTGCGAGATGGCTTTGAGCTGTTCCGGAGTCAGCTTGCCGGCTCCAGGAATCTCTCTTTCGATCACAAATTTAGGCATGGTTTCGACCTCGCTTCTTACCCGGGCTCCGGGTGTTGGGTAGTGCGAATTCTATCCCAGGCAGGCTACTTTTGGGGCAGATAAACGAGGGCAACGACGCGGCAATTCGCGCAGGGCGGGGGCACCGCATTCTCGTGGGCGCATCGATGCCTCACGCCGCGCAACGTGGATACTCCGCGGACCGGGGCAGAAAATGGGACGGCTGCGTTGCATCCGGGCCGGGCTTCGGGCGTATACTCGGCTTGTTCGGGTCGCATCCTGAGTGGACGGAGCGGCACTGGAGACAACCATGAGCGTTACCAACTTCCCCGGAGGTTCAAGCTCCGCCTCCACCGGGCACCCCATCACAAAAGTGACTATTCCTGCACTTGCCGAGATGAAGCGGCAGGGCAAGCCCATCTCCGCGCTCACCGCGTACGACTACTCCTCTTCCCGATTGGCCGATGAAGCCGGCATCGACCTGCTGCTGGTGGGCGATTCGCTGGCCATGGTGGTGCTGGGTCATGAGAACACGCTGGCCGTCACGGTGGACGAGATGCTGCACCACACCCGTGCTGTTCGCCGCGCTGTGCGCCGCGCTTTGGTAGTGGCCGATATGCCCTTCGGCAGCTACCACGGCGCGGTGGGTGAGGGGCTGGCCAACGCCGTTCGCTTCGTCAAAGAGGCGGGCGCCGAGGCGGTCAAGATCGAGGGGCCGCGCGTGGAACTGGTGCGCGCTCTCACCGAGGCGGAGATTCCCGTGGTGGGCCACCTGGGCCTGACCCCGCAGAGCGTTCACCGCATGGGCGGCTATCGCGTACAGGCGCGCACCGCTGAGACCGCACGCCGGCTAAAGGACGATGCGCTGGCGCTGGCCGACGCGGGAGCGGGGGCAGTGGTGCTGGAAGGCGTTCCGCGCGAGGTGGCACAGGAGATTACCGCCGAGCTGCCGGTTCCGACAATTGGAATTGGCGCAGGGCCGGATTGCGACGGGCAGATTCTGGTCTTCCACGACCTGCTCAACCTGACTTTCGCGCCGCCGGCCAAGTTTGTGCGCCGGTACGCGGATGCCGGCGGGCTGATTCGCTCGGCCATCGAGCACTATCGCGAGGATGTAGAGCATCGCGCCTTTCCCTCGGACGACGAGAGCTATCACCTGCCTGAGACGGCGCGCAAAAGCATGAGTGCGGCGCACAAGACAGGCGTGCTAAGGAAGGCCTGATGGAGATTCTTCGCACCGTGGCGGAACTGCGGGAGTGGTCGAGTTGGGAAAGGAACGATGGGGGAAACACCATTGGCCTGGTGCCGACCATGGGTGCGCTGCACGCCGGCCATGCGTCACTGATTCGAGCGGCCGCCTCGTCCTGCGAGCGGGTCGCCGTCAGCATCTTTGTCAACCCCACGCAGTTCGGGCCGAACGAAGACTTCGCCCGTTATCCGCGTACCTTTGACGCCGACTGCGCGCTTGCGGAGGCGGAAGGCGCAAACGTGGTGTTCGCGCCGGCTGTGGAGGAACTCTACCCGGCGGGCGCGGCCACCTTTGTCGAGGTCTCGGGCCTCAGCGAACGCCTGGACGGCAAGTCCCGGCCGGGGCACTTTCGCGGCGTGGCTACGGTGGTGGCGAAGCTGCTGGTTGCGGCGGAGCCGGACAGGGCTTTCTTTGGGCAGAAGGATGCTGCGCAGGTGGCCGTGCTGCGGCGGATGGTGAGCGATTTGCGGCTGGGGACGGAGATTGTGGTTTGCCCCATCGTGCGCGAGGCGGACGGGCTGGCGTTGAGCTCGCGCAACGTCTATCTCAGTGCGCAAGAACGCACCGAGGCCCTCACCCTCAGCCGCGCCGTCCGCCAGGCCGAGGCTCTTTTCGCTTCCGGCGAACGCTGTCCTTCCAGGTTCATTGAAGCTGCGCGCGATACCTTTGCCGCAGTCCCGGAGGTTCGCGTGGACTATATCGCGCTGGTGGACTGGGCCACGCTGGAACCCGTTGAGATCGCTAACTCCGGGTCCCTCTTCGCCGTCGCGGCACACGTCGGCCATACTCGCCTCATCGACAACACCATCCTCGGTGGAGGGTGTACAGTTGGTAAACAGCAGTCCTGAAAGGGAGAATCCTTCTCAAGCCCAATTCTCAATGAAGACACGCATTTTGTTCCCCATCGCCCTCTTCGCCGTCGGCCTCGCCGGCTGCTCCGCCATGCAAGCGCAGACCTTGTCGGAGAACAAGGCGGTCGTTCTTCGCTCTGAGGCCGAACTGTGGAGCAAAGGTAATCTTGCCGTGGCAGATGAGCTGTATTCCCCTGACTTTGTGTGCCACTTCGTCGGTGGAGTCGAGTGGAGGGGATTGAAGGGGATCAAGGGCGCGGTCATGAGCCATCGGGCTTCGTTCCCCGACTGGCATGAGAGAGTTGATGACATCGTAGCCGAGGGCGACAGGGTCGTCATACGGATTAGCTCTACGGGCACACAACTGGGTGAGTTCGCGGGCTTCGCGCCTACCGGAAGAAAGATAAGGATCGAAGAGTTTCATATCTATCGGGTGGCTGGCGGGAAGATTGTCGAGCAGTGGGGCATGCCGGATGTGCACGGCTTGATAGAGCAGTTGAGCAAGCCTGGTATGGATAAAAAGCAAACCCCATAAACGGGACGCACCAAATTCTCCGTTGCGCGGGCGCCTGCCCCGGATGCACTCTGTAGGCTATGCCGGAACTTCCCGACATCGCCGCTTACATCACCGCATTGGAGGGTCGCATTCTTGGCCAGCCACTGGAACGGGTCCGTCTCGCAAGCGTGTTTCTGCTGCGCACGGTGGACCCGCCGCTGGCGAGCGTCGAGGGACGGACGGTGGTGGCTCTGCGACGCATCGGCAAGCGGATCGCCATCGGCGTGGAAGGCGAACTCCCACCCCAACGACAAAGACCTGTCATTGGGGACCCCGGATTGCCACCCCAACGGCCAAGACCGGTCGTTGGGGACCCCGGGTTGGTGTGGCTGGTGCTGCACCTGATGATTGCCGGGCGGCTGCACTGGAAGGGACCGCTGGCCAAGCTGGCGGGGCGAAACGCACTGGCCGCCTTTGATTTTCCGAACGGTTCGCTGACTTTGACCGAGGCCGGCAGCAAGCGGCGCGCATCGCTCTACGTGGTGCGCGGCGAGGAGGGGTTGGGGTCGGCAGATCCCGGTGGGATCGAGATTTTTGCCACGGACTTGGACGGTTTCCGCGCGGCGCTGACCGAAGAGAACCGCACACTCAAGCGGGCGCTTACCGATCCGCGTCTCATCAGCGGTGTGGGCAACGCTTACTCCGACGAGATTCTGCACGCCGCCAGGCTCTCTCCCATCACGCTCACCCACAAACTCAAACCCGAGGAGTGGGAGCGCCTGTTTGCCGCCACACGCTCCACGCTGACCATCTGGATGGAGCGGCTTCAGAAAGAGGCAGAGAAGTCGTTCCCTGAGGGAGTGACCGCGTTCCGCCCGGAGATGGCGGTGCATGGGCGTTTTGGCCAGCCCTGCCCGCGCTGCGGCGAAAAGGTGCAGCGCATCCGCTACGCCGACAACGAGACCAACTACTGCGCCCGCTGCCAGACCGGCAGCAAGGTGCTAGCCGACCGTAGCCTCTCGCGCCTGCTGGGCTCGGATTGGCCACGCACACTGGAGGAGCTGGAAGCGCTGAAGCGGCGCTGAACTCGGCCGCAAATCTGCGCCGCATTTTCGCTTGACACGGCGCTCCTGGGTGCCGCAAAGTCATCAGCACGACTCCTTGCCGGCCGAAAGACGATTCCCCCCAATCTCTCCAGATTCCCGGTCCCTCGGAGGCGGATTTCCAATCCGCAATGGAGGTTTCTCAATGCATCATCTTCACTTCAACCACTGGGCCATCCTGGTTTCAGCGCTGATTCTGTGGTTCCTTGGCGCCGCCTGGTACTCGCCTGCTCTGTTCGCCAAGCCATGGATGGCGTTGCTCGGGATCAAGCCCGACCCCAAAAACAAGAACAAGAGCCTGATCTTCGGCATGGTCTCATCGTTCATCGGCGATCTGCTTCTGTCGCTGGTGCTGGCGCACGTGGTGCTCTGGTCGGGGGCGGGCAGCTATAGATCGGGGGCCTTTATTGGCTTTATCGTTTGGCTCGGGTTCTTTGCGGCGCCGAACTTTCCGCAGGGCATCTACGAGGGGCGGCCGTTCAAGCTGTTCGCCATCAACGCGGGTTACTGGCTGGTTGGGCTGATTGCCTGCGGCGTCCTGTTTGCGGTCTGGCGATAGGTACGCGCTTGCCGATTACAATCGAGGCATGAGCAAAGCAGTCATCGCCACCGGCGCCGCTCCAGCGGCCATCGGGCCTTACTCGCAGGGCGTCCGCACGGGCAACCTTGTCTTCACCGCCGGGCAAATCGCGCTTGACCCGGCGACTCAGCAGGTGGTCGCGGGCGGCATCACCGAGCAGACCACCCGCGTGCTCGAAAACCTGAAGGCCATCCTCGAAGCAGCAGGGTCGAGCCTGGCGCAGGTCGTCAAGGCGACCGTGTTCCTGAAGGACTTCAACGACTTCGCTGCCATGAACGCAGTCTATGGCGCGTACCTGGCCCCGGCGGGTGTTACTCCGCCTGCGCGCACCACGGTAGAAGTCAGCCGTCTGCCCAAGGACGTTCTGGTGGAGATCGAGCTGGTCGCAGAGGTCTGAAGGCGGCCCGCCGCGACCTGGCCAGACCGTCGAGCATCCAATAGAAACAAGGCGTTCCCCTTGACGCGATTGCAGGAGGTCCCCATGAGCGAAGCGCCCGAGAAGGTTGTGCGCAGCGAGGCGGAGTGGCGCGCCACGCTGACTCCCGAGCAGTATCGTGTACTGCGCGAGAAAGGCACGGAGCGGCCGTTCACCGGATTGCTGACCGAAAACCACGAAACCGGGAACTACCACTGCGCGGGTTGCGGGGCGCTGCTGTTCATGAGCGGCGCCAAGTTCGACTCGGGCTGCGGCTGGCCCAGCTTCATGCTGCCGGCCGAATCCAAGGCGATCGCCGAACACGAGGACCGCAGCTTTGGCATGAGGCGCATCGAGGTGACTTGCGCCCACTGCGGCGGCCACCTGGGACACGTCTTTCCCGACGGGCCGCGGCCCACGGGGTTGCGCTACTGCATCAACTCCGCATCGCTGACGTTTGCACGCGCCGAGTAGCGGCGGGGCAGAACAAAACCCCGTCCGAAGGGGGGACGGGGTTCGCGTCGGGCTTGAATTGAGGGAAAGCGAGCGGGCCGGGAGCCCGGCTGCGGCTTATGCCTTGGCTACTTTGCCGGTCTTGATGCAGGTGGTGCAGACGCGAAGGCGCTTGGAAGCGCCGTTGACCAGGGCCTTGACGGCCTGCAGATTGACGTTCCAGCGGCGCCGCGAAACGTTGTGCGCGTGGGAGATGTTGTTACCGAACTGCGGGCCTTTGCCGCAAATGTCGCATACCTGTGCCATGACTTCGCTCCAAACTTTTTCTGTTTCGTGCTGCCGGGTTCGACTCCCGGTGAGTGACTTTTCAAAAACCACTCAAACCAGGCGTTTTTGCCGGGATAGCCATCGGGGCGCGCGTAGACACACGCCTCCAGCAGCTTGCCGAATCTTCAGTATACCCGGAATCGGGCTCTGAGCCAAGGCGGACTATCGACGCGAATCATCATTGCCTTGCAGGTTCCTGCGATCCAGGGTCTTCCGCCGCGGCGGAAGAGATCCTGGGCAGGCGCGGGTGAATGTCCTGCGCTCCGGTGATGCATGGTTTGGCATCACTTTCCGCGATGACCACTTACGCGCCGCCGAGAGCATACGGCGTCTGACCGATGCCGGCTATTACCCGAAGAGACTCTGGTGAGGAAGCGGAAAGACCCGGATTCAGGCGGGACTTCGGAGGAACCGGTACTGATTCCAGGGGGTTTACGGGAGCGAATCGGGAGTGTAAAGCAATTCTCGGTTTGTCTAAGTCCTTTATTTTCTGTCGGGGCGAATTCGTGGGTGGGACGTAAGTCCT
>Ga0209517_10009255_pt1 | contig 11291 bp, 15 predicted proteins | sample PeaSoiMetSII2010_FD_187695 | JGI IMG/M metagenome (GOLD analysis project Ga0209517, IMG submission 187695) | Peat soil microbial communities from Weissenstadt, Germany - SII-2010 (SPAdes) (version 2) | ecosystem: Environmental > Terrestrial > Soil > Wetlands > Peat | place: Germany...
CCTTCTTGAGTGCATCAGCCATCATCTCGCGTCTGGCGGCCTGGGCGACATCCGTGCCCGGGCGCGGTAACTCTCGCCGTCTTTTTCTCTGCTCTGGTGGGAATCGGCTTTGGGCTATTACCCTGCGCGAAAGGCTGCCTATAGTCAACCGCGGTGGAAGAACTCTGCTACAACCGGAGACCGCCAAGGCACACGACCATTTTCTGATCGCGTAACATCCGGGTGACTCCGCAGCCAACGGGGTTGCTCTCGGCCGGCTCCGCAAAACATTCCGGCTTACCTAACCCGCAGCTTTTGAGTCATGCGCTGCTGGGGCCTTCACCAGCCCGAGCGCTTTCCGCAATTCGCGGTTGCGTTTCCTGCGGAGGATTTTCTGCTTGCGCTCTCTTCCGAACCTTGACTTATCGCCGTTACGTTCTGACAAGTTGGACATCCTTTCTTATTGGTGCTGCGGCTTGGGCTCGCACTTATGCCCGAGATACTCGGAGGCATCGTGGCAGTTCAGTTGACACTTGTGACAGCGAATCGGACCTTTGACCTCGGACCGAACGAATCGTGGTTTGGCCGGGGGAGGGGCCGGAACGCCCCGTAATGCGCCAGCGTCAAAGAAAGGATTGGGCCCCATTCATGCTGATCCTTCAAGAGCTTCGGCCATGGGTCGCAGAAGTGGCAAGGCGCGCAGGTCTCCAAGGGATGCGCACCCTTCTCGACAAGAAGGTCGGCTATCTGAGTGTCGGTTCCAACGCGGACAATGCAACCATAGCCATAGACGGCGATCCAGGGCCTCTCGTGCAGAATTTCTGTTGTCTCACCGGGGGACCATGAGATTATGGTATTTAAGGCTGCCACGAAAGTTAACTGCGCCGGAAGGGTGAATGTTCCGCCACTGGCTACCCAGATCTTCCTATGCCCAGCCAAGGCGCAATGTCCTCCCCCTCGGAAGAAGTAGCCGGTACTGAGACATACCCCGAACCAGGGACTGGCCACACGCAGCTCTCGGCGCCCGGACTATGAAGAGCTTAGAATGAGGGAGGCGGAAAATTGAAACCAGCGTCACATGCAGCACTAGATGCGGAACAGGAAAAAGTCCAAAGCCAACTTTTTCAAGCTGTGGAGCTGATTAATCAGGCCGATGGCCTTCTACGCAAGAATACAAGGTCGGATACCGCAAACAGCCGAGCCACGGCACTGTTGTTGTCAGCCGTCGCAAGAACACTTGTGATTCAGACAGCCGAGCACTTCAACATGCTCGATCGGCTTCCTGTTTGAGGTTTCCCGAAATGAGCCGCGCGTGCAAGAGCACGGGGCAGGTTAGGAGCAAGAAACCGGGCAGTTTCTGGGAGCGCACGAGTCGGCCTTCCGTTAGTTCGATGGGCTGGACCACTTTCGTGTGAGAACCGTAGAGGATGTACAGTTTTGCCGGCTCCCCCGCACCACACGCTTGTATTCCTGCAAAAAATGCAGGATTGTAAACTTTCTGATGGCTTTTGGCTTTCTGCCTTGGACTGCTAACCGGTACATCGGCTCCGGTTATTCACATACACAAAACCGCCTTTCGGCGGTTTTCTTCGCAGCCTCGCGCGCGGAATGTTGAGTCGCGAGTTCCTCTTCACCAGTGCGTGCATCTGCTTCACGTCGCTGTTTATGTTCTTTCACAAAGCGCCCGTCACTCGTCAAGAGGAACGCTTGTCATATCGCGGTCGAGTTTGAATGAAATCAGCGGAGCCCATCGGTCACGCACGATGTGCTGGGCATTCACATTGAAAGGGGCGGCTTGGACGCCGCCGCATAGGCTGTAACATATGGAAGAACAGATTTATGTATGGCAGCGGAAGGAGTTGAACCGTGCAAGGACATTGAACACGGAAATTCGTGGTGCCGTGCTCAGGCCATTCCAGAGCTTCACTCCATGAGCTGACGAATGTAGCTACACACTGTTAGAAGTTGAGGCTTGTCCATGCTGCCTATGATGTTGCGTATGACGGATGCCAATACCCGTGTCGTAGCCGCCATGCCGAGGTTGGCTGATTGCTCGACGAAAAAGCCCGTCTTGGCAAGCTTCAGCGGTCTCAGAAAGTAGTATTCCATGCCGCTGTCGGTCAGCTCCACGACGATGTCTGCCAAGGCATCGCGATGTTGCGTGCTGTCTTTTGCTTTTTCGAGAGTGGTAAGGACTGCAAGGGTCTTCGCGCGGAGGCTCTTCGAGTGGTAGAAGCGAAGGAATGGTTGAGATGACGGTGAGGAGACCTTTACCGGCGGTTTAACACGTGGCGTGGCTGACCGTTTGGAGGGTCGCTTGGAGGACTTAGCCACGATCATCTCCTTCAATCATAAACGCGAGAGCCCCAACGGTGACGTCGGCCTTCGGCCGGGGTTGTTCATGACACCGAAACTCCCTGGAATCTTTGCGCTGCTCACGAGAATTAGACCACATCGCAACCGCTCGGACAACGCCACTGTTGGATGCCGCCAACAGCCCTTCCCAGTAACAACGGCGTTGTGGGAACCAAACAGTAGTACCGAGTGAATCGTCGGCGACTCTTCCACAATCCCCGCCAACGGAAGGAATTCTCGCGTCGTTTGGAGTGAGAATGGCAGGTCCTATTCGTAATTCTTGGCGGAAGTCGTCTCCCGTCCTGATTTACCAGCTTGCAACGCTTCGGCGCCGGAAGCGCACTGCGTAGACTCCAAGATTGAACAGACAAACGGCAACGGCGCAGAGGACCAGGAACGATGGAGCTACATCTGGATAGACGAGCGCATCCAAGTAGTGCAGCAGAAATCCGCCCTGATACGTGGGGATCCCGGCGCGGCCGCGGAGCCAATTTTCCACTGGGGTCAGCGGGCAAGACCACTCCAGGATTTCGAGTAAGATGCCGTAGATCAATGAGGCGATGTGAACCCAGCGCAGCAGCGGCCGGTTCCGAGTTACGAGAACTCCGAATGCAACCCAAAGGATGAAGAGGAGGTGCAGAACCAGAACTCCCGCAGCCGCTGTGGAATAGAGATTCAAACATTTCTCCGTGCTCCGCAGCTATGTCGATTGCCGGAATGCCGCCAAATGCCAAGATCCGTCCGACGTTTGCTGCCGCAAGACATAGACGTTGCCATCCTGGGCGCGGACCTTATAAAACACATCATCCGGGCCATACCACTGGTCTAGGACTTCCTCGACCGTGTAGTCACGTTTGTCGAGTCGAAAACGAACAGGCCTCTCGTCTGCCTTCCGTCCGGAATAGCAAATTACTTCGAGCTCCATTTCCTTTTTCATGCTTGCCAGAACCATTTTGCGAACAAAGCGGGCGACCGTCCAGGCCGTGCATGAGGACTGGCGCAAGGTCGAGATGGATCGGCGGGGACGGAGCCAACTGTTCCCGGTCTGCCAGTCAGCAGGATGTTCTTGGCTGGCGAGTACAACCCTGCAGAGCGGTTCATACACCAGTCCACACGCCGGCAATGGAACAGCTGCAATGTGGACAGCATCCGGCCCTGAGGTTGTTCTGCAAGATGTCGAAGCCGTGCCGACGGATCAGCACGCTGCCGCACGCGGGACAGTACGTGTTGTCGTGCGGATCACCCGGCACGTTGCCCATATAAACAAACTGGAGGCCTGCTTCCTCCCCGATCTCCCAGGCGCGCTCCAGAGTGCGCACTGGCGTTGCAGGTGCACTGAACTGATAGGCCGGATAGTAGCCGGTAATGTGCCAGGGCACGTCTGGCCCTAGATCGGTGGCGATTCGGCCGGCGATACTACGAAGCGTTGCCTCAGAATCATTCACGCCTGGAATAATCAACGTCGTAACTTCGATGTGCACATCGCGCGAGCGTGCCAGTTGGCATGCGCTCCAGACCTTTTCAACATCGATGGTCTTGCAGTACTTCCTTCCCACCTCGGCGTCGCCTTTGATGTCCACATTCATCGCGTCCAACCCAGCATCGATCAGCAGCGACAGGGACTCTGGCGTCATGTACCCATTCGTCACAAACGTGTTGTAAAGGCCGCGGGAGCCGGCCAAGCGAAAGACGTCCAGTGACCACTCCAGGGAGAGCGTAGGCTCATTGAAGGAAATCGATGTGCCCTGGCAGGAAGCTTCCGTGGTCAACTGCACGAAGTGCTCGGGAGAGACGTAACGCCCTCTAGCGGGCGGTCGTACCTTGCTGATGTCCCAGTTCTGACACCATGGGCAGCCGAAATTGCATGACCAACTGCCTGCAGTCAGCGCAAAGGTGCCGGGATGAAAGTGGTAGAAAGGCTTCTTCTCGATGGGATTCGCCGCGAGAGAGGAAACCGCGCCGTAGATGAGCGTCAGCAACTTTCCATCGCGATGCTGCCGGGTGCGACACCAACCAAATCCGCCCGGCGTCAACAGGCAGCGGCGTTCGCAAACGTTGCACCGGATCTTAGTGCCCGCTCTTTCGTAGAGTAGCGACTCGCGGAAAAAGATCGCTGCTTCCGGGGGAGTGTAGGCGGAACGTCGCTTCGACGCTGTCGCGGGCCTACAATTCATGATAAGGTCTCTCTCCCCCTAGTATAGGCTCGCTGCAGCGGCTAGGACTTGGGAAGAGTGGACTTATGTCGGAAATCGCTGGCAGACCGTTTCTCCGGAATCGAGGCCGCAATTCAGGCTGGACGGCAGAAAATCGATGTGGGTTTTGAACGAGGTCCGGTCGTCGTGAGTGGCTGAAGCATAGCCCAAACCGGGCTCCTCACGAGCTGATGCAGCCTGCTTATGCCAGTCGGTGGGAATCCGGGCCGGATTGCGTGGCGCTCGGCCTACGAGAGCCTGGCACAATGGGAAGCCCTCGCGGCGAAGCTCATCGCCGATACGGAATACATGGCGGCAATCGCGAAAAATAGCGCCACATTCCTGCCTGGATCCGTACTCGATGAAATATGGCGGACGATTTGAATTGAGATCATTGCCAGGCTCAGCGGCTGCGCGTCGCGTTGGGACGATCTTAAGTTGAGGCCATTCCGGCAATGTTGCTTCACAGCTATGGAGCTAGCTGTGCTGAGGGCGTCTTCACCGCCATGGCGCCGGTAATCAGTGCATGCGTATTAGAGGGTGTGTGGATTTTATCACTCGCTGGGGCAGCCTGCGTCAACCTAAGAGCGTTAGGGGCCGGTGGCGGTCCTGCCCACTTCTCGCAACGAGAAGTGGGGCACCCGGCACCCAGAAGTGGTCTAGATGTAGTTACTGCTTTTCGTCGATATACGTCGAAACTCTTCCCAGCCACTTGTTGTCCGAGATCTCGGTGATTTTCTTGTCATCCGCGGAGACCGTCAGTTTGTCGACAACGTAGAGTTTCCCGTCACGTTTGTAGGTGACTTCCATTTCATGCGGTCCCAGCTTCTTTACCGACACAGTCTCATTGGCATAAGTGCCTTTCACCGGCTGCTCCTCGCCGCCAAATTTGGCTTGCCAGCTTTCGCCGGTCGGAGTGGACATGCTCACCTCATCGCCTGAGACCTTCCACATGGTGGTGAGCCCAGCAGTATCTTCGTTAACATGCTGAATACGCCAGGAGCCGGATGTCGCGTTGGAGCCGGCAGGACCCGCGGCGACCCGCATGAACTTGGCTTCCGACTTGTAAGGCTGGCTGCCGTTGGCAGGATAGGTGGTGCCCGCTATGGTCAGCATCTTCCCATCGGCAGAGACCGTCCGGGTCGAATCACCGGTGGGCTTACCAGCCTTTTTCGTGACGACGTGAATCGAATTCGGGTCCACCACCTGCACGGATATCATGTCATAGGGCGTGCCGGTAACGGACTGGTCCTGGCCGTCGGCCTTGACATTGATTTTGGGGACGCAACTTTCGCAGTCGTACATGCCATTGTTGAGGGAAAAAATGTATGGCTTTTGCGACAGCTTGGACTCGGCCATGTTGGTCTTCCAAGTACCGTCGAATGGGCTTTGGGCAAACATCAGAAAGGGGAATAAACACACAACTCCGCAGAGCAGCTTCTTCATGTTTCTCTCCTAATTCCGCAATCTTTGTGGAAGTCCAGACACACTATACGGTTCAGCCGGAATTTCCTTTATGCTTTCGAAAACGGCACCATAATACACCCGTCTCGCCCTTCGCAACACCGTGAAAACGATTTGCCCCGGAATTTCCTTTTTGACCGGTCTTCATCCGCAGCAGCACAGCCCAAAGTTGCCCCATTTGTGGCCTACTTTGCGGGCAGGTTCGCGGTATAAGCCAGCAGCTGTGCCCGTGAAAACTTCTTGCGAATCAGAACCTTATTCCGCTCTCCCAATGCAACCAGGTGAAAGGTGGTCTTGCCCAGATCGATGCCAATAGATGCGATGTACATACGATGATCCTCCTGATGTAAACTGCCGAGCCGTAATCCTACTCGGCGACGGACCATCTCATTAACCCCCGGTCACTGGGTCCGTGTGCCAGTTAGACGCCGTTTGGAGCCAAGGCTTCCGCCTCCCAGCGCATGTTCTGGTCATCCCATCGAATGTGCTTGCGATCAATCCTGACCACATTCTTACTCCACAGCACGGCATCAACTTCTCTATCGCCAGCCTGCTCGACCACGGCGATGCCGCGCCCGAGGATTGCCACACGGTCGCCCTGCTTCAAGGTTCGCTCCTGTCGGCGTCGGTCGTGATCCTGTTTGCTCCTCTCGATTAGGTAGTCGAGCCCAACCGGGCTGTACCCGGCATCCTTCGCCCATAGCGGGATGTTACGCTTCGGATCGGCAACGCAAAGATCAATGCGGTAGGTGGTGAGTATTTTCAAGCGGGATTGAATTTCCGCGAGCGTGAACGGCAGGACGTCCGGTGACAGGAACAAATTCTTCGGGTACGCAAGTTGGGCACGCCATCCTCGTTCGTGCTCAACGACTTTTCCCCACAGGAATACTTCACCGTGTACGCCGTACTTGTCGTATCCCGCGCTGCATAAGTGGTGGAACGTTTTGGCTGCGTAGATGCCGCAGGTGCACTTCTCTTGCGGGGCGTCGTGGGTATCATGCGCGTTCTCCGCACGCCCGACGAATACCCTGCATCCCGCCGCCAGCGGTTGACCGGGAGGCCACGGCTCCCCGCAGACCGACTTGAGCCCCGTGGTGTCCCAACGCCAGACGCGGTAGCCGATGATCGGCGAAATGTAATCGGGGATGCTCACGGCGCGGCGGGCACCTGCTCGGGCTCAGGTTCCGGGGCATGGGGCTGCGGCTCGGGCTCGGCTCTCGGCTCGCCCACCGGAAGTTCCAGAGGTTCGACGACGATGGTTCGCAACGGCTCACCGATTTGCATCATTTCCTCCCGGGTTTCATGCCGATTCCCGGCATGCAGACAACTCGCGCATGCTCGGAGGCGGCTCGCCGCGTGAAGAATTGTTCGTAGATGAGACACTTGCGCACGCCCCGACTGACGACAATGAACACCTTGCCGATCTGGTCGGTGCGGGTGAAGACAACGCTGCTAGATTTCATCTTCTGGTCGTCCAGGAAGCTCGGGTTGCGACTCCCACCGTATATTCTGCCGATTCCACACAATATCCTTGCGCCGCATCCTCAGCATGGTCCTGCTCCGCAGCAGAGCGTGAACCTCTGTGTCGTCGACGTGCTCGACCACCGCGATCCCGGCCGAGGACCGCCACGTGGTTATCCCTCATCAGCATTCTGTATCGTCGGCGTCGGTGGTAATACACCCGTGGATATCACGCAGATTCAGATCGGCTCTTCTGGTAGCGGAAGCGTGAGGCTACACTGTGTACCCTAAAGTGTAGATTCTGGTACATCCGCTGATCGAAATTCCCTTTCTATCAAATGACGTGTTATCAACGGAAGCCGAGTCAAGCGAAATGAAGGATTTTGGTACATGTTGCCCGAAGGGCCGAACGGCGACCTCCTCCAATTGACCAATTGACCGGGGACGATAACGATCCTGCTCCGTGCAAACCTACAGCGCTGGAACACAGATTCCATCGGCCGGATTTGAGGAAGGCGATGAGCCGCGCCGAGGACGCGATGCTCGAAAGCGCGGACCCGGAGGTGCAAGCCTGCGGCGCCTGGATTCACGGCCTGACCGACCGAAGGAGCCACCTGACCGATGACATTAAGGAGCAGCGGAAGGAGAAGGAGCCGGCGATCATCATGAGGTTCGATGACGATTATTTCGGCGATTTCCGCATTCGTTGCGACGACCCCGAGTCGATCTGGACAGGGTTTTCGCCACCGGGGCGCAGACATAACGGACTGGGCGGCACTTTCGCCTTTTGTTCGAGACCTCACATCGCCCGTAAATCTTTAGCCCAAAAATGCCTTTTTGGGGGCTTGTAAAACTCTTAGGATTTGCGATCATAAATGTACGGGCACGAATGGAGTGCCCCACGAGAACGATCCGCAGTAGGGACGCCTGCCCGGTAAGTTCAAACATCCATGACTGAACAGTGACAGCGCACTCAAAGTTTTTGCTTTGATGCGCGGAGCGAAAACCATGTCTCAAAAGCGGGAACACCAACATTTCGGCCTATGCGAGTGCGGCGACCTGCGCACGACCACTGGCGGCCACCAAGTGATGGACTCCACTTGCGCGGATCGGTACGAGAGAACCCTATTGGTCGACAAAGTTTACTGGGGAAAGAAAGAGGAGAAGCAATGAAGAAAAAGGACACTGGGACGAAATTCAGCGGGGGTGGTGGCCCTTCCCCGACCAGGGTGGCATGGAATACAGACAAATACTACGCAGAAGATTCCGACGCGCTGAGCGAGGCAGAAAAGGTCCAGTTCGCGAAGGATCTTCTCGAGCTCGAGCGCCAGGGCGTGCTCGAGTACCGCGACGGCCGCTGGGGACTCGCGGCCGGCGTCGAGATCGAAGAAACCCCGGAGGGGCCCGTGGCCCGCTTCCGCAATAAGGAAGAAGCCAGCTCAAGTTGGTCACAAGAGTTCTGACCAGAAGGAAAGATCATGGCAAAAGACAAACAAGAAGCGAAGAAGGATGTTGCAAGACTCCGCGAACAATTCGAAGCCGATGTTCCCAGGCTCACTGGTATATCGGCGGCGGTAATTGGCGCACTTGAAAGCACTGATGCCGCGGAGCACGAGGTCGTGGCGGTCTGTCTCGATCTCACGCTTCAAGCCCTCGGCCGCATCTTCGGTGAAATGAATGACGTCATTGTCGCTGAAGGTATCAGGCAAATTCTCAAACAACTGAACGATGATCCTGACGAAGAGGAGTCCCGCTCAAGTTCTATCCTTACAATTCTTCCTCGACGATAACGACTCTGGAGAAGCAGGAGAGCGTCACGGTCCTTGCTACGTCGAGATTTTGGTATCGCATCAAGACCGCCAAAGGCGAAGAAGGCTGGATCTATTACGCGTTCCTGGAGCCGTTGCTATGAGCCGCGAGTTGTGCCGTTGTATTCCGCTTTCGCAAAAGACCCGATTCAATCGAGGACGCCGGAAGTGGGCTATCGCTGATCGAGCAGATTGGTCGTTTTTCGTCGTTCTCTTGGCGATGATGGTGGGATCCTCCGCGTTTGCGCAGCAGAACACACAGGTTGAGAGGGTTTATAAGTATCCGCGAGTTGAGGTGGAACGAGTCTTGCGGGATTTGCAGGCCTATGCCACAACACCTCTCCCCGCGCTCGACGGATTTGTGAACGCGGACGCAATCACATTCGATCTGTACGAAAATCCGCAATACGAGTTTCGAATTAAGCTCACCGAACAAGCTCCAGAGCAAACGCTGGTGAGTCTCAGCGCGAGAATTACGGCATGGAACCCCGACCCGGCGCTTTCGCAGTCCCGATACGTTCTGGTTCCCTCGAATGGGCGCCTTGAAAAAGAGTTGCTGGATCATTTAGCCGCTTACCTGGAGAAGGGCAGCCTGCGACGACCTTCCAGCTCCCCGTCCACCCTAAAAGCGCCGGTGAGCGAATCGCCTCGTCCTCTATCGCCAGCACCGGGCTGGACCGCTGTTCGCCCAAACGGAGCGTTAGGCTCATCGACGGTCAAGTCCGTCGATCCCGTTGCTTCTCCGCAAGATTTCAAGAACGCGGATGCAGGAACGCCGGCTGCCGAGATCGCAAAGGTGCAAGCCGAACGCGAGGCCATCCGGCGGGAGGAGGAGAAACTGCAGCAGCAGATTTCAGAACTGGAAACCGCCCGGGACTCGCGAAAGCGTCTTTCCGATCTGGCCGTGGTCAAGACGCCCCAAGCTCCTATCTATGCGGAAGCGAATGAATTGTCCAAGATTCTCTTGCGTGCGGATCCAGAGGACGAATTTGAAGTAACCGAAGCCCGATTCGGGTGGGTTCATGTACGGCTGCAAGATTCAGGCCGGGGCTGGATAAAGATCTCTGAACTCCTGCTCCCGAACGAGCGGGATATAAATGTCGACTCCGCGGACTTTACCGAGCCCAGTGAGGAAGTCGCCTTGTTTACTGGTAGCTGGCTACCGCTCAAAGACAAGCCAACCCTTTTTGTTGTCGCGCAACCTAAGCACGCAATTCCCAAAGACTCCCTCGGTCAGACCCAAATCGAGTTCGCGGAGCACGCTTTCCTCGACGGGTACCGAACCGCTGCTCACTCCCAGGAGAAAATTGTTGGCGTAGCGGTTATGTTCCTCGGGGATAAAGCGGGCGTCGCCGCCGCAACTCTTACCGACATCGACCGGTGGCAAAAGGGTACTCTTACCGACAAATTGTTTCTGGCACGCTGCTCCCTTTCCCCGCCCGATGCCTTCCGTGACGCTGCCAAGCATTGATTTTGATCGCATAGGACGCCAGCCATCCCGCTACGGACAGCCGCTCTCCACTTCTCAATTCTGGAACAGATCTTTGTTCCGCGTCTTGATCCTGATACGAAATCCGCACGAGCAGCGCCACGTTCAGTTCGGTACTAGACACCGACAGAACTTGGATGAACATCTGGAAAGCCCACGATGGTGTCCACGACAAGGCGGCGCCCGCGAGCCCAGGGGGTCGGAGGTTCAATTCCTATCAGGCGGGGACGCTGCGGACCGGGTCCGTGAAAATGCTCGGACCACCTGAGATTCAGGTACTTAGAGGCAAGGAAGGGGTAAGGGCGATGCTTGTCAACGGGATTTGAAAGCCTGTGTAATGCTGAGCAATTCCCTCCATCGGACTTTCCAGCAATACATCGCCCGTCCGCAGCAATGCCACGTCGCCGGAGACTTCAAGCACCGGTCCCTCCGGCGTGTCCCTCGGCGTTAGTACCAAGCTCTTGATGCGCTTTTGAATTTCCTGACGAGCGAATTCAGGATCGCCCGCCAGCGCATCGCAGAAGTCCTGGCACTCTTGCCGCA
>Ga0209517_10009257_pt1 | contig 11290 bp, 14 predicted proteins | sample PeaSoiMetSII2010_FD_187695 | JGI IMG/M metagenome (GOLD analysis project Ga0209517, IMG submission 187695) | Peat soil microbial communities from Weissenstadt, Germany - SII-2010 (SPAdes) (version 2) | ecosystem: Environmental > Terrestrial > Soil > Wetlands > Peat | place: Germany...
ATCGAAGCTCGACGTGGTCGGCCCGCTCACGTACAGATACCCGTCAGGCCCGAACGCCAGATGATACGCCGCAATCGACGGCTCCAGCGTCGCGAACACGTAAATCTGCCGCTCCCGGCTGATCTTGAAAACCGTCCCGCTGCGGTCGCCGACGTACAGATTTTCTTCCGGGTCGAACACGATTCCCGTCGCGACGCCCATCCCTTCCACATACACCGCGAGATTCCCCGCCGCCGACACCTGGTACACCGCGCCGTCATGCCGGCTGGACGCATACAGCGCGCCCTCGGAATCGAGCGCGAGTCCCGTCGCGTTCATCAGGTCGCTGACCAGCGGCTTGGAATGATGGCTGGTATCGATCTTATAAATCGACACCGGCGTCTTTTGTCCCGGCGATCCGCTGAACGTCGTATAGATGTTGCCGTAGCGGTCGATCACCGGATTCGACACCGGGTGCATACTGTCGGCGATCTGAATCCCGATGCCGCAGGTCCACGGCACGCTGGCGTGTTCGCCGTTGCCGATGATCAGTTCGCTCGCCGCCGCGTTCTCCGGCACGCGCACGATGGCGAAGGTATCCGATCCGATTACAATGGGCGCCGTAGCATCGCCGAACCGAACCCGGGGGCGCGCGGTGGAAGAAAGCCCTCTGCCGCGAATTTGAAATTCACCGCCCGGGATCGCCGCGGCGGGCGAAACCTCCAGAATCTGCGGCCGCGATTCGTTGTTCTTGCGAAATGCCATTTCTAAACTCCAATATACGACGCCCGCCTCACCGATAACGAAAGCGAGCCGCGACCAGAGGAAGCGGCCGGTACAGCCGCCGCGAACCAATGCTCTTAAATCAAACGAAACCACCCCAACGCGAACAACACGGCCGCCCCATACACCCCCGCCATCGCATCGTCCGCGACGATCCCCACTCCCCCCGGCAACCGTTCCAGCTGCCGCACCGGCGCAGGCTTCCAGATATCGAACATTCGGAACAGCACGAACGCCGCGATCCACGCCTTCCAGTTCAACCCGACCGCACCCGCCAGCGTCAGCCACTGCCCGATGACTTCATCCACCACCACGATCTGCGGATCTTTCAGCCCCGATTCGCGAGCCGTCACATCCGCCGCCCACGTCCCCGGAATCGCCAGCACCGCCGCCAGGATCGCGAACCCCCAGGCGGGCACACCCGCATATTGATGCAGCACCAACGCGATTGCGATCGCCGCTAGCGATCCCGCCGTCCCCGGCCCCATCGGCGAGTATCCGCAGTAAAACCACGTGGCGATAACCCGCGCGATCAGCGTCAATCCTCGTCATCCTCCGCATCCGCAGGCTCGATCGGCGCTGGAATCACGTACTTCTCCGAAGCCCAGTTTCCCAGATCGATAATCCGGCAGCGGTCGCTGCAAAACGGCATGAAAGGATTAGCGGCGTCGACCGGCTTCCCGCAAATCGGACACTTCATGAAAGCGCGAGCTGAACCAGCGGTGAGCGCGATGCCTGCACGGGAGCGTCCGTCAGCTCACCCGTCAAATCGTAATCGTGCGCCTCGGTGATCCGCATTCTGCGAATCTCACCCGCGCGCAGTGGATGCTCGCCCGGATCCGAAATGTAGCACACGCCGTCGATCTCTGGAGCCTGCGTCTCGAGCCGCGCCTGCCAAACCAGTTCCGAATCGACCGACGGCCCCTCCACCAGCACCGGAAATTCCTGCCCGATCATTTTCTTGTTCCGCGCGCGCGAAACTTTTCTTTGCAGGGCCATCAGCCGTCGTTTGCGCTGATAAATCGTCCGCGCGTCGACCTTTCCATCCAGGTGAAAACTCGCGTTCGTGTCTTCGTCGGAATAAGAAAACACGCCCAGCCGGTCGAACTGCGCTTCCTGCACGAACCGGCACAGCGTCTCAAAATCAGAATCGGTCTCACCCGGAAACCCGACGATCATGCTGGTCCGGATCCCCACTCCCGGAATCGTGCGCCGGATGCGTTCAATGAGTTTCAGGAAAATATCGCCGTTGGCCCCGCGCTTCATGCGCTTCAAGACTTGAGCGCTGGCATGTTGCAGCGGCATATCGATGTACTTCACCAGCGCGTCATGCTCGGCGATCGTGTCCAGCAGCTTTTGCGTAACTTTATTCGGATAGCAGTACAGAAACCGCACCCATTTTTCGTGCTCGGTCTCGATCTGCGCAAGGCGAGCCAGCAAAGTCGCCAGCCCATCCTTCATTCCCAAGTCTTCGCCGAAGCAAGTGGTATCCTGGCCGATCAGGTTGATCTCGCGCACGCCTTGCGAAAACAGCCGCGTGGCTTCTGAAATCACCGATTCGAACCGCCGGCTCCGGAATTTCCCGCGATACTGCGGGATCACGCAAAACGTGCACGGATGATCGCACCCTTCGGCGATTTTGATGTAGGCGAAATGCTTCGGCGTCGCCAGCACACGCGGCGTCAGGTCGTGATATAGATACGGCTCGAACGGATTCGCCGCCGCCTCCACGCCCTCACACAAAGACGTAATCCGCTCGAGTTCATTGGTGCCGATCACCGCATCCACTTCCGGCATGTTCTTCTGGATATCGGCGCGATACCGTTCCACCAGGCATCCCGCGACAATCAGCTTTTGCGCCCGCCCGGTCTTTTTGTACTCCGCCATCTCCAGAATGGTGTCCACCGATTCCTGCTTGGCAGGATCGATAAAGCTGCAAGTATTGACGACGATCACATCCGCATCCGAAGGATGCGGCGTCAGCTCATGTCCCTTCGAGACAAGCTGCCCCATCATCACCTCGGTATCGACGAGGTTCTTAGGACATCCGAGACTAACAAACCCAATTTTCAAAATATTTCCTGCAACACTTAATTAAGCTTTCCTGGACACCATGAAGACAATCATGAAGAGCACGAAACAAAAAAGGATGAGCCCGCCGACCGCCCGAATCGTGCGATCGTACCACGCTCGAGAGTCTCCAACTCCCGGCCTACGTCCGCTCCACGCAGTCCACCCAACGATAACCAAAAGAGCGGCTACTTTAATCCACCACGGAATGATGGCGATTAAGTAGAGGGTCTCCTCCGGGCGCATAACCTGAATTTCAGGATAGCAGAGGGCTATTTCGGCGCAGAACCGTTCAGCCCTGCGGAACCCAGGCTGTAAAGGTGAGAGCTATTTCTTCTCCCCCGTAATCCCAATCCGAGGCAAAAATCCAGTATCGATCCGACCCGCCACAAAATCCGGATTTGTCATAATCCGCTGCTGCAGCGGAATCGACGTGTAAATCCCCTCGACGACGAACATATCCAGCGCCCGCTTCATCCGCGCGATCGCTTCCGTCCGGTCGCGCCCATGCGCGATCAATTTCGCCACCAGCGAATCGTAATACGGAGGAATCACGCCATCCTGATACGCTGCCGTATCCACGCGAATCCCCGCCCCACCCGGCAAATTCAGCCCCGTGATCCGCCCCGGCGACGGGGTGAACGTCTGCGGATGCTCGGCGTTGATGCGGCATTCGATCGCATGCCCGCGCAGCTCAATCGGACCGCCCAGAATATCGCACAACTTCTCTCCCGCCGCGATACGGATCTGCGCCTTCACCAGGTCGACGCCCGTCACCATCTCCGTCACCGGATGTTCCACCTGAATGCGAGCGTTCACTTCGATGAAATACAAGTGGCCCGACGCGTCCATCAGGAACTCGACCGTCCCCGCATTGGTATACCCGATCGCGCTCAGCGCCACGCGCAGCACCTCGGAAATGCGCCCGCGCAATTCCGGCGAGACCGCAACCGACGGGGCCTCCTCGATCAGCTTCTGATGCCGCCGCTGAATCGAGCATTCACGCTCGCCCAGAACCTCGACATGCCCATGCTTGTCGCCCAGAATCTGAAACTCGATATGCCGTGGATTCTCCACCAGCTTTTCCATGTACATATCGCCGCACGAAAACGCAGCCGACGCCTCCGCCTGCGCTTGCGCCAGCAGATTCGGCATTTCCTCCGCGCCGCGCACCACGCGCATCCCGCGCCCGCCGCCGCCGGCCGACGCCTTCAGCATCACCGGATAACCGATCTCACCTGCAATCTCCAGCGCTTCTTCCAGATTTTTCAAAATCCCCTTGGACCCCGGCAGAATCGGCACGCCCGCTTCGTCCATCGCCGCGCGAGCCACCTGTTTCGATCCCATTTTCCGGATCACATCCGGCGTGGGACCGATGAACGTCAGCCCACTGGTCTCGCACACTTCCGCGAAATCCGAATTTTCAGAAAGAAATCCGTAACCCGGGTGAACCGCATCGGCGTTGGTGATTTCGGCGGCGCTGATCACCGACGGAATATCCAGATAGCTGCGCGCGCTCTTGGCCGGACCGATGCAAATCGCCTCATCCGCGAAACGGGTATGCAGGCTGTAACGGTCGGCTTCGGAGTAGACCGCCACGGTCTTGATGCCCATTTCTTTGCAGGCGCAGATGACGCGGAGGGCGATCTCGCCGCGATTGGCGATCAGGATTTTTTCAAACATTTTTTGAATCGCGCACAACGGCTAACGCCTGTGCGCGCGCGGGCTCACATCGGGTGTTCATCGCGGCCGGATCGCGAACAGCGCCTCTCCGTACTCCACTGGTCGACCGTTCTCCACCAGCTTCGACGCCACGATGCCGGCCACCTCAGACTCGATCTCGTTCATCAGCTTCATCGATTCGATGATGCACAGCACCTGTCCCGGCTCCACAGCATCGCCGACCTTTACGAACGAAGCCGCCCCCGGCGCCGGAGCTTCATAGTACGTCCCCACAATCGGCGATTTCACCAGCACGTGTCCCGAATCGATCTCCGGAGCCTTGGCAGTCGCCGTCGCCGCGGCAGCCGCGTGTGGAGTTTCCGCCGCCGGTGACGCCTGGATCATAGGAGCCGGAGGAGCGGCCGTTACCACCACCGGCTGAGCCGGCGGCACCACGATTTCCTGGCTCATCCCCGCGCGCTTCAGCCGCAGACGATTCTCGCCGCGCTGCAACTCCATCTCCCCTATGCCGCTTTCATTGAAGATTTCGAGCAGCTCTTTTATCTCTTCGATGGTCATTTATATGCTTGTGAATTCCTTGGGAGTCGGCGTCAGCACCTCACAGCCGCTCGCGGTTACCAGCACTGTATCCTCGATCCGAATCCCGCCCAGCCCGTCGATGTAAACCCCGGGCTCGATCGTGACCACCATTCCGGCCTGCAGCCGGGTCTGGTCCTTTTTTCCGATGCGGGGCGGCTCATGAATCTCCAGCCCCAGGCCATGACCGGTGGAATGCAGAAACGCCCGGTCGAGCTTGTGACTTTTTAACACGTTACGTGCCGCCGCGTCCACCTTGGTCGCCGTCACTCCGGGACGAACCGCGTTCACCGCCGTCAATTGAGCGTCCAGAACCGCCTTATACAGGTCCCTGATGCGCTTGGGCGGCACACCCGCGTAGGCTACGCGCGTCATATCGCTGGCATATCCGTCGACGCTCGCGCCCATGTCTATTAATAATAGTTCATTTTCCCCGAATCGACGCGCAGTCGGCTGGGAATGCGGCGACGCCGACCGCTCCCCCGTCGCGACGATGGTTTCAAACGCGGGCTTCTCAGCCCCCAGCATCCGCATCTGAAATTCCAGCTCGGCCGCGACGTCTTGTTCTCGAACCCCCACCTTAATCCGGTTCAAAACGCGGGAATACGCCTCGGAATTGGCCTGCACACTCTTCCGGATCATGGCCACTTCTGCCGCGGATTTGATCATCCGCTGCTGTTCCATCACCCGCCCTACCGGATGCAGCGCAAACCCGAGCGGCAGTTCGTCTTTTAGCTTCGAATACTCCTCGAAGCGCAGCCATGCCGATTCAAACCCTATTTTTTTCAGCTTCTTACGCTTGAGGATCGCGACTGCTGCCGGAATCAGCCCCTTCTTTGAAACATGCACCCGGCAAGTCATTTTTTGTGACGCTTCAAGGCCATAGCGCGGATCGGTGAAAAAATGCGCTTCCGTTCGGGTGATCAGCAGGAGCCCGTTCGACCCCGTGTAATCGGTCAGATAGCGGAGATTGGCCGGTGAAGTTACCAGGAACGCATCAACTTTGAGTTCCGCCAGGCGTTCGGCCACACTCCGGCGGCGCTGTTCGATTTCAGTCAAACTTATAGTTTACCAGCCGGCTCCCAGATATAGGCCGCGAAGTCGCGCAACGTGGTGAATCCCATGCGCCGATAGAGCTGGACCGCATTCTGGTTCGACGCGGTTACAGTCAGGCTAACGCTGCGGCATCCATGCGCGGCCAGCGCCAGCAGGGATTGCCGGACCAGCTCATACCCCAGTCCGGTTCCCTGATGCGATCGAGCTACGCACACCTGCGTGATGTGCCCGACATCTTCCGCCACCAGGCTGGCGAGCGAAACCCCGCGCAGCTCGCTCCCCTGGGTGCTGACCGCGGCATACGATGCGGGTCCAAAAAATGTGCCGCATCCGGGATACTGCACGATGTTCATCAGGAATCGCCGCGCACCCGCCACGGAACGATACTGATCGTTGATCTGGCCGTCCAGATGACCCTGATATGCATTCGCGATCAGCCGGGCGGTATCGTCATGCCGGCTGGGGGCCCAGCGCGCGATCGAAATGCCCGGCTGCCGTTTGGGAGGAAGGTGGACGGCAGGCCCCAGCGGCGCTTCCATGAAATATCGCGGGTGGCATTGCGACCGATTCTGATATGGAATGGCCCGGTCGAGCGGCGAGGACAGCATCATGAGCTGCGCTTCCACACGCCGCACCCCCGGAGTGAGCCAGATGGCATCCAGCGCGGCTTGTAGCAGCACGTTTTCATTCAGAACGGTGCGGTGCTCGCGAAGCATGTACAGATCGCCGATCAGCCCCTTGCCCTCTTCGCAAACAAAATACGCATAGCCCGCGACTTTGTCGTTCGACATGAGCGCGAATCCGCTCAGCGCCTGCATGTGGACGAAGCGCCGGACCAGATCAGCCGACTGCCGGAAATCCCAGTCGAGTTGCGAGCGCCACGTCGCGGTTTCTTCTTCGAGCAGCGGGTCCAGCCGCTCCGCCGCAATGCGGCGCAGTTCCACCACGGGCTCCTCATAACGATCCGGCAGAGCAGCCATCGCCCCCATCGTACCGCGCGGCGCCCGGATCCGTCCTTTACGCCGCCAAATGAAATTCCCGGTCTACATCATGAAAAGTACTTCTAGTCGACCGGAATTTCCACTTCGGTGTAAGTTCCAGGCGTCGCCGCGTTTACCGCCGCGGCAATGGCGTACCAGCCGCCAGCGACCCTGACCGAGAACAACGAGCGCGATTCGCCGACCCGCGAGATTCTGTTGATAGCGAATGCTCTTATCGCTGGTCACCAGCACGTCGAATGCGGCTTCTTCGGCTGCCTTCAGTAGCTCGCCGTTCTTGTACCGGTGCCATCCTCGCGCCCGCGCCTCCACCACCGTGTGGCTCCGGAGTGCGTTGGCGAGTCCTCGCGGGATGTTGTGGTCGAACAGAATCAGCACGATTAACGCGGGGTGGTTTCGAGACTCCGTGCCGCGAAGTCGATCACTGCTTTCACCTGTTCCCGCGTGACGTCATACTGCTCAATGATTTCGTCGATGGACATCCCATCTTCGAGGTTTTCAAACACGAGCTTCACCGGCATCCTAGTGTCGCGAAAAACCCAGGCGCCGCTAACCTTGCCGGGAATGCTCTCTACAGCGGGGCACTGTGACCAGTCGAGATTCGCCATCACTTCCTCTCTTTCATCGTAGCGCCTTACCGACGAGCCGCGCCAGATCGTCTCAGAGCGAAGACTTGACCCTCACCGCGACTGTACACCGTCATTGGTGACATCAAACTCCAAGCGCGTCGACAGCGGTGGACGCTTGGGAGGCTGCGGGCCACAAGCGCCGTCCGGAAGTATCTCCCATTCGGGTGTTCGGACGATGACGGAAAACCTTTGCCGGCTACTCCCCCACTGAACGCGTTCCATAACCTGCCGTTGACCCATGCAAAAATCGCTCTCAAAAGAATCGACCAACACGAGCGGTGACTCGGGCGGCAGAGTCTCCCGCAGATCGATCGCGAAAAGCGTGTGAATTCGGTGCCCCATTCCTCCGTCTTCGTATTCGCAAATGAGGATCTCGCGCCCGTCAGGCCGCTCGGCTTTTTCGCAAGAATCGGTGATCAGTCCGGACTTGTACCAGGCGGGTTTCCAGCTGCCATTTTCCTTTGTCAGGAAGAGCGTTCCGCCCCAGTGCGCAGGATGAGTCTCAAGGCTGAATCCGGTGATTACCGCTGATTCGACAGGGGTATCTAGAAAGTGGCCAAAGATGACCCCTTTAGGATGAAACCGGTTTTCAAATATGTCCGCGAACGCCGACCCCAAGGACCGGGTTTTGCATGTGAGGCCGGATCCTTTAGTTCCGGTCACGCTTTCGCAGAAGCCGCCCAGCAGAGATCGGCCTTCGACAAGCCCCAGAGGCGCGACCTGCGAATGAAGGCTCGGCTTGTAGGTCCTCCAGTCCACACCGGGCAGCGAAATTGTTAAGAGAAACAGCGCACCGCCAATGAACGCTGAAGCGTGGAGTCGAATCACAAGGACCATTGTTCCACGTGTCGACGCGAGCATTTCATGGCCGGATTCGTGATTACAAGAATTGATCCAGGATCTGGCCGTCTTTAATCACGCTGCTGCGCATCCGGCCTTCCAATACGAACCCGGCTTTCTCCAGCACACGGCATGAGCTGATGTTGGTCGCGTAGGGCTCGGCAAAGATTCGACGCAGATCAAAGTGCTCAAACGCCCACTCGGTAAACTTCGTGACGGCTTCCGTCATCCATCCCTTGCCCCAATACGGCTCGCCGAGCCAGTACCCCAGTTCCGCCGTCAGACGATGAACATCCTTGTTGATAGAGATTCCCATGCCTCCAATCGCTTCCTCCCGAGTTGCCATCGCGAAGAATGTAGTCGGACTTTGACGGCTGACCATTTCCAGGAATGCCTCTGCGCTGACGTATGTATAAGGATGTGGAAACGCATCGCGCAGGTTGAGCCAGATGTTGCGATTGTTCGCGTACTTCACCAGCGCGTCAGCGTCAGCACTGTTCCACGAACGGATCCCTCCAAATGAAGTCGGAATCAGCATTGGTTTCTTGATCATGCGATTCGACGCCTGCTGCGTCGCGGCGCAGTTGACTGAACCGAGAGCCGAAGTCCGCAGGCGTTCAAGACCGCGGCCAGGCTGTCTAGCGACGGATTGCCGGACTTGGACAGCATTCGATACAGGCTCTCCCGGTTCAAGTGCGCGGTACGCGATACCGACTTGATGCCGCCGCGCGCGTCGGCAACATCGCGAAGCGCCAGCAGGAACACGCGCGGGTTCTCGTCCTCCAAACATGCGTTCAGATAATTGGCCGCGTCCTCAGGGTTCTTGAGAGATTCGAAGAGGCTCTTCCGGTAAGATACCGTCCTACTGTTGGGCTTTGTCATCCAAGGATCATAGTAGCGTATAAGCTACAGAGCGTCGGCGCAACTCTGGTTGGCAAACTCGACCAGACTCGTCGTACGCTGTACCCTATAAGCATGAGCCGCGAACAACTTCGATCCAGTTCTCTTCGTCATGTCCCACGCGGGCCTGGACTGCCGTCGAAGCGCGTTCCGGCCGTGTCGCTTGCTTCTGTAGCTGCGCACGCGCTTGCGACCTTCGGGTCCGCCGAGAAAGCAAACCATTGGATGAACCGGCGAAATCCGTTATTCAATGGGAAGACGCCTTCGCAGGTGGTCAAAGTCGACCCCATCAAAGTCGAGGCAGAATTGGTTCGGATCGACCACGGCGTTTACATGTGACCACTTATCGGGTGGTGCGGCGCCAGTTCGCCGGGCTCTCGGGAGAAGGCGCACGGATGTACGGAGGACGGTGCAATCCTCCCGGCATTCCGGCCATCTATACTTCGCAGAGCATAGCGCTAGCGGTCTTGGAGATCCTGGTGCATATCGATAAGTCAGAGGTACCCGACGACTATGTCGTCATGGCGATTCGTTTCGCCGGGCGTCGCGCAGGCCGCTCAGATCTGACCGGAGCGAATCAGTTCACGCAAGATCGCTTCAAGGCGTCGTTCTACCGGTGGCCTGTTCTCAGGGTGGCCTCCGTGATCGTGCCGCGAGAATTCAATTTCGTCGCGTTGCCGGACGCTCCTGGATTTGCCGCCACGATCGAGTGGATGGAACCTCTCAGCTTCGATCGTCGACTGTTTGCCTCGCAATGAACCGCCGGGCTACTCGTGGCAGATACCGCGCTTGCTCGACCGGATGAACTCGACCAGATGCAATGTGTGTTCATCCGGAACCTCGGTTTCAATTCGTCGCAGCGCATCCTCCAGTTTCAATCCCGACCGGTACAGCAGCTTGTAGGCCGTCTTCAACCTGGCGACTTCCGACGCTTTGAACCCGGCTCGCCGCAGCCCCACCAGATTCAGACCTTTTGCAGCCACGTTGAAATCTGAGTACAGGAAATACGGCGGCACGTCGCTGTTCACGCGCGTATTCCCGCCGATCATCGCCAGCCGTCCGATTTTCGAATATTGATGCACCACCACGCCGCCCGAAATAAACGCCTGATCTTCCAACTCCGCGTAGCCCGCCACCAGCGCGCAGCTCGCGATCACCGTGCGGTTTCCGATCTTGCAGTTGTGCGCGATGTGACCGGAGGTCATGATGTAATTCTCGTCGCCAATCACGGTTTCCGATTCGGGCGCCGTGCCGCGCGAGATCGTGTAGTGCTCGCGAATCTTGTTGCCGTTGCCGATTTTAAGATAACTGCGGTCGCCGGGGAAATTCTTGTCGAGCGGATCGGTGCCGAGCACCGTGCCCGCGGAAATTTCGTTGCGCTCCCCGAGCGTGGTCCAGCGCTTGACGTAAACGTAAGGCTCCAGACGGCAGCCCGCGCCGATTACGACGTCCTGCTCGATCACCACGTATTCGCCGATAGCCGCGCCTTCGCCGATGACGGCATCGGGATGCACGCGAGCCGTCGGCGCAATTTCAGGCATCTACGCGGCGCGCTCGAACAGCCCCGCCGCGCCCTGCCCGCCGCCGATGCACATGGTCACCACGCCGTAGCGAGCCTTGCGGCGCGCCATTTCATTGGCGATGGTGCCGACCATGCGCGATCCGGTCATGCCGAACGGGTGCCCGATGGCGATGGATCCGCCGTTGACGTTCAGAATTTCCTGCGGAATCCCCAGGCGGTCGCGGCAATACACCACTTGCACCGCGAAGGCTTCG
>Ga0209517_10009260_pt1 | contig 11289 bp, 8 predicted proteins | sample PeaSoiMetSII2010_FD_187695 | JGI IMG/M metagenome (GOLD analysis project Ga0209517, IMG submission 187695) | Peat soil microbial communities from Weissenstadt, Germany - SII-2010 (SPAdes) (version 2) | ecosystem: Environmental > Terrestrial > Soil > Wetlands > Peat | place: Germany: Weissenstadt...
GATCATCTCGCTTTTTCGATAGGCGGCCAATGCGCCCGCGAGGCGCTCAGGCGCAACACGTGTATTGCTAATGTTCGCATTCAAAACCCCGGCGACACCAACTAAGGCATCGCCCATGTTCCCATAGCTCACAGCGAGTTCGCGCAAGTGCTCGATATTTCTTGAATCGGCCTCAGCAAGCCTCTCACGAATTTCCACGCACTTGCGAAAAGCACCGACCGCTTCCGTATATCGACCAGCCTTGAAAAGCGCATCGCCAACCCTTCCATAGCTGACCAAGGCGTCCAACCGACGGTCCAAGTTCTCAGGATCGGCCGCTGCAAGCTTCACAGCTATTGCGAGATCTTTTCGGTATGTCGCGAGCGCCTCATCAATCTTGCCCGTCACCATCAGGACATTGCCAATTTTGTCAAAGGTGACTGAAAGATCGCGCTGCAGACTGGCCTTGGCGGGGTTAGCTGCGGCAAGGCTTTCCAGGATCATCTCGCTTTTTCGATAGGCGGCCAATGCGCCCGCGAGGCGCTCAGGCGCAACACGTGTATTGCTAATGTTCGCATTCAAAACCCCGGCGACACCGACTAAGGCATCGCCCATATTTCCATAGCTCACAGCGAGTTCGCGCAAGTGCTCGATATTTCTTGAATCGGCCTCAGCAAGCCTTTCACGAATTTCCACGCACTTGCGAAAAGCACCGACCGCTTCCGTATATCGACCAGCCTTTAAGAGCGCATCCCCGATCTCACCGCTGACCGCGAGCTCCTGGAGATGATCTTCGGTCATCCGAAATCTTCTTTTCCAACTTCTCTTCGCGCCGACTGGCATAGTGGGTGTGATCGACATCGGGCAACAGGTTTGATACAGACGCCAATCCCTTCAGTTCAACGCGAAGCCAGTGCATCGCAAGCCCTCAGCGCGCCAATGCCGTCCTTCTTACAAAGGCCGTCTCTTCGAGGATTCTACAAACTATCTGCTAGAGCGGTTTCTGACTTGATTTGGATCAAGGAACAATTCCAACTCGCCAAAGCGCGCCGGTGTAAGTCACAGTAATTTTAGCCGCCGATGTCTCAGCTGGGTCAAGCTCTGCCCTTCGACAGCGTTGGACCACACGAATGTTTCATCCCAGTGAACGGACATTTTTAGTAGCGATCGGTTCGGCAGTTACCCCTCCCGAGATTCTCGCCCGGAAGCGCGATGGACTTGTCTCGCTGTCGCGCGTGGGATGATTTGCCCATTGATTTGCAAAACGGAGGAAGGCTCGCGGCGAAGCATGCGCCGCGCCCTCATGTTGCATACCCAAGCTTGATCTGGCAGCACTCAGCTCATTCGCCATCGCGTTAATCCACAATCTCAAGCCGCGCACGCGCTCCTGCGTCCACATTGCCATGGCCGCTTCCCACACAGATGCTTGACAAGGCGGCAAGGGGAACATCAAGTCTGGGTTAGGTCTCTCAGGCGCCTGACATTGAAATTGGATATCTCTTGTTTGCTGGGGCATAAGTGGCGAAATACAGGACTCTCCCGGTGAGCGAAAATAATCTTCGGCCTACATATGCGGCGAGCAGCGCCGATGCAGCCAAAGCTTCGACCATTTCACGAAAATATTCCGTGTTTATTATGTTGCTCCCAGAAAGAGGGGCTTTCAACGCGAGCTTTACGCTAGCTCGCAGGCTTACAGAGCGGAACATTCGCGTTAATTATTTGGGCCCGCCGGAGTTCGAAGCCCACGTGCAAAAGCAGGGATTCGCTTATTGCACTTTAAAGGTCAGAGAGCCCTCCGAAGTTGAGATCGAGGAAAGCAAACGCTGGCGGTTTTTGCAACGCCTCCAGGTCCGAAACAGCGAAGCATTTCATTGGTATATGGACGTGCTTAGGGCCACCGAAAATCTAATTCGGAGTGACCGCCCGGACCTCGTCTTGCTGGACCCAATCATGTGGCGGTTCTCTCCTCAGATCTTGAGATGCTCGATTCCAATCGTCGGTTTGAACACGACGCTGGCTTCGGTCTTTGATACAGCGATTCCGCCCGTATTCTCTAATATTATCCCCCGTGCGAATTTGGGATTGATAGAGCGCTTGCGAATTCTTAGTGGTTGGGTGGTTACCGCGTATCGCGCTAATGAGAATTTTCGAATCGAAGACTTGTTAACCCGTTTTGTCTTTTGGCTCATCTCGATCTTTGGACCGCGGGAATACCGGGAAAACCGGCCGAAATCGCTAGTTATGAACGCCGGGGGGCTATCGCGGTGGGGTGAGTATGGGCTTCGTTTAGCGGTGCCGGAACTCGTTATGGCACCACGGGAGTTCGACTTTCCCCGGGTATCCAACTGGACAAAACGGATTTACATTGGAGCTTGTGTCGATCCTCTGCGACAAGATGATGTTTTCGACTGGGGGGCGATCCAAATTGAGAAACCGTTGGTCTACTGCTCGCTCGGAACTTATGCCTCGGTCTATCCCCACAGCAAAAGACTATTCATAGCTGTTTTGAATGCATTGAAGGACGAACCGCGATGGCAAGGCGTGGTTCAGGTTGGGGATGTGTTGCAGCCCGGTGATTATGAGCCGCTTCCTTCGCATATTCGCGTGGTGCAGACCTTGCCGCAACTTGAGGTTCTCAAACGCGCAGACGTCTTCATTACCCACGGCGGCATGAGCTCTGTGCGCGAGTCCATCTATTACGGCGTTCCTATGGTTGTTTTTCCATGCTGGCTCGATCAGTTCGGCAACGCAGCACGCGTCGTTTACCACCATCTTGGTGTTAGGGCTGATATCTCTAAGGTAGACGCTACACAGATCAAACAGCTGTTGAAAAAAGTTCAAAATGCAAGCTTTCGCGCCTCTGCACAAGGAATGCAAAAGATCTTCCGAGGGCAGGAAAGCTGCGAGCTGGGCGCCCATTGGTTGGAAAATTTTTTGAACGACAGATACAGGACTTTTTAGCCCGGTGACACGGAGGGCCCCTCGACATTCAGAAATCTCCTGAGGGCCGGGGCCTAATGCCGCGACATCCCCTCATGCATAGGTTTGGGCATCCCCGCCCAACAGGACCCTTCAATCAGAACCAAACTGATTTGGGAATCCCACATTGATAGAAATCTCAACCCGCCTTACTTTAGGCGATTCCAAAATCTGCCGGTAGAAGCCCTCTAGCGCCTCCGCCGCCCCGCTCCAGGCATCGCCTCGCCGATTGGCCCATGCGCGCCGCCAGCCCGGGATCGGAAAGCAAGCGATTAACCGCGTCTTCATCGCTCACGGGGGTTCGGCCGGCGGCATGTTGATCGGCGCGGTCGCGAACCTGCGCGGAGACCTGTTCGCCGCCATGATCGCCGAAGCGCCGTTCGTCGACGTGCTCAATACCATGCTCGACGACACCTTGCCGCTCACGCCGCTGGAATGGCGGGAATGAGGCAACCCGCTCGCCGACGCCGAGGCGTTCCGCCTGATCCCGAGCTATTCGCCTTACGACAACGTGCGGACGCAGCGCTATTCCGCGCTGCTAGTGCTGGCCGGACTGACCGATCCGCGCGTGAGCTACTGGAGCCGGCGAAAAAGGGGTGGCGCAGCTGCGGGAGCGCAAGACCGACGACAATCTGCTGGCGTTCCGCACGAATCTCCATGCCGGCCATGCCGGCGCGTCCGGCCGGTTCGAACGGCTCAGGGAGATCGCACTCGCCTACGCCTTCGCGCTCAGGATCGTCGGCGGACTGGCGCCGCACGCCGCGACGTGAGCTGTTCTCGCGGGCCGGAGATTCTCAGCTGAACCGGTCCAACTCTTGGGATGCGCCCAAATGGGGCCAGGACTCTCCTCATCGCTAGATGAAACGAGGGGCTCAGCTAACGTGGCTATTGCGATCTGAATACTGTTAGGTGGATGCTTTTGCTGATCTTGTGTTATGGACTGCGGCGCATTACGACAATTGAAGTAAATAAGAATGTGCCATGCGCAAGGTAGGCTCCAGTGAAGCCCTTAATGGGTTGCCCCTCGTTAGACTTGGCAACCAGGTTTGCTTTGAAACATTGGTTGGCGGGATCGAAGGTTATGACAGCTTCCTGGAAGTCTAACCAACGTCCCGTCATCGGGAACCAAGCCTTGTACACGCTCTCTTTGGCGCTAAAAAATAACTTATCCCAATGCGGTCCTTCTGGTGCATTCAAAAGCCAGTCGCGCTCCTTCGGTACTAGCACTTGCTCAACGACACCGTCTGGAAGTCGCTCGTTCACCTCGACGTCGATACCTATCGTCAATGCATCACGCTGCATAGCAACGGCGGCAGCACAATACCCCGTGCAGTGCGTAATGCTCCCGACCACCGTTCCAGGCCAGAGCGGTTCGCCATTTGCGCCGCGGAGGATAGGCGAACGGGGTAGGCCAAGCTGATTTAGCGCCTGATGCGCGCACTTGCGAGCAGTTATAAAGTCGCGCTTGCGCCTTTCCACAGCCCGACTAATGACAGCCATCTCCTCCGGGAACAAGTCGTATTTGTTGTATTCAAAGATATCATCGGTTTCTCGGGCGACCGAGGCAACGCAGGATGGCAACAACTTGGAAAACATTCGCTCGCCTCACATGATGGGTTCGCGCCAAACCTACGACAATTTCCATATTTCAAACTACCGACAGTGTAACTATTTCGAAGTCTTTGCCAAACCGGTTTAGCTCCTTTATCCTTATAACGCGTATCCGCAGCATCCGCGCACCCCCTCAACCAAGATAGCTACTCCTGCAACTCTGATGGGCCTCTGAGACCGCCCAAATGATAACGCCAAATAGTCTGAACAGTAAATTTCGCTCAGAGCGACGCAGGGAGTCTGCTTTTTGTTAGCGAGGCAATATCGCACGTCGTACAGGCAAGTTGGGTGCGCCGGTTTCAATCTACAGGCCCGGGCGGATCTGCAGTGAATTCAATGCACGGCGCGTGGCTGAGCCGCGCACATTTCGGCGATTAGCTCCTCCGCAGCATAGGCGCGCTCGCCAAAGCGGTGGCGGAGGTCGCGTTCAAGGCGCGACTTGTGTCCGGTCCAATGCCCCACAGGTTAGCCGAATTGCAAGTCGGCGGACTCGTGATCGAAAGCGATACATTGTTCATAACCCGCGGAGCGAGGAAGCTCGCTGCACTCACGCTCCGCCGTGCCCCCCGATTTTCCAGCGTCGCAATTTTGCCGCGGCCGGTGGTCTGATGAGTTACGGGGGCAGTTCCGATGAAGGCGATCGGCCGCTCGCCGTCTACGCTGGGCGCATCCTCAGGGGCGAGAAGCCGGCTGACTTGCCGGCACAGCTGGCTTCTGGCGGCGCGGCGACGTGGCGGGCCCCCACCTCGGCCGTCCCCGTGTCGGAGATCGTCGGGGAAGGGGCCATAGACTGAAAGACCAGCCGCTTCCAAGGGTTAGTCCCAGTCAGCGGGGGTTCCCGTCGTATTTTGGCCATTCGCGTTTTGGCCATTCGCATTTTGGTCATTATGGTGCGCGTCCTTGAGCCGGCTTCATGGAGGCGAGGGAAGAAGCGATGCGGTTTTCAGCGAAGTTAAAAAGGTCTGAGACAAAAATTCGTTTACCGCATCCGGTGCGTACACTCGCGACTGCTATCATCCGTCGTCTGAAGACCTACTGCTTGCAAATTGGTGCGATTCCGACCGTACTATTTGCTTATGCTTTGATATGGACACCCACTGTCCTTGAGTATCGAATCTTGCGCCGCGATCCACAGCCGAAGACAGGAGTCCGGGCCCCGGCTCGGATCGAGTCCGCGCGAAATCTTCATGTTTCCATTATTCATAACAACGAAACCGAAAGGTTGGCGCATCTCGTCCCTCATATCGCGGCTATGTGTGAAAATCTCGGGCCGGATTGGCATGTGACCAGGAGCGAATTTTTCCATCAACCGACAGTGAAGGCGCACACGTTCACCAAAACCTACATCCGCATTGTAATGCACGGGTTGCTGAATCGCCGGTGGGCGGTACACCGCCGGATGCCCGAGGATGTCTGCTCCCTTGCAACAATCGCAGCTCATGGTATTCGCGTTGTTCGCGAATGGAGGCGCGCCAGTGCTATTGAGATGATTGTCACGGCAAAGCACGTTGCCGCTTGGCACGCATTTCTTAATTCGGAAGGCGACTATCTCATCGTGATGGAGAGCGATGCGGTTTTTTTAGATAGCTCCCAACAGCGAATGCAACAATGTCTTGCCAGCATTCCTCCGCCAGACCGCATTCTCTATGTCGACTTGGCGGGCGGCCTTGGAAAGCAGGATCTGCGCGTCGACCGGATCATAGAGCGCGAGTACAATGGCTTCACGTACTTTGAAGCTCCCTGTACCAACACCGCTTGCGTCTATCTAGTAAGTCAGGCCGCGGTTCGCTCATTTTGCGCCACTCTGCATCATTTTCCATATTTCCGCTGGTTCGGTATCGATTCGATGATTAACGCGATTATGATGGATCATGTAAAACGGGAACAGTCCATTCTCTGCATGCATGCCAACCCACCGATTTTCAAGCACGGCAGTTTTACTGGCGAATATGATGCGTGGAAGCGCGTATCATAGAAAAACAGAACAGATTGCATTGCGCGACCTAAGGCGGGATGAAGTCAGTTTGAATCGATTAGGGATTCCCAAATCGGAGCTTTTCTGATTCACCATGTTGGCTGGGGTGGAGGCCAGCATGGATGGGCAAGCCTTACTCTGAGGATCTTCGGAAGCGAGTAGTTGCAGCGGTTGAGACTGGCGGGTTGTCCTGCAATCAGGCGGCCAAACAGTTCGGGGTTGCTATCAGCACGGCCATTGGATGGGTGCGACGGCTGCGAGAGACCGGCAGTGTGGCGCCGGGCAAGATAGGCGGGTACAGGCCGAAGGCGATTTCGGGCGAATACCGTGTTTGGCTGTTACAGAGGATCAAACAGGACTTCACCTTGCGCGGTCTGGTCGCCGAACTTGCCGAACGCGGGTTGAAGTCGATTACCGTTCGGTGTGGGAGTTCGTCCATGCCGAGAAGCTCAGCTTCAAAAAAAAGCGTGGTGGCTGGCGAACGCGATCGTCCCGACGTGGCAAGGCGGCGAGCCCAGTGGGTCAAATATCAAGATCGCGTCGAACCTGAGCGCCTGGTCTTCATCGACGAGACCTGGGCCAGGACCGATATGGCGGCATTGCGGGGATGGGCGCCGCGTGGCCAGAGGCTTCCCACCAAGGTTCCACACGGTCGCTGGAAGACCATGACCTTCCTGGCCGCCTTGCGCCATGACCGGATCGAGGCGCCATGGTTTCTCGAGGGGCCGATCGATGGCGAGAGTTTCCGCCTCTATGTCGAGAAGGTCCTCCTGCCGACGCTTCGTCCCGGCGATATCGTGATCATGGACAATCTCGGCAGCCACCGAGGCAAAACCGTGCGTCAGCTCATCCGCTCCGCAGGAGCCAAGCTCTTCTTCCTGCCCAAATACTCACCCGACCTGAACCCCATCGAACAGGTCTTTGCCAAGCTCAAGCACTTCCTCCGAAAAGCGGCCGCCCGAACCGTCGAAGCTGTTTGCCTGGCGATCGGCGAAGTTCTGCAGCTCTTCACCCCCGAAGAATGCGCAAGCTACTTGGCAAACTCAGGATATGGACGAACCTAACTTCATCGCGCTCTAGTACCCATATCGCTGATCTAAGTCGTGATTCGAGAATGAATGAACGGCATTCCGGACTTCGCCATCCCGACCGCTTCGATGGCCTCTTCGGCTTGATCGATCAAGGCAACGCCGTTCGCAGCTGGGCCGCGCTCGCGCCGCGTCCCGACATCGTGCTGCTCGGCGGGATGACGGTTCTCGAGATCGAACAATCCTCGGATATCGCCGTTCATTTTCTTTCCGAGATGCTCGGCTTCGGCCAGACGTACCGGACTTCCTCGGCCAGTCGAGGCGCGGTCGCGCAGAATCAGGCGGCGTTGGCGTTACTGGAGGACGAACACGGCGCGCAGTCCCCAACAGGCCGTTCTGGACGGCGAAACGTCTGTTTGACGGTTCGGCGTCGCGCTGCTCATATATCCTGCTGGCGCCGCTCACCGCGCTGGTGGCGCTAATCGTAGCCTTCGACTTGGGTCTTCCATTGCTGTTCTGCCAGCAGCGGCCCGGCCTGCACGGGCAGCCGTTCAAGCTCTACAAATCTCGGACAATGGGCGCTGTGCAACCGAAGAACTCAACCGCCAATCACGGACGTTTCCGGAGAAACCGCAGCTGAAAAGCACATGGCGCAGCTCCAGCACAACAGAACGCTTCCGGATCGGGGCTATCAGTCGGATATGCTTTCGAAAATGACGGGTTATGAATTCAAATCGCAAGGTGAGGGCACCACCGCTAAATGACGTGAGCATATTCGACGTGATTGTAGGGCTACAGCGCCGAGAAATGACCGAGCATGGATAGACTCATAACGTCATCCGAGAGATAACGGCGGGTATCACTCTAGGTCGTCCTAAGGACTGTAGATGCATCTCCAAAAACGTATCCTCGTTACAGGTGGATCCGGATTTCTCGGCTCTCACTTGTGTGAACGCCTCCTAGATGGGGGAGCGAATGTCATTTGCTTGGATAATTTCTTTACTGGTGCGCGCGCAAACATAGAACACCTGCTTGACAACAAGCGATTCGAGCTGATCCGGCACGATGTAACCGTCCCAATTTATCTCGAGGTTGACCAGATATATAACCTCGCTTGCCCGGCGTCCCCTGTGCATTATCAGCACGATCCGGTGCAGACGACGAAGACTAGCGTCCACGGCGCCATCAACATGCTGGGCCTTGCAAAACGGGTAAAAGCCAAAATTCTGCAGGCATCGACGTCAGAAGTTTACGGTGATCCGAACGTACATCCCCAGACCGAAGGTTACTGGGGCCACGTGAATCCGATCGGACCCCGTTCCTGTTACGATGAGGGAAAACGCTGCGCCGAAACCCTTTTTTTCGACTATTGGCGGCAGCATCAGTTGCGCATCAAGGTGGTACGGATCTTTAATACTTATGGGCCGCGCATGCACCCTAACGATGGGCGTGTAGTCTCAAATTTCATTGTACAGGCTTTACTTGGCAATGACATCACGATTTACGGTGACGGCGCACAGACTCGGTCGTTCTGTTATGTAGATGATTTGATCAGCGCCATCGTGCGTATGATGGCGACCGACGATGACGTGACCGGTCCGATCAATATCGGTAATCCCAAGGAAATTACGATCATGGAACTTGGCAATATTATCGTCGATTTGATCGGGTCACGCTCGAAAATCATCAAGCAGCCGTTACCCGAAAATGACCCCCGGCGACGACAACCCGACATTTCGGCAGCGAAAAAGCGCCTATCATGGGAGCCGCATACCGAGCTCAGAGACGGGCTGACTCGGACGATAACATACTTCGAAAAGCTACTTTCTGATGCGGAGACACGACGAATCTTGACAAGTTGACGCACAAGATCGATCGGCGAGTCCAGTCGACGCAAAGACCAGCTTCGTCAGAAATCGTAACCACGTCAGATGTTCACGCTGCGAACATGAAATCAGCTCTGCTGGAAAGCCAATTAGCGAGGACGTTCACATAAGGTATCCTCAGCACAGTGACGTGGTTTCCTGAACCGCGCCATGGAATAAGGTCAGGCGCAAAGCGTCGCCATCCGTTGATGCTATTCATGAACTTCGTTTCATTGGCTGCATTATCCAGGTTGGGGTCAGAAACAAGTATTAAACGTGTACTTCCAAAGTACATGGTTCCCGGTTTGTATGGCGTCCGCAGGCCCATTTCAAAGACACGGACAGGACCAAGTAGTGTATCCGGGCGGGAACGGGGCGACATAAGATTAGTTTCAACGAGCCGCTCGTGCAGCCGTCCCAGTTGTTGTTTGGCGTCGAGCATTTCAAGATCGGCCAGACGAAGTCCGAGCGGACGTTCCGCGGCCAGCTCAAAGAGATGGACCATCTCGATGAGCGCCTCAGCGCGGTTGTACTCACGCAGTTTGGTTTTGTCCTCTCCGGGAACCTCGCTGTCGATAATCGTAAGCGACGCCGCGGCGCAGCCGCTAGCTTGCAACTGCAACGCCATTTCGAATGCCACCCAGCCGCCAAAAGAGTGTCCAAGTAGATGGATAGACGCTGCTTGATGGCTCTTTCTAATAGCATTCACATACGCCGCGGCTGCAGCAGGAACAGTGGAATGAGGAACATTCCTGCCATCCAAGCCGCGAGGCTGAAATGCTTGAACTCGCCAATTTTGTCCCAGCGCCGAGGCCAGATCGGTGAAGCTCGCCGCGTTTGCTCCAGCGCCCGGTATGCAGAGCATTAAATGAGATCCCTGCAGCGCCTCCTGTATCGTCACCAATGGTGAATAGTCTGTATCATTTTGAGGGGGTGATTGAGCGCTTGCCTGCTGGATTGCGAAGGACAGCGCGGCACCGAGCGACGCAATATGCGGGTTCTCCATCATCGAGGTGTGATTTCCAGGAACTGGAACGACATGAATTTGCGAAGCCGGTATAATTTTGTTCCAGCCATCCCTTATCTTATTCGGAGCGTTGTCTTCTGCTGCAAATATATGAATGGGGATTGGGATAGGTTTGGCCTGGTAATCCCGATCGGCTTCAATATGGGTGCGATACCGGAAAAGGAGTTGGCTAATTTCAGTTTCCGTTAGTGTCTCCGGCCACAGTGATCTTTCGTCGTCCAAATCTTTTATCACACTCTCCAATTGTTCATCATCCAACTTGGAGAAGCGAGCCTCCGGCTTCGAGTAAAAGGTATCAATCAGCGAAACAAATTCTACGGTTTCATCTTCTCCAAGTAATTGCACGGCGATTTCATAGGCGAGCTTGCCCCCAAAGGACCAGCCAGCAATGCGGTATGGACCTTTGGGTTGAATAGTTCGGATGAGGTGACGAAGCTTAGAAGCCATCGCCTCTACGGTCCGCATTGGAGCTTCACATGCAGGATAAAGTTGCAAACCATAAACAGGAAAATCGCCACTGAGCTGTTTTGTGAGATAAGCACCATAGAAGATCTCGCCCGAAGCTTCCGGCAGCAAAAATAGAGGGGGACGATCTCCTGTCCTTCGCAAGGGGATGGCGCCTAGCTTTAATAAAAGTTCCCAATGGGGATCAACGTCGCTGGCGAGACCTTCAATGGTTGGGTATGCGAGGATTTTCGCTAGTGAGACATCGACATTCCTCTGCTTGAGAATGCTCAAAAGTTTCACCGCCAGAAGCGAATGGCCGCCGAGTTCGAAGAAATTATCGTGCCGGCCAACGCGCTCCACACCGAGCAGCTCACCCCA
>Ga0209517_10009261_pt1 | contig 11289 bp, 9 predicted proteins | sample PeaSoiMetSII2010_FD_187695 | JGI IMG/M metagenome (GOLD analysis project Ga0209517, IMG submission 187695) | Peat soil microbial communities from Weissenstadt, Germany - SII-2010 (SPAdes) (version 2) | ecosystem: Environmental > Terrestrial > Soil > Wetlands > Peat | place: Germany: Weissenstadt...
GAGCCGGGAGCGCGCTAACTTCCTTCTTGCGCATCCCTCCTCGGAGCACGACGAGGTGCTGCACCTCGGGGCCCAATCGATTGGCTAAGGCGTCCAGATGTTCATTCCGTTCCGTCAGCACCAGCGGCGAACGCCCCTCTCCCAGGGCTTGGAGCACGTCCTGGCAGATGAGTCGATTACGTTCTTCCTCGGCAACCAGTTCTTCATAGAGTTGGTGAAATTGCATCCGCACATTGGGATGCGCCGGTCGTAACGGACGAAAGCCCGTCGGACGAACCATCACCTTATGCTTAAAAGGATGAGCCGCCGCCTGCTGTTTCGCATTACCCCGATAACGCACGGGACCACATTGCATGAAGATGATCGGATGATGGCCATCCTTCCGCGCGACGGTCGCAGACAAACCCAGGACGAACTTTGCCTTGGCCTGACGTGCCACAAGCTCAAAGCTCTGGGCGGAAAGATGGTGGCATTCGTCAACAATCAAGTGCCCGTAATTCCCCACCAGGTCATCGACGGCCCCCTTTCGCACCAGGCTTTGAATCACGGCCACATCCACTAGACCGGTCGGCTTTTTGCGTCCCCCACCGATCCGACCGATGGCGCGCGCCGGCACGCCCAGGAAGGTGGAAAGCCGCTCGATCCACTGTTCCTGCAATTGCCGCCGGTGTACCAAGACGAGCGTATTAACGCCCCGTTGGGCCATCAACCACGCGGCCACCACGGTCTTTCCGAAGGCAGTGGTGGCCGCCAACACTCCCGTGTCATGGGCGAGCATGGCCTGGGCGGCGACAGCTTGCTCGGTGCGGAGTTGACCCTGGAATGTCATCTTTAGGGGTTGGCCGGCGTGGCGTCGGTCCTGAATCATCGGCCGGATGTTCAAATCCGACAAGGTTTGAAGCAGCTCTTCCAGGCAACCGCGTGGCAGCCCAAGGTGCTTGGAGTGATCCTCTGCGCAGGCAATGATGCGAGGCTTGTCGTAGGTCGAAAGCCGCATGGCCTGAGCTCTGTAGAACTCGGGATTTTGGAACGCCGCCATCCGGATCAACCGGTTGCGGAGGGCAGGAGCCAACCCCTCCTTCCGAATATAGATTTGATTGCCCAGGGTGAGTTCCAAGCTTTCCGGCAGTGGACCTGGGATCGAAGCTTCTCTCCGGCGCCGCGAGGGTGGAGTCAACCATGGGGCTGCTTCGTCTTCATCCTCCGCAGGCGCTAAACGCACGCCGATCACTTTACCCTTGGCCTCGGCGAGACGGACTATCTCTTCAACTTCCTGGCGGGTGATCCTGCGGATCGTGGACAAGAACTCCCATTGGTCAGGATAGGGTGCAAAGCGCTCGTCCACGAAAACGCTATGGCCCGAATCCCGCGAGCGTTTCTGTAGGGGCAGGGCGATCAAGTTGCCGAACCCACCGGGCGGCAGGGTGTCTTGATTCGGAAAGAAACGGTCGTAGGAATCTAGACCGATGTCCGGACGGCGTTCCATGGTTTCCGTCAGAAGGTGCGCCCCCAACTTCCGCGCCAAGCCGGCAGGGATGGCTTCGTCGAAGAAGAACCAAATGTGCCCACCGTGGCCCGAGCGTGATCGCTCCAAGGCAACTGGTACATTCTTTTGGCGGCAGGTTTCCAGAAACGCGACGGCATCCTCCTGCCATGCTGCTTTGTCAAAATCGGCAGCCAGGAAGAAACAGGTTTCGTCCAGCAGCATCGGATAAACACCCATGACGAAACCACGGCCTTGGTCGTCCCGACCCGAGAGATGCCGGCGGAGTACCTCATCAGTTACGGGAAGAAAACGCTGGTGGGGGCATTCGGAACATTTGATTCGCGGTTTTTCGCAAATCCCCGCGACCCACTCATTGGCGCAAGCCGGTGAATAACCGGCCCTGCCTGTCTTGCGGCTTTCGAAACGGCGTGGGTAGACATCTGCGCGCCCGCGAAACAAAGAACGGAAAAGGGCGATTTTGGCTTCGGCGGGTGAATGCTGATTCACGCTAACTTGCTGCAAGGCAGGAGGGCTGAGAAGTGGTTCCACGCCCCTATTTTACATTGGGCTCTCCGCCAAGCTCCAAGCACAATCGAAAACTGTTCACGCCCCTTGTGCGGCTGCACCCCGCTTGACGCTTACTGTGCTCCGATGGCGTACTGGGCCTGATCGATGCCATTACCAAATTCGACCCAAGCAAGAAGGTGAAGCCGGAGACCTACGCGCGGCGCCGGATTTGTGGAAGCATCTTAGATGGCCTCCGAGGAGCCGATCCAGCCTCCCGTGATGTAAGGCGCAAGAGCAAAGAAGTCCAAAAGCTCTATCACGAACTGGAGGTCAAGCTCGGTCGCCCGGTCACGGACGAGGAGATGGCCGCGATGCAGGGAATGAATCTGGCACAGTGGCACCGTGAGCTAAACGAGATTCGAAGTGCTAGGCTTGACTGCGGTACACGGTCCCTCTCAGCGGGTCCGAGATCCATCCAGAGGTCCGTTGAGCCAGCGTTCTTGGCAGGTGATGATCCCGATCCTTTTGACCTCTGTTTCCGTCACGAACAATCCGAGATTCTCTTCCGCGCCATTTCTGGACTGGGGGAGCGCGAGCGGACGATCATCGGCCTTTGTTACCAAAGCGGACTGACGATGCAGGAGATTGCCAGTCGTATGAAGGTACCCAACGATGGACGCATCTGACTTCAGTATGGTCGCCGGTATTTGACATGAAAACGTTTTCCCAGTATTTAGAAGTTGGGGATTCAAGCTAGGCGCTTTATCAGGCCCGCCTAGACCACTTCTAACCTCCAAATCCACTTGAGTACAACTGAGGGAAGCCGGTAGGCATGTCTCGATGTATTCAGATTACCGACCTAGATCGGTCGGTTCTCCTCCGGATGTTTGTATGCAGAAAACGAAGATGACGAGTCAGGCAAGCATGAGGCGGAAAACCACTACCAACTGGATCAGTGCGACGGGAGAAGAATTTTCGCCAGCCACGCTGCCGCTCGTGAAGTTGGGAGATGGTGGGAAAAGGTGAAGACCCAATCTAGAGATTTGATTGAGGAAAGGGGCGATAAGAATGGGACGTAGCGCAACTCCCCTGGAATGGAAGCACATCTTGAGCCAGGACCAAACCAGTCCGGTTGAGCTTACGAAGCGCGACGCTGCTGGTTGCTTTGCAGAACACCACTATACGCTGTCCGAGATCGCAGCAATGTGGAGCCTGAGCCACGATTTCGTCCGGCGGCTATTTCAGAAGGAGCCCGGAGTGCTAATTATGGGGCGGGAGGAAGGAAACGGCGGACGCCGCCGGTACGCGACCTACAGAATTCCCGCATCTGTGGTCGAGCGGGTTCACCGTCGCATGTCCAAAATTCGCTAGTGCTCGAATCAAAAGGTGGAATTACACCCATGCTCATCATTTTCCGGCGGCATCTAAAGAGTTGCCCGCACCGAAAGGACGGGCGTAGGTATCGGCGTTGTCGTTGTCCGATTCATGTCGAAGGGTTCCTTGGTAACGAGCCGTTCCGCAAGGCGCTGCACACCCTGATCGGCACGCGAAGCCCTGTGCTGGATTGGGAGCGGGCGCAGGGTCTCATTCGGGACTGGGAGGCAGCCGGAGAGCGGAAGGTAGCTTCCGCCCCTGTCACGCTGCACAGTGCCTGGGAGCAGTATCTGGACGATGCGTCCGCGCGCCATTTAGCAGAATCAACAATTCGGAAGTACCGATACGCAGCTCGAAATATGGAACTCTACGCGGAGAAACTCGGCTTCCGCTATCTGAAAGAGTTCACGCTGGAAGCGCTCAGGAAATATCGTTCAAGCTGGCCCGATGAAAATCTCTCTGCGCTGAAGAGGCTCGGGCTATTGCGGTCGTTCTTTCGGTTCAGCTGCGATAGCGGTTGGATTCCTGATAACCCGGCGAAGAAACTCCGCAATCCGAAGATCGTTGATCGCCCCACATTGCCGTTTGATTCAGAGGAGATGGTTCGCATCTTGACGGCCCTCAACGCCTACGGGGATACGAAGCATCTCAATGTCCGCCGGCTGCGAGCTCTTGTTCTGTTGATGAGATTCACCGGCTTGAGAATTAGCGACGCCGCTACGTTGCCCTGTGCTCGCGCCGTGGATGGCAAGCTCTTTCTGTACACTTCGAAGGCTGGCACGCCCGTACATTGCCCGCTTCCACCGGTCGTCATCCAAGCGCTGGAACGGATTCGCCGGCCGGGCGAGGCGTACTTCTTCTGGACTGGAAGATCAAAGCCGAAGACGGTGATTACGCACTGGTGGAGCTGCATCCGGAAGGTTTTCAAATTAGCTCGCGTTGACCGAGGACACCCGCACAGGTTTCGGGACACGTTTGCAGTGGACCTGTTGTTGCAGGGAGTTCCACTGGAGCGGGTATCGGTCCTGCTCGGCCACAAGAGCATCAAGGTTACAGAAAAGCACTATGCGCCCTGGATACGTGCCAGGCAGGAGCAGCTTGAGGCTGATGTTAAGCGCGTTTGGGAATCCCACCCCGAGACACTTGGCGAGACGAACCACACGTATAACACACGCGGAAAGACCTCTCGCGCTAACTAATTCATTTCACAGGCCGTTTAGATGGCGGAGGGAGAGGGATTCGAACGTTTTGGCCGTGCTGAAAACAGGCAACTTATTGAAAATTATCGCTTCACGAACCGCACAAATCTCACAAACTGGGCCAAACTGGAACGTAACTGGAACATCGCTTTTTCTTCGCCCCGGCTCTGTTGAATCCTCCGTGATAGAGCGGAACTTCAGGTTGTCGCCCGGCGTACTCTTGTTTCTCAAGTCTCGCCAAACCTGTCAACCAATTGAACGCGCTTCCGAGCGGCCGCCCTGCTGGCAAGTCACTTGTCCTCAGGGGCCAGCATGCACCTGCACGCACCATCATCGCGGATGAATCTAACTTCTTCGTTGAAGCTCTCGAAAACATTGCGGATTTGCGTTCGAAGCTCCGATTCCTTCTTGCAGTCAGGTATCTCAATTATCCTTCGCAGGTGGGAAGACATTAAGCCACGTATCTGAGGGTAGCAGGCAGCGCGAGATCGCCGAAATGCTCCTCCGATCAGATCCTTGAGCGTCGTAACATCCATTGAGAAAAAAGGGGAGATAACCCTTTGGGACGCAACTGAGGTTGAATCGCCGTAGAAACTGGTGCGCGTTGGCAGTCCGACGCCTAGTCGAACTCGTTCCAATTCCGCAGCGCGGCTTGTGAGGAGATTGATCATCATCAGGCCGATGTCCGGCGCCGCAGTATATGACGGCAGCGCCAGGTACCACTCACCGGCAATCGTCTTTTTGGCCGGCAGAGGGCACACTTGGATCTTCTCGCGGCGGTCCGGGGGCAGTCTTGACATCATTTGATCCAGCGTACTGTACCAGTGTCGCCATACGGTCGCCTCGGTATTGACTTCCATTGTCCCCTCAGTCGCTTCACTCGTCGGAGGCAGGGACGTAGCCAGCATTCTGCGAGTGAAGTACGCCCGACGGCAAAGTTGGCGATAGTAAACACCTGCCGTCTCGGCGGGCGGAGAGGTTAGCCACTTCGCCATACGGCAGTCGCTGGGGGCTGCCGGAGGGTCAGACAGAGAGAGGAGTATCTCAAGAAACAAGCAGTTATAGTTTTCGTCACTGACCTCCGGAAAATCAAAAAAGATTCCACCGGGGTTCGTCTTCTCCCACGTCTCGCAAGTGGACGCCAATTTCTCCCAGGAAGACAAGGCCTCTTTATCCGCCAAACGATCTCTGTGATAGGCTAGAAAACTAATATTTTCGAAGAACGGAACGGCGAAAAAGTAGCCCGGCGGCGCCGGCGCGGTAGCTCCGCCAGTCTGTGAAGGTGTATGAACATCGCGTTTGCCTTCCGCAGGAAGAAGGGAATGAGCCCAGACGCGTTTTTTCAATTCCGGAAGGAAATCCTTCCACTCGTCTGTGTTCCACATTGCGGCCGGGAATCGGTAGAGAGGTCGCTCTGCGGCGGCGCCTCTTCCAGCCCCTAGCAATTGGAACTCGTCAAGTTGAACCAGATGGAGCTCATCAATGGCGGAGGAGGGCGCCAGACCCAAGGCCTTGCTCGGGTAGGTGCTCTCCGGCGACTCAAGGCTGACCCTGCGCGTCAGAATCGACCGGATTTCCTTTAGGAATCTTCGATTGTACTGGTCCTGAATATTGCTCTCGCTGTGCAGGAAAAGGCGAATCGGAACAGGCTTGATTTCGCCTCCCGATTCGACTCGAAGAAGAGATAGGCTGGACTCGATTTGAATGCCTCTGCTTCCGACGATCAATTCGAACGGTTCGCGACGGTGTTGCATACCGCGTGTCTTCAAGACCCGGATCATCACATGATACATTCCCCGAAACTCGATGCGAGTGAATTGAATAAGACAGTCGGCGCTATCAACGATTGACCGCTGGAGAGTGGAAGCCTGATCCTCCTTAAGGTCTCCGCAAGAGAATAAGCTAGTGACCCGCAACCTCCTAATCTGCATTATTCATGAACGCGCCGCAGAACGCGGATTTGAGGCGTTTGGGGCCGGATGCTCGTGGCCTTGGAGGTCGGCCGGCCGCCGGAGGCGCATTTCCTCAGTTGCGGACCGGCTGGGGGCGAGAGTCTGGCTGATTCCGTCGACACTGCTGCCTGGGTCCGGCGCGGCGTCCAAGAGAGAAAGGGTACGGGGAAAAGAGTTGAGGGGCTATCCGCTCAAGGCGCCCAAGGCCAGGGCGATTTGACGAAAGCTGTTTAGAAAGGGAAACGAGACGGGAAGATGAATCACCACCCGGCGCACCGAAACCACCACCTGAGCGCCCAGTTTCAGCAGCCGTTCGCGCAAGGTCCACACCTGCGCCCGCGCGCATCCGGTCCGCGCCGCCCGCAGCCGCAGTTCCTGCATCAGAACGTAGGCAGCCGCCGTCATCAGTACCCGGAACTGGTTGGCCAGGAACTTCGAGCAGCTCGTGCGGTCGATCTCCAGGCCCTGGTGCAGTTCCTTGAGGCGGTTCTCGATTTCGCCCCGCTGGCAATAGACCTGTTCGTAAATCCAGCGCGGGCTCTGCTGCAGGTTGGTGATCAGGAAGCGGGGGTTGTCTTTGGGCTCCTTGCCCTCGGCTCGCACCACCTCCGCCTTGAAGATCGCGCGCCGCTCCGCCTGCCAACTCTCGGCGGCATAGCGGCCTTCCCCATAGAGGTGCTCGGTCTGGCCGCTCTCTTCCGAGAATCTCCGCGCCTGCTGCATCGTGGGTTCGGCCAAACGGTTCAGCACCGCATTTTTGGCCATCGCCACCACATACTCCACGCCCATCGCGTCCAGAAACGTCAACAGGAGCGGGTCAGCGAATCCGCCGTCCAGTCGCACTCGCAGGCGCGCCTGGGGAAAGGCCCGCCGCAGCTTCTGCAGGATGCGCCAGAGGATGCCGATAGCCCCCACGCTCGCCACGGCATTGCCGGGCCGCAGCACCGCCGTGAACAGGTATTGCTCCTTTTCGTCGTTGAAGCTGACGAATCCCATCACCGGCAAATAGCACCAGGTGTCGTAGTGGCCATTGAAGAAAGTCAATTGCTGAGCCCCGTGGGTGGGATCGTCGGTGGGGTCCAGATCGAGGGTGATGCACCGGGCCCGGCCGTGCAGCCGGCGGCGATGGCGCTCAACGACCCGATCGGCCAGCGCCTCCGCCAGCCGGTAAAGCTGCTTACGGTCGGGGGCATTCTCAAAGCGCGAGAGCGTGGGCTGCGAAGCCAAGTCCGCGCCCTCGACCGGGTCGCGCCCCACCAGCAGCTTGTGCACCGGGTCGGCCGCCAGCCGCGAGGCGTCGTTGGCATCGGCATACCCACAGGCGAGGCCGTAAATGCGCTGGGCCAGCAACTCTTCCACTTCATGTTCGACCTTGCCCGGCTGCCGCGGATCAACCAGACAGGCGGCCAAGGCTTCGGTCAATCCCAGACGGCGGTCGGCGGCCTTGAGCAGGATCGCGCCACCGTCCGAGCTGCCCTGGCGCTGGTCAAACTGCGCCACCACCGGCTTCGAGAAAATATCGGGGAACAACAGACGCTCTGTTGTGGTATCGTCAGCCAAGCGAAAGCCTCCTTTGGTCATTCAAACAACGTCTCGACAACGTGTTTGTACCATAGGAGGCTTTCCGTGTCTTTAAGAAACGCGAATTATTCGGGCTAGCGCGGCTTTTTACCTGTGCCTTCGGGAATACTCACGGCCAGTATTTTAATCGTCCTAAGTATCGTACTATGAATGACGCGGCTGGAGAAGTTTACGATTTTCTCTATCAGAACGGCTACCCTGCGTGGTTTTGTAATGCCGCACGAGACGTGGCCGACCAGTGTTCTTCTGACACTCAGCCATTCCGAGATTTCGTCCTCATGATTCATACCGGTGAGTCGCTGGCGCCTGCCACCCCCGACTTGACCTGGCGCCAGCGGGAAAAACTCGGCCAAGAATTACTCAAGGACTTGGCGGAAGACCTTGCAAAATGGAGGAAGGATCGGACGTATGTGAGTCCTGAGGTAGGGGGCGTTGTCACAGAATTTCTACAAAATCTGGAACTTGATGGCTACGTTTTTCGTGCCGATGCCTTGCTAGCGCCGGAGGAGGGTGTCGTCGACGCAAAGGAGCAAAGCGGCGTCCTCCAGGATCTATACACTGAGCTTGGACTTCAGAACCAACAGACCGTCTTTCATCACCTTTCCCTCTCCGAAGAGCACTACATAGCGAGGAAATGGAATGACTCCATCTCGAACTCCCGCAAATTCCTCGAGGGCGTTTTGCAGGAGGTCGCTGCTGGTCATCATCGAGCGGTCCGCGGCTCTGCCATCCCGGGTGACACGTATTCACGACCTGGCCGCGTTCGTGACTATTTGGAATCGAGCGGGCTGCTAGAACAAAAGGAAAAGCAGGCTCTGTCATCATCATACGGGCTGCTGAGTGAAACCGGGGGGCATCCGTACATGGCGCAAAACGATCAAGCTCGCCTGCTGCGGCATCTGGCGCTGACGTTCTCGCAGTTCGCGCTGTTGCGGCTGAAAGGCTGCAAGAATACGTGATTAGCGCTGATCTTCGGTCGCTGCGTGAATCGCTGACGCCCGAGGATGCGTCTAGAAACGGCCGAGCGCGCGTATCCCCGTTTTCAACCTATTAGCGACTGGTCGCATCATGAAGCTTCCAAATTGGTTCAAGATCACTTGGTGGGTGGTTGTGACGGGTCTCGTCACCTCGTACTTGGTTGCTCGTTTCCCCGACCTTAGGGCCGGCAAAGCGGTGCCCGCTGACATCGTCGTAATCCTCATCTGGTTCGGACTGCTCTTAGCTCCCATCTTCCAGGAGGTTCAGTTCCTGGGCTTCGCGTTTAAACAAGAAATGAACAAGTTAAAAGACGAAGTCAGGTCCGATATTCGGTCTGTGAGAACCGAACTTCGAAATGCGGTCGATATTCGAACCACGTTCAGCCCACAAATCATCGTGCCGGCACCGCCCCCAGACTCTCAACTGCCGGGGCTGGAAGCTCTGGTCAAGTCTGCCGTTGCGGAGGCACTCGAGGCTCACGGCGTTCGCGGACCCCAACCGGTCCCAACGGATCTTCAGGTCTCTGATGACGTCGCGTTTCTTTTCAGGGTTCGCTACGCCATCGAGCGTGAGTTAAGGCGCTTAGCCCGAGAGCGTCAGATTGAGGTCCCAGCGAGAAGAACCGGGGGCATACAGCTGTCTCGTTCGCTCAGCCAAGAAGAGGTCATCGAGCCTGGGCTAGCCAACGCCATTCGTGAAGTGTACTCCGTGTCGTCCGCGGCAATTCACGCGGAAGACGTGACTCAAGCGCAAGTTAGCTTTGTCCGCGAGGTTGGGCCACAGTTAGTCGGGGCGCTTCGCGTCATTGGCGGACCCGCTGTCCGATAAACGTCAGCTGTCGGCTGGCGGCCGGAGCAGGTGACGCCCAGCCTTATAGGTGGCCTCACGGACCCAATCGGCGTAATATCGACGATTCACCGTCTTGTGTAGTTGTTTACGGGTCGGTCCCCTCATGACGACTTTCTCTCAAAGAAAAGGTCTGAAGCCCATCAAGAACGTAATTCAAGTAGACGGTATGGACGAGGACCTTCGAAACGGCCTCTGGAACGCACTGGCACTTTTCTATTGGAGCCGTGTCGCGGTTAGCAGTTACCTGCCATTAAGTCAAAGCGACCCTCTTACCTGGCCTTTGCTAGAGGCGATGTGGCTGGATTACTTCAAAGCCCCAATTGATACGTTACCCCGTTGGTGGAATGAAGCCCATGACGCGATAAGGAAGTCCTTCTTCGCTAGCCGGTGGAATGAGGCCTACGATTTTGTAGAGTTCGTTTCGTGCAACTTCCCAGATGCTATTAGAAACACTAAGTTCAAGGCTTATTGCAACAGCATTCTGGAACGGGAGGTCTCCGCGTACCGTTTCGTTGGGAGTTGTCTTGCTCAGTTGACCGCTCTGGAAGAAATCGCCGAAATCGAAAGAGCGATGCAGGCCGCGGATGCGATGCGTCCCGTCACCGTGCACCTAAACGCTGCCTTGGAGTTCTTCGCGGACAGGAAATCTCCTGACTACAGAAACTCCATCAAAGAGTCGATAAGCGCGGTCGAGGCTGCCTGCAGGATCCTAACTGGGAACAATAACGCCACGCTCGGTGACGCGTTGAAGCAGTTAAAAGCCAAGGTCGCTTTGCACCCCGCGCTTGAGAAAGCGTTTTCAAGCATTTACGGCTATACGAGCGATGCCGAAGGAATTCGACACGCACTTATGGATGAACCCGCCCTGGAGTCCGAAGATGCCAAGTTTATGCTGGTTTCTTGCTCGGCATTTGTAAACTACCTGCGAGCCAAGGTCGCACGCGCGGGGGCAAATGGTTAGTCTGAGGGGTACACGAATTTCGCCCTCCGGTAGGCCTGCAGGTTATTCTCCTTTCAAAACTTCACTGTCGGAAAGGCCGCAGACTTCGAAAATCACGAAGTCTGCGCTACGCTCCACCCGCGCGTGGTGGGAAGCGTAGACGGAGTTGACGCCCGCTCATTTCCGATGCATAATTGAGTTGAAAAAGAGGATAAATGAGTAGCTCTAGAATCCAACCCGTACTGAGCCAGGGCGAGTGGGAGCTTGTGGACCAGGTAGCGGGGCTTACGCACACCAAGCGGACCGAAGTCATCAAGAACGCGCTGGCGGTCTACCACTGGTTCGTGCGTCAAGCGGTAACGGGAGCGCGGGTCGTGGCTCGCGAGCCCACCGGCGAGGAGACAGAACTCGCGACACCCGAAC
>Ga0209517_10009262_pt1 | contig 11289 bp, 11 predicted proteins | sample PeaSoiMetSII2010_FD_187695 | JGI IMG/M metagenome (GOLD analysis project Ga0209517, IMG submission 187695) | Peat soil microbial communities from Weissenstadt, Germany - SII-2010 (SPAdes) (version 2) | ecosystem: Environmental > Terrestrial > Soil > Wetlands > Peat | place: Germany...
CGTGAGTGTGCCCGGGACCGCCTTACAAGTGAAGCTCGCCACACAGGTGGGCCAGTCGTATGACGCCCGGACCGTCGCCAGAGACCTGCGCTACTTGTGGAGCCTGGGCCGCTTCGAAGACATCCACGTGGAAACGGCCGCCCAGAATGACGGGGTCGCCGACGGTGTTGCCGTGGTCTTTCGCGCCACGGTTTCTCCCCACCTGTTGCTTCATGAAATCCGCATCGAGCCGGGCACTTACGGCCTCGAAATCAAGCTCCCCGAGGCCACTCCGATGGATCCGTTGCGTGCCCACCAGATCGCAATGGATGCCCAGCGGCAGCTCCAACAGGAGGGTTACCCGAATGCCCGCGTTCATTATGAGCTCGCACCGGCCGCCAGGGGCGAGGTGGATTTGAAGCTCACGGTCGATATCGGCCATGCCATCCGCGTGAAGGAGGTCCGGTTTGAGGGCGATTCCACGTTTCGCCGCAACCTGCAGGCTTTGCGGATCCGCCGCCTGCTTCCGGGAGTGCCATACATCTGGAGCGGCTGGCGGCTCCTGCCATCGTACAGCCCCGAGGCCGTGGACCACGACGTGGCGCACCTGCACTCGTTGTACGTCGCCAGGGGCTTTTTCGATGCCGAAGTGCATCTAAGCGCCCGCCCAGGCGCCGTCGACATCCGCGGCACGACTGCGCGGGTGTCGATTGTCGCACACCCCGGCCCGCGATACCCCATCGACCCGGGCCTCTGCTCCACGCTGCTCGCCGAGCGGCGCGAAGCGCAACGGCGGGGCATTCTCGATTTCTCCGCCCGGCTCGACGCCGCGCATCCCGATGACGCTCCCCGGATTGACCTCGGCCGCCCGTACCGCGTCGGACGCATCGAATTCACCGGCAACTATCACTATCGCGATGCCGCCATCCGCGGCAACCTGCTGATCGAAGAAGGCGCCATCTTCGACGGGCAACTGCTGCGCCAAAGCATCGCCAGGCTGAACCGCGCCATGCTGTTCGATACCATTGACACGAAACAGGTGGTGGTCGAGCCGGATGAGAAGAACGGGTTCGCCCGTGTGACCGTGCACCTCACGGAGCGCAAGCGGGGCTCCTGGAGACTTTCGGGCCCGGTGGGCCCGATGAGCCTGGCCGGCCCGCTCGAAGCATCGCTGAACGCGCGGCTGCCGCCGTGGGGACGCGGCCTGCTGGAGCTATCGACCTACACCGCGGCGGTCGGCATATTTGCCTTCGGACGCCCGCTGCTGCCCATCCTGAACGCTCCCAAGCGGTTCACCCCCATACTTGCGCTCGGGCGCCCGTTCACGCCTGGCGAGGGGTGGAAATCCGGCTTCACTTTTGCGCCGCAGCTCGGATGGCGGTATACCGCGATCGCCTACGGCACAACGCAACTGCAACAGCGCCTGCTGCCGCTCGTATCGGGCGAGCGCGGCATTGCGCCCGAGCTCACCGTAACCGTCGGCCGCCCCGACGGCGACACCGTCATGTCGTGCGAGCCGCCCAAGCCGCGTCTGGATCCCTTGCGCTTCGCCGGGAGCATGGCGCTCCACTTCTTGGGCACGCTGGCCTCGATTTAGCCGGCCCGCTCCACCAGCCGCTCCAGGAATCCGGCCTGGCCCGGGAGAATTTTGATCCGCGCTTCCGCCAACGAGAACCAACCAGCGCGATCCACTTCCGGAAATTCCTGAACCTTGCCGGACTTCGGCGGCCACTCCATCTCGAAGGTGTTGCTCCTGGCCCGCGTCGCATCGAGATCCTTCTCGAACGCCCAGGCAACGATCGCCTTGCCGCCCGGCTGCCGGATCTCGCCCAGCGGCAGGAACTCGGCGCCGCCGGCATGGAAGCCCGTTTCCTCTTCGAATTCGCGCAAAGCAGCGGCGAACGGCTCCTCTCCGCGCTCGTATTCGCCCTTGGGCAAAGACCATGCCCCCAGGTCTTTGTTCTTCCAAAACGGCCCGCCGGGATGCACCAGGAAGACCTCGATGCCGCCATTGGCCCGCCGGAACGGCAGCAAGCTGGCACTCAGTTTCGCCATCTTCTTTACCCTCATCGTACGTCTCTGCCCGCTTCGGTAACGGACATCCTCTTGGAAGGCCTTCGTGAAGAGCGAGACCGGAGGAACATGGGGAAACGCCGGTAAGAAACACCGCTACTCCCGGCAAATCCCCCGCTTGCTGCGGCGCACAAAAGCCACCAGGTGCAACGTCTCGGGCGTGGGGATCTCTCGCTCGATCTTCGCCAGCGCGTCCTCGAGCTTCAGGCCGGAACGGTATAGAATCTGGTAGGCCTTCTTGAGCACGGCAACATCCGACGCCTTATATCCCGCGCGTTTCAGCCCCACCAGGTTCAGCCCCTTGGCCTCCACGTCGAAGCCGCTGTACAGGAAGAACGGCGGCACATCGCTGTTGACGCGCGTATTGCCGCCGATCATCGCCAGCCGCCCGATCTTCGAGAACTGGTGCACCACCACGCCGCCCGAAATAAACGCCTGGTCCTCGATCTCCACGTACCCCGCGATCAGCGCGCAACTGGCGATCACGGTGTGGTTGCCAACCACGCAATTGTGGGCGATGTGGCCCGAGGTCATGATGTAGTTGCCGTCGCCGATTTCCGTGACGGATTCGGGCTCCGTGCCGCGCGAGATGGTGTAGTGCTCGCGGATCTTGTTGCCGTTTCCGATGCGCAGATAGCTGCGCTCGCCGGTGAAGCCCTTGTCCAGCGGGTCGGTCCCCAGTACCGTGCCCGCCGAGATTTCGTTGCGCTCTCCCAACGTGGTCCAGCGCTTGACGAACACGTAGGGCTCGAGCAGGCACCCGGCGCCGATCGCGACATCGGCTTCGATTACGCAGAATTCGCCGATTCTGGCGCCGGGCCCGATGATGGCTTCGGGATCGACGCGCGCCGTGGCCGCCACCACGGCCGATGGATCGATGGGCATGAATTTGTATTATGAATCATGCGGGTCCGCGAACGTGTCGTTCGCCCGGTCGTGGCTCCGAACGGAGCCGCGCGCGTCAGCAAGCAGTCCCGCGATACGTTGCCGAATTTCGGAAACTGTGTGCTTGGCCATCACGCTGGGATGGTTGCCTCGGCGATGAATGCCTCGAGCAACGGCGAATCATCGGGCAGGACTTCGTCGCCAAATGTCTCGATGTGGAACTGGATGGCCGACTTGACATCCGCGAGGGCCTCTTCATAACTGTCGCCTTCACCCACCACGACCCCCTTCAGGCCGAGCGGATAGGCAACATAGCCGTCCAAGTGCTTTTCCACGATGATCTTGAACTGTCTGGCCGTTCCTTGTCTGAAGGCCGATGGATCGGTGGGCATGAATTTGTATTATGAATCATGCGAGTTCGCGAATTGGCGGAATGGCTGGGCGCCACCTTCGAGGGCGACGGCGAAAAGGAGCTCCTCGATGTGGCGCCACTCGAGAAGGCCGGGGCGTCCGACGTGTCGTTCGTGGGCAGCCGCAAGGCTGCCGCGCAAGCGGAAAGTTCGGCGGCGGGCTGCCTGCTTGTGCCCATGGAATGGCCCAGCGGTGCGTATCGAACCGTGATCCGGGTCCCCGAGCCGCGCACCGCGTTCGCGCGGGCCATGAGCCGCTTCTATCCCACGGCCGAGCTGAAGCCGGGGATTCATCCCACCGCGGTGGTGGGCAAAGACGTGGAGCTGGGCGCCCTGGTGTACATCGGGCCGCACGCCGTGGTGGGGGACAACACGCGCATCGGCGTGGCGTCCAGCATCGGCGCCGGCTGCTACGTCGGCAAGCGCGTCGTGCTGGGCGAGGGCTGCGTGCTCAATCCCAACGTGACGGTGTATGACAACGTGGATATCGGGCGCGGCACGATTCTGCACTCCGGAGTGGTGATCGGCGCCGACGGCTTCGGCTACGTGATGGATCGCGACCGCTGGCACAAGTTCCCGCAGGTGGGACGCGTCGAGATCGGAAGCTTCGTGGAGATCGGCGCGAATTCGTGCGTCGACCGCGCCGCGCTGGGGGTCACTGAAATCGGCGAAGGCACGAAACTCGATAACATGGTGCACGTGGGCCACAATTGCCGCATCGGGCGGCACGTGGTGGTGGCCGCGCAGACCGGCTTTTCCGGTGGAGTCGTGGTGGAAGACTACGCGGTGATCGGCGGGCAGGTGGGAATCGGCGACAAGGCGCGCATCGAATCGCGGGCCGTGCTGGGCTCCGGGTGCGGCGTGCTGAGCTCCAAGATCGTGCACTCCGGCGAAACCGTGTGGGGCACGCCGGCGCGCCCGCTCAAACAGCATCTGGAGCAGCTCGCCAACCTGGCGCGGCTGCCGCAACTGCGGCGCGAGGTGGCCGAATTGAAGCAGCGGCTGGCGAAGCTCGTGGAGAAAGACGAGCTCGCAGGGAGAGACTGATGCTCGTCGTGGTAGGCGGACACTCGCGCAACATCGGGAAGACTTCGGTGGTGGCGGGCCTGATCCGCAAGCTGCGCGACCGCCATTGGACGGCGGTCAAGATCACGCAATACGGCCACGGCATCTGCGCCCACAAGAACCAAGCCTGCGGTTGCGAGGCGGAACCCGACCATCCGTTCGCCCTGAGCGAGGAGTACGAACCGGGCCCGACCGATTCGGGGCGGTTCCTGGCGGCGGGCGCGGAACGGTCGTTCTGGCTGCGCACGCCGGCGGGCGAACTGGCGCGAGCCGCTGGCACGCTGCGCAAGATCCTGGACCAGAGCGAAAACGTGATCGTGGAATCGAACAGCGTCGTGGAGTTGGTGCAGCCGGACGTGTTCCTCATGCTGCTGGATTTCTCCTGCCAGGATTTCAAGGCGTCGAGCATGCGCTTGCTGGACCGCGCGGACGCGTTCGTCGTGATCGACCGCGGAATCAACGCTCCGCTCTGGGAAGACGTCTCCCGCGGCCTGTGGGATCGGAAACCCCAATTCCTGGTAAAGCCCCCGCGCTACGTGACCGCGGCGGTTTCCGATTTCGTGAAGTCGCGGCTCTCGCCATCGCTCGGCTGAGTGCCTGGCTGTGAGCGAAGACGGCCAAGTTCGGCGGCGGCCTCGTTCAGGATGCGCGCCGCAAGATCCACTTGCCGTTCGATGGTACACAAGTACTGGTATGCTTGACCTTCCGCACTACGCAGCATCCGGTTCAACAGGTACGCGCTCGTTTCGATTGTACCGAGCGGCTGGCGCAAATCGTGCACCACATTCTTGAGGAGCTTTTCGGCTGGTCGGTCTGTTGAATGCATGTTAGTGAGGCTCGGGGGCTCGATCAGTATAACGCGCGTCATTGCGGAGGGAAAGAGATTTTTTCAGAAAAATTTCTGCGGACGCTTTGGTGCTATAACTGTACTGAACCACCCAAGCTATTCCCAAAGAGATGGAGGCCTTATGGTCCGCGTAAACCGTCGTACCCTGATCCGTTCGTTAGCCGCCGCTTCGCTGAGTAGCCGCCTCGTTCGAGGCGCATATCGAAAACTGCAGATCGGCGTTACGGATTGGAACCTGAACCTCGGCGCCAAGCCGGAAGCAGTCGCGCTGGCCGCCCAGCTCGGTTTCGATGGAGTGCAAATCTCCTTCGGAAGGCGGATCGCGGAAGGCAAGATGCCCCTGGACGATCCGGAAATCGTTTCGCGTTACCTGCGCCTTTCCAAAGAGCACAAGATTCCGATCGACGGCACGTGCGTGGACCGGCTCCACGACAACGGGCTGAAGAGCGACCCGCTGGCCGCCAAATGGGTGACCGATTCGATCCGGCTCACTAAGGCGTTCAACACGACCGTGCTCTTGCTGCCATTCTTCGGCAAATGGGCCATCGAGCAACCCGACGAGATGAACCATGTCGGCGACGCCCTGAGGGAGATCGCGCCCGAAGCCGAAAAGGCCGGCGTGATTCTCGGGCTGGAGGACACCATCTCGGCCGAGAACAACGTGCGCGTCATGGACCGGGCGCGCTCCAAGAACGTGCTGGTGTACTACGACGTGGGGAATTCCACGAAGGCCGGTTTCGACTGCGTGAAGGAGATCCGCTGGCTCGGCAAGGACCGGATCTGCCAGTTTCACCTGAAAGACAATCCTCATTACATGGGCGAGGGGACCATTCCGTTCGACCAGGTGGTCAGTGCCATTCGGGACATCGGGTTCGCGGGTTTTGCCAATCTCGAGACCGATACCCATCGCGACACCGGCGTGGAGCCGGACATGCGCCGGAACCTGGCGTTCATTCGCCAGGTGCTCGACCGCGCCTAGCGATTGGTGCATGCGTCCCGGCCTTGTCGTCCTGTTCGAGCACGGAAGATTCGATCTCAAGTGGGGAGAGTTCGATCCCGATGGCGCCGCTCTATACGCGCGCCCCGTCGAGTTCGATACAGAATAGCTTCCGTGATCTGGGATAGAATATGAGCATTCGGGAGGATCGAGTGCTCCGAGCGTTGACGAAGACTCCATTGATCACCGCGTGTCTCGCGGTCTTGTTCTCCTCTTCATCGGCGTCGCGAAGGGCACACGGCGCAGCCATGACTTTCGAAGAGACTCCCCAGACCGGCCAGCTTACAACTCGCGTGGTCGTCGACCGCTTCAACGAGGCATTCAATCGGCATGACGCGGACGCCCTGGCGGCTTTGCTGACCGACGACACCGTCTTCGAGGATACATCTCCTGCGCCGGATGGGCAGCGGATGGAGGGAAAGACCAACGTGGTCGCGTTCTGGCGCGGGTGGTTCGCGCGCAATCCCGATGCGCGATTCGAGGCCGAGGAAATAATCGTGAGCGGTGATCGTGCCGTCGTGCGGTGGGTGTATCACAAGATGCGCAACGGACAGCCGTGGCGCCTCCGTGGCGTGGACGTGTTCACCGTGCGCGACGGGAAAGTGGCCGCGAAGCTCGCCTATGTGAAAGGATGAGCTTTCATGACCTTCAGCGCGACGTCTCGACAGAGGCGCGAATCCCGGGCGCGGTACACCTCTCGCATGCCGCCCGCGCCAATTGCTTCGACGATCTGATATGGTCCTAGCCGTTCACCAGCCGAGAGAGACATGTGGTTGATCGATTTTACAGCACGGCGGTTTCTGATTTGTCTGCAGCCGGCCCGCGTCACCTACTTCTTCGCCGGTACGGCGTGCTCCTTGACGTAGGAATCGATGCGCCGCTCGTCCCCGCCCCCCGGCCCGATGTAGTGGAAGGCCTCGGCGTACTCCACGCCATACCGCTTGCCTAATTCGCGGCTGCCCGCCATGCCGAATTCCTTGATGTAGTTGCGATCGGCCGTGACATCGTCGTCGCCCAGCAGTGGCAGCCGCTGATTGCGCTTCGCCAGGTCTGCGCGCAACCGCGATCCGAGGTGCCCGGCCGGACCTTTCGCCGTGTTCGCGCGGTTGACTTCCACCTTCTTATCGATCTGCTTGCTGATGTCCACCACCCGCGTGATCTCCGGACGCCGCGCGTAGTAATACTTGTCCACGACGGCCTTCGGCTGCAGGCCGGCCGCGAACTGTTCCGGATAATCGTGCGCCCGGCCGGCCATCCAGCAGGCCGCTTCAATGCCGCGGGCCAGCATGTAGTGGTCGGGATTCTCTTCGTCGTGGGCCCACGGGTCCCAACACACCACCGTGTCCACCTTGAGCAGGCGAACCAGAAAGATCAGCCGGCAGATGAGCTCGTTGAGCGAAATGTCGGCCATGCGGTGGTTGTTGTAGTTGAAGTCGAAATGGCTCTTGCAGCCCATGATCCGCGACAGTTCGTCGGTGTCGCGCTCATTGCCCAGCACAGCCTCGCCGATGGTGCCCGCGGTGCCCAGCCCGGGAGCATCGCCCATGTCGTCGTTGGTGGCGCGCAGCAGGTAGCCGGTGTAGCCCTCTTCGATTAGCTTGGCCACCGTGCCCGAGGCAAACAGCGGGACATCGTCGGAGTGGGCCTGACATGCCAGAAGCACTTTGCCGCGGTGCGGCTGGCCCGTGGCGGGGCGCTCCAGAAACACTCCGCCGGCCGCTGCTTGAGGCGGCTGCTGCTGGGGACGTGCCAAACGGGCCAGCGCACCGCCGGCCATCAGACTGCAGAAGAAATTGCGCCGTAGCATGGGTCCGATTATACTCTGTCAAGGTCTAGATGAGAATCACGAAAATTCGGTCCGCCGGCTTACGTCACGGCACGCCGGAAGGCGGCTGGGCCAACGAGATCCGGCCGGAGGACTGCGTCCACACCTTGATCGCCGTGTTTACGGACGAAGGAATCATGGGCTGGGGATCGGCATTCACCAACGATGCGCTGGTGCGCGGCGCGCTCGACGTGCTTGCGCCGCTCTACCTGGGCGAGAACCCGCTGGAGCCGGAACGCGTCAGCGAGAAGCTGCATGCCAACACGTTCTGGATGGGGCGCGGCGGCTCCATCACGCATACCATCAGCGGCATCGATATCGCCCTGTGGGACATTCTCGGCAAGGCCACCGGGCAGCCCGTCGGCCGCCTGTTGGGCGGGCGGTATCGCCAACGCGTGCGGCCCTACGCGTCTCTCCTGATGCGCGAACCCGGGGCGCTGGCCGAGCATCTCGCGGCGGTAAGATCCGAGGGGTTCCGCGCCTTCAAGATCGGGTGGGGACCGTTCGGGCGCCAGAGCTTCGCCGTGGATGAGGCCATTGTCCGCGCGGCGCGCGACGCGGTCGGCCCCGAATCCCTGTTGATGGTGGATGCCGGCGCGAGCGACGCCTTTTGGCCGCAGGACTTCAAGTGGGCGGCGCGCACGGCCGGCATGCTCGCCGAGTACGATGTCCACTGGTTCGAGGAGCCGCTGCCACCCGACAACCTGCACGATTACATCCTGCTGCGGAATAGCGCACCGGTACCGATCGCGGGCGGCGAGGTCCTGACCCGCAGGCAATCGTTCACTCCGTGGCTCCAGCAGAGGGCCTTCGACATCGTGCAGCCGGACGTCACCAAGGTCGGGGGCATCAGCGAAGAGCGGCGTATCGCGTGGATGGCCGAGGAGTGCGGCGTGCGGTTCATCCCGCACGGCTGGAACACCGCGTTGGGGCTGGCCTCCGACCTGCACCTGGCCTCCGCGTTCCGCAACACCGATCTGGTGGAATACCTGACCGGGTCGCCGTTCATCGACCACCTGGTGGAGACGCGCTGGACATTGGATGCGGATGGCATGCTCGCCGTGCCCGACGGCCCCGGCTTGGGGATCGCGCTCAACGTGGATGCGGTGGAGAAGCACACCGGTGAGCGCTTGGGAGGCTGATGTGGAGTTGCCGCGAAGACTGGGCGTGCTGGATGCCACCGTAATCGTGATCGGCATCGTGATCGGGTCGGGCATCTTTCTACTGCCCAATCTCATCGCGAAGAGCCTGCCATCGCATGTCGCCATCCTGGCGGTGTGGATCGTCTCCGGCGTGCTCTCCTTCTTCGGAGCGCTGGCCTACGCCGAGCTGGGCGCCATGCTTCCAGCAACCGGCGGGCAGTACGTCTACCTGCGCGAAGCCTACGGCCCGCTGTGCGCGTTCGTGTGCGGATGGACGTTCATGCTGGCGGTCTTGTCGGGCGGCAGCGCGTGGCTGGCGGTCACGTTTTCGATCTACGCCGGATACTTCGTGCCGCTGACTCCGTTCACCGCCAAGGTGGTTTCGATCGCGCTGATCGGCGTGCTCTCCGCGGTCAACTACGTAGGTGTGCGGGAAGGCGCGTGGGTGCAGAGGATCTTCACCGGCTTGAAGATTGCGGCGCTGCTGATTCTCATCGGGGCGGCGTTCTTGAGTCCGCAGACGGCCGTTTCCACCGCCGCGGACGGGCCCGTCTCCTTGGGCAACTTCGGAGTGGCGATGGCGGCCTGCCTGATGGCCTACAACGGCTGGAGCTACGTCAGCTTCGTGGCGGGCGAGGTGCGCGACCCGCACCGCAACCTGCTGCGCGCGCTGGCCATCGGAATGGCTGCGGTGGGGTTCCTGTATGTCTTCGCCAACGTGGCCTACCTGAAGGTGATGACGATCCCGGAAATCGCTGCCACGGAGCGCGTGGGCGCCGATCTGGCAACCCGCACCATGGGCCCGATTGGCGGTACTTTCGTGTCGCTGGCGGTTCTGTGTTCGATCACCGGCGCGGTCAACGGCTGCGTTCTGACGTCGGCCCGCATCCCCTTCGCCCAGGCCCGCGACGGCCTGTTCTTCGCCCGTTTCGGGAACGTTCACCCGCGATTTCTCACGCCTTCGAGCGCCATTGTGTGGAGCGGCGTCTGGACCGCCATCCTGGTCCTCAGCGGATCCTACGAGAACCTCTTCACCTACTCCATCCTGGCGGCTTGGATCTTCTACACCATGAGCGTCGCGGCCGTCTTCGTGCTGCGGCGCAAACTGCCGGACGCCGAACGGCCGTACCGGATGTGGGGTTATCCATGGACCCTGTGGGCCTTTGTCGCGGTGTCGGTGTGGTTCATGGTGAACGCGTTCGTGACGCAGCCCGGGCCCAGCTTGATGGCCTTCGTGATCGTGGCCACCGGACTCCTGGCTTACTGGGCCTGGCGCAAGCTCCAGTTGTAGGCGGCGATTCTACGTCTATTGTGGGGCGGACCCCCTGGTCCGCGCGGGTCCCCCCGGACCCGCTTTCGGCAACAGAATCAAGATCCGACCAAATGCGGGGAAGGCCGACGAGGGCGTCGGCCGCGGACCAGGGTCCGCCCCACGGCCGAAGTAAGTGGCATTGGGCGCTTGCCCCACCTTGGTGCACGCTGGCGTCAGTTCCGCCAGTTGTAAGCTTCGAGCATTGCTCCATCCTCGCCGATGAGGAGCAGCGCCGCGCGCCCCGGATCGAGGGCGCCGGAGAACGTCTGGCCGCTGCGCTGGTCGCGGAAGGAGACCTCCTGCCGCGCGGATTCCGACGTGAGCACGTACAGCGTGGCGTGGGGGAAGCGCGTCGGGCAGATCAGAATGCCGGGGTCCTGCACGGTGGTGGAGTAGGTGGCGGCCACGCCCGCGGCTTTCAACGCGTAGCGGTACACGCCGCCGACGGCTTCCAGGTTGTCGTTCAGCTCGAGCGGCAGCGGCGAGAATAGCACCCGCCCTTTGCCGAGCGGCTTCTCGGCCCAGAGGGCGCCATCGGCAAGCACCGCGCGATCGACGAACGTGGTCTTGTCGCCGCCGTAGCTGAGCCGGGCTTCGCCGTCTGGCCACTTGATGAGAGCCTCCCGGAGGGTCAGGGGGACGGTTTGCGAAACGAACCTACTGAATCTCGCATAATACAGTGACAGAAAAGTCAAAAAGAAAGACCGGCGTGCTTGAGGAAGGAAAACGGCAGAGTGCGCGACCGTTTGACCCG
>Ga0209517_10009264_pt1 | contig 11286 bp, 5 predicted proteins | sample PeaSoiMetSII2010_FD_187695 | JGI IMG/M metagenome (GOLD analysis project Ga0209517, IMG submission 187695) | Peat soil microbial communities from Weissenstadt, Germany - SII-2010 (SPAdes) (version 2) | ecosystem: Environmental > Terrestrial > Soil > Wetlands > Peat | place: Germany: Weissenstadt...
GGGGGGGAGCCCCTGGCTCACCCCCAGATTTTCGAGATGATTCACCTGGCGCACGCCCGGCGCCTCAAGGTCCAAATTTCCACCAACGGCACCCTGTTGGCCGGGAAGATGGAAGCCATGCTCAAGGCCCCGGTGGATATCCTCAACGTCAGCCTTTACGGGACGGACGCGGCAAGTTTTGCCCAGGTGACCGGCGCCGACGGGGCGCTGTTTGATGCCACTGTCCAGGGGGTCACCGAACTGGCGCGGCGGCGCCGCACGGGCGGGTATCCCCGCCGCCTTCGCACCAGCTTCGTCTGCTCCAAGGACAACCTGCACCAGGTTCCAGACTTCATCCGGCTAAGTGAGAAGATGGGGGTGGACGAAGTAAAGCTGAGAAACCTGCGATTCCATGACATTCCGGGCATCCCGGAGTCAAAATCTCTCAGGGCCGATGATCCGGAAGTGCAGGAGTTCCTGGAGGGCTTGCGGCGGCAGCGCTTTCAGATTCCCGTCTTTTTGCCCCGTCTCCCCCGGCAGGATGACCGGCGGCAATGTGACCATCCCTTTCGGTTGGTGACCATAGACGGCGACGGGTTCATCGGGCCCTGTTTCGTCAAGTCGGCCAAACGCTGCTGGGGTAACCTCTTGAAGCAGCCGGACCTTTGGAACCGGCCCGCCATGATCCAGGAGCGCCTCAAGCAGAAGGACCCGGCCGTGCCGGTTTCCCTCTTGTGCCGGTATTGTGAAGAAAGGATCCCGGAGCGTCCGAGATTGGGAGGCTGAAATCAGGACCAGCGCTTTTCTTTCCCGGGATCAACCCTTCCCTTAACTGCCTTCCAGTCAACCACAAACTGCGACTTCCATTAATGGATTTTAGTCCCCCTGGGTTGGAAGATCATCTCCAAAACCGCGCTTGCGCGGCCGCATTGCCGCTCAATTTAGCGCCGGCTTAGGTGGGAGACAGGACCGGGGGGTGCGTGAGGACTGAGAAGAGGCTCGTCCCTGGTCCCCCAGAGAGCGGCAAGGAGCATGAGGCTTAGCAGGATGAATGCCGCAAAAATAGTCCAGGTGACGGCTAACCCCACGGGCTGTAAAACCGTGGCCTGCTCGAAGGCAGAAAGCAGGATGCGGGTTCCATAAAAGCGGGGAGTTATTACGGCAACCAGGGCATAGATATTCAAGGCTACCATGCCGAGACCCAGGAGCCAAATCCAGGCGGGTCGCAGCCGTGAGGGGATCGGCACCAGCAGCCCTTGTATCGCCCAGGCCATCTGCCCGACGATGCCGGCCAAGAAGTAGCGTCCTTGCATGCCAAAACTCCCTCCCAGGTCCCGGGCCAGCCGGTAATCCAGATAAACGTAAAACATAATTATAGAAAGTGTGGCGCAACCTAGATAAAGAAAGGAGAAAATCTGGCCAGCCGTGGCATCCTTGCCGTGGGGGAAGGTCTGCTTGAAGAACCAACAGCCCATTAAGCAAATGATCAGCCCCGTCAGGTACATCAGGCCATGTAAGACTGGAGTTGGCAGGGGCGTATCCAGCCAACCGAAAGAACCCCAATACAGGGGGAGTATCTGCGAAATAAAACCTTTCCAATGATAATTGGCCAAGAACGAGAAAAGGCCAACGGAGTGTCGTCCGATAGTCCCGTAAACGCTGAGCAAATTATCGCCGCCGCTTAAAACTGCATCTTTATACCACCAGCCGCTTAACAGGATGGGAAGGCAGAAAGCCAACAGCCAGGGCCCCAGAGCCTTCGCCTTTAATCTGCCGGCCGCGACCGCTCGCCCCATATCCCAGGCGAGGAGCAGAAATAGTAAGGGTAAGAAGCTGAGGAAGCTTATTTTGGTTAACAGTCCCAGGCCCACGGTCACTCCCAGGATCAGGGAGAGCCCCCAGGTCAGTCCAGATTTCACCACCCGCAGCGCCATTACCAGGCAGGAGGAAAACAGCAGGATTTCCAGGGCGTCATTGCCCACTCGGGCGGCGCAAAAAGTGAGCATGGGCTGAAAGCTCACCAGGATACCCAGCAATAACGCCAATCTCGGTTTCCCCGGCCATAGCAGCAAACCTGCCCGGTAAGCCAGGAAGACTGTTCCCACCCCCAACAGCACGGTGAACCAACGGCAAGCCAGCACCCGCACCAGGATGGAGGCGCTCTCCAAAGCTCGCTGCACCGGGGCCAGGGCCGCATAGTAAAGAGGCGGATGGTAAGAGGGAAGGGGGTTGAGCCCAAAATGCGGGTCAGTATAAGTGAGATAAGTTTGCTTGATTTTTGGATCGGACAAACGGACCAGGCGTTGGGCAATGCCTACCCGGTCCGCTAGGTCAAGCCCATGGGATTGCCCACGTACCGTGTCGCATTGAGTTAAGTCCCAGAGTTCACGATCCTCCAGGGGTACTGGGGGAAGGGGAGGGACGGACAGGGTGTGCTGGCGGGATATCGTCTGGGCATAGAGAAAATGGAGCTGCTCGTCCGGCGAATGCCAGGGAGGAATGACAATGCCCCAGAGCAATCCTTTGCTCAGAGTGGCCAGCAATAGCAAGAGTAGCCCGCGTCCCGCCAGCCAGGCAGGAGCCGCCCACAAAATAAAGATCAGGCTGCTGTATAAAAGGTATAAAGTGTGGAGGAGCGCCGCGCCACCCGCGAATAATAGTCCGCCCCGGCGGGCAAAAAAGCGGTAAAGATCAGCATTGAGTAACCCCAAGAGCACGGCGGCCAAGAAAAAGCCAATCCACACCTGCGGGTGCCAGAACCCCAAGAGGGCCGTGGCGACTACCGTCCACGCCAGCATGGCGCTGAAGCGGCTGCGGCTGTCGAGGTTAAGATCATTGGGGAGTTTACCCTGGCAAATAATCAGGCGGGTCCAGGGGATAGCCCGGTCGCGAATATCAGAGGCCAACAGGCTGGCTAAAGTCCAGTGCTTCAGATGAGTGACCTGGACCTCGGGCAAGAGCCGCAGGCGGTGGCCGGCTTGTTTAAGACGGAGGCCCAGTTCGATGTCCTCCACCGCGGGGCGGGAGTAGGACTCATTGAAGCCGCCGCTGGCTTGGAAGACGGAGCGGCGTATGGCCCCGCAACCGGCCCAAAATGTGGACGCGTCTGCCTGGCTGTGTTGATGCACAAAATGATGAAAAAGATTTTTAAAACGGCTTACTATCCCGTCAGCGGGCGGCTCAGGGTCATAGGAACCGAAGACCGCGTCGGTTTCCGGGTATTCCCTGAGGTATCTCTCCATTCTGGCCAGGGTGTCTGGATGCACTACCACATCCGCATCCAGGAAGACCAGGACCTCTCCCTCAGCCGCCGCCGCCCCGTGATTGCGGGCCCGAGCCGGGCCAGAAGGGCCGCCGGACAAGGGGATTACCTTGGCCCCGAAAAGAGCCGCCAGGGAGGCTGAGTCGTCCGTGGAGCCATCGTCTATCACCAGGACTTCCGCTGGCGGTAGGCTGGAGGCAGCCAAGCCCTCGAGGCAGGGGCCCAGTGTGCGGGCGCCGTTGTAAACCGGGATGATAACGGAAATATCCATTTAGGAAGAATCCATTGGGAAAACTATCGGGATGTTGACAGCTCTTTGGGGGGAGGAAGCCGGGGTTTATGGCCACCCCCCTCTCAAAAATTCACATTTTTCAACAGCCGGCCAGGCCTCCATGGAAGGGGCTCTTGAATACCCGCCACACCGCAGCGATTTCGGCGCGGGAGATCACTCTCAGGATGAATAGCAGCATCGCGTAGATTAACAAAAACCCGACGAATAGCCCCAGGTTCAGCGACCATGACGACCTGAGCCAGACCAGGGGAAGGAGCAGCACGCCTAGCCCCGCCACCAGGGCATAATCTCTTAGGCGGTAGAAGGTCACCGCCCGCATCCTCCAGGTGATATAGACGGCATGCAAGATCGTGGCCGCCAGCACCGCCAGGCAGCCGCCCATACTCCCCCACCAATGGACGAAGAAGGGCCCCAGGGCCCAAAAAGCCGCAAACTTCAATCCTGCTGCGCCCAGCGCCGTTCCCGGGCGGCCAAAAGTCAAAGCCAACATATAGCCGGTGCCGCTTAACGCCTGGGCCACCAGAGTCAGCATCATTGGCACCAGATTAGCGGCTACCGGTTGGTAGGCGGGACCCAGAATCAACGGCACCAGATCTTCTCCCATGAGTAGAACGGCGAACACCGCCACTACCCCGCACATGCCCAGGCCTTTGATTAAACGTTCAACCCAGATCTTGATGGTCTCCCTTTCCTCCTTGGCCAGCAATGTCCCCAGCAGCGGCACAAACGCTTGGGTAAAGGTCAGGAGGATAACGTAACAGTTGAGGTAGACGCTATAAGCCAGTCCAAAATAGCCGACCTGCACGTAATCTTTTAAGATCGTGCGCACCATCAATTCGCCGCTATGGTCAAAAGCTGAGACAATCAGGTCGCCGGCAAAGAAGACCAGGCCGAAACCAAGAACTGGGCTCATGGCTCCCAGATTCAACCGCAAATTGGGCCAGGAGAAATGGGGCCGGACCCACCACAGGCCCAATACCAGCACCGCCACCTCCGCCAGAAGCATTCCCAGGCAGGCGCCCCGGAGGCCTCCCAGATAGAAACCTGGGACCATAAGGATCAGCCAGAGCCAGCGGCGCACCGTTTCGTCCATACCCCAGCGTCCAGCCTGATTGAGACCCAGGAATAGGGAAAAGATTAGATGGCTCACGGCCCTGATGAATATGGTGCCCCCCATAATAAGCAAGACTATTCTGTCCAGGTCACGCAGCCATAGAAAGGAGAGCAGCAAATAGAGGCCGGCCCCCAAAGCTCCGCTGCCCAGGCGCAAAATCAGAAGATTGCCGAAGAATTTGCCTACATGATCCAGGGTTTCTTGCACGGCCATTTGCGGCACGTAACGGCCAATAATTTGGCTGAAGCCCAGGTTACTGAACAGCAAAAACCAGATAGACAGGGAGGTGATCAGGGCATACTGGCCAAACATCTCCGCTCCCATCAGGCGCGGCAGCAGGGCGGCGAAGAGGAGACAACCGACAAAGTAAAGCCCCCTCTGCACAAAGAGGCGGGCAAGATTATTGACCGAGGTCTGTACTTCAGTGATCATCTGGGATGAACGGGAGGCACTCAGATGAGCAGGTTCTGGACTTCTCGATTAAAGGTTCACGCCGTGAATTCGGGCTTTTGGGACGTGGTAGTAAGTTTCTCGAGATACGAGTGGTCAAGATTAATCTCCCAAAGATCGTGATTCTCCTCATCCAGATTCTTGACTGCCATCATCCCGCTGAGCATGGAGTGGTCCATATTGTTATAACGATGCATGCCGTTGCGTCCCACCGTCCGCAGGTTGGAGATGCTGGCCAGGAAATGTTTAATTATTTTCAGATTGTCCTGGTAGCCCAGGTTGTATGCCGGGTAGGCCTTAAGTTGGCGGAAGACCACCCCGCCCTCCACCTCCGCAGCGTCCGCCAGCCCCAGAATAGTCAATTCCTCAATGGCCAGGGCAATGAGGTCCTCATCGGGCAAGGTCCAGAGATCATCGCCTTTATTGCAGAAATATTCCATCCCCAGGCTAGTCATTTTCTGGTCAGGCACCATTGCCGCGCTCCAGTTCTTAAAATTCTGAATGCGCCCCACCTTGACTTTCTGGCTGTGGACGTAAATCCATTGATCCGGAAAGAGGTGCGGCCGGTTGATGATTAGACCTACGAGAATAAAATCCCGATAGCGCAGGTTCCGAGCTGCCTCTATCACCTCGGTCGGCGGTGGTGGGTCCAGTCGGGCGATGAGTTCGGACAGGGGCATACTAGAAATGACCAAGGAGCCGGCCAAGACCCGCTTCTCCTCGCCCTGCTGTACCACGATCTCATGGATCCGGCGGCCTTTCAGGCCCAAACTGATTACTTTACTGTTAATCTGTATTTGCCCCCCTAAATTTTGCACGTTTTGTTGTAAGCGCTCCCACATCTGCCCAGACCCATAAACCGGGTAATGGAATTTTTTTATTAAGGTTTTGCCGCCGTAATTTGTCCTCCAGAGGGCATGGGCCAAGGCCGTCATCAAGGACAGTCCGCCGATGCGCTGAGCGGCCCATTCCGCCCCGATCTCCTGACAGGAGACGCCCCAGACCTTCTCAGTATAGTGCTGAAAAAAGGTTTCAAAGAGACGCCGGCCAAAACGGTTGCTCACCCATTGCCCAAAGTTTTCCTCCGGGATGGAAGGCGAGATCCGGGCCTTAACATAGCTTAAAAGGATCAAGCTGCTTTCCCATAGACCCAGTTTGGTAAGCGTATCCAGGAATTCAAGGGGATAACGGAAGAAGCGGTTGTTATAATAGATGCGGGAAAGACGGGGCACCTCCAGGAAGTCCTCCCCCAGGATGGTTTTCCAGAGTTTCTGCACCTTTCTGCTCTTGGTGAAGAAGCGATGCCCACCGATATCGAAGCGATAGCCCTGGTAGATTTCGGTGCGTGCCAGTCCCCCAACCTTGCCGGTCTTCTCCAGCAGGAGAGGCTTAAGGCCCAGGCTAGCCAGTTCGTAGGCTGCCGTCAGGCCGGCCGGTCCTGCTCCTATGATGACTACCGGGGAATGGTCCATGATGTTAGGGCCGGCCTATCTTTCATTCTCAGACGGTTTTGAGGATTTTGGTCAGGATGTCATGTATCGGGAAGTCTGTCAATAGCCGGGGCCGAGGCAAAGCCTAACTTTTCACTGCCCGGGGCCGCGTCCTGATAAGCTCTCCTTTCCGCTTCGACCGTCTCGCTTAAACATGGCCCCGGGTGGCCAGCATTTTTCGTGTCTTTGTCTGGTGCTCTGAGGCATAATGAGAGCTGCGAAAGGGGATTTCCACATGCGCCACCCCGCTAGCGGCCCCGGGGGGAAGGAGGCCAAACTTTACCCTTATGCCCTGGTGGGCATCTGCTGCCTGGCTCTGGGCCTGCGTCTGCTGGGCCTTAACAAGGGGATCTGGCTCGATGAATTTATTACGCTTGATTGGGTTCGATCGGCAGACCTCACCTCCATGTTCCAAAAAATTAGAACAGATGTCTGGCCCCCTCTGTATTTTGTGCTCCTGAGAGCCTGGTCGTATTTGGGCCGGGGGGAGGCGACCCTTCGTCTGTTTTCAGTGGTTTTCGGGGTGGGTCTGGTGGTCATCGCCATGGTGTGGATGAAAAGGTATTCTTATTTGAGCAGCATCCTCACGGGAATCATCCTGGCCACCCTGCCCGTGGTGCTGCGGTTTTCTCAGGAAATCCGGGGTTACGCGCTGTTGTTAAGCGCCACGGCCCTGGCTTTTTATTTTGCCTCCCGGCTCAAGGCCGAGCCCCAAAAACTCGCCGGTTACCTGGGTCTCACCGTCAGTCTGGCGGCCGCGGTCTTAACCCATATGGTGGGAGTAATGCTGATCTTTCCGGTCTGGGTATTTATAGTGACCCTGAACCCGGATTGGAAGAGAATCGAGTTGGGCAAAGCGTTCCTAACCATTGCCATCCCTGCGGCGCTGTTCATTTACTTCAAATATTTTTTTCTGTCCCTCGGCCCCCTCCATGATTGGTGGATGCCTCAGGTTAATCTTGAGCTGTTATGGTCCATTGTCGGGCATGTCCAGGATGCCTCAGCCGGGGCTTGGCCCTTGAGCCTCATTAAAGGAGTAAATTCCGCTCTGAGAGTTTATCTGAGCTATTTGGCGATGTTGCTTTGCCTGATTATGGCCGTGATTTTCTTGGTATGGGGGCAGTGGCGCCGCACCCTGCCCTTTCTTTTAGCGGCCATTGCTTACTGGGGGGAGTTGCTGGTTTACTCCGTAGCGGTCCTGCCCATTGTCTGGGACCGCACCTTGTTGCCGGGAGTGGTGCCCCTGGCGGGATTTGTGGGGCTGCACACCGCCACCCTCAAACGTCCGGCCCTGAGAACCGTCTATACGGTGATCATTGTCTTGCTGAGTTTGGCCCTGGCCACCACCTGGGTCACCCGCACGGCCTGGGAATCCCAGGAGCAATGGGGCGACGTGGCGAAAATCCTGGCCGACCAGTGGCGCCCCCAAGACCTGGCGATAATATACCCGAGTTTTTACCGGGGACTGGTGCAGTATTATTTTCCGGGCCTGCCCCACGAATCGATCATTGACGTGCCCCGGGGAGGAAGTCCAGAACAGCTGGCCGCGGAGATTCGCCGGAAAATCGAAGCCCATAAAACCACGCACCTTACCAATGTATTTTTGATTATTCGCCAGGATATCCCCATGACGAGAGACCTGCCCGCTTACCGCCATTTAATCGTGGACCTAAAGGAACAGATGCCCCAAACCGCCACCCTCCAGTTGCTGCTGCACTTCAGGTCGCATATCAGGGAACCTCGGGGATTGCTGGCTACCAGGCAGGAGATCCTTCAATGGGCGGCGGCGAATTTTGGCCCCCCGTTATCTTTTAAGGTTTATGGCGAGTTATATTGGCTGAGGTATGGCGGAATATCGCCTACGGACTGAGGAAGCTTTGCTCCCGGAGGTGGTTCTCGTCTTTATAAGTGGAGGAGACCCCCTGCTTGCAAGCCTGCACCGTTTATTATATTTTGGGAAAAAATTCCGGCTGGGAAGCCGGACAAGAAAACCGGCCACAGCATGAAAGAATCTCGCCTGAAGCGGTCACTGCAGCGCCTGGCAGTGCGCACTCAATTTTGGCCTTTCACCTCCGTTTACCGAGGGCTCTATAACCTGGCCATTGGCCTGTGTGTGCGCCGCTTACGGAGGATCAAAGGGGTGCGCGCCATCTACCTGCGCCGGGGGCTGGCCGGGGGGCAGCCCTTTTACGGTTTGAGCGACCTGGACCTCATGGTCCTGGTGGATGATGAGCAACACCATCTGGCGGCTGAACGGGTCCGCTACCAATATGAGCTCCTGAGGCGGGTCATCCCCATGCTGCCCCCGGGGGAGCTCTGGCTTTATCATCCCAGGCAATTCCGTGAACTCTATGAACATAGCCTCTTTTACCGTAACCGCTTCCTTCAGGGACGCCTTGAGTGGCGGCGGTTATACGGTGAGGACCTGTTTAAAGACCTGCCCTCCCCGGTTCCCGGGGAAGAGCGTGGGCTGGCTTTGGAAGAGTTGCATCCCGCCTGGTTTTACCTGGCCCAGGAGTTGAGCCCCGACGCCTTATCCCCTCCCTACCTCAGGCGTTACGCGTCCTATAAGGCGGTGGCGGACGCCGCCCGGGCCGCCCTGGTGGCCCAGGGGGAAGACCCGGCCCTTTCCCGGGAAGCTGCGTGGGCTCGGGCCTGCCGGGAGTATCCCGAGTTAAGCCAGGACCTCGAAGCAGTGGGCCGCTGCCGCCATGACTTACTTTCCCCGGCGCCCGTGGCCGCGGACCCGTTGCTCCGGGCTTATCTGGGCCTGGCGCGCCGGGCCCTGAGGGCCGGGCCCCCGGGGGCGTCAGCCCGGCTGCGGTTACGCATTCCCCCGTTGTCCCCCGAAACCCTGGAGATATTCTTGCCCCGGGGCGCGCTGCGGGAAATCAGCCAGGCTTGTGCGGCCCTTAAGGGTGTGGAGCGCGCCGTATTACTGCCCCGATTGAGTTTTGAGGCCGTGGCGGTCTCGGGGCTGGACCCCGGGGCCCTGGCCGGCGCCACCATGGACGCCCTGGACTTGGTTTTGGTCGGCCAGTGGCTGCCGCCCGCGGACGAGCTGCGCGCCTTCAATTTGGCCCTGGACCGCTTTCGCCCCCAGCTGAATACCTATTTTTGCGACCTGGAAGTGGCGCTGGCCCTTCGACCCTTCCAGGGTCGGACCATCAAGGCCCCTGGTTATGACCCGGAGTTCTTCGCGGGTTTACACGCCACCACTCGCCTCGAGGGATGCCTGGAACTGGCGGGGGCCGTGGAGGTGGACCATGTTTTCCCCCGGGCCGACGCCCTCGCACATCGAGCCCACACCCTGCTCCAGCTCTTTCGCCAACCGGAGGCCTTTCGCCTTCCCATTGCGAGTTTTTTCGCCCTGTTCTGGGAAGCGGCCAGAGCCGCAGTGCTGGTGGCCCAGACGCGGCGGCCCGGCCTTGAGGTCACGGAGGTTCCGGTCTCTATCGGGCAGGTACTTGAGTTGCTCAGCGTCCTAACTCCCGAGGTGGCGCCGGCCTTAAAGCAGATCCACCGGGAGTACCTCAAGGGGGTGAAGGGTGAGGCTGCTGAGGCCCTGCGCTATATCTGCTGGGCCGGGCAGTACGCAGTGCACCTGGAGGACCTGCTGTTCCCCTCCGGAGAGGGCGCCCTGCGGCCCCTCCCCCCTGTGAGGACGGAGTTAACCATCTCCGTGATGATCGTGACCAGGAACCGGGAGTCTCTGTTGGGTCTGGCCCTCAAGTCCCTGGTGAACCAGGAGCGCCCCCCGGACCAAGTAGTGGTGGTGGACAATGCCTCCAGTGACGGCACCTCCAGGCTGGCCCGCTCTTTCGCCCAGCAGTTGCCTTTGACCCTGGTCCGAGAGGAGAATGTGGGCATTCCCTACGCCCGGAATACTGGCCTCAAACATTGCACCGGTGACTTGGTGGCGGTAATGGACGATGACTGCGTGGCCGGGGAGCGCTGGCTGAAGGAGTTGGAACTGCCGTTCTTGAAGGACCCCCATATCGGCGCGGTGGGAGGCAGTATCCTGCCGCGGGAGGGCCAGTCCGAGTTGGTGGCGCGCTTTTACAGTTCCCGGATGGACCAGGCCCCGGCCCAAGGAGCGAAGACCACATGATCATCCAGATTTTAAGCGACCTCAAAGAAGAAGGGTATCTGTACAAGGGTCGCCACCCCACCGCGGCCCCCTTTTTCCCCTGTGCCAACGTGGCCTTTCGGCGCCAGGCCCTGGAGGAGATCGGCGGCTTCGACCCCCGATGCATCACCGGTGAAGATTGCGACATCTGCGCCCGCCTGTCGGGATCTGGCTGGGAACTGTATACCCGTCGCGACGCCATCGTGTCCCACCGGAACCCTGACGATTTAAGGGGTCTGTTCCGCAAGTGGTACGGCTACGGGCGCTACCACCCTTATGTATTCGCCAAACACAACGACCGGGCCGTGGAGATCTACCTGCGCCTCTTGAGGCCAGTGCTGGGCGAACGCTACCTCTGCCTACTGTATCGGAAATCCTCCCTGGGGGTAGTGCTCTTTCTCACCAAGTTCTTGCTCCTCCACCTGGCCCTGCTGGGTACGGTGATATCCTGGCTGTTGGGCTGGACTACCGTGGCCCAGGTGGGGCTGGGGCTCAGCGCGGCTCTGGCCGTTGCTTATGCCTGGCCGGACCTGAGGCGTTGGGGGCTGTCTCTGGGGGCCGCGTTCACCG
>Ga0209517_10009268_pt1 | contig 11281 bp, 12 predicted proteins | sample PeaSoiMetSII2010_FD_187695 | JGI IMG/M metagenome (GOLD analysis project Ga0209517, IMG submission 187695) | Peat soil microbial communities from Weissenstadt, Germany - SII-2010 (SPAdes) (version 2) | ecosystem: Environmental > Terrestrial > Soil > Wetlands > Peat | place: Germany...
GAGCCTGTCAACGAACGCCTCACCTTGGGAGGCCAGCTTCCGATCCAGCCGCTCGGTACAGTCGCAGTGCTCGCAAGCCCCGTGACACGTTCAAGCAACGCCTAGGGTCGCTCGCCCGATTGAGCCGCAACCGCCCTCGCGTTTCGAATAGCTGAGATCATGAGGATCTCCATCTGCTTTTCACCGAAGAGTGCGCTCAAGAACAGGCAGAACTGAAGAGGCCGGTGGCTCAGGAGTTCGATCAGTCGTTTGCGGTCCTCCGGCAGAATGGTCTCCCTGTCTACCTCAACGTTGAGGGTCTCAAGGTCGGCAAAGGCCCACTTTAGCGCGGAAGCCACGCGCCAGACATAGCGATCCTCAAGCGGCAGCGCGGCGATCTCTTTCTTCGCCGGACCCAAGTCGAGTTCCTGCATCATAGCCATGGCGAAGTTCATGTAAGGTTGCATTGCCGGAGATTCGAGCAGGTCATCTGCTCCTGCCTCCGTGTGTAGATCCTTCAACGGAATCCGCTTAACTGGAGAGTCATCGTGTTGGTCGGTCATGGAGCACCTCTTCAGGTCACTAGGACGGATGGATAACCGTTCTTCGTATGGCGGGAGGCACTTCTCATTCGACCTCTCCGCTGTCGTGCTTTAACTGTTCGGCCTCCCATTCTTTGTACGTCTTGGCCTGACCTTTCACTTTCCATTCGATGGTGCCATTTGCTGGTCTTCCGTTCACTACCGCGGCTGCTGCACTCGGGCTCTTGAATGCGTAGTTCTCCCTGAAAACCCGATGTCCATCTTCCTCACTCAGCACGCCCATCTTGACTAGCTCCGCAAAGAGCTGGCCGTATGTGGAGTTTTCTGATCCTTGCCCCTTCCAATTCAGGCTAGCGATGGAACCAGCCTCGACTACAAACTCGCCGTTCGCCAGCCGCGCCACTGCGCGTATACCGTGCTTCGGTGTCTGTAACTCGAAAAGAGGCTCTTCGCTCTTAGCATCAGAATTGCGACCAGCGGTTGAACTCGACCGAGTCTTCCTGAGAAAGCAATCGATCTGAAGCGCAGGCAGAATCATCAGAATGTAGTCAAGGAAGCTCTCCATATTGGAGACCGCAGCTTCCGATAATCCCGGGCGAGCGGGGGTCGTGCCATTTTCTAGCGCCACCTTGCCGACTGACCGTGCTTCTTCTACGAGACGAGCTTCCAAGTATTTTACGTGTGCCTTGTTCAGGTTGTTAGCGGCAGCGGTGATCAGGACTGCCAAGTTCCACCAGTCCTTATTGCTATCGTGATTTCGGATTCGATCACTGATGTCCTCACCCTCGCCGATATAAACCAGGGGCTCACCGTCCCTCTCTCCAAGCAGAAGATAGACACCCGTGTAACGCGACTCTTTTCGTTTGAGAGCCTCAGATATCTGGGTCCGCGGAGTGAATAAGACATGCCCTGTCCAGTTGAAGACCTCTGCTGTGAGCATCCCATCTGGTCTGCCATCGACGAAAAACAGTTCGAGAGAGCGTCCCTTAGTTTCCATTTTCAGTGCTGCCGTCTCACTAACTCAGCCAAGTAGTGCCGAACTTCACACGCGCCGCGGGCAGCGGGCAGCGAATCGGTTTAAGTTAACCATATAAGAATCGGGCTGACGATACCACCGATCTCATGGGGCAGGGGGTCGAGACCACTTCATAGTGATATGCTCGGCAGGCATGAAAAGGTCTTTCCACTCCCAACGATTGCCTGTCGAGATTGTAGGCGAAAAAAGTGCCTCCGGTTTCATCACCAACCCATCCGGGCAAACGGCAATGATTGTAACGTCCATCGTTGGCTGAGCAAAAGCTATAATGTCCATCCGCTCGGCAGGACTTAGTTCGAACCGGGCGAATACCCATACGTAATCCCGGAGCCGCGAGGCTGAACCACGATTACCTTGTTGCCGTAACGGACAACGTCTTCTCCCTCATTCATCGCTATATCTTGCCGTGTCTGGTGAAAGTGCGAACCACTATCATTCGAGTGGCAGCCAAAGTCGATTACCGTGGCATTCTCATGCTTCCTAAACCAGAGATGAGGGGTGTATCGCTGTTCAGAGGAACTGAAATTTTCCAGGTCATACGACATTTCGGCTTCGACTCGCATCATGCCGTTTTCTAGTGGAACGAGCCTGTATCTCTGTTCGAACCGCGTTCGGATGATAGACGTAGCCATAAGCTCGTGAATCTTGTCCTGGATTTTATCCGGCAACTGATAGCCGATCAAATATTTGGAGACGTCCCGTGTGATCTCCTGCAGTAGGCGCTCTTTGACGAACCTATCCACCGTCAGAGCGAGCAGGCCGGCAATCATCAAGGCATGTGAGACTGCGACCACCAACTCACGCTGGGACCCGGTAGAGGGGTATTTCCAAATTAGGACGATGCCAGCGCCAACCAGCAAGACACACGATAGGATGAAAACAATTTGATGAGTACGGTTCTGGACCATTTTCTGTTCGCGGCCTTTTGAAAGCGTTCAGATTACGGGGAACGCTCGCATTTTACTACAGCGCAGTCGCAACCCATTTGTTGGCGAAGCCTAGAGTCCCGGCTTCCCCGCGCTGTTCTCCGTCTTGAGATCTCGGATCAGCCGCTCAAGGGCCGTCTGATAAGCATCATGTTTCTTCCACTGTCGAAAGTCGCCAATGTGCCGTTGGCGTCGGACGGTAGCCGCCCAAGCTTCCTTCGTATCCATGACGGTATCATCAAGCCGAACGGGGAATAGAACGGCCTGTCTTTCTCTACGCTCCCGCTCTAAACATGACTCAACTTCCTCGCGCACCCAATCACTCTCCATCGAGTGTGCCGAGAGGATCACCAACAATTTCTCATGAAGCCGAATCGCCTCGTCGATCCGTTGTCGGAATCGATCACCGATCTTGAGATCCTCTGGCGCAAACCAGCAACGAACTCCTTTGTTCTGAAGGTCGACGTAGAGGCGTTCCGCGAAATCCTGGTCTTTGTTGGAGTAGCTGATGAAACAGGAGTAAAACTGGATCGGCTGGCTGAGGAGCGATGGAAGATAACTGATCAAGTTGTCGGGTAAGCCACATCCCCGGAGGAAGGCGAGGGGAAGGGGCCCGGACTGAGCGATTGTTTGAAAGTCGATGATACTGGACGCCCCGTGGATGCAGGTTTCCAACCCCTTCGCTCTAGTCAGGTTCGTGTTGCCAAGAACGGTGCTTGAGAGCAGCGCCCGGTTCAGATCCGCTTCGGCGAGAGCAGCCAATTGGAGGTTGGTAAACGAGAGGTCTGTCCGGCGGAGATTTGCCTGACAAAGGTTCGCCCCAGTAAGCATCACGCGAACGAAGTTTACGCCGCGAAGATTGGCCCCGTGAAGATCGGCCTGACTGAGGTCGGGAAGAATATCAAGATTCTGCCGTCGCCATAGATTCCACGCCTCGATGCCTTCCTTCAGCTTCGCCAAGTGCTCGGGATTCGCCATGAGCACCACGATATCGCAGAGAGTTCCTCACAGTCCTAGCTTTCCCGCGCTATTTTCCCGGAATAGACTCCCCTCCCGGATGTAGCGCCTGACCATCTGCACGCTCCGATGCCCGGTCTGGTTCATGATCGAGCGTTCCGTAGCGCCCGCAATGGCCGCGCTTGTGGCATGTCCGGATCTCAGAGAATGGCCCGCATACTTGGCTGGGTCCAAACCTGCCCGCAATGCGAGCTTCTTCACGATGCGGGCAACATCGATTCCGGATAACCGGCCTAGCTGGGTTTTCCCGTGGCGCGTCATTGAAAGGAATAATGGCCCACTGGTTGTGCAAGCCTGCTCAATCCATGACTGGAGAACGCGCACAGGGCACGTCTCGGGGTTCGCGCCATAGGGTATGCCGATCTTACGGCCGTGGCCGTCTTGGTCTGTTTTGCTCCGACGCAAGGTGACGATCAGGCCGTCTTTACTGAAGGCACAGTCCTCCACGTCGAGCCCAACCAGTTCCGACCGACGGAACGCTCCAGCAAACCCCAGTAAGATCAGTGCACGATCCCGCAGGCCGATCAGCCCTGAGTCCGTCGAGTCCACCATCGCCCGGATGTCGTCCGTGAGTGCAGGAGCTTTCTGTACCGCGGCCATTCCCAGGGTCCGTTTGATGCCCTTCAGCGTATTCCGAACGATACCAGCCTCGGTGGGCGAGTCGGCTCCCGCGGCTTTGTGAGCCTCCGCAATCGCGTTTAGACGCCTCTGGATGCTTCCAACCTTCAGTCGCCCGGCGCACTCGGCAATGTAGGCGGCTACCACGTCAGGAGACGCTGGAAGCGGACTCTGGCTGTTCCTTTCGCACCATTGGCAGAAATCACGCCAGTCGCTACGGTAGCCCCGGAGTGTATTCTCTGCCTTGCTGAGCCTTGCAAATTCCCTCGCTTGATCGAGGGAGGGCGGAGCGATGTCCGCCCCCGTCTCATTCTGTAGGATCAAAGTGATTTCGGCCACACCCGGATCTAGCGCGTTACAATCCGTCATTTCCCGTTCCTCTTCCGGGAGTGGCCGTGCTCTACCAGGAGGATTATTAGAAGCAAGACCAATCCAATCACACCTTCAAGCACCCAGACCGGATCGAGATTCATGCCGCTACCTCGTCATCAGCCCATCTTGTGTCATCCGTTAGGCCCGGCTTGAAATGATGCCGCTGACCGCTCAGCAGCTCCATTTCCCGCCAGTACGCCAGCTCCGCGCGGAGCTGCTCTTCGGCCATGGCCTCCAACTCCGCGTAGCGTGCGCCACGCCGACGCCAATGTTGGGTGTTATGGTTCCGGCTCCCCCGGTTCTCTGGTAGAAACCACTTCGCTTCAAGAGCGTGCACGGCGCATTCCTGAGCCTTAACCGGTGGCGTCGTCCAGCGACGCGGCCCAGTCTGGCTATGGTTTCGCCTTCGCCTAACTTTGCCTGACGCCAGGATCAGAATGTACGGTTGGTCGCTATCAAGGACGAACATCACTTCATAGTTCAGGCCATCGTTACCCAGCAAGCGGCAAGTGTTCACGAAAAGTGACCACCGCTTAGCAGTGCGCTTCTCCGGTTCCCAAACGCGCCATGAGTTGAGGTAGATCTTATACCGTCCGGTCACATGCTTTGGCCTCACGGTGGCGTGACAGAGGCATACACATGACTCAATGGGTAAGGTCTGACCATGGTCACCGGCGGCGCAATCGACGCAGAGAGCCGGTTGTATCTGGCCAGTTGTAACGGGCTCAGTCGTAAGCGGATTGTGGCCAATCATGCAGCTACCTCCAGAGATGGGACCGACAGTCCGGTCCTCTGTATCAGCCAGTCCGAAGCCTGTTGGGCTTTACTGGCCGCGGTGAAAATCGCCCGTTTGTCAGCTTTAAGGACCTTCAGCCAGGACTGAATGTACTGGGCATGATCTTCCCGCGGTTCGGTGGTGAGTCCCAGGTGAGCGCAAGTGAACGCAGCCCCTAGTTCCGCGATCAGCTCTTCCGCGGCATAGGAGCTATCGCCGAATCGCTTGCCTAGCTCACGGTTGCATCGGGTCGCATTTGCCGTCCAATGGGTATGTTCATGGGCGAGTACAGAGTAGTACGAGACGCTATCCCGAAACGCTGGGAACGGTGGCATCTGTACGTAATCACCGGAGGGCGAGTAGAAAGCCTGATTCCCACCGTGGCGAAGATCGGCGCCGATGCCTTTAAAGAACGCCTCCGCTTGCTCAATCCGATCTGGCATAGGGCATTCTGGGCCAGGGGTAGGCTCGTAGCCATCCACCTGGGCCGAATTGAACACGCTATAGCCCTTTGTAAACAGGAGGCGGGACCCCGAGGTAGACAAACTATCGTCGGCACCGTCTGCATCGTCGGCACGCTTACCACTATTGGCAAACTTCCAGAACACCACTAACGTCGCCTTCTCGCCCTTGCGGACCTGTGCGCCGCGGTCCTGCCATTGCTGATATGTGCCCCACTCCCCAGACTCGTACCCTTTGGATTGTGCAGCGGCCCACAGACAGACCGTGTTGATACCCCTATAGGACTTCTTGCTGGTTACGTTGATCGGCGAAAAGGCAAATCGGCCCGAAGTATGCCAGGGCATTCGCCAGTTCCCTACGCCCTGCTCGATTGCGTTGATGATTTGGTCCGTTACCTTGCGGTATACGTCCCGTTTCTCTGGTGCGGTAGATTCAGTACTAGGCATCGAAGCTCCCAATAGCTTTGGTGTTTAGGGGCCGTGCCAAGTTAGTCGCTTGTCGCGGTCCCGATTCGCTCTAATGTTCGATTCGCTTTAGTAATCGAACACAAGATCCATGGTCAGAATACACCTCACCCCCCTACGATACAAGTGAAATGTACACGTAGACTACAGGAGTCTTACGGGCGTTAGGTGTACGATCAAAGAATGGCTAAACGAATGCCGCTCGAAGTCCTTGAATACCTCAGAGTTGTCGGGAAGGAATATGGAAAGCTTGGTGGGAAGAAGTCTGCAGCCAACATGACGGTAGCTCAGCGGTCGGCTCGTGCGAAGAAAGCGTCTCTCGTGGCAGCGAAGAAGCGAACCGAGAAACGATTGGCGAAGGCCCGACGAGCGGCGAAGTTATCCAAGGTGAAGTTGAAGTAGTTGTCCAAGGGGTACATCGGGTGGGGTGCATGTGTGCCTGAGTTGGCGGGCGAAATTTTTTAAAAAACAAAATGCAGGGCCCCAGGGTACTGAATTGCTCTTTGCTGGCGGACGGCATCCTCGACCGGCTCGTGCACAACGCCCACCGCATCGAGATGCGCGGCGATTCCATGCGTAAGAATCGCGGGAAACCGAACGTATAGCGTTCGCTCGATGGCAAACTCTTCGGCTTGCATAACGCTGCACGAATGTCAGTTCTATTGTGGACAGGTGGACTCAACTAAAAAGTCCTCGTTCGCTGGCCGGTAACGATAGTCGAAAACACAGGTGGCACCGGGAAACGTCATCGTGTAGTGCCAATGTCCTCTGCTCACCGGCTTGTGTGCGAAGGGATTGTCTGCCCAGAACCAGGGCTTCGCATCATCGCGATCCTCCATTGACCGGAAGGGATACTGGATTACGCGATCATGCGGGACGCTGTATCCGATGAGCTGTACGGCAACATCAGAGCAGCTTTCGGCATCGAATAATCCAAACTCCAGTGCACGGCTGTCGGCATTGTAGTCTTTGAGGTCGATAATCGTCGGCTTCCCCTCGCCGCCGGCACCAGTCACCTCAACACGGTAGAGGTCGCGCCTGATCAGATACGGAATATCGAAGCTGTCCTCCTCACGATCTTCTGTTCTTCCACCGGACTCGGTAACCGACCTTATCGTTACGCGGACCGTGTTGATAATTTCCCCGGAGGCCGCATTAACGAGCGAAACGCGAGTCGGTCCAGAGTAGTAATTACCTCGGGTGCGCTCGGGGCAAGTATACCCCTCGCCTTCAAAACGTGGATGCTTCTGAGGGTTCAGCATCCACAACGCTAGCATTCGGTCTGCGTGCGCGCTTGATGGCAGGTAGCGAGTTTCAACAACCACTGCGCTGGGCGGGAGTCCCACGATTTTCTCTTCGGGAGCTTTCGCCGATTTCGGTGGTTGTCCGAACATAAGAGGCACGCCCGGAAGCGCAGCGAGTCCGCAAATCGCCGCTACCAATCGGCATCCATTTGGAATGTGCACAACCCTATTTTGCACCCGTTTTCTGTAAGCTTCCCGATCTCACCAGGTAGCTCCGCCTCAGCAAATGGAATCCACTGCCGGAGCGCTGATCGCTCAGGGGTCTCTCCAGCGCTGAGGCGGGGACAAGGGCTGCGCCCCTTTTTCCGACCCACATGCCAGCAGTTCTCACCTTCTACGTCTCACCGGCCATCGCATCCGTGAAAGCGTTTCATTCACCGATTTCAGATCGAACTCATCGATGAAGTGGCCGCCGGCCCAGCGGACGTACTGCTCGTACTCTTGATGAGCCGGATCGAGGATGACATTCAAGAATTCCTGGTACCCGTGAACGCCTCCTACGTCTTCAGGCGGGCAACGGCGCTCACCGGCAAGGCAGACGGGATGCTTCGGGGCATCGTCGGCCGGGAGGATCTTCTCCAGCGCGACTTCGTGTTCCCAGTCATCCCCAAAGTCATACTGGTAGGCCATCGAATCGCCTTCCGTCTTGAGCACCTCGACAAGCCGCGTCTTGCCCTCATCGATCAGATCGAATTCATCAAACTCATCCCACTCCGGGACGCCCCAATTCTTGCCATCCTTTTCGAACTGATGAAGATGGCTGTCGGTCCAGCCCATGACAACCTGGAGTGCGCTGTGAAGACAACATAGTTTGATAGAACTAGGAATCTGGATGCACCGCCAAATCGGAGGGGCTATGCCGATGAGCACAATCTTCAGTTGGTAGACGGGGGTCCGTGGCTTCGTGGGCATAAGGACATTGTGGCGTCCAGCCAGAGTTGCCGCACGCGAGGCAGGAGGTCCTCACCGCGGTTCGCATGCGCTCGAAGAAGGCCGCTTGGCCCCAGGTGTACGACGCCGTCATTTACGACTATCAAAAGCTGCATCCTTGCGAGCGTCTTCATCAGGCGCGCAAGCTCCGTCGGAATGTGGCCGCGCTTCTCAAACGGCGGCGCGCTTCCCGGCCAACGTAACGTTACGTCACGTGAGCTTTTAAAACTGAGCCTGCATGCCGGAACGATTTCGTGGCGCGGTCAGAAACACACCGGGAGATGGTTTGCCGGAGAAGACGATTTCAGAACGTCCTTGGGAAGTGGTCGCTGCCCCGGATTCCTGCCGAATTTCCCGCTAAGGTCGCTCCCCGGACCCGCCCGGACGAAAAGGCGCAAGGCGAGGTCCGTCATGCACCGCAGGGTATCGCTGAATTTCTTCTGAGAACACACTAATCAAGGATTCGATCAGATTGCCCCGACCGGTGGGTTCGTATTTTTGGTCTAGACCCGTGGCGACCAGTTCATCCGCTAACGCGCTAAGTACCCTTTCGAGAATAGCTCGATCATATTGAGGTGTACGTTCATTCAAGAATACTTCAACGAGATCGGGTGCCTGATGTTGTAGAACCTCGACCAGTAAGCTACGCTGATTTTTGTTCAAAGCGTCACCTCGGTATCCTGCGTCCGACCTCAGTCGTAGGCCAACCCGTAACGATCTTTCCATCCTCATTCAAAATCACTGTGGCGTCTTTCCCTATAAACTGCCTCGTGCCACGTATGACCTGATTTACAATGCGCGATGGATTACGCACTGCGTCGAGTATCGCCCGAGGACTAACCCCACCGCCAGGCCGAGAAATGACGCTTTGAAGGCCGTGCCAGGTGTACCCGCTAATTTCCCCGGCAATCTGGCCTCCTTCTTCGAATATCGCTCCGGGCCCAACTACAATTTCGCCCTTCAACAACTGCACATTTGGGTTTAGCCTCACCGGATACTGGGTCACCTCCAAAACCGTGCCGTCGCCGTCAGTGAGTGTCATTGACATTTGACTCAAATCCCCGCTCACAAAGTGCTGGCCGTTATCGCCATGAATAATAATGGACCCAATTGCCTTGAAGCCGCTCTTGATCAGCTCTAACAGGCTAGGGCCATCCGATCCGCTTCCGTCGTCATAGAAGGGGCTATTAGGATCCCAAAAGGTTTGCGCCGCTGAATTGCAAGTCGGGCAAGCGATGCCGCCTGAGGCTGCTGCTCCCAGACTATCTCGGATGTTGCCAAAGCCACCGCTGACGCCGAACACGCCGCACGCCATCGCCGCGCCGACCGGGTTATTTTGATAGGCTGCCGGGTTGCCACAGAATGCTGAATCGTCGAGCCCGCTCGGATCGGAATTGTTCACCGGATCTCCGCTCGAATACGCGTAGCGGTTCCAGCTTCCCGGATCATTTGCCCTCGCGCTTCCATCGTAGGGGTCTGGTGTCATGAATCGACCGAAGCCCGGCTGGTGGTAGCGTTGATCGGCGTAGTCTAGACCCGTCTCACTATCCCGAAAGTAAGTAGCGAACTTTTCCTTGCCGTCTGTTGTCGCTGAAGGTCGCTCCTGACCGTAGGGGAAGTATTTGCCGATTGAGCCGAGACGGTCCGGCGTCACGTATCCGCCCGTGTTCCTGATCAGCTTCCCGCCGAAGTAGTAATCGGTTCCCACTGGCGAATTGACCAGCGCCGAGAAATACGTTGCTAACGAGTAGGTGGCCAGCTTTTGACCGTTGGCACCCCAATACGTAATCTCATCGACGGTCTGCGTGCCGCCACTCCAGTTCCCGCGCCATACCCGCTTGTTGCCAGGAGCGTAGGAATACGCCCAGGCCAGCGTCCCGCTGTTGCGCACTACACGGTTCTCCACATCGTATACATACCCGCTACCACAGAGGTTCCCGTTGGCGTCGGCACACTCGCCGGTCTGCCGGTTGGTCGCCGGATCGTAGCTCACGCTCAGCGCAGGTGCTGTCCCCTTGATGACGGTCTGCTGGGTCATGTTCCCGAACCCATCGTAAGTATAACTCTGCCCCCATCCCGGACTGACCGAGCTGGTCGCGCTCGCCAGACGGTTCAGGGAATCGTAGGTATAGGCTATCTGCTCGCCTGAAACCACGTCCGTTTCCGAGGTGATCTTGCCGTTGTTCTGCGTGGATGAATAGGCGTACTGGACATTGATGCTGGTCTGGCACGAACCGCTGTAGTTCGGACAAATGCTCAACTGCGTCATCTGGCCGATGGAGTTGTAGGTGCGCGTTTCGCTAGGCGCTCCGTTCACGCCGCTGGTCGTCAGCAACTGTCCGGCAGGATTGTAGGTGGCATTGGAAATGATATCGGTTGATGCCGCCAAATCCGTCACTTTCTCCAATCGTCCCATGCTGTCGAACGTGTTCCCCAGATTTGGCCCGGCAATCCAGGCATTAGCTCCGTTCCATGTGGAGGGATATTGCACTCCCGTGTTGCGACCCTCGTTGTCGTAGGTGTACTGGCTGTCCATGTCCAGGTTAGTCAGCCCGACGCGGCTAACCCGCAGGCGTTTACTCACGGGTGCTCCAGCGGAGTTGTAGCTGTACATTTCCGTAAAGGTTGTGTCGCAGCCGGAGGTTGGGTTACCGCCTTTGTATTGCACTGCTGCCAGACGCCCGGCAATGTTCGAGGAAAACGTCCCGTCATACGGATTCGTGTCGTAGGAGTAGTCCTCACGCTGGCAGGTATCTTCGGTGAACGTCCCACTGTAGGTGCCACGCCGGATTTCAGTCACACGCTTGTAGCTGTCATAGCTGTACTGCACCTGCTGACTCTTCGCGTCGGTTTTGG
>Ga0209517_10009269_pt1 | contig 11279 bp, 11 predicted proteins | sample PeaSoiMetSII2010_FD_187695 | JGI IMG/M metagenome (GOLD analysis project Ga0209517, IMG submission 187695) | Peat soil microbial communities from Weissenstadt, Germany - SII-2010 (SPAdes) (version 2) | ecosystem: Environmental > Terrestrial > Soil > Wetlands > Peat | place: Germany...
CCTGGAGGAAAAATACCACGTCGCCGCTGACGTCTGGAGCGTTACGAGCTACAAAGCGCTCTACAGCGACGGAATCGAAGCGGAGCGCTGGAATCTCCTGCACCCAACCGAGAAACCGCGCGTGCCTTATGTTTCGCAGTGCCTCGCCGAAGCTCCCGGTGTTCTGGTGGCCGCAACGGATTATCTGAAGGCGCTCCCGAATCTCGTGAGCCAATGGATGCCCAGGCGGTTGGCGGCGCTCGGTACCGACGGATTTGGAAGAAGCGAGACCAGGGCTTCCCTCCGCAACTTCTTTGAGGTGGACGCGAGGTTCATTACCTTAGCGACGCTGCACGAGTTGTTGCGCGAAGGGAAAATTCAGGCTTCCGTGGTTCAAAAGGCGATCAAGGATCTTGAGATTGACGCCGACAAAGCCGACCCCCTTACAACGTGAGACAGAATCCCGCCGATGCGCCGGCCGCGGGGATGGTTTCTCTTGACGAAGTCCCGGACATTTCGCAACAATCAGGGCATCGGTTTTGCGCTCACTCAACGCCTTGTGAGCTTGAGGTTTGGGCAACTAAGAACGACTGAGGCGCGTTCTGACACACCAGAAACGAGGTAACGGACATGGGTAAAATTGTCTCAGCGTATGCTACCGTTCACGCCCCGCAGCTTTTTGACTTTCCGCCGAGCGAGGATCCCAAGCAGCTCAATGCCGACATCGCGGCAATGCGTCAAATTGGCCGCGAGCTTGAGGAATCCAAGCCCGACGCGGTGATCGTGATCGCCAGCGACCATCTCGAGACCTTCTTCCTGAGCTCTGTTCCCACGTTTGCCATCCTCTCGGGGGAGTTTTCCCACGCGGAGTTTGCCGGCCGAAAATACGAAATGCCGATCCATCAGGGCCTGGCGGAGGACCTTCTCGACAAGCTTATGGCTGCCGGATTCGACCTGGGCTACTCGCAGGACGCCGTCCTGGGACACGCGTTCGCCGCGGTTTACGAATGGGTGATCGAGAAACGCCCCATTCCGGTCGTCCCGATCTTCGTTAACGCGTATCTTCCACCGCTGCCAACTGCGCGGCGCTGCGCGGAACTGGGCAAGGCCATCGCGAAGGTGATCGCGAGCCGTCCCGAGAAGGTCGCCATCGTGGCCAGCGGCGGAATGTCGCATTTTCCCGGCACCTGGAAATACCCCAAACCGGACTTTGAATTCGACTACTGGGCCATCTCCCAAATGGAAAAGGGCAATCACCAGGTCCTCATCAACATGACCAACGAGCAATTCGATGAGGTCGGCAACACGGAGATGCTTTCGTGGATAATCATGTTCGGCGCGATCGGCAATCAGCCGGGCGAGCTGGTCACCTATCAGCCGACGTGGCATCACGGCCACGCGGTCATGCGCTTCCTGCCGCTCAAGGGCACGGGTCCGTCCAAAGAGGGCGCCGAGGCGGCCGCCAAATACGAATTCAAGGGCGGCTACGAATTCTACAAGCACCCTTCGGTCGCGGCTTACAAACTGAACAAGGTTCTCTACGACAGCCGGTTCAAGCGCGACCTGCGGCTGCGGCTGATCCACGACCTTCCGTCGGTGGCGAAGGAATACGGCATGACGCCCGAGGAAGCGAAGGTACTCGAGACGCTTCAGGACGACGACATCGAGAAGTTCCGCGATGGGCAGGTTCATCCGCTGGTGGAAGCGGGTGCGCATCCGCTGGGCATGTGGATGGCCGTCATCCGAATCCATTCGGAGCTGCGCAAGCTGCGCGCTGCGAAGAACGAAATACAGCAGCCAAGCGCGACGCATTAGATTGCGCCTCGCAGCTCGCGTGACTTTCTCGTTCGCTTGGGAACCGTTTTCGGCCTCCATGGGCGGGGAGCAGGCTGCCGCGGCATGCGACGGGACCACCGGAAATTCAAAGTGAGGGACAAAACATGAAGGTTGGTGTCGCTGGGCAAGGCGCTTTCGGCGTGAAGCATTTGGAAGCCCTGGGCAATATTCCGGGCGTCGAGATCATCACCCTGACCGGCGGAAATCAGGCGGCCACCGCGGAGGTAGCGAAGCGCTTCAAGATCCCTCATTGGACGGGCGATCTCGGCGAAAGCCTGAAACAGCCCGGCCTCGAAGCCATGATCCTCGCGACGCCCACGGGGATGCATGCGGACCAGGGAGTGCAGTGCATGCGCGCCGGCAAGCACGTGCACATTGAGATTCCCATTGCGGACACCCTCGCGGATTCCGAACGCCTGGTCAAAGTGCAGAAAGAAACCGGAGTTGTCTGCATGGGCGGCCACACCCGCCGCTTCAACCCGAGTCACCAGTACGTCCACAAGAAGATCAAGGCCGGCGAGCTCAAAGTTCAGCAGATGAACGTGCAGACGTACTTTTTCCGGCGCACGAATATGAACGCGGCCGGGCAACCCCGGAGCTGGACCGATCACCTGCTATGGCACCACTCTTGCCACACGGTGGACCTGTTTCAATATCAGACCGGCGAACTCGTTTCCGATTGTTACGCCGTGCAGGGCCCGATGCACCCCGAGCTGAAGATTGCCATGGACATGGGAATCGTAATGAAGGTGCCATCGGGGGCCATCTGCACGCTCTCGCTATCGTTTAATAACAAGGGACCACTGGGCACACGATTCCGCTACATCTGCGACAACGGAACATTCCAGGCCTACTACGACGATCTAGTGGACGGCGAGGACAAGAAGATCGACCTCTCCCATGTGGACGTTTCCATGAACGGAATCGAGCTGCAGGACCGCGAGTTCTTCGCCGCGATCAAGGAAAAGCGTGAGCCCAACGCCAGCGTCCAGCAGTGCTACACGGCTATGCAGGTGCTCGACAGGCTCGAGCACATTCTGAACTCGGCGGCGAAAGCCCGCGCCTAGCTGCGCTAGATCTGAGGCGCGGTCTCCAGTTTTCCTTCTAGAGCCGCGTGGAGCCGCTCTTCGTCCAGTGCGCGCTCCCACTTTGCGACCACAATCGTGGCGACTGCGTTGCCGACCACATTCGTCGGCGTCAATCCCTCCGACATCAACCGGTGAATACCTAGCACGAGCGCGATGCTCGCGACGGGTATCGTTCCCGTCGAAGCAATCGTCGCGGCCAGCACTACGAACGCCGCACCGGCAACTCCGGCTGCGCCTTTCGACGACAGTAGCAGCACCGCCAGTAGCCCCAGCTGTTGCCAGACGCCCAAGTGCGTGTTGGTCGCCTGCGCTAAAAATACGGTCGTCGTCGCGAGGTAGAGGCAGGTCCCGTCCAAATTGAACGAGTAGCCCGTCGGGATCACCAGGCCGACGATGCTTTCCTCGCAGCCCAGGTCTTCGAGCTTGGTCATCAATTGGGGCAGCACCGTTTCGGAAGAGGTCGTCGCAAAGACGATCAAGAGCTCCTCGCGGATGTAGCGGATCAGCTTGAATAAGCTGAAGCCGCACCAGTGCGCCACCGGCCATAGCACGCCGAACACGAAGATGAGACACGTGACATAAAAACCGCCGAGTAACTTGCCCAGCGACACCAGCGAGCCCGCCCCAAACTTGCCGACGGTGAAGGCAATCGCTCCGAAGGCTCCGATCGGCGCCGCCCACATGACAATCCCGACCACCGCGAACATCATTCGCGATGCTGCATCGATAAAATCCACGACCGGTTTGCCGCGGCTTCCCACCTGGGTGAGCGCGAACGCACAGAGTACGGAAATGAGCAGAACCTGGAGGACGTTCCCTTCGGTAAAGGCTCCGACAAACGACCCTGGAATGATGTTCGTAAGAAACTGCGTGATGCTCATGCTCTCCGGATGGGCGACATAAGCCTGCACGGCGGAGGTGTCAACGTGCGTGAGATTTACGTTCATCCCGCGCCCGGGCTGCCACAAATTGACGGCCACGAGTCCGATTACGAGAGCGACCGTGGTCAGCGCCTCAAAATAGATGATCGCTTTGAGAGCGACGCGCCCGACCCGCGCCATGTCCGCCATGCGTGCGATGCCGTGAACCACCGTGCAAAAGATGATTGGCGCGATCAGCATGCGGACCAGCTTGATGAAGGCGTCTCCGAGCGGCTGCATGCGCACGCCGAGGCCTGGATCAAACTTGCCCAGAATGATCCCCAAAATCATCGCGAGGAGAACGTAGAACCAAAGGTGTTTGTACCAGGGCTTCGAGCGGCCGTATTTTTCTCGAGCGGCAGTAGCCATCGGTGGTTCTCTCGACGGGCGCGCCAAATTTGCCGGGCGGAGCGCCGACATCTTCTCACAACATTTGGGAGAGTATCCACCGCAGCAAACCGGCAGGAACGGTCGCGACAGGTTTTGTAACTCCGCGGATCGGTGTAAACTCTCCCGTGCTTTGAAACGGATGCGGGAGATCACGATGACCGACGAAATGGCCGAACGCCTGACGATTCGCGAGATGGTCGAAAACTGGGTGGTGTGGCGCGACGCGATGATGTGGGATAAATTTCGCGCGCTGTGGCACGACGACGGCATCATGATGGCCACCTGGACGCAGGGCAATGCCGACCACTTCATCGAAATGAGCGAACAGGGGTTCGCCAAGGGCGTGCGCATCCTGCATTTCCTCGGAGGCAGCTCGATCGAAGTAAAGGGCAACCGCGCCCTCTCGCAGACCAAAATGGCCATTTCGCAGCGCGCGCTCGTTCACGACGTGATGTGCGACGTCGTTTGCACCGGTCGTTTCGTCGACTTCTGGGAAAAACGCGCCGGGCGCTGGGGCCTAGTGCTTCGCCAGCCCATTTACGAAAAAGACCGTATGGACCCCGTGGACCCTGCGGCCAAACTCAGCCTCGACCAGAAGCTCCTGATGTCGTTTCGAGAGGGCTACCGCCACCTTGCCTACTTGCAAACGCAGATCGGCTACAAGATCAAAATGGACATGCCCGGCTTGACTGGTCCCGAGGTCGAAGCGCTCTACGTTCGCGGCGCTTCCTGGCTCGCCGGCAAACCGCTCTAGGATCGAGCGCCCGATTCGCTTCCGGCGACTGAAGCTTTATCGCGAAAAAACGCGAGTGGGTGAGGTATATTATTTGCCGCTCGTAAAATCGAAATGAACATGCAAAGGACAACGCCATCATGGCTGTAGAAACCGCTGCCGCACCGATTCAAATCACGGACGCCGCATGGCAGGCAATCGAAGGCGGCTACGATGTGCAGGTCCACGTCGCGCCCGATGTGATTGGCCGGCGCATTGATGACCTGGATCTCGCCAAGGAATTTCTCGCGCACAAGCTCAAGGGATTCGTGCTGAAGTCGCACTACGTTCCCACGTATGAACGCGCCAAGGTGGTCACGAAAGCAAGCCCAGGCATTACCGCCTATGGCGCGATCACGCTCAATCACAGCGTCGGCGGCCTGAATCCGGTCGCGCTCGAAATCGCCGGGCGCTCCGGCAATAAGATCGTCTGGTTCCCCACCGTGGACGCGGCCAACGAAACAGCCGGCCGCAGCGACGGCCCAACGGACAAGCTGCCGTTCTGGGCCAAGATCCAGCGCGAACTTTCCGCCACTGGCATCTCGCCTGCACCGATCAGCGTGCTCGACGGAAGCGGCAAGGTCAGCGACGCCGCGCGCCGCTGCCTGGAACTCATCGGCAAGCACGACATGATTCTCGCCACCGGCCACCTGAGCAAGAAAGAAATTCACGCACTGGTGAAGGTCGCAAAGAAGGAAATGGGCTTGAAACGGGTACTCGTGACGCATGCGGAGTTTCCATCGCAGAACATGACTGCGCAGGAGCAGGTCGAGGTAGCCGATCTCGGCGCCATGATCGAGCACTGCTTCACCACGATGTACACCAACAAAGCGCCGTGGGAGGCCTATTTCGACAGCGTCCGCAAGGTGGGCCCGGAGCGCGTCGTCCTCTCAACCGATCTGGGGCAGACGATCAATCCGCCCGTCGCGGAAGGCTTCGCGATGTTCGCGCAAAAGATGCTCGACGCGGGTTTCCCTGCGGCCGACGTGCGACGCATGTGCGTCACAAACTCCACGGCGCTGATCTCCTAACGGCGGACGCTATTTCTTTTCGTCCGGCCAGACACCAGAAAGCCCTTAGTGTGCGCGGAGCGAAGCGGGCATACCAGGCCAGACGTGCACTCGCGACTTGAAACGCCAGCCCTTCGGCGTCTTCGCATATACATCGTCGTAGTGGCCCCACGAATAGGCTTTGACGGGCGCGGGTTCTTTGGCCGTCGGATCTCCAAAGCCGACGACCAGGAGGTTGCTTTTCCCGGTGGCGCCTCCCGGCGCTGGCGTGATCACAAGGTTGGCGACAATGTGACTCATGCTGTACCGGTCCGGCGCCGTCTTCGGATCGATGCAGCCGTTCTTTCCTCCTCCGGCAGCCTGAGCCAATCTGTCGCGTCCTTCGAATCTGGCCGTAGCGGGTACACCGTTTTCATCTGCGACGCTGAAGACGCCATCCGGCGTGTACAGGTCGGCGTAGTCGTAGCCGCTGTTGGTGCAGTTGTCGATCGCGTAGCCGTAGCGGGCCACCAATTGTTGAATGTCGATGTAGTCCTGAGTAGTGAGCACCATCGCTTTGCTCGATGAGTTGGCAGCCTTCTGTTGTGCCTGCACGATAACAAGTACGAGCATCCCCGCGCAGATCGTCGCCGTCACTTGCTTCCACATTATGTCGATTCCCTTTCTCAGGCCAGATTGACCCCACCGAGACTTCGCACTGACTTCATTGGGCGAGTCCTTATACCATAGCCCTTCGCCGCGGATTCGGATTTGGCGTTGACGAGCGCGTGGCGCGGCTGCAGGCGAACGGCAGGGCGGAGCTTGACAGGTTGTTCCTTTTCTCTTGACGTTAAATAGACGCCCTCTTACAGTCGCGGCATGTCCCGAAAAGTCATCCTTGGATTCGGAATCAGCCTTGACGGCTATATCGCGCGGCGAAATGGAGCCATGGATTTTCTGGTGATAGACAAAGAAGGCGAAGCGCTGATGGCGGATTTCTTCGCCAGGATCGACACCACTATCATGGGCCGCAAGACTGCGGCAGCCACGGCGGAAATGCGCAAGAGTGGAGAAATACCCGACATGCCGGGCATCACCAACTACGTATTCTCGCGACGTTGGAAGCCGGGCAAACGCGACGGATTTGAAGTGGTCACCGGATCCCTGACGGTCTTCGTGAAGAAGCTAAAACGCCGCCCGGGCAAAGACATCTACCTGGGTGGTGGGGGCGAATTGTGCCGCAGTTTCCTGCAAGAGGATTTGATAGATGATCTCTACATCGGCATAGGTCCCATTCTGTTAGGCGATGGCATCCCCGGCTTCCCGGGCACGTTTCCGCAGCGCGACTTCAGGCTGACAGAATGCAAGTCATGCTCGAACGGATCGGTCGGGCTGCGCTACGAACGGATACGGACTACCACCTGAGGCTACGTCCTTGCGGGTGCCCATCCTTCGGCTATGGAAGGGTGGAGTCTTTGCGACCTGAAGAAGAAAATGGTCGGGGCGAGTGGATTTGAACCACCGACCTCCTGGTCCCGAACCAGGCGCGCTAGCCAGGCTGCGCTACGCCCCGAACCTGCAAAACATCGCAGAACAGTTTACTTGGGATCGCCCGGAACGGCAACTCGGCATAAATTGGCCGATACCCGGCCGTGTCCCCATGGCCGGGCCCCTCGATTTCTTAGCGGCGATGCCCAGTTTCCGGATGGAACAGTGGTCCCGCGCAAAACATCGCAACTCCTTTGTGATGCATCCAAATGAGAAGGGGAAGGATGTTTCCCTTTGCAGAGAGCAAGGCGCTAGTGCAGAATAGTTCAGCTTTCGGCAGCGGGTCTAGTCGCTTCGGAACCCGGCCGAAAATAGGCTGTCTGGAATCTCCAGGGGAGGATCGATGCTCGACAACGAAAAGTGCGTTTCGTTAGACGGTTCCCGTTCAAATTTTATGGTCATGGCTTCGTTCCACCGCGCGGCGCGGCTTCGTTCTTTTGCCATTATTCTGGGGGCTGTGATCGCCCTTGCAATCTTGGGCTTTGCTTCGCGGACAGGCGCTGTGCCTACACCCGATGCCGCTGCGGGAGAACAGACCTTTAAATCGAATTGCGTGGTCTGCCACGCCGCGGATGGGACTGGCTCGCCGACCGGTAAGGCCCTGAAAGCTCCCGACTTGCATTCTGATGTTGTTCAGAAAATGACCGTGGCGCAAATGGAAGCGCAAGTCTCCGACGGCAAGAACAACATGCCCCCGTTCAAGAACACTCTGAACAAGGATCAGATTCAAGGCGTCGTGGCATACGTTCGAGCCACCTTCGGCAAAAAGAAGCCCTAACCAACCTCTTTCGCACCCCGCGCCGCATGCGTTGCCAGGTCATCAGGCGGCAACGCATGCGAGCGATCGGCGAATGCCCTCCGCGAACTCCTCGGCTGGCGTCAGCAAGCTGACAATCAGGTACCCCTCGTCCGCGAAGTCGTAGAAGTGCCCGGGCTGCAGAAGAACCGAGTGATCCCGAAGCAGCCGTATGGCAAGGTCTTCGTCCGACTGCACCGCCGGCACGCGCAGCACCGCGTACCATCCGCCCTCGAATTCGAGGCGCGAAACCAATTTCTGTTGCGTTAGCTGCGCGTCCAATTTGGCCAGATTCGCTTCGATCCGGGCGAGAAGCTGCGGCTGCATTTTCTCTCGCTGGCCCAGCAATGCCGGCAGCGCGAGTTGCAGCGGAGCGCTGAGCGAAAGATAGGTGTCGGAAATGACCTCCAGGCGAGCCATCGCGTCGCGCACGAGCGCGTCCGGACCGTTCGCTGCGATCCATCCAACTTTCATCTGCGGCAAAGCCGTGATCTTGCTTAAGCCGCTCAGCACGAAGGTGAGCACGATATCGTCGAAGGCAAAACTACGGTGACGTTTCGTGCGAGCGTTTGCCACATCGAGTTCGTAGTCGAGGAATACTTCGTCCACAATGAGTGCGATTTCGCGCCCCCGGCAAATCTCCTTCAACTGTCCGGTTTCCTCGCTCCCGATGAAATGGCCTGTCGGATTGTTCGGATGCACAAGCAGAATCGCCCGAGTTCGCCTGCTGATTTGTTTATCCAGTTCATGAAAATCGATTTGCCAGCCATGGTCATACAGGAGACGAAACGGGCGGAGCTCTACATCCTGAATCGTGGCGAGAAAATCGAAGAGCGGATAGCTGGGATGCGCGATCACAATCTCGTCGCCGGGCTCGCATAGCAGACGAAAGAGAAATGAGTACGCTTCGCTCGTGCCGGTGGTCAGTATCACGTGTTCCGGATCAAGTGGCCCGGTGGGATTCTTTTGCCGGTAATACTCAACGACCGCCGTGCGGCCGGACAGTAGGCCCTTCGGATCGGGATCGTAGTGCAAAACCTCCGCGGAATGCAGGGCCGATAGGATCGCGGCGTGGTCATATTGAAAACCGCACGTAGTGGGATTCGAGGCGGTCAGATCCAGAATTGATTTACCGCTGCGCCGATGCCGGCGCAGCGCCTGCGTGTAGGCGTTTTCCTCGAATTTCCAGTCGGTGCGCTTTGAAAACATGGCTCACGAGGAAGCGGATGGCGTGCCGCTGAGAATCATTCCCAGCAGTTTGTTCAATGGAATGCCGTTCAGGACGCGGCGGGTCCCGCTGATGCTGAGTTTGCGCTGGCTCATTACAGCACGCGTTCGTGAGCGTAGCCGGCTGCTTCCAGGGCCGCGGTAAGCTCGGCGATATTTTCCGGCCCGCGTGTCTCCATGGTGATGTCAATAACGGTGTCGCCGAGCAGGACACCGTAGTAGGCGCGGTCATAGTTTGTTTCGACGATGTTCGCTTTCTGTCCGGCAATCACTCCGGCCAGTTTCTGCAACGCGCCGGGATGGTCGGGAAGATGAATGCGCAGCCGCACCAGCCGGCCGTCTTTCACCAGGCCGCGCTCAATGATGCGCGAGAGCAGTGATACATCTATGTTTCCGCCGCCGATGAAGACTCCCACTCTCTTGCCGCTGAGCGGGATCTTATGCTGGAGCATGGCTGCCGTCGCAACCGCTCCCGCGCCTTCTGAAAGCGTCTTTTCCTTTTCGAGCAGCAAGAGAATCGCGTTGGCGATCTCTTCTTCGTCAACCGTGACGATGTCGTCCACATACCGCTTCACCAGCGGAAACGTGATCGCGCCCGCGCAGCGCACGGCGATTCCATCCGCAATTGTTACTTTCGGAGGCAAAGTTATCGGCGAACCGTGCTCGAGCGCCGCTTTCATCGAAGGCAACTTCGAGGTCTGCACGCCGATCACCCGGACTTTCGGATTGGTTTCCTTGACCGCGCAGGCAACGCCGCCAATCAAGCCGCCTCCGCCGATCGGGACGACGAGAACGTCAATGTCACCCTGCTGTTCGAGCATCTCGAGTCCCAAAGTTCCCTGCCCTGAAATCACCGCTTCGTCGTCGAAGGGGTGAATGAATGTCAGGCCCTGCTGTTCGCAGCGGCGCAACGCTTCCTGGCAGGTCTCGTCGTAGTTGGTACCTGAGAGAATTACCTCGGCGCCGTAGCCGCGCGTGGCGGTTACTTTCACGATCGGCGTCGTCAACGGCATGCAAATCTGCGCGGCAATTCCGCGTTTTATCGCGTGATAGGCGACCGCTTGCGCATGATTGCCGGCCGACGCGGCGATCACCCCTTTGCGCCGTTCGTCCTCCGTCAGGAGCAAAATCTTGTTGAGCGCACCCCTTTCCTTATAGGAGCCGGTCATCTGAAGGTTTTCCAGCTTAAAGAAAATCGTATTACCGGTAAGCTTGGAAAATGTCTCCGAGCGGACGAACGGAGACAAGAATATCGATTCGCGGATGCGGCCGACGGCGGCCTTGATTGTTTGCAGTGTCACCATATTGGGAAACGCCGGAAGCCCCGGCGCAACCTTTCCATTGTATACGGACGCGCGAGCCGTGCGCGGTCGAAAACTTGCAGACCCACCCCGACCGTCACCCACGAGCCCGCGCCTCCAGCACCGCTCGGTGAAGGGGATTCGCTTCTCTCGCGGTCTGCAGCCGTGTCATGCCCCGATGAAATGTGACGACATCGCGGAGTGATTTTACGAAGCAAATCGCGCGTGTTAGCCGCCGGTCTTGTATTATGACTGCCGGGCAAATCGGCGGTGGCGTCACCGATACCTCATGCTTTCAAGCGGTCGGCCTAAGACACGAATTGACAGGAGATGCCTTCGTGGCAACCTCGCATGCGGCTGAGTTAGGGCACGCGGATGCGGCCACCGGTTTCAATCGCTGGTTGGTTCCCGTCGCGGCGGTCGCTATTCATAT
>Ga0209517_10009270_pt1 | contig 11279 bp, 12 predicted proteins | sample PeaSoiMetSII2010_FD_187695 | JGI IMG/M metagenome (GOLD analysis project Ga0209517, IMG submission 187695) | Peat soil microbial communities from Weissenstadt, Germany - SII-2010 (SPAdes) (version 2) | ecosystem: Environmental > Terrestrial > Soil > Wetlands > Peat | place: Germany...
CTCGCCAGCAATTCGCCGAGCGCCAGGATGCCGGTGAGCGAAGTGCGGATGTCGTGCGCGAATGCGGCTAGCGCCGCCTCGGTCATGCGCGCCGCCGGACCGCGTCGCGGCGGCCGGCGTCGCGAGCGCTTTGCAGCAGACTTTTTCTTGGGCTTCGTTCGCACCATGGCAGCCCCCAGGCGCCGCGCTCAGAATGACACGGCGACGCCACGAACAAAATAAGCGCCGGCCGTCTTATCCAAGATCATGCGCTAGCGCCCGAGCCCGACCATGCGCCGGATGTCCTGCGCGCTTGAGCCCTCGGCGCGCAATTCGCGCAGGCTCTTGGCCAAAGTCGATTTCGACAGCTTGCGGCCCTCGGCATCGAGAATGAGCCGGTGATGGTGATAGATCGGCTCCGGCAGGCCGAGCAGCTCCTGCAAGAGGCGATGGATGCTGGTCGACCAGAACAGATCCTGGCCGCGCACCACGTCGCTGACGCCTTGCAAGGCGTCGTCGAGCGTGACGGCGAGGTGATAGCTGGTCGGGATTTCCTTACGCGCGACGACGACGTCGCCCCACATCAACGGCGCCGCGGTGACGGCCCCGGTCTGGCCGTGGGGCCCGGAGCCGGCCTCGGTCCAGGTCAGCACGCCGGCCTGCGCCACCGCCGCATCGATGGCGAGGCGTAAAGCATAAGCCTCGCCGGCATCGACGCGGCGCTTGCGCTCGGCCGCCGGCAGCTTGCGGGCGCGGCCCGGATAAAGCGGCACGCCATCGGGATCGCGCGGCCAGCGGCCGTAGCGGTCGCGCTCGGCGACGAGGGCTGCGATCTCGCTGCGGCTCTCAAAACTCGGATAAAGCAGCCCCTGCGCGTTGAGCTTGAGGAGAGCGGCTTCGTAATCGGCAAAATGCTCGCTCTGGCGGCGCACCGGCTGCTGCCAGGAAATGCCGAGCCACTCCAAATCCTCGTAGATCGCCGCTTCGAATTCCGGCTTCGCGCGCGGCGTGTCGATATCCTCGATGCGCAGCAGCAACCGGCCGCCGGTTTCGCGCGCCATGTCGTAATTGAGCAATGCCGAATAGGCATGGCCGAGGTGAAGATAGCCGTTCGGGCTCGGCGCGAAGCGGAAGACATGAGTGTAGCTGTTCACGTTCGCATGCTCCGCCGAAGTACGGTGTCCGGTCAACGGCGCCTTGGACCCTGAATCAGCGATCAGGTATCAGGTATCAAGATTTGCCGCTCCTGATCCCTGACCCCCTGATCCCTGATGTCCGACCACCGCATCCACACCGAGGCCGATCTCGATCGCGGCATCGACGCCTTGCTTGCGGTCGATCCGCGCTTTGCAGCGCTGATCGCGAAGGCCGGGCGCCCGCCGCTGCGGCGGCGGCCCGACGGCTTCGCCGGCCTTGCCTCGACCGTGGTCTCGCAGCAGCTGTCCACCGCCAGCGCCGGCGCGATCTGGGGCCGGCTGTCGGCGGCGTTCGATCCGTTCGAGCCGGCGGCCATCATCCGCGCGCGCAAGGAGCGGCTGGCGCGGATCGGCCTGTCGGCGCCGAAAATCCGCGCGCTCAAGGAAATCGCCCGCGCCATCGCGCATGGCGATCTTAAGCTGGCGACACTCGGCGATATCGATGCCGAAGCCGCCCATGCGGCGCTCACCGCCGTTCACGGCATCGGGCCCTGGACCGCCGACATTTATCTGCTCGCCTGTCTCGGCCATGCCGATGCCTGGCCGGCGGGCGATCTGGCGCTGCAGGAAGCCGCGCGGCTTGCCTTCGGGCTCAAGGCACGGCCGACGACGAAAGAGATGTCGCCGCTCGCCGAACCATGGCGGCCGTGGCGCGCCGTGGCGGCGCGCGTGCTATGGACCTATTATCGCGCCGTCAAAGGGCGTGAAGGCGCGCCGGTCCTGCCGAAAAAACCCATCAAGCCGGAAGGAAAGAAGAATGGCCGCTGAGCTCGACGGCCCGAGGCTTGCGCCGAAATCCGGAGCCGCACAGCAGCTCGTCGTGTTCCTGCACGGCTATGGCGCCGACGGCAACGATCTCATCGAAATCGGCCGCGCCTGGCAGCAATATTTGCCGCACGCAGCCTTCGTCTCGCCGCACGCGCCGGAGCCGTGCGGCCAGGCCCCGGTCGGCCGGCAATGGTTTCCGCTGACGTTTCGCGATCCGAACGAGCGCTGGGTCGGCGTCAACAAGGCGGCGCCGGTGCTCGAGCGTTTTCTCGATGCCGAGCTTGCGCGCCACAAGCTGCCGGCCTCGGCGCTGGCTTTGGTCGGCTTCAGCCAGGGCACCATGATGGCGCTGCATGTGGGCTTGCGCCGCGCCACGGCGCCGGCGGCGATCGTCGGCTATTCCGGCCTGCTGGTACTGCCGCCGGACGTCGATGCCGAGGCTTTTGCCGCCGAGATCAAATCGCGGCCGCCGGTGCTCTTGGTGCACGGCGACCGCGACGACCTGATCCCACCCCAGGCGCTGTTCCAGGCGACCCAGGGGCTGGCCGCCCTCGGCGTGCCGGTCGAATGGCATTTGTCGGCGGGCATCGGCCACGGCATCGACGCCGAGGGCCTGCGCCATGGCGGCGAATTTCTGGCCCGCCGCTGGGCCGGATCACGGGCGGCCCGTTAACTCCAAGTCATTGTATCCAGTAACGATTTCCTAGCACTTTGAGCTTACCTAGTGCGCTCTTGGAGCATTGCGCGCTATGTGGCCAGCAGTCACCCAGAGGCTTGCCGGAGGCGCCACGCGGCCGTCCTCCTCGCGGGCATTTCTGCGCTGTCGAAAGGGAGCCACCGCGGTCGAATTCGCGCTGGTGGCGGCGCCGTTTTTGGCGCTCCTTGTCGCCCTCCTCCAGACAGCGATGGTGTTCTTTGCCGCCCGGATGCTCGACGAGATCACCGAAGAGGCGAGCCGCTACGTCCTGACCGGGCAGGCTCAGACCTCGAACATGAGCGCGTCCCAATTCGCCAATTACGTCTGTACGGGAGATGCGGTCCTCACCAAGCTGGTAGGCGCGTTGTTCACGTGCAGCAAACTCTTGATCAATGCGCAAAGCTATTCGAGCTTTGCTGCGGCCAATACGAACGATCCGATCGCCGGCTTCAATGCGAGCAATCAACCAGTCGATTCGAACGGCAATGTGATGACCCTGACATGGGCGCCCGGCAACCCGGGCGACATCGTGGTCCTGCAGATCATGTATCAATGGCCGGTGGTAGGCGGCCCCCTTGGCTTCAATCTGTCAAGTCCCAACAGCAACGGCAATCGACTCTTGATGTCGACCGCGGTTTTCAAGAACGAGCCGTACTGATCAACCGGGCGAAGATGACACAGCGCGCCGTATCAAATCCGCCATCTGCCCTGCGCCGCTTCGCCCGCGATCGCGACGGCGTATCGGCGACGGAATTCGCTCTTATTCTGCCGATCATGCTCACGCTCTATATCGGCAGCGTCGAACTCGGCGATGGAATCGCGATCAACTTCAAGACGACGCTTGCGGCCCGCACCGTCGCCGACGTGGCGTCGCAGTGTGGAGTGTGCACCGTCGACAATACCGGGAATAACGGCACCATCGATGCAACGGAGATGCAGGCCCTCCTGAACTCGTCCACCAAGGTGCTGTCGCCCTATAATCAAGCGCCCTATTCGACGACCAACGTGGTCATCACGCTCTCGGAACTCAAAGTCTCTACTAACCAAACTCAGGGCGCGGTGCAGTGGAGCTGCTCGCTGAACGGTACACCGCGTCCGTACAACTCGACGGTCAACATACCGAACAACACGCAACTCAATCAGCTTACAGCGGATGCCTACGTTCTTTATAGTGAGGCGAGTTATCCGTACACGCCGTCGCTGGGTTACGTGATCACCGGCACGATCACGCTCAATCAGAACGCGCTGTTCTTTCCGCGATTGACGCCCCAGATAACGGCGCCGACCTCATCCCAGCTCGCCCTCTGCAAGCCGTAACTTTCGACGCGCAAACCGGCCCACGACCTTGCCAGGGGGCGTCCGGCAGGCTGATCAATTGTCATGCTTGCGCTGCGGCGCGACGGCGCCTGGCGGGCCGCGTAGTCCACGGGCCATCCGCGTTGCAAAAGGCCGACATGCCTTATTCTGCAGGTGCGTCCGCTCAGGTCGTGATATCGCCGACGAACTAAACTCCGCGGTTGCCGGAAGGCCGGCGCGCAAGCCTCACTGCGTCAAGCGCGCGGTGTTGACCGAGGCTTTGAACAATGCGCTCATCGCTGAGGTGATGTCCTGGTCAGTCGTCACGGCGAAATACAAACCGGGCGACGCGCAGCTCTGCAGGTTGGGACCGATCTTGGTCTGATACGGCGCCACATAGCTGTTGTACCAGGAATTGCTGCCGTTGCCTGTTGCCGGCAGCGGCTCATACACCGTGTACAGAATAGCGATGAAGATGCCGCGATTCTTGATGGTAGTGCACAACTGCGTGTCGAATTCCTGCTGACAACGGCTGCCAGTCTCCGTCTCCTTGCAAATCGTCTGCCACGTGTCAGACAGCTTCTTGTCCTCGACGCCGTCGGTGACGATGAACAGCACCTCTTGTGGTGTGCTATTCGCCAAACCGGTACCGGGATTCGGCATCAGAGTGTTCATCTGCGACATGGCCGTATCGAATTCGGTGTCCTCGTCGCTATTGTCATTTGTACAGGCACCGTTCTGATAAGGTCCCAAATAGTTGTTGCTGCACACCACGATGACGTCGATGCCGCTCGCCGCCGTCCCCGCAGCCGAAAGGTTGTTGGAGGGCGTGCAGCTCGAGGTCGTACAGCCGGCGGGGAAGACCGGATCGATGCCGTTATTGGCGAAGGTGAAGATCGCCATATTATAGGCAACGTTATACGCGGAATTGGTCGTCTGATAATCCTTGGCAGCGGTCATCAGCGCCGAGGTGGCGCTGGCCACATTTTGAATGCGCAACACGACGCCGAGACTTTGCGCGAGAGTGTAATTGTCTATCCTGGGTCCGCTGTTGCCACTGACGAAGGGGTTGCCGGCGACATCGCTCGATGTCGGGTTGGTCTCATGGCAGCCGAACGCGCAGCCGCCCTGAGCCGTGGTGTTACTATTCATCGTGTTGATGCCGTCCGTGGTGGCCGCCAGCGCCATTGACGGCGAATTGTCGAGCAGCAGATAGAAATTTATGTCGGGCGGGATCGACGAGCTCGCTTGGGACGAGCCGCTGATCGGCCAATACTGTTGCGCCGTCCCTCCGTTGAGCAATCCCAGCACATTCGGAAACGCATTGACCGAGTTCGCGGTGTAGCTGACGTTCACGTTCCGGGCGAGGCCGGTGTGAGTGACGGTAACGGTCGGCTGCGATCCATTGATGTTGAGTTGCGGCACGGCGGCGGCTTGAGCTGTGAACATGTTCTGCGCCGCCGTAATCGCGCTGGCATCCGACTGACTCATCATGCCCGGCGCCACCGCGGCAAGCGCGGCAGAGTCCGCTGCGGCATTGAGCTTCACCCGTTTCTGTGTCGCCGCCGCGAAGTCCAGCCCCATCCCGGCAAAGAACATGATTGGGATGATCGACAGCGCAAAGATCATCGCCACGTTGCCCCGGCGGTCGCGGGGAAATCGACGCATCCAAACGCGAAGCATGACATCACCCATCGGCGAACGAAATTTACGGATCGGCGCGCTTGCGTTCATAGTTGCAACACATTGATTTTTCGTTGCCGCGTAAGCATAAACCCGCGCTCTTTATGACGATCGAAACGGCGTCGTTAACCACGACGAGCGGGCGATCGAGAGGAATGCGCCGGCGCAGTGCGCCTCGACCTGCGCGCACCCTGTTTGCCGATCATTCGATTCAAATTGTCGGGATCCGAATAACGATCGATTGACCGACCTGGAGCGCAGAAAAATCTGGGCTATGGGTTGCGACTAACCATTCCGCAACAGCGTCATCGCAACCGCGGTCGCCACCGCCGCGCCGATCAATTGCGCGGCGACGAAGCCGGGGACGTGATTGATCGCTATGCCGGCGAATGTGGTGGTGAAGCCGCGGGCCAGCGTCACGGCCGGATTGGCAAAGGACGTCGAGGAGGTGAACCAATAGGTCGCGGTGATCGTAAGCCCGACCAGCCAAGGCACGGCTTGCGGTGCATTTCTGATGCCGCCGAAGATCGCCAGCAGAAGCGTGAACGTCGCCACCGCCTCGGCGAGCCATTGCGACGGCCCGCTCCGCGCGGTGGTGCCGATCGCGAGCGGCGCCAGGTCGAACATCAGATGGGCGACGATGGTGCCGGCAATGCCGCCGGCGCATTGCGCCACGATGTAGGGCAGCGTTTCACGCCAAGGCCACATGCCGGCGCCGGCAAAGGCGAGCGTCACCGCGGGATTGAAGTGCGCTCCGGAGACCGGCGCGAAGATCGTGATGAGAACAACCAGGATCGCGCCGGTCGGTATCGTGTTGCAAAGCAGCGCGATGGCGTCGTTACCGCCGGCAAGCCGCTGCGCCATGATTCCGGAGCCGATGACGGTAGCGACGAGAATTGCAGTACCCAACCCTTCGGCAACGAGGCGGCGGCCGATCACGCTGCGGAATCCTTAGGCTTCCCGATCGAATCGAGTTGACGCTGCAAGGTGAGCTTGTCGAGCGAGCGCAGCGGCAGGCTGACAAAGAGCGAAATGCGATTGGATAGCATCCGAAACGCATCGGCGAAGGCCAAGCGGATTTGCGCTTCATTGCCGGTCGCGGCCGCCGGATCGGGAACGCCCCAATGCGCGGTCATCGGTTGACCGGGCCAATAGGGACAGGCCTCGCCCGCGGCGTTGTCGCAGACGGTGAAGACGAAATCGAGCGGCGCGGCGTCGGCGCCGCTGAATTCGGCCCAGCTCTTCGAGCGCAGCGCGCTGACGTCGAAATTCAGCTTGCGCAGCAGATCGAGCGTATACGGATGCACGTGCCCTTTCGGCTGGCTGCCGGCGGAAAAGGCGTGGAAATTGCCGCGGCCTTCGCGATTGAGGATCGCTTCCGCCATGATCGAACGGGCGGAATTGCCGGTGCAGAGGAACAGCACATTATAGGGATGATCGGTCACGACACGCCTCACTTGGCTGCTGTCAGCGCAGCTTGCGGCGCGCAACACGCCTTGGCGTGTGCAACGCGCGCAATCCGCTCGCCGCTGCCGTCGCCATAGTCGATGCTTTCGCCCGTGGTCAGGAATGTTTCCCAGGAAATCCCGGCCGGATCGTCGATCCAGGATTTCTCCGACTTGGCGTAGCAGCAGCTGGTCTGGCCCTGTTCGACGACGTTGCCGCCCGCTTTGTGCAGCCGCGCATAGATCTCGTTCAGCTCGGCCTTGTCCTCGACCTGAATGCCGAGATGGTCGAGACCGGCGCGGCGGCCACGCGTCGAAATGGCGAAATTGACCCGTGGATCGTCCAGCATCCACTTGGCGTAATCGGTCTTGGTGACGGACGGCTCCGCGGCAAACAGCGCGGAGTAAAAGCCGATGGCGCGCGGCAGATCGTTGACCGCGACGTGAACGTGCATGCGCTTCATGAAACGCGCTCCTTCTTGCGTGTTGGCTTGGTTGGCTTGGTTGGCTTGCATTCCACCGGCGCGCACGCTGCCGCCACGGACGATGTCGATAAACCTTGGCAGCAATTCGCGGTGAGAAAGGCGAGTAGGCCGTTCATGGTCTCGTAGCGCGCCGCATAGATCATCGAGCGGCCGTCGCGGCGCACCGTGACGAGGCTCGCGGCGCGCAAGCGATCGAAATGGAAGGTCAGCGTATTCGGCGCCAGATCGAGCTCTTCCGCCACGCGTCCGGCGGCAAGCCCGTCAGGCCCGGCCTGGACCAGCAAGCGGAAAATATCGAGGCGGTTATCCTGGGCGAGCGCGGCCAAGGCTGCGACGGCATCTGATGTTTCCATATTTCAACGAATATAGAAGTATTGGCCGCCAGTCAAGAGTTATTTCAGCGATTATCGAAATAATAATCTCATCCTCCCCCGTTGTCGCGGTGGCGGATAAGATCGCGCCATGCTCGACCCCAATACCTACGACTATGTCATCGTCGGCGCCGGCTCGGCCGGCTGCGTGCTGGCCAACCGGCTGAGCGAGGACAAGAGCAAGCGGGTGCTGCTGCTCGAAGCCGGCGGCTGGGATCGCGATCCGTGGATCAAGATCCCGCTCGGCTGGCCGCGCCTTCTGCTGCAGCGCAAGCACGACTGGATGTATTTCGCCGAACCCGAAGTTTTGACCGGCGGCCGGGGCCTCGAATGCGCCCGCGGCCGCATCATCGGCGGCTCGTCGTCGATCAACGCCATGGCCTATGTGCGCGGCCATCGCGGCGATTACGACCGCTGGGCGGCCGCAGGCCTCACCGCGTGGTCCTATGCGCACGTGCTGCCGTATTTCCGGCGCCAGGAATCCTGGAAGGGCGGCTCGAGTTTTTATCGCGGCGGCGATGGCCCGCTGACGACGCAGATGACGCGGTTTTCCGATCCATTGGTCGATGCCTTCGCCGCCGCTGGACTGGCTGCGGGCCACAAGACCACGCCCGATTACAACGGCGCCCAGCAGGAAGGCTTTGGCGTGTGGCAGATGACGGTGCGCGATGGCCGCCGCTGCAGCGCCGCCGACGCCTATTTGCGCCCGGCGCTGGCGCGCAAAAATCTCAACGTTGAAGTCGATGCCTTGGTGACGCAGCTTGTCTTCGATCGCCAACGCGCGGCCGGCGTCGAATACTTGCAGCACGGCGAGACGGTGACGGCGCATGCCGAGCGCGAAGTGATTTTGTGCGGCGGCGTCATCAACTCGCCGCAGCTTTTGATGCTGTCGGGAATCGGCGACCCGGACGAATTGCGCGCCCACGACATCGCCGTGAAAGTGGCGCTGCCGGGCGTCGGCAAGAATTTGCAGGACCACATTTCGGCGAGCATCGCCTATGGGCGCAAGCAGCCGGGCACTTTGCATCGGGCAATGCGGTTCGACCGTATCGTGCCGGCGCTGGCCAACGCCTATTGGCGCGGCAACGGCATCGCCACCGAATTGCCGACCGGCCAGATGGCGTTCCTGAAAAGCCGGCCCGACGCGGCGCTGCCCGACGTCGAGCTGATCTTCAACGCCGCGCCGATGACGGCTGAGCCATATTTCTGGCCGTTCCGAAAACCTTATGCCGACAGCTATGCCTGCCGCGCCGTGGTGCTGCGCCCGGAAAGCCGCGGCAGGGTCGAGCTGACCTCGGCCGATCCGCGACAGCCGGTACGCATCCGTCAAAACTTCCTCGCCACCGACAACGACCGCAAGACCCTGCGTGCCGGTCTGCGCATGGTGCGCGATATCTGCCGCCAAGCACCGATGCAGGCGTTCATGACGCGGGAGATCGCGCCGGGCGACAGCGCCGTCTCAGATGCCGATCTCGACGCCCATATCGCTACGAATTCCATCACCGTGCACCACCCGCTCGGTACCTGCAAAATGGGGCTTGCCTCCGATCCCCTGGCGGTGGTCGATCCGCAGCTGCGCGTATTCGGCACCGAGGGCCTGCGCGTGGTCGACGGCGCGGTGATGCCGGACCTGGTCGGCGCCCACATCAATGCGCCGATCATGATGATCGCCGAAAAGGCCGCCGACCTGATCCGCGGCCGCACACCCCTCGAACCGGCCCGGCTGGCCGGGGCGACCGAAATGTCCCGGCCATAAATAAGCCCATGGGTGTAAGCCCCGGAGCAGGCTTCACAATCCTGTCACGCCTGCCTATAAACTATGGCCCATCGCCGCAGTGCGGCATTGAGTCGAGGTGGGAGCGTCGTCTTGAACGCTCATGTATCGCCATCGGGGTTTCCGGCGCTGGTGCTCAACGCGGATTTCCGTCCGCTGAGCTATTACCCGCTGTCGCTGTGGTCGTGGCAGGACGCCATCAAGGCGGTGTTCCTGGAGCGGGTGAACATCGTCGCCAATTACGACCGCGCGGTGCGCTCGCCGAGCTTCGAGATGAAGCTGCCCAGCGTGGTGTCGCTGAAGACCTACGTCAAACCGTCGACCCATCCGGCGTTCACCCGATTCAACGTGTTCCTGCGCGACCGCTTCTGCTGCCAGTTCTGCGGCACGCGCGACGACTTGACCTTCGATCACCTGATTCCTCGCTCGCGTGGCGGTCATACCACATGGAGCAACGTCGTCGCCGCCTGCTCGCCGTGCAATCTGCGCAAGGGCAACCTGACGCCGGGCGAGGCGAAGATGTTTCCGTCGCAGACGCCGTTCCAGCCCACGGTGCAGCACCTGCACCGCAACGGCCGGCTGTTCCCGCCGAACTACCTGCACGACAGCTGGCTCGACTATCTGTATTGGGACACCGAGCTCGATCCGTGATGGCTCTGTCCTCGCCCCTTGCGGGAGAGGACAGATCGCGCGCAGCGCGATCAGGTGAGGGTTCGCCGCTCGCGCAAGGCTACTGGCCCTCACCCGCGCGCCTGCGGCGCGCGTACGCCTCTCCCGGAACGGGAGAGGCGAAAACAATTCGCTACGCCGCGTTCACTTTCGCCGCACCGCCGAACGCCGGCGCCACTTCGGACATGAAGCGCGCCATCTCGTCCTTGACCTGATTGTGCGGCTTCAGGCCGACGTTGAAATAGAGGATCACCTCGTTGAAGCCGGCGGCCTCGACTTTCTTGAGGATTTCGGTGATGCGCGCCGACGAGCCGATCAGCACCGAATTCTCCGTCAAGTCCTCCGGCTTCACCTTGCTCAGCCGGTCGACCATGTCGACGAAATAGCGGTAGCTCGGCGGCGCGGTTTTCGGGTCCCCGGGCAGCGCCGGGATCACGCATTCCCGGTAATAGCGGATCTGCCGCGCGCGCTGCACGTCCTCCTGCGCCTTGGTGTCGGCGAAGTGGATAAAGTAGCTGCACATCAGGCCGGCCGGCGTCTTGCCGTGCTTGGCGCAGGTCTCGTGATAGAGATCGGCGACCTGCTTGAGCCCGCCATAGCTCATCGCCGCGGCGAACGGCGCGACGAGCAGCCCGCAGCCCAAGCGCGCGGCGAGCTCGATCGAGGGCTTTGAGAACGAGCCGACATAGGTCGGGATCGGCCGCTGCACCGGCTTCGGCGTGATGCGCACGTCGTCGAACGAATAATGCTTGCCGTGATGCGAGATGCGGTCGTCGGCCAGCCAGAGCCGGCGCACCAGTTCCAAACCCTCTTCGAAAATGCCCTGGTTGTCGTCGAACGAGACGTGGAACGGCAGATATTCGCGCCGGTCGTAGCCGCGCCCGGCGGCGAACACGACCCGACCGTTGGAGAGCAG
>Ga0209517_10009276_pt1 | contig 11269 bp, 10 predicted proteins | sample PeaSoiMetSII2010_FD_187695 | JGI IMG/M metagenome (GOLD analysis project Ga0209517, IMG submission 187695) | Peat soil microbial communities from Weissenstadt, Germany - SII-2010 (SPAdes) (version 2) | ecosystem: Environmental > Terrestrial > Soil > Wetlands > Peat | place: Germany...
CAGCCCATCAAGGTGGACTTCCGCTGCGTGGCCGCCACCAACAAGCGCCTGGAGACGCTGATCGAGGAAGGGAAGTTCCGTCCCGACCTGTATTACCGGCTGAACGTATTTCGCCTCGAGGTGCCGGCGCTGCACGAGCGCAAGGAAGATATCCCGCTGCTGGTGGACCACTTCATTCGCAAGTTCTCGCAGGCCATGAATAAGCGCATCGTGCGCGTGTCGCCGGCGGCGATGGCCTTGCTGCAGCAGTATGACTGGCCGGGCAACGTGCGCGAACTGGAGAACGCCGTGGAGCGGGCCATGGTGGTGGCGCAGGAGCCGGAGCTGCGCGAGGAAGACTTCACCCTTAAGCTCAGCGCGTCGCCGGAAAGCGTACCCATGACGCTGGACGAAGTGGAGCGGGTGCACATCCTCAAGGTGCTGGAGGAGTGCGGCGGCAACCAGACCCGCGCCGCCGAGCGGCTGGACATCGACCGCGTCACCCTCTACAACAAGCTGAAGCGTTACGGCTGGAAGAAGACTCCTGTAGGGGCCTAATGAGCGTCCTCCACCTGCTGCCGGTGGGAGAGGTGGATGCCCTGGCGCTGGAAGAGTTGCGGCGAGGGCTCGCAGCCGAGTTCCGCGCCCGCTGCGAGGTTCTGCCACACCGGCTGGAACCGGAGTTCGCCTTCGACAGCCGCCGCGGGCAATATCACTCAACCGAGATCCTCCGCCGGATGGGGAAGGGCGTTCCCCCGGGAAGCTGGCGCGTTTTGGGCGTCACCGGGAACGATCTCTTCATGCCCATCCTGACTTTCGTTTTCGGCGAGGCGCAGCTTAACAACACCTGCGCCGTGGTCTCGAGCCACCGCTTGCGGCAGGAGTTCTACGGCCTACCTCCGATGCCCGAACTGCTGCGCGAGCGGCTGCTGAAAGAAGCCGTCCACGAGCTTGGACACACCTTCGGGCTCACCCACTGCCGCGATTACAACTGCGTCATGACCGCCTCGCACGCGGTGGAGCGCATCGACCTGAAGGGTAGCCACTTCTGCGGGGATTGCCGCGCGCGCGTGACGACGTTCTTGCCGGCGAAGAAATTCCTGGGAATCTTCTGAGGAACAGCCAGCCCGACGCCGTTTGACACCCGCTGGCCTGCGCGGTAGCATCCGCCGCGTGTGACATTTGGGGGTGTGCTACGCAGCAGCAGGCGCTGATCGAGCAAGTGCGGCAACTCCGGGCACAGTTGGAGGAGATCGATAAGCGACTGCAGGGCGGCCCTTTGCCGATGGCCGTGCTGGAAGACCTCAAGGGCGCCGTGGATCACCTGCGCACCACGCTGTGGGCGGCCATGTCGGCCAACACCGATGACCCGGATAAGCTGACGTCCAAGTTGGTCAGCCTGCGCCTGCAACGCGCCGCCGAGATTTGTCTCCAGATTCGCCTGGACGTTGACGCCAACGAAGTAGATATCAGTTCCGCCGAGTTGCCTAAGCTGCGCGAGGCATTGCACCTTACGGTGAATCGCGTCGAGCGCCTGTACAAATCTGGAATGTGAGCCGGATTGTTCAGGCCTTCTCCGAGACTTCCTGGGAAACGATTTCCTGCGGCGGGTCGCCGCCGGCCAAACCTTGCGCCAGGATGAGGCGGCGGGCTTCCATGCGCATAACTGGCAGGCGCATGCCGAAGGCGGCCGAGCCCAGCATGCAGGCCATGCCGCCGATGGCCACGGTCAGGGGCGCGCCCAGGTGATGCGCCACCACGCCCGCGCCCAGCGCCCCGATCGGCGCCATGCCCATGAACATCATCGAGTACACCGACATCACCCGGCCGCGTAGCCGGTCGGGCACCATGGACTGGATCAGCGTGTTCGACGACGCCATCTCCACCATCATGCAGTAGCCCACTGGCACCAGCAGCGCCACCGACAGCCAGAAGTTCTTCGAGATCCCGAACAGGATCAGCATCGCGCCAAATCCTGCCGAGGAGAGCAGCACCCAACTGCCCAGCCCCTTCAGTCCCCGTTTGAAGGCCAGGCTGAGCGCGCCGATGAGCGCGCCCACGCCGGTTGCGCCCATCAGGATGCCGAGGCCGTTGGCGCCGCGGTGCAGGATGCGGTCGGCGAAGATGGGCATCAGCACCGCGTACGGCATGCCCACCAGGCTTACCAGGCCGAGTAGCAGCAGGAGCAGGCGGATCGGCTGCGTGCTGCGCACGTATTGGAAGCCTTCGATGATGTTCTCCAGCGGCGACCCGGAGAATTTTCCGCGCTGCCAGGTGACGCGCATCAGCAGCAGGCCGACGATCACCGCGACATAGCTGACGGCGTTCACGAAGAAGCACCAGCCTTCGCCGATCGAGGCCACCAGCAATCCGGCGATGGCCGGGCCCACCACGCGCGCGCCATTGAACATGGAAGAGTTCAGCGCGATGGCGTTGATCAGGTCTTCCTTGCCGACCATGTCCACGATGAAGGACTGGCGCGCCGGGATGTCGAAGGCATTGACCACGCCGAGCAGCGCGGCCAGCACGAAGATGTGCCACACCTGTACCAGCTTGGTCAGCGTGAGCACGGCGAGGACGAACGCCAGCAGCATGGAAACCGTCTGCGTCGCGATGACCACGTGCTGGCGGTTCTTGCGGTCGGCAAAGATGCCGCCCACCGGCGCCATCAGGAACACCGGGATCTGCCCTGCGAACCCCACCGCACCCAGGAGGAACGACGATCCCGTCAGGCGATAGACCAGCCAAGCCTGGGCCACGTTCTGCATCCAGGTGCCGATCAGGGAAATCAGTTGTCCGCCGAAAAAGAGCTGGAAGTTGCGGTGGCGCAGCGAGCGCAGACCATGCGGGACCTTGGCGGGAAGGGAAGCGGCGGGTTCGGCCGAGTTGGTTTGGGGAAGGTCCGTCATGGTTACAGAGAAAGAATCTGAAACAAGTTAGGCCTAGAAAGGGCGCGGCTTCAAGCCACGCCGAGTGCTTTTTTATTCGTCATTCCGGGGCCAAAGAATCTTCGCCCTACTTCCCTGCAGGCAGCCACACCGCCTGGGATTCGCCGGCGGGCATCTGGAGAATGTGGGGCGTGACCACCAGCATGAATTCGTCGTCCTCGAGGGTCTTGTTCTGGCTGGCCGCTACCAGGCCCAGGTCGGGGATGGCGCCCAGCCCCGGCAGTCCACCCAGCGAGAGCTGCTCCGTGCGGGTGATGTAGCCCGCCACCACCGCGGCTTCGCCGTCCTTCACTGTGATGGTGCTCTTGTAGGAGCGGTTGGAGATCACCGGCACGCCGTTGATTCCCTGCCCGGTGAGGGCGCGGATTTCGGTTTCCAGCTCCAGCGTGACGTCGGACTCGCCGTGCACCGAGGGCGTGGCTTTCATCGTCAGCCCCAGATCCTCGTAGCTGATCGAGGGGAAGGCCGCCTGGAGCGTGTTGGCTTGGATGTTCGAGGCAATGGCCGGGCTGTTGGCGATAGGGGAGAAGGTGGCGTTCACGATGGGATAACGGCTGCCTACTTTCAGGGTGGCCGCCTTGCCCTGCAGGGCGCGCAGGGTCAGGTGTTGCAGGGTCCGGACGCTGGAGCTGTTGAACTGGAAGTTGGCCGTCGCCGAGGGAATGGTCACGCCGAACAGGGTGGTGCCTGCGCCGAAAGTGGCGAACGGAGTAGTGAGCAGCGGACTGAGCTGTTGCTGCTGCAACTGCGCCAGCAGCGCCTGCAGCGCCGTGTTATTGGCCTGGTTGATGCCGCCGGAGGAGATGAGCTCGTTGATGAGCTGCTGGGCGTTGGGTTGGCTGGCGAGCAGCGCCGCCGCCCCCGCCAGGCTGAACATGTTATAGGTGAGCGGCGGCTGGATGCCCAGGTTGCGCAGCAGCATGCGGTCGATTTCGAAGGCTTGGACCTCCAGCATCACCGGCGGCGGTCCGGCGGTGGAGAGCTGGTTGAGGAACTCGGCGGCGGCATCCACGGTCGCGCGCGGCGCGCGGACGGTGATGAGGTTCTCCGAGGGGGTAGCGTTCACCAGTTTAATGTCGAAGACGCTGCGCAGCAGCCCCACCACGTCGTTCAGCTCCTGCGCGCTCCCTGCCTCGCTGACATAGAAGCTGCGCAGCGACATGCGATCGAGCTGGCGATGGTTCTCGGCCGTGTCCGTCGCCACCAGCACTTCGCTCTCCGACAATGGCACCCACATCGACTTGCTCACCAGGCCCGCCAACTCCATGGCCTTGGCGAAGTCCACGTTCTCGACGTTGAAGCGCACCGGGCGCGAGCTGAAGGATTGATCGAAGCTGGCCTTGATGCCAAAACTGCGCGCGATCAGCTCGTAGAGCCCGCGGGCGTCGCCGCGATAGAAGAGGTCCTGGCTGCCGGGCCGCGGCGCCAGATCCACCGGATCCGAGCGCTCGACCAGGCGCAGTCCCTTGGAGAGCCGGGGAGCGGCGTCGCCCAGCGCGTCCATCAGCCGCTGTTCGGCGAACCCGTTGCTGGCATCCAGCAGCAGGGCGGAGCGGAACTCCGCCACCGCTTCCACCTGGCGCCCATCCGCCAGCAGTCGGTTGCCGCTCTCGATGTGCTCCTGAGCCAGAGCGGTGCGAGCCAGCTCCCGTGCATTGGCATAATCGACGTTGCCGGGAACCAACTGGGCGGCCTCGGTAAATTCCTGGTAGGCGCGGGCGAGGTCCTTCTCGCGTGCCTTCACTCCCTGCCAATAGACGGCGGACGCCCGCCTCAAGTCTTTGGCAGGCGCCTGACAGTCGTTGCCCTCGATGGTGCAGGGAACCGGAGGCTTCTTCTCCGCCGCGGTATCCGCAGCGCAGGCGGCGACCGCTGCCAGGCAAACCAGCACCGCCCACCACGCTCGGAGAAAGGTCCCGTGAACTGGCATGAATGGAGAATTTTACCCCAACGGGGACCGCGCCGCGGCTTGTCATCCCGAGCGGCTGAGGCCGCGAGGGATCTTGGTTTGCAGTGATTCAATGAGCCATTGGATCAATGAAGCCAATCCTCATGCCTGTTGACTCGGACGTTACTATCGTCCCCTGCCCATGCCCTCCAGCAGAATCAATGGGTTAGGCGGCGTGATCCCATGAGATCCGATCCCGATCTGATCAAAACAAAGGACTTACTCGCAAAATCCCATTCCCAAAGGACTTAGGTGCGCTTTTCGGCGCTCTTTTCCGCCTTTTTTGGGCCTGTTGTCAAAGAGCGATGATTCGTCCGTGTTAACGCCTCGGATAACACGGCTGTGGAAACGACATGCGCCGGCGCCCCACAGAAGCCTCGGCGCTATTGCAGCCAGCTATTTAATGTAGTATGATGATAACACTCAGACGGGAGCGGCATCAAGAAAAATCGGCGACCGCGCCGGCTGTTGTCGGAGTCTTCGCAGCCCCATGTCGAGGTCGTAGCCGAAACGCCACTTGATCGCAAGCTGATAATGGACGCAAGATACATTCAAAAGCGGACGGAGTATGATAGCCAAAGCGGTGCATCTGAAAACACCACCGAAGCCTCGCTTCCTTCCTCATGAAGAGATTCCTTCCCCGCTGCCTATTCTCTATGAACCCTTCCTGCTCCTGGAATTTGCCGCCCTGCGGCTGTCTCCGGTTTATTACGGACTGGGAGTTCCCGCAGGAGATGGAACGGCAGTAGTCATCATCCCGGGTCTTATGGGGATGGACTTGATCCTGTTTGAACTCTACGGCTGGCTCGCCCGTATCGGCTACCGTGCGTACTTCTCGGGGATGGGCTTGGCGGCCGACTGCCCCAACGTGATGGCGCGGAACCTTGCGGCGACCATTGACCGCGCGTACCTGGAGACGGGTCAGCGGGTACACCTGGTCGGGCACAGCCTGGGCGGAATCTTCGCCCGTTCCGCGGCGGTCCGAATGCCCGACCGCATCGCCTCCGTCACCACTCTGGGCTCTCCCTTCCGGGGGCTCGTGGCACACCCACTGGTGCTGAAGCTGGCCAACCTGGTGCGCCGCCGGATCCGCAGCCTGTATCCGAATCCGCCACAGGGATGCGCGACCAGCCGGTGCTCCTGCGCTTTCGCGCGCTCCCTCCGCCGGAAATGGCCAAGATCTGTGGCGCAAACCGCCATCTATACCCGCGCGGACGGGATCGTCGACTGGCGCTACTGCCGGACCGGCGACCCCAAGGTGGACGTTGAGGTTTCCGGCACGCACATTGGGCTTATCTGTAACTCGGCAACGTACCTGTGCATTGCCGAGCGTCTGGCTGCCGTACCCCGAAAGCGCGCTACGAGACAGTAACACCCTGTCAACACATTATTTCTTCGGCTGTGGCTGGGACCCCGGCTCGCTGCTTGGAGGAACGATGTTCTTCATCCGCATGTAGGTGACGAGGTTGCCGTAGTGTTCCATATTGTGCATGTTGTTGACAGTCAGCACGCCTAGTTTCGGTCTATCGCTTCCGAAGAGCTGCACCATTTGAGTAGCGGACGCGTCGGTCATGCCGTCGTAGGCCCTGTCGCAGTAGGCGAAGGCGTCTTTGAGCGCGGCGATCAGATCAGCTTTCGAGGTTTTGGTCTGCTCGACCTTCGGGGCGGGATTTTTCTCGCCGAGTACGATGGAGCAAAACAGGTACTGTGCGTCGGCCACGTGTCCAACGATTTGGCCGTAGCTGCGGACCGCCTCCGTGGGCTTAAAGTTGTAGTTCTCCTCGGGCATTTTTTCGGCGGAGCGGAGCAGGATATCCTTCATCCGTCCGTAGACGACCTTAGTGAATGTGCTGAGCGGATTATCCGGGGCCGGGGCGACGGCGGCTGGCTTATCCTGGGCCAAGGCGACGGCGGCTGGCGCAAGCAGGCAGATCAGAAGTGTTAGTGTTCGCATTGGTTCTCCTCCTCGACACAGTTACGCAACGCTGGCAGAAAAGTTCCAACAGCTTGGCCGGTATAAAAATGCTGACCAACGGTTGCCATGAAGGATGAGGAAGGCCGCATACACGAAGCGCCGGCGAGCACCCGGCCACCCGCCAGTTAAAATAGCAGCATGCCTACTCCGCCCGATTGGTCCCAGAAATTGAGGGAGTTCGTTGACACTTGGAAGCAGAACCCGGACGCGAGGAGACATCCACCGGGCATCGCGATTCCCCGGTCTCGATGGGTTCGGCATATCCCTCAAGCTGGACTTGGAAATGAAGGTTAAGGGTGGGGAGGAATAGGACGGGTGGCGCACCCAAGAGATGCATCACAAATGAACTCTAGGGTGCCCTACCCTTGGCCGCTTTTGCCAGGGGTGGGGCCTTTGGCTTGCCCCGACCGCGCTGTGACAACCGGACGATTCCCATCTTCTCGCGTCTTCTCGTCGCGGCAGCGACGCTGCGAACTTAGCCCGGCGATTTATCGCCGGGTGTCGGGCACATGCATCCGAGTCCTGTAGGGACGGCTGACTAGGAGCCATCTCATGAATGCATTGGGCGGTTGGAAGACCGAGGTCCTTCGCGACCGTTTCCCGCGCTCTGGAAACATTAGCTCCTTCGCTTCGCTCAGGATTTCGGCAGCGGGCTCCCGCTTCGCTCACGCCCGCTAAACGCCTCAACCTCGGTCGCTCAGGATGACAGTCTTTATCTTAATTTTATGAGATAGCTTCTACCCCCAGACGAAACGTGGATCGTATTGGAGGTCGTGCTTCTTCAAGAACGCGAGGAACTCCTCCTCGAACGTGCGTTGGCGATGATGCTCCTCCTGGTTACGAATATACGCGATGGTGGTTTGCAGTTGGGAAATGCCTACGGTGAAGGCGCCATAACCATCCTGCCACGCAAACGGTTTGCCTTCCGTGTCGTGGATCCATTTCGACGATCCGCTTTTCAGGAGCTGCACGGCCTTGGCAATGGCCACGGTTGCGGGCAGGATCAGCAGGACATGGACGTGGTCCGCAATGCCCCCTACCTGCACGGCCGTCATATCGTTGCGTCGTGCGATTCCACCGAGATAGGCCCAGAGCTTGGGCTGTAGTTGCGCCGAGATCGTCTTCCGCCGGCCCTTGGTGGAGAAAACGACGTGCACGAGCGCCGAAACGTAGGTTGGGCCATCATGCCTCCTCTACCAGCTCAGCCGTCCCTTACGGGACTTGGTATGTTGGGCTCCGATACCCGGCGATAAATCGCCGGGCTAAATTCATGGCGTCGCTGCCGCGACGGCTGGAGTGCGTAGGAGCGTAAAGGAGTGGCTGACAAGAGCAAGGGGCCGAAAGACCCCACCCTTGGCAAAGGCGGCCCCTCGACTTCGCTCGGGGCAGGCTCCGGGTGGGGGCACCCGCTGCGTTTTTACTGCGAATACTTCCGTGAAAGCTGCTCTGCGGAAAGAACTGCCAGCCGCCTGAAGACTGCTTCCGCCTCGGCTTCCTTTTGATCGGGCGGCAGATTCAGGAGCCGCTGGACCTCTGATTCCATTTCCTGCAATTCCGCGGCGGGCGCAATTTCCGCCAACTGTGCGAAGAGCATTTTGTGCGCCTGCTTGCGTTCCATCACTTCCAGTCCATCCAGGATCTGGCGGTGCGAAGTTCCCTCCCAGATGGCGAGAATCATCGCTTCCCGCAGCCAGCGTTCGGCGCCGTACTCGGCCAGCGTGCCGAGACCGCCGTGGACCTCCATCGCCCATTTCGCCGTATCCACCGCGAACTCGGCCGTCCAGTACTTGGCCAGATGGGCCACCAGCCGGAAGAGATGATAGCGCTCGGAGTAAGGCGGCCGTTCCATCCACACCTGGTCGAGGAGCCGAACCGATTCCCACGCCAGGGCAAACGCGGAGCGAAGCGATTTCAGGCGGTCGTCAAACTGGCGCCGAAGCAGCGGATGTTCGAGAATGCGTTTGCCGAACGCGGTGCGGCACTCGCCATAGGCGAGCGCATCCGCCATGGCCCGTTGCGCCAGCGCAACACTTACCACGCTGTTGGCCACGCGGGAAAGATTCAGGACTTCCAGGATCAGATAAATTCCCGCGTCAGCCGGGCCGAGCAGATAGGCTTCGCTGTCTCGCAGTTCGATTTCCCCGGTCGGCACGGAGCGAGTGGCAATCTTGTCTTTCAGCCGGCGGATGAAGCGGTTGAGGCTGCCGTCTTCGTTCTTGCGATAGCGCGGCACGAGGAAGAGCGCCAGCCCGCGCACGCCCGGCGGAGCTCCTTCCGGACGGGCCGCCACCACCGCCAGCTCAGCCGCCGCGTTGCTGGCGAAATACTTGTCGCCGGTCAGCAGCCAGCCATCGGCCCCAGGCCGGGCAATGGTCTTGATGCCGGCGCCCAAATCGGAGCCGCCGCCGACCTCCGTCATCCACGTGGCGCCCTGCCACACGGAATCGTCCTTGCGCAAAAGCTGTGGCAGGAACCGCGCCTGCAATTCCGCGCTCCCGTACTTGGCGAGCGGGACGGCAGTGCCCAGCGACACGGTATACGGGCAGCAAACGCCAGGATCGTAGAACGAAATCGTGTACATCAACAGATAAGCCGGGATGAGCGACTTCTCTTCCAGTGCGCGCCAGACTACGCCCGAGCGGGAGCCCTTCCGCAGCATGGTCTCGTACTCGCGCGGGTAGAGGATTTCATCGACGCGCCGGCCCGACTGGTCGAACATGCGAACCCATGGCGTGCCGGCGCGATCAATTGTGCCGGAGATGGCGACCCCCTCGGTCTTCCACCACTCCTGCTCGGCGGCGAGCACATCGAGGTGCGGAATGGTAGGAAGCCTGCTTTGCAGAAAGCCGAGAGGAGAACGGAGAGTGTCGAGAAGCGCCATGCGAGCGCATGTTAGGCGGCGGGCATGAGCGCGTCAAGCGAACCGGGTCTGGGCTCGATGAGCTAGAACGGGTTGACCTGGGGAAGATGAATCTTCAGCTTATAGCAAATGTAGAGAACCAGGATCGCGCCCAGTGTGGAAAAAATCAGGCCGGCGGGATGATAGCGTTCGTTTGTCGGGCGCGAAAACATGTGGCTAACGCCGCCGCCGATGATCGATCCGATGATGCCGAGCACGATCGTCCAGAAGATCGTCATATGCACGTGCATCACCGATTTCGCGATAAGCCCCGCGATTAGCCCAATAAGGACATACCAGACTAAGTGAAACATACTTTTTCCTCCAGTTTGCCTTCAGAAGATCGCCGAGTATAACCCAGGGTTGGGTAATTAGGCAGACATTCGACGTCCGCCTCGGGCGTCAACGACTCAATTCCAGCAGCTCGGTACAGCAGGAGACGCACAAATCCGGCCCGTGCGACTTGAGTTCCTCCAGGCTGAAGATGCCGGTAGCCACGGCGATAACGGGCACGCCGGCGGCGTGGGCCGCCTGGATGTCGGACGGGGTGTCGCCCACCACGTACACCACGGCCGCGGCCGAGAGGCGGCGGTGCGCCTCGGCCACACCCCAGCGGATGATGTCCGCGCGCTGCTCGCGCCGGTCGCTGAAGGAGCCGAAGGCGAAGTACCGCCGCAGTCCGCTGGCCTCCAGCTTCTTCCACGCGATCTTCTCCAGGTTGCCGGAAGCGAGGGCCAGCAGCTTGCCGGCCGCATCCAGCCGCTGCACCAGCTCCGCCACCGACGGGCACAGCTCGGGCTGCATGCCGATGGCATTGCGCTCCACTTCCTCGCACATGGCGGCGGTCATCAGCGGCAGCTTGTCGTCAATCTCGGCATCGCTGACGCCCTCCCGCCGCAGCACCGCGCGGATGATCCCCAGGTCGGTGTTGCCGTGCAGGGGCACGCGGTCGATCTTCGACGACACTCCGAAGAACCGCCGCACCGCGTTGTGGAAGGCGTTGTAGTGGACGCCGTCGCGGCTGTTGAGCAAGGTGCCGTCGATGTCGAACAGGTAAGCGTCGGCCGAGTCCCAGCGGAACGCGGAAGCTTCCGCCGGCGTGGCCGGAATGCGGGAATCGGTATTCACTGTCGCAGTACGAGGCGCTCGATCGCCGTTGCTCGCCCGCTCTCCGGGTCGCAGTCAATCACCACGGCCGAGAAGCGCACGTCGCCGGTGGCCGGGTCGAAGCGCGCGGGCATGTTGGTAAGAAAGCGCTGTAGCACCTGCTCCTTCTCCACCCCGATAACGCTGTCGTACGGCCCGGTCATGCCCACGTCGGTGAGATAGGCGGTGCCCTTGGGCAGCACGCGCTCGTCGGCGGTGGGGACATGCGTGTGCGTGCCCAGCACCGCGGTCACGCGTCCGTCCAGATACCAACCCATAGCGATCTTCTCGCTGGTGGCTTCGGCGTGGATGTCCACCAGGATCACCTTGGCGCGGATGTTCTTGAGCAGCGCGTCGGCGGTGCGGAAGGGGTC
>Ga0209517_10009277_pt1 | contig 11268 bp, 6 predicted proteins | sample PeaSoiMetSII2010_FD_187695 | JGI IMG/M metagenome (GOLD analysis project Ga0209517, IMG submission 187695) | Peat soil microbial communities from Weissenstadt, Germany - SII-2010 (SPAdes) (version 2) | ecosystem: Environmental > Terrestrial > Soil > Wetlands > Peat | place: Germany: Weissenstadt...
CTGTCGGCGTTTGGAAGTGCCCGCTGCCGTCAGAACCGTCCGATGAAATTGCCGCCGAGCTTGCCGAAGACCGCGACTACACATCTGACCTCAAAAAGCTCCTCGCCAGCCCGAATGTCTGCTCCAAGCGCTGGGTCCACGAGCAGTACGACACCATGGTCCAGACCAACACTGTCATAGGCCCGGGCGGGGAAGCCGGCGTCATGCGCATCAAGGGTACAGGCACTCCCGGCCCAGACGGAGAGCCCGGTAAGGAACGCGGCTTGGCCATGGCCCTCGACGGCAATGGCCGCTGGGCCTACCTCGATCCAAAACTCGGCGCCATGCATGCCGTAGCCGAAGCCGCCCGCAAGGTCGCCTGCAGCGGCGCAACTCCCGTAGCCGCCACCAACTGCCTCAACTTCGGCAACCCCGAGAAGCCGGAAATCATGGCCCAGCTCTCCGCGGCCATCGACGGCATCGCCGAGGCCTGCACCGCTCTCTCCACTCCCATCACTGGCGGCAACGTCTCCCTTTACAACGAAACCCGCGGCGAAGGTATCTATCCCACGCCGGTCCTGGGCATCGTCGGCATTCTGGACGACGTGACCAAGGCCGTCCCCGCTCATTTCCAGCAGGCAGGCGATGCCATCCTGCTCCTCTGGCCCATCCCCCGCGATGAAGAACCTGATCCCAAATTGGTAGTTCCGCTTGACCCGCCGCCCATCAGCCAGTACCCTCTCCCTGCTTACCAGGACAAGCCCGTCGCCGCCGAACAACCAGACGCGAGTGAAGCTGCCGCGGCCGCTGGGCTGACAGCCTTTGGATCCTCTGAGTTCGCCAAGGTCATTCTCGGCGGCATCTGGGGCCAGCCCCCTGCGCTTGATCTCGACGCGGAAGCCAGCCTGCACAAGCTACTGGTTTCTCTGGCCTCCGACAAGCTGATCTATTCCGCGCGCGACATCTCCGACGGCGGCATCGCCGTATCCCTTGCCCAGGCCGCATTCCCACTTTCTATCGGCGCAACCGTCGAGCAGGACCCATCCCTGCTCGCCCATCCGCTCTTCGGCCTCTTCGCCGAGCCGGCTTCTACCATCCTCGCCACGGCCCATCCTGACAACATCTCCGAGATTGAGGTCATGGCCAATGCGCGCGGCTTCTTTGCGGCCCGCATCGGCTCCACCGGTGGCAACCGTCTCGAAATCTTCGTCGATCGCGAGCCCTTCATCTCCGCCCCACTTACCGCCCTCCGCAAGCCCTGGGCCGAATCCCTTCAAGCCACTCTCCACGACGAGGTCCCAGCATGATCCAGCGCCTCTACCAGGGCGTCGAAGGCGAGATCGATGCAGCAAATCAGAGTGCCTCAGGTCTCGAAGTCGAAACCTGGGGTTCTCTCAACGATCAGGTAGAAGACCCCAAGCTTAGGGAAGAATGCGGCGTAGTCGCCGTCCACGGGCACGCGGACGCAGCGCGCCAGGTCTATCTCGGCCTCTACGCCCTGCAGCACCGCGGCCAGGAGTCGGCCGGCATCGCCTCCGCCGACGGCCAGCGCCTGGCCAACATCAAGGGCATGGGCCTGGTGAGCGAAATCTTCACCGACGACGTCCTCCAAAAGCTCCCCGGCCCCATGGCCATCGGACACACCCGCTACTCCACCACCGGCGACTCCGCCCTGCTCAACGCCCAGCCCATCCGCGTCGACTCCACCAAGGGCCTCATCGCCATCGCCCACAACGGCAACCTCGTTAACCTGGGCAACATCCGTGCCCGCCTGGAGCGTGACGGCGCTTACTTCCAGACCACTTCTGACTCCGAGATCATCGTCCAGCTCATCGCCCACTCCGAGGCCGGCACGCTGGTCGACGCCATCGCCGACTCACTAGGCCGCGTGGAAGGCGCCTTTTCCATCGTGATGATGACCCGCGACCGCATCTTCGCCGCCCGCGATCCACGCGGCTTCCGCCCGCTCTCCATTGGCCGCATGAAGAATCCGGGTGGCCCCGACACCATCGTCTTCGCCAGCGAAACCTGCGCCTTCGACCTGCTCCGCGCCGAATACGTTCGCGATGTTCTCCCCGGCGAACTCGTCATGGTCACTGAAGACGGGCTGACCAGCCGCCAGTACTCCACTGGCGTCCCGCAAACCAGTTGCATCTTCGAGCATGTCTACTTCGCCCGCCCTGACAGCCGCATCTACGGCCGCTGGGTCCAGGAGTCCCGCGACCAGATGGGCCGCCAGCTTGCCCGCGAGTCCGGCGTCCCCGCCGATCTCGTCGTTCCCGTCCCCGACTCCGGTGTCACCGCCGCCCTCGGATACGCGGAAGAAAGCGGCATCCGCTTCCGCATGGGCCTAATCCGTAACCACTACGTCGGCCGCACCTTCATTGAGCCCGAGCAGCGCGTCCGCGACTTTGGCGTCCGTCTCAAACTCAACCCCGTCCACAACCTGCTTGAAGGCAAGCGCGTGGTGCTCATCGACGACTCCATCATCCGCGGGACAACCAGTAGAAAGATCGTCCGCATGGTCCGCGGCGCCGGCGCAACCGAAGTGCATCTCCGCATCAGTTGCCCGCCCACCATCTCGCCCTGCTTCTACGGCGTCGATACACCAAGCAAGCGCGACCTGATCGCCGCGAATAAGTCTATTGAAGAGATTCGCCAGTTCATCGAAGCCGACTCGCTGGCTTACTTATCACTCGACGGCCTCCTCAAAAGCTGCGCAGGCCCAGAGCACACGGGTTACTGCACCGCCTGCTACACCGGCAACTACCCCACCCAATGGGTCGACGTCGATGAAATCCTCCCAGCTGAAGTGACCATCTGACAGAGCCGCTCGGATGGGCCGGGCCGAAGTAGAATCAGTCCTGACCCCGCCCATGTGCGGGATTCCTGAGGTTGTGCATGACCCAGTTACGACTCCTCTTTGGCGGCGCGGTTTTTCTCGCCTCCTTCCTGCTCTTCCTTGTCGAGCCCATTGCGGCCAAGCAACTCTTGCCTGTCTTTGGCGGATCGGCCGCCGTCTGGATCACCTGTCTCGTCTTCTACCAGACCGCGCTCCTCGTCGCCTATCTCTACGCCCATTGGCTGGCGCATCGTTCGCACTGGATTCTGCACTTTGCCCTGCTTCTGATCGCAACCGCGTCCGCAGTCATCTGGTCCACTCAGACCATTGACCCAGGCCGCGCAGCGCAGCATCCCATCTCCGCCATCTTTGCCGCACTCGGCCTCTCCATCGGCCTTCCGTTTCTCATGCTTGGCGCAACCAGTCCGCTCCTGCAGGTGTGGCTCGCCCGCCTTGTTTCGAGCGGCATCCCCTATCGCCTCTTCGCCCTCTCGAACCTCGCCTCCCTGCTTGCCCTCGCGCTCTATCCCACGCTCATTGAGCCGCACTTCACATTGAAAGCACAAAGGCTCGCCTGGTGCTGCGGGTTTGCCGCATTCGCACTCGTCTCGGCAATCCTCGCCTGGCGGACCCGCTCCGCAACCCACGCCACCCTGCAGCCGAAAGCAGAAGACGAATCCGCGTTAACTCCAGCGCCTCTCAGTCATAAGTTGTTGTGGGTCCTGTTACCCATGGGCGCGGCCATGCAGTTATCCGCAGTTACCAGTTACCTCACCCAGAACATAGCCCCCATCCCGCTGCTTTGGATCCTTCCTCTCGCCGTCTATCTGATCACGCTTATCCTTGCCTTCCAGTTTCCTCGCCTGCTGCCGCGCGGCATCCTTGTGCGTTTTCTCGTCGTCATGCTCGCCGGCCTCGGCTACATGCTCTCCCAGATCGACGTATCCGTACCTCTGCGCATCGGTCTGTCGTTCTTCCTCATCGAGGTCTTCTTCGCTTGCTTATTCCTCCACACCGAGGCCTGCGCACTGCGCCCCCAGCGATCCAGGGAATCCACGCTCTTCTATCTCCTGTTTGCCGCTGGCGGCGCGCTTGGCTCCTTCCTCATCGGCATCGCTTCGCCGCTCGTTTTCTCGTTCAATTACGATCTGGCGCTGACCTTCTTTATCACCGCGCTTCTCGTGCTTGCCGTCACATGGTCCAGCGGCTGGGCGCAGCGTCTGTTGTGGACCACCGCCAGTTTTCTTCTGCTGGTTCTGGTCTTCATGCTGCACGTGGCTTACCAGCGCAACACGCCCCTCGCCATGCGCAACTTCTATGGCAGCCTGCGCGTGCGCCAATCACTCTCGGCCTATCCCGGCGCCACACTGCGCACCCTCACCAACGGCTCCATCCAGCACGGCACGCAGATCTTCTCTGCGGAGCTGCGCAGAACGCCGACCACGTACTACGCTGAAGATTCTGGCGTCGGTCTTGCCTTGCGCTTCTGCTGCCAGGGCCGCGCGCGGACCATTGGCGTTGTCGGCCTGGGCGTGGGCGCCATCGCCGCATACGGCAAGCCGGGCGACCGCATTCGTTTCTATGAAATCAATCCAGCCGTCACACCGATTGCACAGAATCTCTTTACGTATCTCCGCGAATCGGGAGCGCAGATCGGCATCGTAGAGGGCGACGCGCGCACTTCGCTGGCCAATGAGCAGCGGCAGAACTTCGATGTCCTGGTAGTCGACGCATTCGCAGGGGATGCGATACCGCTCCATCTCCTGACCGCCCAGGCCATCGATCTCTACAAGCGCCATCTCGCGCCCGGCGGGATACTTGCCTTTCACATCTCCAACCAGCACGTCGATCTGGAACCCGAGATTGCCATGCTGGCGAAAGCCGCCGGCATGGACGTCCGCCGCGTATCGAGCTTTGAAAATCAACCCCGAGGCGAGTTCACCGCCACATGGATGCTGGCCACTGACAACGCCGGGTTCTTCGCGCAGCCGGAAGTTGCAAGCAAAGTCCGGCAACCAGCCGAGGATTCCAAAATCCCCCTCTGGACCGACGATTACTCCAGCCTTTTGCCCCTCATCCGCTGGTAGCACTGATCCCGGGTGCCCCAGGTTTCGATCCTGAGAGCCGGCAGCGCAAGAACCTCATCGCCGCTAACCCGCTAACTCCCCGAGCCCCTCCAGCGGAACCCTCACGCGCCTCTTCAAACTCCGCGTCAGCGCAAACATCACCGCCGCGGCGCCAAGAGCGGGCAGCGCCAGTCCTCTCAGCCCCGCCTGGTAACTGCCCGTAGCATCCTTCATCAGTCCCATCCAATAGGGCCCGACAAATCCGCTGAACATGGTGATCGTATTCATGGCCGCAATCCCCGCTGCCGCCGCCCGGCCGGCAAGAAATTGCGTAGGCACTGAGAGCGCCGGCCCCTGCATCGACTGGAACGAAATGAAACTCGCGGCCAGCGCCGCCACCACCACCCACGGCGTCTGCGCATAACTCGCCGTCACAAAACCCACGGCCATCACCATGCAGGGCACAATGCAATGCAAGGCCCGCTCGCCCGAGCGGTCGGAGTGCGCGCCATTCAGCAGCATACCCGCCGCCCCGGCGAGGCCAAAGCACGCCACCAGGTACCCGACATGCGCCACGCTCCATCCCGTGACTCCCTGCAGAATTGCCGGAGCGGAAAAGCCATAGGCGTAACTGGTCGTCAGCGCGCAAAAGAAATACGCGCCAATCATCCACACCTTGGGCGACAGCAGCGCCTGCATCACGCCCGCCTCGTGTCCCAGGTGCGCCTGCTGGCCGTCGGTCTTGAGCTGATCCCCGAGCCAGGCCTTCTCTGCCGGCGTCAGCCACGCGGCCTTCGCCGGCCCATCCGGCAGCAGCGTCAAAATCACCAGGCTGAAGAGAACAGCCGGCAACCCCTCCACCAGGAACAGCCACTGCCAGCCGGCCAGGCCCAGCTTGCCGCCCAGCCCGAGCAGCCATCCAGCAAGGGTTCCCATGACGACCGAGCTGAGGGGCAGGGCTATGTAAAACCGGCTGACTGCGCGTGCGCGCATGCGGGCGGGAAACCACAGCATCAGGTAGTAGATCACCCCTGGGAAGAACCCCGCCTCTGCCATGCCCAGCAGCAGCCGCACCGCGTTGAACTCGAGCGGCGTCCGCACAAACATCATGAGCGTGGCCAGCAATCCCCAGGTGAACATGATGCGCGCCAACCAGCGCCTGGCGCCAAAGCGCAGCAGCAGCAGGTTCGACGGGACCTCGCACAGCGCATAGCCGATAAAGAAGAGTCCCGCGCCGAACCCGTAGACCGACGCGCTGAAGTGCAGGTCGCGATTCATCTGGAGCGAGGCAAAGCTGATGTTGATGCGGTCCATGTAGGCCAGCCCGTAGCCGATTCCGATGACCGGAAGCAGCCGCAGTCCCGCCTTCCGCTGCGCCGATCGTCCAATCGCAGCAAGCTCCGCTTCCGTGGGATGCAGTACGCCGGGCGTCTCGCTCCAATCTTGCATAAGCGTTCACCTTAGTGACGTTGAGATTCCGGAAAATTGGGGAACGGGGGACATGCCGGGGGTAAGCAAAATCTATCACAGCTCGGTCCTGCCCGGCGCTTTCAGCGCTTGCCTGAGTGTGCCGAAAGGTCTGGTTCCAGCAACGGAACCCCTGATCGGTCCCCTTGGCCGCCGGCAGCCAGCCGCGGTTTCCTCCGCATGTGCGGCCAGTCACAGGACGTTCACACTCTGGGTGTGATAGCATCCGCTTTTTAGCGATAGACGTCGGGCGGAATCCTCTTCCGTTTGCCAGCCCGGCGCCGGTCCGGACCTCGATATGGATGAGGTAGACGGCAGACCGGGACACGTGGCCCTCCAACCCGGCCACCTGGGTGCCCTCATGGACGCCCCCAAGCCTTCCCTGTGCCCGCACCGCCCAACCCACGATCGAACCCCGCGTTTGCAAAAAAACATGCATGAGCTTGCACCCTCAAGGAGAAACCCATGAAAACGTACCAGGGAAGTGAGATCCGCAACGTAGCTGTAGTGGGGCATGCGCACAGCGGCAAAACCACCTTTATTGCCGCTCTGCTGCATGCCGCAAAGATGACACCGACGCAGGGCCGCGTGGAAGACGGGAGCGCCGTCACTGCCTATGACGAAGAAGAAGTTGCCCGCGGCGCGACCATGCAGAACGCCGTCGCCTTCGCCGAGTGGCAGGGCGTAAAAATCAACCTCGTCGACACCCCCGGCTTCCACATGTTCTCCCACGAAGCCCGCGCCGCACTGCTGCCGGTGGAAGCCGCCGTGGTGCTCGTCAACGCCCAAAATGGCGTCGAGGCCGTTACTGAGCGGGTATGGAGATATGCGGAAGAAGCGAATGTTCCCCGCATCGTGGTCGTTAACCAGATGGACCATCCCAAGGCCGGGGGCGGAGGCGGACTGAGCGCCTTGATGGATGACCTGGTGGACCGCTGGGGTCGCAACTGTGTGCCCGTCCAGTTGCCCATCTCGGATGCGGAGGGATTCCACGGCGTGGTGGACTTGGTGACCATGGAGGCTTTCTACTACACGCCCGGCGGCGATGGCCGCGGCAAGGTGACCGGCGAGATTCCGGCCGGCCTGGCAGCCGACGCCAAGGCCCGCCATGAGGCGCTTGTGGAACTGGTGGCCGAAGGCAAGGACGAGCTGATGGAGGAGTACTTCGAGAAGGGCACCATCCCCGAAGACCACCTGATCGCCGCGTTGCACGAAGCCATCCGCGAAGACCGTATCTTTCCCGTGCTGTTCTCGAGCGGCTTGGCCAACATGGCCCTCGATCACCTGCTGGACTTTATCAAGGTCTACGCTCCCTCGCCTGTCGAGCGCGCTCCCTTCACGGTGCGCACCCCAACGGCCGTCGCTGCCGGTGCGGACGGCGCCGATTCCGGTGAAGCGCCCACAGTGCTGCGCAAGGTGGCCGACAGCGAGCCGGCAGCCATGGTGGTCTTCAAGACCATGACCGATCCCTTTGCCGGACGAATCACCTTCTTCAAGGTGATCAGCGGAGTCATCCGGAACGACGCCACGGTGGAGAACTACACGCGCCGCGGCCAGGAGCGGCTGAGCCACCTGAGCGTGATGCAGGGCCGCAAGGCCGTCGAAGTGCCTGAATTGCATGCCGGCGACCTGGGTGCGGTGGCCAAGCTGCGCGATACGCTTACCGGCGACACGCTGGGAGCCAAGGGCGCGGAGATTCAGGTCGATCTGCATCGGCTGCCCGAGCCGGCCATGACCTACGCCATCGAGCCCAAGAGCCGCGCCGACGAGGACAAGCTGGCCCCCGCCATTCACAAGCTCATGGAAGAGGACCTGCTGATCCGGTTCTTCCGCGACCCGCAGACCAACGAGTTTCTCATCGCCGGCGCGGGCCAGCCGCACATCGAGGCCATCGTCAGCCGGCTCAAGAAGCGCTACCATGCCGAGGTTACGCTCAAGGCGCCCAAGGTGCCTTACCGCGAGACCATCCGCGCCAAGGCCGAAGCCCAGGGCCGTCACAAGAAGCAGACCGGCGGCCACGGGCAGTTCGGCGATTGCAAGATCCGCATGGAGCCTTTGCCGCGCGGCGGCGGCTTCGGGTTCGACAACGAAGTCTTCGGCGGCGCTGTGCCCAGGAATTTCATTCCGGCCATCGAAAAGGGCATCGTCGAGTCGGCTGCGCGCGGCTACCTCGCCGGCTTCCCGGTCGTCGACTTCAAAGCCACCGTCTACGACGGCAGCTACCACGACGTGGACTCCAACGAAATGAGTTTCAAGATGGCCGGCCGGCTGGCCTTCCGCAAGGCCATGGAGTCCTGCAAGCCCTGCCTGCTCGAACCGATCATGAAGGTCGAAATCGAGGCGCCGGACGAATTTGCCGGAGCCCTGATGGGCGACCTGAACTCGCGGCGCGGGCGCGTGGGCGGGATGGAGTCCAAGGGCCGGACTACGGTCATCAATGCCCAGGTTCCCATGGCCGAGATGCTGACCTACGGGACCATTTTGACTTCAATGACGCAGGGCAAGGGCAGCTATCGGATGGAGATGGATCACTACGACATCGTTCCGCAACTGGTGGCCGACAAGATCCTGGCCAACGCGAAGCGGCCGGTGGAGGAAGAGGAAGAATAACCACCTGCGGTGGGGCAGATGAGGCTTGCACCGCCAAGCACAAATGGAGAGCTTCAGGCCACCGATTTGAGCAGGACGGTGGCTTGGAACTCTCCATTTCTCAGCATCTGGAGAGATTCAGACCCATTCGCCGGGATGGCAGGCGCGAGATGCAGGGCACAGTTTGACCACAGAACTTTCCAAAGTGAAAATTTCCTCTTGACTACTTTGCATTTTGCAAAGTATCTTGAGAACTGAGCGACGAATACTGCGGCAATTCCTGCAGCGGAGCGTCCTGGAAAGACCCCGATGCACGTTGTGACACGCAAGCACCTAAGCGAGGCCGAACAGCAGTATCCGGACGCGGCGAGGGAGATACGGGCCTGGTTCAGAATTGCGAATGAGGCGCGATGGCGGAACTTCGTGGAATTGCGGCAGGTGTTCAAAGATGCCGATGATGTAGATGGGTATGTGATCTTCAATGTCCGCCAGAACCGCTACCGCTTGGTCACCATCATTCACTACGCGCGGGAGAGGGAACGACGGACGACGGCGGGCCACATCTATATTCGGGCGTTCCTGACGCACCGGGAATACGACAATCGGGCGAACTGGGACAAAGGGGTGAAACGATGAGTACAGTGCTTGCAGATCCGCCGGAGATGATTCGGCGGGGTGCGCCTCGGCTGATCCGCAACGACGCGGAACTGGCGGAGTACACTCAGGCCCTGTTCAATCTGACGGCGAAAGCCGACCCGACGCGGGAGGAGGAAGAGGCTATCGATCTTATGACTGTGCTTGTGGAACGCTACGAGCAGGACCACTACCCGGTGCCTGAGGCTGAGCCTGCCGATGTCCTGCGCTATTTACTGGAGCGGAATGGACTCTCTCAGCGCGATGTTGTCCCCGAACTTGGTAGCGAAAGCACAGTGTCGCTTGTTCTCTCCGGCAAGCGGAAACTCAACCGCGATCATATTGCGCGGCTGAGTCGTCGGTTCAATGTTTCGCCGGCGGTGTTCTTTGGAGTACCATCTTCGCAAGAAAAAGGGGCTTCCATGGCCAAAGACGAATTCTTCATCGAGAGGCGCAATCAGGGAGATTACGCGATAAGGAGACCGGGTTCGGAGCGAGCCAGCGCGATACTTCCTACCCAAGCTGAGGCTATCGAAAGGGCTCGAGAGATGAGCCCGGACGCAGCTATTCACGTTGAGCGCGTCCGTGACACCGATGTTGGAGGAAGGGATAAATGGCGGAAGCCCTGAATCGAACAGCGCGGCATGATCTTTAAACTGGGGCGCCGCCTGTTCTTCTCGGTCTTCGCTTCTTGAGTGGTGACCCTACTATTGTCTTCGACTCGTCGCGCCAGAAATCCAGAATTTCCTCCTTCGACGGACGATCACCCGAACTTCCCATTGCTTCTTCTATTTCGTGAAGCTTCTTAAGTAAGGCTCTATAGCAGGAATTGTGGGTGAAGAGGGCGGTGGAAGAAGCCGCTCCGTGGAAAAGTCCAAGTGCGGGACTTTCCCACCTCGCTTGGAAATCCCGCAAGAACGGCGGGATTTCCACGTCTCCCACCGCCGCTGCGACGACTACGGCGAGTCAAGATTTTGATTTTTCGTAAAAGAAGAAATAGCTGATCTCCGAGTGGATCGCTTAGTCTGCTGTTTACGAGGCAACGGACTGAACGAACAAAGGAGAGACCAGCTATTCAGGTACAGCTTAAGACCATCTTGAATCGGGTGCAAGGGTTTGTCGGATTCGTCTATCAGGACGTGCGGATGTGCGCACTGGGCAAGGCTACGACGCTGATTGAGGTTACCGTGGCGCCACACAGTGGGATCCGAGGGCGCTGCTCGCAGTGCCGTCTTCCGGCTCCCGGCTATGACCGGCTGCCGGAGCGTCACTGGGATTTTGTGCCGTTGTGGGGAATGCCGGTGAGTTTCCGTTACGCGCCACGGCGGGTGGAGTGTGTTGAGCACGGGATCGTGGTTGAACACATTCCGTGGAGTGATGGAAAGCGACCATTGACGACGGCGATGATGGGCTTTCTTGCCCGGTGGGCACGGCGGTTGAGTTGGCGAGAAACGGCGACTGTGTTTCAAACCAGTTGGGAATCGGTCTATCGATCCGTGGAGTGGTTCGTGGAGTGGGGCTTGGCGCATCGCCAGCTTTGCGGGGTTGAATCGATTGGCGTGGACCAGATCCACTGGGGACAGGGCAAGCGGGCCGACAACTTCCTAACCGTAATCTACCAGATTGATGCCGGTTGCCGGCGCCTGTTGTGGATCGGCAAGCGGCGCTCGGAAAGGACGCTGCGTCGTGGGC
>Ga0209517_10009278_pt1 | contig 11266 bp, 11 predicted proteins | sample PeaSoiMetSII2010_FD_187695 | JGI IMG/M metagenome (GOLD analysis project Ga0209517, IMG submission 187695) | Peat soil microbial communities from Weissenstadt, Germany - SII-2010 (SPAdes) (version 2) | ecosystem: Environmental > Terrestrial > Soil > Wetlands > Peat | place: Germany...
AGCGCTGGGAAAACGATTTGAAAGAGAGAGTGAGCCCATAGGGCGGCACCGGCACCTGGGCCGCTACAATGAGAGTCCACGGTATGGGCATCTTCTTCCCCTTTCTGCGCTACGGCTTCATCCTGCAAGCGATCGCCATCGTCCACTTCATCCGCCGCCGCCCGGACGGCTTCTGGCTCTGGATCATCATCTTTGGCGGCGGCTTCGGCGCGCTGATCTACATTGTGGTGGAGGTGATCCCGGATTTCGGGCTGCTACGCGGAAGCCTCCGCTTTTTCCCCCGCCGGCAGCGGATCCACGAACTGGAAGCCATGGTCCGGGATAATCCCTCCGCGGGCAACTACGAGGAACTCGGCGGCCTTTATCTGGACAACGGAGACTACGCCCGCGCTCGCGAATGCTTCGATCGCTCTATCTCCGCACGCACCGACTCTCCCGACCCGTTCTACCGGCGCGCGCTGGCGGAGCTGGAGTTGAAGGACTTCGCGGCCGCCGTGGCCGACCTGGAGCGGGTCGTATCCCAGGAAGCGAACTACGATCTCCATCGCGCTGCCGGTCTGCTGGCCTACGCCTATTGGCGCGTCGGCAATATCGCGCAGGCAGATGCCCTGTTCGCGCGCGTCACCCAGGTCTCGACCTCGACCGAGATTCAGTTCTACTACGCATCGTTCCTGGCAGCGCAAGGACGGACGGCGGAAGCGCGCGAGTGGGTGGAGCGCATCCTGGCGAAGCAGCGCTCGATGCCGGGATTCCAGCGCCGCCGCGATCGTCCGTGGTTCCGGCAGGCCGCGGCTCTCATGCGCCAGCTCACGCGCGCGGGTGGAGCTTCGGCGCCGGCATCGTGAGTTGCCGCACTGAACCAATCAAAGCGGCAAAGGAAATCACGGAACTTTGGGGTTCTTGCGTCGGCTGCCTGGCTTGTGGGTGCTGAACGCGGACGACGCTACCAGGAGTTTGCCTTCATCTTCATTCACCGCATCAAGGTCGAAAGTGAAGGCCAGGTTGGTCTGTTCGGTGATGCGCGCCCGGAAGTAGTAAGTTTTTCCTTCTTCCGCCGCGACATTGGCCAAGGCAACATTCTTGGAGAGCCGCTTGAATTGCGATTGCCATTCTGCGCACAGATGACGTTCGCCGGCAGTGACGGAAAAGGAGAAATAGGAATCGCCCTTGGTCGCGCCCACCCAGGCGCCATCGAGGCCAACCCGTACCGTGGGCTCTCCCAATTCGTTCGAGGCCTTGTTGAACACCTCGATCACATAGACCAAAGCTTTGTCCGCTCCGGGCTCTGCAACCGGCCCAGTCGCGCGCGTTTGTACCTCGAATCGAACCTCGTCCGGGCCACAAGCGGATAGGGCGCGGGTGACCGCAGCCCGGTCCTCTGCCGCAGCCGATGTCAGGCAAACCATGGCCAGCACTGTCCCCATGGATAGCCCTGCCCAAAAGCGCGATGCCGACCGTACTTTTCGCATGAATCATCAGATTGTAGCGGCAACGCGATGGCAAGGCTATTGCGCCCAGCAAGCTATTTATCAGCCAACTCCCGCAACCAGAAACGATACAATCCCCTGCGTGAAGGCCGCTCCCAAGAAGGACCTCTACCGCAAGCTGCCTTCGGTGGACGAATTGCTGCATCAGCCCGAAGTCGCGCCCCTGCTCGAAAGAGAAGGCCGCGCGGCGGTGACCGACGCCGCCCGCGAAGTGCTCGAGACCCTGCGCCAGGAGATCGCTTCCGGCAGTCTCGATGCATCAGGGATAGAGCTGGCGGTCGGCGGGCTGGCGGCTGCAGTCGAGCGTCGGCTGCGGCAGTCGCTCGCGCCCTCGCTGCGTCCGGTCATTAATGCTACGGGAGTAGTTCTGCACACGAACCTGGGGCGTGCGCCGCTCGCCGAGGCCGCGCTGGAGCGCATCCGCGAAGTCGCCGGCGCGTACAGCAACCTGGAGTTCGACATCGCCTCCGGCGAGCGCGGCAAGCGCGACGTGCACGTCGAGCGGCTGACCGCGCGCCTGCTCAACCGGGAGGGCCTCAGCGGCATCTCCACGGTGGTTGTGAACAACAACGCCGCCGCGGTGCTGCTCTCGCTGAATACGCTGGCCGATGGCGGCGAAGTGATCGTCTCGCGCGGCGAACTGGTGGAGATCGGCGGCTCGTTCCGCATCCCCGACGTGATGGCCAAATCGGGCGCCGTGCTGCGCGAGGTCGGCACCACCAACCGCACCCGCCTCGCCGACTACGAAAAAGCCATCAACGAGCGCACGCGCCTGCTGCTGCGCGTCCACCGCTCCAACTTCCAGATCGTGGGATTCACTGAGCAGCCCTCCCTCGAAGACCTGGTAGCGCTCTCGCGCAAGCACAAGCTGCGGATCCTCGAAGACCTGGGTTCGGGCGCGATGATCGAGCTGCGCTCGGTGGGCGTCAGCGGCGAGCCCAGCGTGTGGGACAGCCTGAGCGCCGGCGTGGACGTGGTCACCTACAGCGGCGACAAGCTGCTGGGCGGGCCACAGGCGGGGCTCATCAGCGGCCAGAGCGAGACCGTGGCCCGCATCCGCGCCAACCCGCTGTTCCGCGCGCTCCGCGTGGACAAGCTGACCTACGCCGCGCTCGAAGCCACGCTGCTTGCCTACGTTCGCCAGGACCACAGCGCCATTCCCACGCTGCGCATGATGCGCCTGAGCGCCGAGGAGATCGGACGCCGCGCCCAGGCGCTGGCTGACACGTTGCGCGGCAAGGCCCCCAGGCTGAAGGTGGAGATGTTGGAGGGAGCGTCGGTGATCGGCGGTGGCGCGGCCCCCGGCGCAGCTTTGCCGACAATCCTCCTGGCCCTCACCTGCCAGGACCTTAGCGCTGACGAGCTGGCCGCGCGCCTGCGCGCCCATCAGCCCCCCATCGTCGCGCGCGTTGAGCAGGGCAGGGTGCTGCTGGACCTGCGGACAGTCTTCCCCGAGCAGGACTCCATCATCGCCGAAGCGCTCGGGCAGTGCGGGTAGTGATCGAAGGCTCAAACCCTCGTCCTGTTCGGCACATCCTTATACGCGTCAATCAGTTCACTGGATAACTTCTGGAGTGCTTCTCGCCGACCGAGACTGAGTAGGTCATTCATGACCCCGAAAGAAAGGATAAGCATCGTCGAGCCGCCCCGAACCGCTTCATCTGCGCTGTCGTAATCCGGCGCCCCTTCAAAATAAAGCTGATCTTCTCGAGTGACTCTCGTTTCAAGGCGCCGGGGACTGGCGTGTACATGCCGGTTCGGAACCAGATAGCAATAGAAGTAGTGCTGTTCCCACTTCAGTTTCTGGGCGATTCTGTCAAAGCCTCCGTGCCACGATCGACGAAACTGTTTTCCATATCTTTGTTCGAGATTGCTAATATCGTGGCTGACCTGCTTCATTCGCTCGCTCAGTCTGCTGATGAACTCTGGGTTGGCGTCGTGTCTGTAGAGTTCAACGGCATGCGAAAGCTCTTTTCTCCCCTCGATTCGCTGAAAGTATATGAATTTCTCTGCCTGGGTCGGGTCCACGAGGAAATAAGCCGCCAAGCTCACGTATTCAAACATAGTCCGTAGGCGCGCCTGTGCGGCGCTGCCGAAGCCGTTTCCAGCGAGACAAACAATCTCCAAGAATGTCTCCTGTGCAGAAGCCAACAGCCCAAAACTTACGATGCCGGACGGATCGAGTGAATATTTCTCCTCGGTACCAAAAAGGTTGTGCGACCAAAGCAGCAGTTCGGGATATAAACGGGCGAATCCCGGATTGCGCGCGAGGAACTTGGGGATTTCCTCCGGAAAGCCAACTGTCGCATTTACCATCTGTTCGTCCTGAATCATTGGCACCCGGGGACACCGCATTGCCAAAGGCTCTTCTGGCCCCTCACCTGCCAGGTGCGGCCAGCTCGTTTAGGAAAATGACAAACTGAATCCCGGATTCCTTCGTGAACAGAATGCCTGGCCCGTTCACTGGATACAGCTTCCCATCCTCGCCGACCCAAGTTGCAGCCTCAAGGAAAAACGTCGAGTCTTCCGCTTCGTCCGAATAGCACCGCAGCCATCCGCGTACCATGCGTCCGTCCTTCAGGCCGATCTGCACGGTTCCTCCGAGAGTGTGAAAGATGTCGTTCCAGACTGAAATCCGGCTGGTACGTTGCGTGAACCTGCCGCGCCTTAGGAGCATCAGTAATGTGTCGTGGTTGATCACCCAGGCCCAGCCTAGGCCCAGCACGCCCGCGAAGCAGGCAAGCAGCCCCAATCGTAGGCGGTGGATTTCCAGAAAGTAATGCATTCCTGCCTGATCGGCCCTTGCAGACCACGCGAGCGGAAGCTCTGTCCCTGAAGTTATCGCGAAAAGCAGGTAAGTAAAAAAACTGAACAGCAGTGCCTCAATGATTTTGTCCAGTTCAGTCTGCTTCGGGCGCGCACACAACATCTGCACGATACGTGCACTTAGGAATCCGGGCAGCAGGAGCAGTAAAATCGCAAAGGCCTGCACTCCTTGGGGCATTCCCGTTATTTCTCTTGCTTCGCAGGGGGCGGGGGAACCTGTGCTGGAGGGGGCGGGTTGTAGTTCGGAGGCACGGAAGGTTTGTAGTTCGCATTTCTGTTATCCGAAAGACCCTTTTCCAGCACACCCTCCTGTATATTTTTGCAATTGTCTGACATGTGCCCTCCTGAATAGTCGAATGATAACGGTCGGCCCCTCCGGTAGCAACAGCCTAATTGTGCCCGGCGGGCCGCGTCCAGGTTGGCTGCCGAGAAAGCGGAGCCGAATTGACTGCTCAGCAGGTGCCCGATTACTCTTTTGTTACCGGCTGGTGGGGGGATTCGTATGGACCAAGCATCGCGTCGCCAAATAAAGAACGCACTCAATGAGGCTCAGCGCTGCATTGGGAATCTACACGCAATGGTGACGAATTACATAAGCTCAGCCAAGGTCACTGTCAACGGCAAGGTCGTCACTGCTCCTGAGCTTGCAATCGAACTTGATGAGCAGGTCCGGCATATACAGGCTCGCCTGAGGGAAGCGGTTGCTGAAGTAGACGAACAAGTAGAGACGCCGATTGCCGAGCAGGGGGTCGGGGCCCGTGAGCAGAGAGAGAAGGCCTTTTTCGAGCTGGCTGAACGCTTCCGGGCGGAGAAGGATCCCGAACAGGTAAAGCGGCTGGGCGACGAGTTGGGGCGGATGGCGTTCGGTCGCCAGCGCGACGGCAGCGCGGTTTGACAGCCCTGCCCCCGCCCAGTAACCTTCTAATACCGGGGTGAAGCGCACATTCCCCAGCCGTCATCTAATCTCCTGTGAACTATTGGCGACAACTCGTGCGGCTGGCAGCCGCCATGCAGCTTTTGCCTGCCCTCGAAAGCGGCAATGAGACGCTGGTCGGCGGGCAGGCAGTGCTGGAGGGCGTGATGATGCGCTCGCCGCATGCCTGGGGAATCGCCGTGCGCAAGCCCTCGGGCGACGTGGCCACGCACTCCGAGCCCATCGAGCGGCCGTCGGAAAAGCGCAAGTGGCTGGCCTGGCCGGTCATGCGCGGCCTCACCACCCTGGGACAGGCGATGTCGCTCGGCTTTCGCGCCCTGCGCTACTCCGCCAACGTCGCGCTCGACGCCATCCCCCGCGAGCAGGAGGAGAAGAAAATCGAGATCAGCGGCTGGGTGATGGCGGTCAACGTCTTCTTTTCGGTCGGGTTTTTCGTGTTCATGTACAAGTTCATTCCGCTGGTGGCGGCCACCGAACTGAAGCGGGTCTCGCCGGTGTTCGGCAACCAGATCGTCTTCAACCTGGTGGATGGCGCCATCCGCATCGCGCTGTTCCTGCTGTTCATTTGGGGCATCTCGCTATGGAAAGACATCCGCCGCGTGTACCAGTACCACGGGGCGGAGCACAAGACGGTGTTTGCCTTCGAATCCGGCGATCCGCTGACCCCGGCCGCCGTGCAGAAGTACTCCACCTATCACCCGCGCTGCGGCACCAGCTTCCTGATGACGGTGCTGCTGATCTCGATCGTGTTCTACACCTTGATCCCGGTGACCACGTTCTGGGCGCGCTTTGCCATCCGCATTGCGCTCTTGCCGGTGATCGCGGGGGTGTCGTACGAGATCATCCGCTACGCCGCCAAGCACCGCGGTTCGCTGTTCGCCTTGATGACCGCTCCCGGCCTGTGGCTGCAACGGATCACTACGCAGCCTCCCAGCGACGACCAGGTTGAATGCGCCATCCGCGCGCTCGATGAAGCCATGCAGCTCGAGAAGCAACGCGGCGGCGAGTTGGTCATCGCCTAGCGGGGACCCCCGCGAAAACACCGTTTCAAGTTTCACGTTTCAAGTTTCCGAAAAATGCAGGTCCCTCGGCTCGCGCCACAAGAACGGCGGCGCTCGCTCGGGATGACATTTCGGGTTAAGCTAAGAGCTAAAAGCCAAGAGCGATGTTTGACAGACTCGATCAAATCGAATCCAAGTACGACGAGCTGACCCAGGCGCTCGCCACGCCGGAGGTGATCTCCGACTCGGCGCGCTTTCAGAAGACCGCCAAGGCGCACAGCGAGCTGGCGCCGGCGGTGGAGAAGTACCGCGAGTACAAGGACCTGAAGCGCGGCATCGCTGAGAGCAAGGCGGTAATCGCCGAGGAGTCCGACGCGGAGATGCGCGCCTACGCCCAGGAAGAACTGGCTAAGCTCGAAGATCGCATCGGCAAGGTGGAGGAAGAGCTCAAGGTCCTGCTGATCCCCAAGGACCCGAACGACGAGAAGAACATTATCCTGGAGATCCGCGCCGGCACCGGTGGCGACGAAGCCTCGCTCTTCGCCGCCGAAATCTTCCGGATGTACACGCGCTATGCCGAGTCGCAGCGCTGGAAGGTGGAGGTGCTGTCCACGTCGGAGTCGGGCGTCGGCGGGCTGAAGGAAGTGATTGCCATCATCGAAGGCCAGCGCGTCTATTCGCGGCTGAAGTACGAGAGCGGCGTGCACCGCGTGCAGCGCGTGCCCCAGACCGAGCAGCAGGGGCGCGTGCACACCTCGGCGGTCACCGTGGCGGTGCTGCCCGAGGCCGAAGACGTGGACGTGAAGATCGAAGCCAAGGACCTGCGCATCGACACCTTCTGCTCGTCCGGGCCGGGTGGGCAATCGGTGAACACCACTTACTCCGCCGTCCGCATCACGCACCTTCCGACCAATACGGTTGTTTCCTGCCAGGATGAGAAATCGCAGATCAAGAATCGCGACAAGGCGATGCGCGTGCTGCGCTCGCGGCTGTATGAAATGGAACTGGAGAAGCAGCAGCAGGCCCTGGCCAAGGAGCGGCGGCAGATGGTCGGCAGCGGCGACCGCAGCGAGAAGATACGAACCTACAACTTCCCGCAGGACCGCATGACCGACCACCGCATCGGGCTCACGCTGCACCAGTTGAGCGACATCATGGACGGCAAAATCCAGCCCATCATCGATGCGCTGGTCACGCACTTCCAGGCGGAGAAGCTGAAGCAGGAAGCGCTCGCGTAAGCGACCTCATGCAGCTCAAGCAAGCCCTCACAGCAGCCATCGAACACCTCACTGAGCAATCCGTCGGCTCGCCGCGCATGAATGCCGAGACGCTGCTGATGTTCGTGCTCAACTCCGACCGCGCCTACCTCTACGCCCATCCTGAGTATGAACTCACGGCCGACGAGCAGGCCCGCTACGACGAAGCCATCGCCGAGCGCTCGACCGGCAAGCCGGCGCAGTACATCACCGGCCACCAGGAATTCTGGGGGATGGACTTGATCGTTTCGCCCGCCGTGCTGATCCCGCGTCCCGAAACCGAGCACGTGATCGAAACCGTGCTGGAGCTGGCGCGCACGAAGCAGGCGCATCGCATCGTGGACGTGGGCACCGGTTCGGGCTGCATCGCGCTGGCGCTCGCCATGGAGATGCCGTGGGCGCGTGTGGAAGCGGTGGACATCTCGCCGGCGGCATTGGAGGTGGCGCGCGCCAACGCTCATCAGCTGCAGTTGGATCATCGCATCATCTTTCAGCAACGCGACCTGCTCGCCGGAGCCCCGGCCGCTTCCTACGATTTCGTCGTCTCCAATCCTCCCTATGTCCCCGAGTCCGAGCCGGAAAAGGCCCAGCGCGAAGTGCGCGAGTTCGAGCCCAAGGTGGCGGTGTTCGCGGGAGAAAGCGGGCTCGAGGTTTATCGGCGGCTGGCGCCGCAGGCGTGCGCAGCGCTGAAACCCGGCGGCTGGCTGGTGGTCGAAATTGGATTCTCCCTCGCCGCCGCTGTGCACGAATTGGTGAAGGATTGGGCGGAGGTGCGGGTCACTCCGGACTTACAGGGGATTCCGCGGGTGGTGGTGGCACGAAGGCCCCTGTAGAGACGCAGCTTGCTACAGGGTTGGCCAAACTAGCTGCCCACCGGCTGTTATCCCCCGCCTTAATGTCATCCTGAGCTTGCGACCGCGTGGTTCTTGTTTTGCGGCCCCATTTTCAGGGCCGCGCGGTCCAAGCGAAGGATCTTGGTCTCTGCCGACGCGCTGACGAACGTCTGCCGAGCCTCTAACCACGTGGGCTCGCAAAGCAAATACATAGATCCTTCGCTTGCCCTCATCTCGCTTGCGCTCGGTTCGGTCTGCGCTCAGGATGACACTCCCAAAAAATTCGCGCGCGATGACTACAACTCCGATTAGTTTTGCCTACTTCCGCGCCGGCTCTTCCGCCGGCTTGATCTCCTCGACATCCACAAAGGCCGTTGGATACTTGCCGGTGTAGCAGGCGGTGCAGTAGGTGAGAGACTCGCTTTCGCCGCAGGCCTGTTTCATGCCTTCGAGCGAGAGGTAGGCCAGCGAGTCGGCGCCTATGTAGTCGCGGATTTCCTCCACGCTCTTGTTGGCGGCGATGAGCTGCTTCTTCGAGGGCGTATCCACGCCGTAGAAGCAGGGAGAGACGGTGGGCGGGCAGGAGATGCGCAGGTGCACCTCGCGGGCGCCTGCGTCGCGCACCATGCGCACGATCTTGCGGCTGGTGGTGCCGCGCACGATGGAGTCGTCGATCAGCACCACGCGCTGTCCCGCAAGTATGCTGCGCACCGGGTTTAGCTTGAGCTTCACCCCGAAGTCGCGCACCCGCTGCTCCGGCTCGATGAACGTCCGCCCGACGTAGTGATTGCGGATGAGTCCCATGCGCACCGGGATGCCGCTCTCCGCCGCGTAGCCCATGGCGGCGGCCACACCGGAATCCGGCACCGGCACCACCAGGTCAGCCTCAGCCGGAGCCTCAACCGCCAACTGCCGGCCAAGCTTCTCGCGGCTCTCGGCCACCGAGCGCCCGAAGATCACGCTGTCCGGCCGCGAGAAATACACGTGCTCGAAGATGCAGCTCGATTGCGCGGTTTGGCTCGCGAAATAGCGTGAGTAGATGCCTTCCGGGCCGACCACGATCATTTCACCGGGGTTCACGTCGCGCTCGTAAGTGGCGCCGATGAGATCAAAGGCGCAGGTCTCGGAGGCGAAGACGATGGTGTCCTTGCGCAGGCCGCCGGCGATGCGTCCCATGGAGAGCGGGCGGAAGCCGCGCGGGTCGCGCACCGCGAACACCCGGTCGCGGCTCATGATCACCAGCGAGAACGCGCCCTCGATCCGCCGCAGCGCGTCAGCAATAGCTTCGGGCAGCGTCTCCTCGCGCGACTGCGCCACCAGGTGGACGATCACCTCGGTGTCGCTGGTGGTCTGGAAGATCGAGCCCTGGGCCTCCAGGCGCGAGCGGATCAGTTGCGCGTTGACCAGGTTGCCGTTGTGCGCCAGCGCGATCATGCCCTTGTTGCAGTCCACCATGATGGGCTGGGCATTGAGCAGCGCCGAGTCGCCGGTGGTCGAGTAGCGCGTGTGCCCGATCGCGAGCGTGCCCTTGAGTTTTTCCAGCACGGCTTCGGTGAAGATGTCGGCCACCAGGCCCATGGACCGGTGAGCGTACATGGTCACGCCGTCGGTGGAGACGATCCCCGCCGACTCCTGGCCGCGATGCTGTAACGCGTGCAGCCCGAGGTAGGCGAGCTTGCCCGCCTCCGGGTTGGAGTAGATGGCTACAACGCCGCATTCGTCCTTGAATTTGTCGAAGGCCATAAAGCTCCTGGCTTCTGGCTCCTAGCTAGTGGCTAGTAGCTCCTCGCCCGTCTCCACCTGTAGCGCTCGCTCCAGCGCGCTCGCCCAAGCTTCCTTCAACTCGGACACTCCCGCTGCGGCCACTTGCCGGCCATCAACCAGGATTTCGATTTTCTCGGAAACGGTCTCGCCCAGCACTTCCGCCGCGACGCCGTATTCTACCGCTAATTCTTGGATTCGCCCGATGTGTTCCCTGGCGCAGGAAATCAGGATGCGGCTGGCGTCTTCTCCAAACAGCAGGAACTCTGCCGCGAGGCCGCCCGAAACCAGATCGATACGCGCGCCCACGCCGTTGGGGAAAGCGGATTCGGTCAGCGCCACCGCCAGCCCGCCGTCGGAACAATCGTGCGCCGACTCGGCCAGTCCCTGGCGGATCAGCTCGACGATGCACTTCTGGAGCGTCGCTTCCTTCTCCAGTTCGAGCGCCGGCGGGAACCCCCAGACCATGCCGAGGATCTCCTTGGCATACTCGGAGGAGCCGAACTCGGCCTCGGCATCGATGGCGTCGCCCGGCTCGGTGCCGCGCAGCACCAACACAGCCCGCCCCGGCTCACGGAACTCGAAGCTGGCCGTCTTTTCGACCTCGTCGATCACCCCTACTACCCCGACCACCGGCGTGGGATAAATCCCCTCGCCCAAGGTTTCGTTATAGAAGCTGACGTTGCCGCCGGTGATGGGGACCTCCAGCTCTTCGCAGGCGCGGGTCATGCCGTCGATCACCTGCGCGAACTGCCACATGATCTGCGGCTTCTCGGGATTGCCGAAGTTCAAGCAGTTGGTGGCTGCCACCGGGGTTGCGCCCGTGCACGCCACCTTGCGCGCCGATTCGGCGACTGCGTGCATGGCGCCCAGCCGCGGATCGAGCCAGCACCAGCGCCCGTTGCCGTCAAGCGCCATAGCCAGCCCGCGCTTGGTGCCCTTGATGCGGATCAAGCCGGCCTCGCGCCCCGGCCCCTGCACGGTGTTGGTCTGCACCATGGAGTCGTACTGCTCGTGCACCCAGCGCTTGGAGCAGATGTTGGGCGAAGCCAGCAGGCGCTTGAGGTTGGCGGTCAGGTCGGCGGTTTCACCCAGGCGGATGGAGGGCGGCATCTCGCGCTCGACTGGCGGCTCCCAGCGCTCCATGGGACGGTGGTAGAGCGGAGCA
>Ga0209517_10009279_pt1 | contig 11265 bp, 11 predicted proteins | sample PeaSoiMetSII2010_FD_187695 | JGI IMG/M metagenome (GOLD analysis project Ga0209517, IMG submission 187695) | Peat soil microbial communities from Weissenstadt, Germany - SII-2010 (SPAdes) (version 2) | ecosystem: Environmental > Terrestrial > Soil > Wetlands > Peat | place: Germany...
CGCCGCAACTGTGGCCGCTGCCAAGGCCGGGCCGTTTAAGGAGTTTTACGATGCGCTGGTGGCCAAGGGAATTCGGCCGGAGATGGCCCGTCTGACTCTGGCGCGCAAGATTGCCGCCGTCACTTTGGTGGTCTGGAAGAAAGGAGTGCGCTTCGACGCCCAACATCTGAAACCACAAACAGCTTGAGTGTCTCTGGAATCCGTTCCATCCCCTGGATTCCTCCCGGTGGTGGCGAGTCGGGTTCTGGAGACACTCGGGTTCGAGGGCGAGTCTCAGCTGATTAGTTAGACTGTGCGTGCCTCGGGCAGCTCAGTCTCCCATCCGACCCTAGTCCCCCTCGGATAACCCGAAAAAGCTATAGACCACGAGTCTCCAATAGAACCATGGTTGCCACCTGACAACCGTACTGCTTGTTGGTCTCAGAACGGACAGGCTTCGTCGCCAAGAAGCGATGAAAACCGCTGGTAGAGAAACCCAAAAGCGCTACGGTATCTTCGTAGCATCCCGAGTCCACGGAATGGACGGCGAGAACAATCCTGCTCAATGGGGTGGGCTGGACGTAAGGAAAAACTCCGGCCACAGGCGAAGTGTTTTTTTCTTGACCCCTCTTATAGAACTAACCGGGAGTTAGCGCGATTGCGTTTCCAAATAGACGGAAGGTGTGCAATAAACTTATGCACATGCGCAATATCCCACTTGTATCCTTGCTGGCCGTCGTGGCTGTCTGTGCATCCGCCTGGGCTTCTGACGATGTCCTGCAGTCCAGCCTGACGGAGCATGCGATCGAGGAATCACAGTTCACCCTGCCCGGTTCCACCCCTTTCCACCTGACAGCGAAGACTTTTGAAAGTACTGATCGCGATAATGACAGCCACAACGCCACCATCGAAGAATACTGGGTCGCTCCGGACAAGTGGAGGCGGACCGTCAAGACCGCCGACTTTTCCGAAGTGCTAATCGTGAATGGCGATAAGACGAGCGAAACGCTTACCGGCGATTACTATCCGAACTGGTTGCGGCAATTTGTGACCGGCATCTTCGATCCGGGCGAGCCGCTACAGGGGGTCGATATGTCGAAATCGGCTGACATTCCTCGCGCGTATGTCACACCGCAAGGAAATCTTCGCATCGGGGATGTTGGCTCCGAGGTTTGTCGTAGGTTCATGTTCTTGGCTTCGAACCCACCGGTCACGAACAAGGTATTCTCGACGTACTGTTTCAATGGCGGATTGTTGGAATCTGTCGGATCCCCCGGTTACGAGATTAGCTATAGTGATTACAAGAAGTTCGGACAGAAGCAGGTCGCACGCAAGCTCGGCGAGTACATCGAATCTGGAACGGAACTCGAAGCCGACATTACCGAGCTGCGTGAATTGTCCGTGCCCCCGGACGAGTCGCTGTTCGCCATCAATCAGACCAGCGCCCCCTTGAGAACTGTGGTGGTCAACGAGGCTGTGGTACGCACTCTTTTAATTAGCGCTCCGGATATTCAGTGGCCGACTTTGACGAGTGGACGCAATCCTGGAACCCTCAGCATTTACATCGCGATCGATCGTAAAGGGCACGTGCGCGAGACCCTCGGATTGAACTCCGACAATCCCATCATGACGGCAGCGGCACGCGAACAAGTGATGAAATGGCAGTTCAAGCCGGCCGCGAATAATGGCGAACGAGTTCAGGTGGAGTCGATTTTGACGTTCGGCTACGAAACGAAGATCGTGCCAGCGCCGTAGCCAGGCACGTCAGACAATTTTGATCAAGCGGGTGCCGCGTCCAGCAGCCCCTCAGCTCCTGATTAACGCACTAACCGGAAAAGTTGATACTGGAAGCAAGATGTCCGGCAATCCGAGTTACCAGGAGTTGGCTGCTCGTTCGCGTTGGGATAGTATTGGCACCGAATAGATCAAGAACCCGGAAATTGGGTTCGGATCAGCTAACCCTCGGACGGATGAAACCATGTCAAAAGACCTGACACGAAGAGAATTAATGCGTCGTTCGATTGCCGCGGGCGGCTTGTTCGCGGCCGGATCACTGATGCCGGTTTCGATGCTAGCCGGTCAAGCTCCCGGACAGTCCGTCACTCAATCCCCTATTCAAACCGAAGACAGGGTTCCCGCGACAATTGTTGGCAGCAAGGTCGTGCAACCGCGACGGGAACTATCGGTTTTGCAAAAGACAAGCATCCTGGTTGTCGGAGGCGGTCCGGCAGGGACAGCGGCCGCCTTTTCGGCCAAGCGGCTGGGCGTCGACGTCACTCTGGTGGAGAGGTACGGGTATCTGGGAGGGCTCGCAACCGGCGGCCTCGTCCTGGGAATATTTCCGCTCTACGATCGGGATAAGAAGCAGGTCATCTTCGGCATCGGCGAAGAGCTGATGAAGAAACTGGACGTACTCAAGTTCGGAATCATCGATCGGAACAAGGCGCCTGTTTACCCGACAATCGACGCGGAGGCCTTCAAATATGTGCTGGCTGATATGCTGCTCGATTCGGGGATAACTGCCTACCTTGATTGTTGGGGCGTCGATGCGATTGTGGATGCCAAAGGAGCCGTGAAGGGCGCCGTTTTTGAGAGCAAGTCGGGGCGACAGGCCATCCTCGCCGATATCGTGATCGATGCTTCGGGAGACGGTGACATTTACGCGGCCGCAGGGGCGGCTTTTGAAAAAGTCAAAACCAACATCGGTCTGATCAGCCGAATCGGGAACATCGATGAGATCGACATGGCCGTGGGACGAGGATCGGAAGACCCGGAGCACCCTGCTACAGGCAAGCCCGGCGAAGGCCGCCCCTCCAAGGGCAGGGTGAACGATCTCAACGGTCATGCCGGGAATTCGACGCCCGCGCCCCATGTGAACTGGCTCAACATGAAAGGCCCAGTCGGGGACGCCTTGGACGTCGCGGACCTGACCGCTATGGAACTCAAGCATCGCCGCGGGACCTGGGGCAACGTCGAGAAGCTCCGTCAAAAGCCGGGAAACGAACAGGTCTATCTGGCGGAAACGGCCCCTCAGCTGGGTGTGCGGCTCAGCAGGCTCCTTGACGGCGTCAAGAAACTCACAGTCCAGGATATTCGGAGCGGCGCCAAGTTTAAAGATGTCATCGGCTATTCCGGTGCGTACGCGAATGCTCCCGAATTCCAGATTCCTTACGGCTCCCTCGTTCCCTCGAAGGTCGAAAATGTCCTGGCGGCCGGACGATGCATATCGGCCGATTTCGAAGTCGCAGATATAACCCGCCTCATTCCGGTTTGCTGGGTCACTGGACAAGCTGCAGGCTTGGCGGCAGCATTGTGCATCCAGGACAAATGCAAGCCTCGCAACGTAAGTGTGACGAAGCTGCAGAACCTGCTTCACCAGCAAGGAGCTTATTTGGGATGACGTTTCTCAGGCGCGTGCCGCGGCGAGTGATTCAGCTGACTTGCTTCGTCGGCGCGGTCGTGCTGGTTTGGCCGGTGCTTCCCTGGGCGATTGCGCCAAGGTCCTTCGTACAAGCGAGTCCATTCGTTGCTCTGGCATCGAGTATCGCCACGCGGTCGATCAGCCTGGGAGTGGTTTTTGCGCTCATCGTGGCCATCGCGAGTTCGTTTAAGAAGCGCTGGTTCTGCCTCTACCTCTGCCCGACCGGTTTCCTGCTCGAAAACGCGTCGCGCACGGGGTTGCGCAAGACACGATGGTGGAGCAAATGCCCGCCGGTCGGGAGATATGTCGCGATATTCACCCTGGTGGGCGCCGTGGCGGGCTACCCCGTGTTGCTGTGGATGGATCCTCTGTGCATTTTCAGCAGCCCCTTTGCCGTGAACAAGGCGACGAATCCGATATCCGTCATTCTTGTCTGCCTCGGCTTGGGTGTTCTGGTGGGAGCCACTTTTGTTTTTGGCATGCTCTGGTGCGTCCGCATTTGCCCCCTCAGCGGAATGCAGGACATGCTGTTTGCCACCAGGAAGGCGCTGTGGACCAAATTGAAGGCGAGTACAGCCCCGCAGAAGTTCGGTGTCGCTCGGCGTGTGTTCTTCGCGGGCGCGGGCGGCGCGTTGCTCGCCGTTTGGGCGCGCCGACTCGGAGCGGCACGATTCCGCAAGAGTGACACGCTGCTGCGTCCTCCCGGCGCCGTGCCGGAGGATCGTTTTGCCGGGCTGTGCATCCGTTGCAACAACTGCGTGCACGCCTGTCCTTCAAAAATTATTCGCCCGGACACCGGTCATGAGGCGGGTTTAGCAGGCTTCGGGGCGCCCATCATTCGATACGAAAGCGACTACAAGTATTGCCTGGAAACATGCAATGCCTGCACCCAGGTTTGCCCGACTGGGGCGTTGACGCCGCTGGATCTGCAGCAGAAGAACAAGTACATCATCGGAGAGGCGCTCGTCGATAACAACCTCTGCCTCACCGCCCTCGGCAAGAAGGAATGCGACGCTTGCGAGCACTCGTGTCCCTATGACGCGGTGAAAATCACGTGGGACGAGGAGCAGTACATCGCCTACCCCGTAGTGAACGATAAGTGCACCGGCTGCGGGGCGTGCGAAGTCGTGTGCCCGACCACCCCGGTCAGGGCCATTCGTGTGTGGACCCAAAAGCCTTCGTGATTGACACGTGGCGGCCGATAAGTGCTGATTAATGCGCTAGCCGGACGTGTGGGTACTAGGAGCAACATGTCCGGTTATGCGACTTATCGGGACCTATCGAACTTCGCCGATTTGGCGAAAAGTTGTTTAATGGACTGTCGTGATAGGATTCGGGCCATGAGGCGGAAACTGATGGTCCGATTATGCGCTTCCCTGTTGTTCACATGTTTGATTTTGCTTGCAGCGGCGGCTCGATGCCATGCACAACAGATGAATGAATCAGACTCTCCCTGTGCTGGTGTTGTAGTTACGAGTGACCTCGTAAGCTGTTTCTCAAAAGCGAAAGATGCCTCCGATGCAAAACTAAATTCCGTCTATCAGAGCATCAGAAAGAAACTCGATAGCGACGACTCTACTCGTTTGATCGAAACTCAAAGGCTATGGATTAAGTATCGGGATGCAAACTGCGCGGCCGCGCGAGCGTTGTACGGCAACGGAACTGCACAGGGTCCCGCGTATCTCGCCTGTATGGAAGCTATGACCAGGGCGCGCGCCAAGGAACTCCAAGTCACGTATACGGTCAGGTTGAAGGATTGAACTGGATGTCAGCAGCTCACCTGACGGTACGGCATCTTGAATCAAGTCCTGATTAACGCGGTAACCGGACAAGCTCCCCGGCCTAGTCCTGAACACGTCCGGCGATACGCCGCCCAAGGTGCGGTTAGATGAAACCTTTGGACGAGCCTGCGTGTGTCCCGACCATGACTTTCTGAGCAGTGGTATAGTGGCCGTCGAGGAGTGCCGATGGCGAACGATATTCCGGAAGACCTCCAGGAAAAGGCCGCGATCATGCGGGAGTTCGGACGCCTTCGTGCCGCGGGACAGCCAGTTCCCGACGAGTTGCAGGCCAGGCACGTCAACGCCACCAACGATCGCTACGCCACAGGCCCGGAGCCCGGCGAGCGCATACCCTACTTCTCCCTTCCAGACCAGGAAGGCGTTCCGCGGTCTATCGCGAATCTCGCCGGTCCCAACGGCCTGCTCCTAGTTTTTTACCGAAGTGCCGATTGGTGACGGTACTGCCGATCCCAACTGGTCGAGTTGGAACAATCCCGCCCGATGATCGAAAGGAGTGGTCTCCGCATCGCTGCGGTTAGCTACGATTCCCAGGAAACGCTCCGTCATTTTGCAGAGAAATACCATATCCGGATTCCGCTTCTGTCCGATCGGGATAGCGCAGTCATCCGGAGCTTTGGCATCTTGAACACCAACATTGCTCCCGGCCTGCGCGCGCATGGCGTTCCACATCCCGTGGAGTATCTGATCGCCCCAGACGGGCTGGTCCTGCGCAAGTATTTCGTGCCGAATTACCAGCATCGGGTCGCAGCGTCCTCTGTCGCTCTTCGAGAATCCGGAGTTGCAAGTGAGGAGGCCCCGGCCGTCACTCTGCGAAGCGGCGCGCTTACCGTGGTCATAGGGCTTTCTGCCGCAAGAGCGTTCGCGGGCCAGGAAATCGGCTTCTTTGCGAAGTTCGCGCTGGAGCCCGGATGGCACGTCTACGGCGCTCCGCTGCCCGAGGGTTACGCAACCACGTCGGTGACTTTCGACGGTCCAGCAATTGTCCATCAATCCTTCGAGCTTCCGACAGCCGCGCCGATACGGACAGACTTTCTTGGGGAAACGGTTCCCGCATACAGCGGCTCGTTCCAAGGCTTGGGTTCACTGCTGCTGAGGTTTCCGCTCGACGACGGGAGGATCGTGCTATCCGGCCGTGTCCGTTTTCAGCAATGCAGCGGCACCGTCTGTGAGGCGCCAGAGACGATTCCATTCGAGTTGCCGCTGACGCTTGAACCATTTATGGATGCAATGCGGAGCAAATAGTCTTCCTTCCGTGTGCCGACGCGCTTGAGTTCTTACGTGAACGCCGCCTAACTCCTGATTAACGCGGTAATCGGTAAAGTGGGTTCCGGTACTCAAGTTACCGGTTATCCGACTTACGGGGACTTGGCTCACCTGAACCGCCCAAAGGAAACGAAAGCCCTAATGCATCCACCTGAAGGCGGGTGCGGCATAGCCGCTGCTAGCGCCAGAGCCATTCCAGGAACAGCACGATTGAAGTTTCGACTCCATCGCTCACGTTGTGCCCGATGATCGCGGCGGTGAGGCTGCCCGATTTTTCCCGCCAGTAGGCATATAGGATCCCGAACGCGATCGCATAAAGCTGCTGCGCCAGCGCCGCCCAAAACGGCCGCACCCAGAAATAGCTCACATGCGCCAGCGCGAACAGCACAGCCAGCACGACCCCGGCCGCATGCATGTCGTAGCTGCCGATGCGAATCCGCCCCGTCGTCCGCTGCATCAGGAAAGTTTGCAACAGCCCGCGAAACGGAATCTCCTCCGTGAATCCCACGTAAACGAATTCAAATACCAGCCACCCGGTGATGTTCACCGGAGTCAGCGGATAACTTTCCGGCGGCTTGTGCGCCAGCAGCGACGGCAAATAGTCCGCCACGGTCATCAGCACCCCGAAGAAAATCCCCCAGCCGATCGAAGCAGCCACGTACGATTTCCCCCGCGGCTTCTGCAGGCCGTATTCCCCCATCCGCCCTTTGCTCAGCAGAGCGATCAGGATCAGCGCCACCAGAGTCATCACCGCATGATCGAGAAAGAGAGCGATCCACGGCATAGCCATCGCGCGGTCCATACCCATCCGCTTGCCGACCCACACGTGGACCATCGCGTCGGGAACGAGAACGGCTAACGCCAGCCCAATGGTCGCAAGAGTCCAAAGGACCCAATTGCCCAGCCACTTTACCGTAGGAGACATCGCGCGGAATTATACCGCCGGTGCGCCGAGGGAACGCGCTAACCGGAAAAGTTCGTACCCAAGTTACCGGTAATCCGACTAATCGGGACTTGGGCCGACTCTGCATCAATTTGTATTACTCTAGCTTACGCGAGGACAGGCGAACACCTACGCTCGCCAGCTCCCCAACGATATTTTCACTCGACGATAATCCGGTCCGCCCACTCCACAATCGAGACAAAGATTGGTGGGCTGCCGAATTTTGCTCCCCATTGATTCAAGTCCGCTTCCGTGACGTCGCGGGCACGGGAGCACGCTCCGCAGGAATAAATCGGAATATGTTTTGCGACAACTTTTGCGAGTGTCTCGCTCAATGGCGGCCAGCCAACTGGAAAAATCGCGTTCACCGTGGACCTTCGCATCAAAGACGTGGCGTCCGAGAGTAAATAGATTTGCACGTTGTGGCCGGCTTCCGCGAGTGCGAGTCCGTGGAGAAATGGAAATGACGCCCTTGTCGGGTCATCGGGTCCCCACGCGCCCTTCATCATGATATTCAGAGGCTTTTTGGAGTCCTGCGGTTTCATCCCCAACGCTAGAAAAGGTAACCCCGCGAGTTGAGCTAAGAATGTGCGTCGCGCCATGTTTTCTTCTCCTAAGTTGAGATTCCCGTGGAGTAAATTTCTCGAGTGTACTCCATCTTTTCTTCCGTGGCGTAGACGCCAACCGCGCATGACATATTCAAGTTTGCTCAACTCCTGATTAATGCGGTAGCCGCAGAAGTTGGTACTGGGACCAAGATGTACGCTTGCGCGGCTCACCGCTCGCGTCAGTAAAACCAAAAACTGTACTACGTAGTCCGCGAACGAGTACAATCCCCGCCGTAACCGAAATTCACTTGAAAAGGGGTTGGCACTTTGCGCTATCAACGGATCGTCCGCGTGAGCGTAGTCACATGTCTGGTTTTTCCCATCGCGGCAGTTATAGCGGCTCACGGATGGCCAGTATTTGGGCAGCCAGCCGCTCCCGCAGATTCGTGCGACTACCGCTGTCTTACATCGACCGTCGATGAGTATCTGAAGGCGCTTATTGCGCACGATCCGAGCCAAATCCCGGTGACCCCGAACGTGAAGTTCACCGAGAACACGATTCCGCTGAAACTCGGCGATGCGCTGTGGGGAACGATGAGCGGACTCGGGACGTACAAGCTGTACTTTGCTGACCCGGTAGGGGGCGCAGCGGGAATTGAAGCGTCGATTCGCGAGAATGGCACACCCGCGATCCTGTTGCTGCGCCTGAAAGTAGCGGACCACAAGATCAGCGAGATCGAAATGCTCGTGCACCGCAATGCGGACGACGCCGCGGCTCTTGAAAGATTCGGGCAGCCGAATCAGGTCTGGACTCAGCCGCTCGAGCCCGCACAACGCGTCCCGCGGCAGGAAATGATCAAGATCGCGAATTCCTATTTCGACGGAATCCTCCATTCGTCGGGCGATTCGGTGCCGTTCGATCCGAAGTGCAACCGCGTCCTCGACGGCTACCAGGACACCAACAATCCGACCGCCAAGGGCTGGTTCGACAAGGATTCATTCCGACCCGACGCCATGGGAATCCGCGAGAACATGAATACGCACATCTGGACGTACATCCAGTCGATTGATCCCCGCCATATTGTGGTGATCGACGAAAAAATCGGAATCGTTGTCGGCACGTTCATGTTCAATCATCCGGGCAAGGTCAAATGGGCGGATGTGCCGGGAGTGGGGCAGGTGCCGATGCCACCGGTGACGCAACGGCCATCGAGCGTGCTGATGGGCGAATTCTTCAAAATCGAAGGCGGGAATATCCGCCAGATCGAAGGAGTCTCCATCGCCCTGCCCTTCGGAGCCAAGACGGGCTGGGAAACCACACCGGGACGGAATTAGCGAGGCGAACCTACTTGGGAACAAAGCTCATACTTTAAACAGGCAATTCAATCAGAACTTTACTCTAAGTCTTGATTAACGCGGTTGCCGGAAAAGTGGGTCTACTACGTTAAATGTTCGGTTATCCAACTGATCGGGCACTACTGCGATTTTCGGGGCGCCGTTAGCGTCGAATCCCAAAAACGTCGCTAAAGAAGCGCTCCACAATCTCACGTCTCTTATGAGATCCACGGTTCTGATGTGCTGCCTCCATTGAATTTCTCAATGGTCATTGATTTATTCAGCCCCGTTTCTGGCTCGACCGGGCGCGTCGAGGGAATCGAGCCATTGGATCCTCCACATTCCACGGGAAATGAGTTGCGCCCTCGTTCGACTTGACGTTGGCCACTGGTTTGCCTATATGTGAGGTGATAGCCCATGGGGGCAACCCGAAGTGAGGAGACAAACCGTGGCATCGAAGAAAGCAACCAAGAAACTCAAGAAGGGCAAGACGGTCCAGCCGAAGAAGACTCTCTCCAGCGACTACTTTTTGCAGTTCAACAAGAACTGAGCGGGAAGCTCTGACGGGGCGCTCTCTTTTGCTGAGAGAGCGCCCTATTTTTTTAGAAAAGAACTCCTACCCGAGAGCACCGCGTTCGATTGCCGAAGAAGGCCCAGATCACATCGCCTTCCTCCTGAGCTGCGAGGACCTTCGATAACTTTTGACTAATGCGGTAACCGGAAAAGTCGATGCTGGGACAAATATGTCCGGTAATCCGGGCGGTCTCAATGGGTCGACGCAACACCAGCGCGGAGTCTACTTGCGGGAGCCTCAATGGGTATAGTCGTTCGCGAGCGTCGAATCGAACGGAACACTGCCCTGGCTAGGTTCTGATTGAGTACAGCCCGACAGGTCGGTTCTCTAGGGGAAGTACTCTCGGACCAACTGAGTACATACCGTTGCATCGACCGGTTGAGCTGGCACGACTCATCGGGCACTTGAACGACGGCGAGCGTCGCTGTTTCATTTCGGTGCGAACGCCTACCAGATACCCGGCATCAATCTGTATTTCACCCTGCCCGCGTACTCGACATAGCCATCGAGCTCGTTGTGTAGGGTACGATCTTCTAGCATCGTGCGCAGAAGGGTTGCGGCAGCCGTGGCCGCGGCAGGTACAAACGCCCACCACGAGTTGAGGATCAACGGCGTAGCGAGCGTGAACGCGGACATGCCCACGTAGCCTGGGTGCCGTACGAATCGGTAAGGCCCGCCCGCGACAACTGTGTGCCCGCGATCCTTCTGAATACGAACCACCGACGAAAAGAAATTGTTGGATTGCATCGCCCATGCGAACAAATCGGCACCGAGCACGGCCACAGCGACACCTGCGGTAAGCACCCAGGCCGGCATGGCGTTCGACCAGTGAAACCGTGCGTCCAGGCCGGCCGTAATCCACGTGGCCATCGGGCCCAGCAAAACCGCCACGCTGACGATTATCTTGTCCCAAGCCTTGCCTGCCTTGATATTGCTCCGCTCGGCGACTAGCTCGGGATTGCGCCATAACACGGCCGTGAATGCCACACCCGTGGCGAAGGATAGTCCCAAGAGAACCCATGCATTCGTCCAATCTAAGCGGCCCGCCGATCCGAAAAGACATACCGCCGTTAAGGCGAGGTTGAAGGTTATCAGGACAAACCGCTTCACAATCGGAGCGTGCATCGTCTCACCTGGTCGCTATTGTAAATCCAATAGTTCGGAGCGTCTTTTCTACTTTACTTCGCAGCCCGACCAGGCTCAGTGCTTGATTAACGCGACCTTTTCTATGATTCGCGCAATGTGTTCTCGCAGCGAAACCGCCTACGCCACCGCCCAGCGTGCGCTATCCCTTCATCCCACGCTGCCAGAGCGCGCACAAGGCGGTGTTGTAAAGCGCAAGCGCGGTCGTAATCTGCCCCAGATGATTGTCGTGGGTCGATAGATAGGCGGCTTTGTGT
>Ga0209517_10009280_pt1 | contig 11265 bp, 10 predicted proteins | sample PeaSoiMetSII2010_FD_187695 | JGI IMG/M metagenome (GOLD analysis project Ga0209517, IMG submission 187695) | Peat soil microbial communities from Weissenstadt, Germany - SII-2010 (SPAdes) (version 2) | ecosystem: Environmental > Terrestrial > Soil > Wetlands > Peat | place: Germany...
AAGAGCGTGGCGGAATGAAAGTAGGCCGATGCGCCTCCTGGTGCAGAATGGTTGCCTTCTCCCAGAAGGTTCGCTCTGCCGCAATCGCTACCACCTCACATGTAGGGCTCTCAAAGACCTTGGAAAGAACGTCGTAAGCGTACGGCTTGATCGTATGCCGGGAGGAAGGCACCCACGAGGCGAGCGGACCAATTTCGAGCCGAACCTCTGGACGGATATATGACTCAGAGAAGGCCGCTGGATATCGGATGTTCACCACATGGCGCTCAGATTCGTCAACCGTAGCTAAGAGTCCGATCTCCTCGTTCCGGACGAGGGTATCTAGCTGGGGGCATAAGGTCTTCGCGATGTAGTCTGCGGCGAGACTATTCATCTCCTTGTTGAACTTGTCTTGCTGCGAGTTGGAGGCAAAGTTCGGCGTGGGGTCTTTGAGGCCTTCACCGAACCCCAAGAGCTTCCAGTCCAGAACAAGATCAATGTCTTCGGAGAATCGCTCGATCAATCCGTGTACGTTCGAAAGGGATGTTCCTCCCTTGAAGACGAGGGACTGCCCAAGGGAGGACTTCACGAAAAGCAGTTTCAGCGCGAAGCAGACCCAGAAGTCCTTCTCGATGATGGTCGGCCTGATCCCGAGCTGAGCAGCCGCTTCGTCAAAAATATCCTGACGGTCCCGTGCGGGTAATCTTGCGACTCTATCCATGAGGACGTTCCTTCGCGATCTCCTGGATCGTGGCGTAGACCCATCCCGTGGCAGTTTTGGTATCGAGAAGGATCCTATGGCGAAGTCCAGGCGCAATCTTCTTGCGGATCGACGAGATGATTCTTGGCGTGATATGCCCCTCGCCATAGGCCTTCAAAGCCTGGACAACCAGCCGGCTTTCGGGAAGCTTAAAGCCCGCCTCCTTGAGTGCGGTGTGTTCGAACAGGATGGTTGTTTGCCCGACCTTGTAGGAGCGGGTCGGGCCGTCAGACAAATAGAGGACGTGCGCCGGCACCTGCGTTGAGAGCCCAAGAAGGTTCTGCGCGGTCGCGCCGTCAGGCTGGATTCTCCAGCCAAATTTCCGTGCTAGCGCGTGCGCGACTTGATTAATGTCAGGAACGACGCTTTTCTCTAGGATCTTGCTGTAGCGAGGGTAGTCGTAGATTCCCCGGATGACGCGTCGGATCAGCCCCTCTTTCTCGCGGCGATGGAGGGCCAAGTCAATAGCCGACCGGCTTCCCAGGTCGGCAAAATCCGCCTGGGAAAAGGCCCACCCCCTACCGTTCCCATAGATCCTGCTAACTAACTGTTCTTCAATGGGCTTGTACATGGATCACCACGCTGTTTCTGTAAGAAAAAATACCACATTTTTCTTACAAAGCAAGACCTGTTCCTGACCGCATCAAAGATATCCACGAGCCCGACCAAGCAGCCCTGGCTACCCGCGCTGTTGCCGAAACCCTTGATCGCCCGGGTAAACGCGTATTCACCAAGCAGGACCTTCTTCACCTCATCGGAAAGCACCGAGAAGAATGGCGCATTCTTGATCGGGTGCCTCCCAAGAAGATCATCGATTATCTGCTCACAGCTTTCCCGCTAAGAAAGATCGTCCTCGATGGCCCTGACCACTCACAGCAATTCAATCGATATCTCTGGAGGGAAGCCGATCCTCTTGAAGTGGCCTCTTCGGTGCGCTCTCCCAACTCTTACCTCTGTCACTCAAGCGCGCTCTTCATGCACGGTCTCGTGGATGACCTTCCCGAAGAGCTCTGTGTAAATTACGAGCAAAGCCCAAAGTCGAAGCCTTCAGGCGACCTCACTCAGGCTTCAATGGATCGTGCATTCCAAGGGAAGCAACGACAATCTGCCTTCACCTTCCGTTACAAAAAACATGCCATCGTCGTACTCAGTGGAAAACACACGGGCGGCCTAGCAGTGCAACACCTGCCGATCACCACAGGCGCGAAGGTGCGGGTAACAGACATCGAACGCACTCTGATCGATGCTACGGTGCGGCCGACATACGCTGGAGGCGTCGGAACCGTACTCCAAGCCTTTCAGCGTGCGCAGGATCAAGTCTCTGTCGACAAGCTTATCGCTATGCTTGAACAACTTGATTACGTTTACCCCTATCATCAAGCGATTGGTTTCTACATGGAGCGGGCGAAGTATCCAAAGCGTCACCTCACGAGACTACGTGACCTCGGCATTCATCTCGATTTCTACCTCACCCACGGCATGCAAGAAACGATCTACGACAAAGGCTGGAAGCTCAATTATCCTCGCAACATCTGATGGTCTCCGGCGCGCACGACAAGCAGGTCAATCCCGACCGCGTGCGCGAGCTTTACGCCGACCTCGGCTCACCCAAGAAGGTGTTCGTCGATCTGGCGTGTTCCTCGCACAACGCCATGTGGGAGAAGAACCATCTGCTGCTGTTTAACGCCTCTCTCGAATGGCTCACGAAAGGCACCGTGCAGGGCAAGCAGGAAGGCATGCTACGGCTGGGGTACTAGAGTAACCCTCTACCGCCCGATTCGCGTCAGGATATGCATGAAGCCCCCGAAACTGCTGTTTTGCTTGGCGGTGTTTGCTCTAATGGCCGGAGCCCAGGACCGCCGGTCGCTATGCTTGCTCTTCGACCTCAACTCCATGAGCGCGCCGGAACAGTTGCGCGCGCAGGAGGCCGCCATCAAGTTCGTCGAGGAACAGGCTAAACCGTCCGATCTGGTTAGCATCATGACCTTCACCTCTGAGCTACAGGTGGTCCAGGATTTCAGCGGCGACCATGACACCCTGATCGCAGCGTTACGCAAAATCGTCCCCTCTGCCGCTTCGGCGGCCAATGCGGCGGGCGACGTCAATAGCCGACTGCAGGCAGTTCAGAATGCCGCCGCGATATTGGAGGCTGTACCGGGAAAGAAGTCGGTGATCTATTTTTCGAACGGTATTTCTCTCGCCGGCGCCGACAATCAAGCCCAGTTGAAAGCTACGGTGAACGCAGCCGTGCGCGCAAATATGGCGATTTACCCGGTGGATGCCGCGACGGCGTCGCCAGGTCAGCCTTCACCCATCCGGTCAATCTTTCTTCTTCCGGCCAAATAGTCCGTTGACCAGCCCGCCGGCGGCCTTCCCGAGGTCCTTTTCGACGCCTTTGACTTCCTCTTTCACCACCGCGCCGATGTCCGGGTCGAAAACCGGATTCTGGGCCGTGCCTTTCACTGTGAACGGGATCGGTTTGTTTCCGACCACGGCCAACAACCCCGAGGTGTGGACTATCGCGCTCATCTTGAAATTCAGCTCGTTGGCCGGACTGACGGTTCCAGCGCCGCTCAGTTCCCCAATGGCCGGGACCACCAGCTTCATATCCTGCGCGCTGGTTCCCTCCGGCGCCGACCGCAGGGTTGCGCTCAGGACCTGAATCTCCGTATCCGGCCCCGCCTTGATCCCCACGAATTTCTCGATCGAAGCCATCTTCTTGAGAAGATCGAAACCGACCAGCTTGGTATTGTTGACCGCCAGCGATCCGCTGGCGACCAGACGGTCCGCGGGACCTTCCATCGATACATCGGTGCTGGCGGTCCCGCCTTGCAGTGACGTTCCGGCGGGCAGCACGACCCCCAAGGCCGGCAGCAGCCCTTCCAGCTCCTGCACCGGCATTTCGGGACCGGAGAGTTTCAAGCTCACGATCATCGACTCACCCTGCTCGGCATACGTTCCGGTCAGATGCGCGATCGCGCTGCCGATATGAATATCTCCCTGACGGACGGTCCCGGAGTGTTTCCGTAGATCGTGTTGAATCGAAAAATCCACTTCCACTGGACGAGTCGCGGGAGTGCCGTTCTTCGCGACCTTCAGCTTCTCGGCTTTGAGCTTGGCCTGGAGGCGCATCCCGACCCCGTCCGATTCGCCGCTGCCGTCAAAAGAGGCTATGCCCGTGATGTTGGGCGCCATATCGTTCATCCCCGAGCCCGCGAGGTCGAGCTGCGCCACCTTGAGGTTGACGCTGACCGGCGTCATGGCCGAATCGGCGGGATTGATCGGGCCCGCCTTTCCGTCCAAATGGATGGTGCCCCCTCCGTGCACCTGCGCGGAAAGCGAAAAAGGAAACACCGAGGTAGCGGAAAAATCGCGCAGTTGGATATCCACCTGCTCCAGCGCCAGGGGTTTCCAATGGCCCACGGTTCGGCGCATGCTCAGCCGGCCGTTGCTGATCCGTACCAGCTTGACCGAGAGATCCAGCGGCATGCGCGCCGATCCAGGCGAGGAAGCCGCGGACGGAGCCGGCGCCGACTTGGACCTGCTACCCAAGCTGGAGAAATTCCAATCGCCCGTAGGCGACTGCACCAGCGCAATCTCGGGCTGATCGATGTTCAAATTCTTAACGATCAGTCTGCGCGAGAACAAAAACGGCCAGAGTTCGACGCCGACGTGCAAGGACTTGGCCTGCAGAAAGGCGGGCTTGCCGAATGCCGGGTCTTCGGCAACGGAAAGATCGTCGGCCGTGACCTCGCCGGACAGGATTTTGAGCCGCAGATTGCCCAGAGTCACCTCGCGGCCCAGAGCGGTACTCAGGTCGGACTGAAGCGTCGGGCGGAACTGATCCACGTTGATCAGAAACGGCAGGCTGAGCACGATCAGGATCAATAACGCCAGAATAATTCCAACCCATTTCGCGAAACGTTTCACGACGCACCTCCTATGCAGGCATGATCATCTCTGGAGTATACAACCGCATGTCGTATCCTCTTTTCAGGGAGGCTCGGATCCGAAAGAGATCGAGAAGGATTGGTGGGCCCTGATGGACTCGAACCATCGACCAACGGATTATGAGTCCGCTGCTCTAACCGACTGAGCTAAGGGCCCCTCTTGCCGAGTTTACCGCGACTTGCGTGAGGCGCGGCCTCGACGTGGACCTTGGATCCAGGCCAGCGCCCCGTGTAACCTGTTTCACTGAGACGGCGTCCAACCGCATAAAATGGATCTGGAATTGTATCTTCAGGCCATATGATGCGTTGGCCGCTCGCTCTCATCATAGTTTCCGTATGGGTTTCAGTTCCGCTCCTCGGGCAGGACGCGGCACTAGAACGCGCGCGCCGGGTGAACCTGGAACGCGCCGCGCATATGCCGAATTTCGTGGCGGACGAGATCGCAGAGCGATACACCGGCCGTGGAGGCTCCTCGAAATGGAAACATAATGACACCGTTGAGACGGAGATCACGGTCAGAGGTATTCAAATCAGCCGGCAGAACTGGCGCAGGAACGGTAAGCCGGTGAGCGCAGTCGGATTCGGTATGCCCACCACCGGATTCGGCGCCGCATTGAAGCCGCTGTTCGACCTGGAATGCCCCACTACACTCGAATTCGCGGGCCGCGAGGAGTTGCGCGGCAAGCCGGCATCGGTCTACCGCTTCCGTTCTCCGGCGGATGGCTGCTTCGGCAATTTGTATGGGAACCGGCCGTACAATGCCGCGCGGACCGGGCGGGTTCTCATCGACGATCCTAGCGGGGAGATTCTGCAGTTCGAAGAAGAAGCCACCGGATTCCCCAAGGGATTCGTGTTTGTTCAAAGGAATCAGGTTATGACTTGGGATTCCGTGACGATCGGAGATACATCCCATTGGCTGCCGGTGGCCGCGGATTTCATTTGGCACATGGGCAACGGCGAGCTTTATCGGACGACCGTCGAGTACAAGAATCACCGGCACTTTGAAGCTGCTACGAACATTACATTCAAATAGTCAAGCGCCGCTGGCATCAATCTTCCAGATATCGTGACAAGGCTTCCGACCTGAAACCATGCGCGATGGCCGTCTCCCGCGTGATCCGGCCGTTGCGAGCCATCTCCGCGAGCGATTGTTCCATGGTGATCATGCCTTCGGCCCGGCCCGTCGAAAGCGCAGTGTAGAGCTGGTGGTCGTCGCCTTTGCGGATCAGGCTCCGCACACCCGTCGACGCCATGAGAATTTCGACGGCCGGATACCGCGCGCCGCTCGCGGAAGGGACCAGTTGCTGCGCCACCACCGCCAGCAATGCGAGCGATAGCTGCTGGCGGATTTGCGGCTGGTTGCTCGCGGGGAACGAATCGAGGATCCGGGAAACCGCCTGCGACGTGTCGTTGGTATGCAGCGTCGAGAGCACCAGGTGGCCCGTCTCGGCCGCCGTCAACACGGTCGCGATGGTTTCGGGATCGCGCATTTCACCGACCAGGATCACGTCCGGATTCTGCCTCAGAATACTACGCAGCGAGCCGGCGAAATCCGGAGCGTCTGTGCCGACCTCGATCTGTTCGATCACCGACTGCCGGTTCGCGTGAACAAATTCGACGGGGTCCTCGATGGTGACCACATGATCGCGGCGATGCGTGTTGATCAGGTCGATCAGCGCGGCCAGGGTCGAGCTTTTGCCGCAGCCGGTGGGTCCGGTGATCAAAACGAGCCCTTGCCGTGCCTCGGCGAAGCGGCGAAGCGTCGCGGGCAGGTGCAGCGATTCGAGCGTGGGGACCTTTTCGGGAAGCAGACGGATGCTGCCGGCCACGGTGCCCCGCTGGTGATGGATATTCGCGCGAAAACGCCCGATGCCCTCGCGGCTGAAGCACAGATCCACGGACTTGGTACGCTCTAGATCGCGGCTTTGGGCTTGCGACAGCAAGGGTAATAAAAGGTTGCGCGCTTCCTCTGCTCCCAGCGGCGGGCCGGAAGCGGGCGCGAGCTGTCCCGCAATCCGCAGCGTCACCGGCGCGCCTGCGATCAGCAACAAGTCCGAAGCCGCCCGGCGGACGGCGAGCGCCAGCAACTGGTCGAGCGAGCTTGCGCCGGCGGGAACGGGAATGGTTACAGTCGGCTTCGGCGAGCCCGGTGCCGCCCGGTTCAGCTCCGCGACAATCTGCGCGAGTTCGTCTGGATAATCGGGCACGTTATTAGTATGATTCACTCTTGAAAAAGGGGACACCTCCTAACTTCAGCAAAGCCAGTAGCGGACCGCACACCAGGAGGTGTCCCCTTTTTCTAAAAGTTCGCCAAAGCCTCGCCCGTCAGCCGGAACATGGTCCATTCCTCCAGCGGCACCGCCCCGAGCTTTTTGTAGAAACTGATGGCCGGCTCATTCCAGTCGAGCACGCTCCATTCCATGCGGCCATAATCCCGCTCCCGCGCGATCGCCGCCAGTTTCTTGAGCAGCGCAAGACCGATCCCTTTGCGCCGCAAGTGAGGCTTCACGAACACGTCTTCCAGGTATAACCCAGGCTTTCCCAGAAATGTCGAATAGTTGGTGAAAAACAGCGCGAAGCCGGCGCACTCTTCGCCCAAGAACGCCAGGAACACCTCCGCCGCGGGACGATCGCCAAAAAGCGTTTGCCGCAGGCGATCTTCCGTCGCCTCGACCACGTGCAGGAGCCGCTCATACTCGGCCAAGCCGCGGATCAGCTCGAAGATCACCGGTACGTCGCGCTCCGTTGCTGGCACAATTCTGACGTCAGCCATGCTTACTGGGGGAAATTCAGCCGCCGCATCAGATCCTGGAATCGTGGTTCCGAGCGAAGGCTGTCAACCTCCGGATCGACCTTCAGCAAATAGAGGAAAAAAGACCCTTCCGCATACGCCTGATCGAGGCGGGCAAGGGCTTGATCCTTGTCCCCCAGCGCCGCGTAGATGGTAGCGATCAGGTATTGGGAGACCACATAGCCGCGCTTGGACAGCGCCAACAGTTCATCGAGTGCCTGGCGCGCTTCCGCTCTCTGGCCCGACAGGGCGTAAGCGCGAGCCAGTTCCGCAAGGGGCCATTGAATCTGGTCTTCGATCTTATGAGCCTTCTTCAGCTCCACGATCGCTTCGGGAAAACGGCCTTGCTGTTCATAAGCCTCACCGAGTAATACTTCACTGATCCAAACGGAGGGCTCGAGATCGACACATTTGCGCAGTTGCGCGGTCGCCTCATCGTAGCGGCGCGCGTAGATCATATCCCAGCCCAGGATATAGCAGATCTCGAACGACAGCGGATCGAGAGCGGCGGCGCGCCGGCCCTCGTTTATCCCTTCGTCCGTACGTCCCATGCCGGCCAGGTACCAACCGTAATTCTCATGCCCCGGCGCATAGTTGGCGTTGAGCTCGATCGCGCGCCGGAAGTCCCTTTCCGCGGCCGGAAACTCGAACAGGGACCATTCCGCCATGCCGAGTTCCGAGTGAGCCGCGGCGAGTGTGGGGTCGAGCTCCAGCGCCTTCAGCGCAGCTTCCTTCGCCTTCGTTGCAGCCTCCCGGGCAGGGATCAACAGATCCTCGACCAAGGCGTAGTAGTAGGAGATTCCGTCGTAGGCCAGCGCGTAGTTGGGGTCCAGAGCGATGGCCTCATGGAAGTAGTCCAGCCCTTTCTTGAGGTCTTCGTTGTCAAACTTTTCCGCGTAGTAGCGGCCCTTCAGGTAGAGCTGATACGCCTCCGGATTGTCCGTTTGGCGCTTCGCGAGCTGGGTTTTCTGCTCATTGGTGAGACGCAGCCGCAGCTTCTCGGTAATCTGCTGCGCGATATCGTTCTGCACGGCCAAGGCATCCGCCAGCTTGCGATTGTACTGCTCGCCCCACAGCGCGCTGTTATCGTCCACGTTCACCAACTCCGTGCTGACCGAGAGGTTGTCTCCGCGCTGCGTGATCCTGCCCGAGAGCACCGCGCGCACTCCCAGCTCCCGCCCCACGGTGCGAACGTCAGTTTCCTTGCCTTTGTAGCGATACACCGCGCTGCGGGACATCACCTTCAAGTTGGGCAACTGCGAAAGACCGTCGATCAGGCTGTCCGTGATCCCGTCGCTCAGGTAATCCGCGTCCGCATTTCCGCTCATGTTCACGAACGGCAACACCGCCAGAGAGTCGATACTCTGGCCCGTGCGGCTCCGCCAATAATAGATTCCCGCCGCCGCGAGGATCAACAGCGCGAGAGCGAGCGAGGCCGCCACGCGTAGCATCTTTCGTGGAGGCGCCGGAGGAGCCGCCGCCGGCCTCTCGCCCGCGGCGCTCAAGATGCTTCGCAGAGCAAAGGCCAGATCGTGCGCGGAATGAAACCGCTGGCCTGGAGTCTTGTCAAGGCAGCGGTCGATCAAGCGCTCCAGCTCGCCGGGCGCCTGCTTGCCGCTTTCATCAATCCGCGGCGGGTCCTCCTTGAGAATGGCGGCCATGATGTCGCTCGCCGAATTGCCGGAAAACGCCCGCCGGCCCGCGACCATCTCATACAGCACGCAGCCCAGGGCGAAGATATCGCTGGCCGCGTCGGCAGTGCCGCCGCGCACCTGTTCGGGCGACATGTAGCCGATCGTGCCCATCAGCTTTCCGCCTTCGGCCTGGGTGAGCGTTGCCGTTTCCCCGTCTGGAGCCGCGGCGGGTTTCTGATGCGAGAGACCGAAATCCAGAATCTTGACGCGGCCGTCGGAGGTCAGGAAGATGTTTCCGGGCTTGAGATCTCGGTGAATGATACCCTTGGAGTGCGCCGCGGCAAGACCTTCCGCGATGGCCGCTCCCATCTCCGCGACTTTGCGCCATGGCATTGCCCCGCGGCTCAGCCGTTCGCGCAGCGTTTCGCCCTCCAGCAGTTCGGTGACCAGGTAGGCCACTCCATTTTCATTGCCGATGTCGTACAGCGCCAGAATATTGGGGTGGTTCAGCGCCGCCACGGCGCGGGCCTCGCGATCAAAGAGCTCCCGCCGGTTGCGGTCGCTGGCAAATTCAGAAGGCAGCACCTTGATCGCGACGTCGCGGTTCAATCGGGAATCGCGCGCACGATAGACCTCGCCCATGCCGCCCGCTCCGAGCGGCGCCGCGATCTCGTAGGGACCAAGCCGCGTTCCAGGCTTGAGAGTCATGGCTGTTCGAGTTTTATTATTATCTCAACGTTTGCGCCCGCGGATCAGTTCGCGGATCACCGGTACGTCGCGCTCCGTCGCTGGCACAATCCTGACGTCAGCCATACTCACTGTGGGAAATTCAGCCGCCGCATCAGATCCTGAAATCGCGGGTCCGAGCGCAAGGTATCCATCTCCGGTTCGACCTTCAGCATAGCCATGAAAAGCGAGCGATCCCGGTACGTCTGCTCCAGTTGCGCCAAGGCTTGGTCCTTGTCCCCCAACGCGGCATAAATCACGACGAATCCCGCTTTAGACACATACTGGCGCTTCGCGGCTGCGAGCAGATCGGCCAGCGCCCGGCGCGCCTCCGCCGTACGGCCGGCAAGAGCGTAGTCGCGCGCCAGTTCTACCTGCGGCAACGGATTGTCGGGATCCAATTCGCGGCCCTTTGTTTCTTCGGCAATCGCCTCGGCAAAGTGTCTCTGCTGAGCGTACGCTTGCCCCATGTAATAGTAGGAACCCCAGTATGCGGGTTCCAGGTCGATGGCTTTGCGGCTTTCCGCAAGAGCATCGTCATACCGTCGCGCGAAGTACAATTGCCACCCCAGATTCGACTGGTTCTCCACGGAAAGCGGATCGAGCGCCACGGAGCGCCGGACATGCTCCAACCCTTCTTCGGTCCGGCCCATCGACACCAGGAACCATCCCAGAAATTCCTGCGCGGGAGCATAGTTCGGATTTAGCTCAACGGCCCGCCGCAATTCGCGCTCCGCCGCGGGCCAGTCGTAGTCATACAGGAAGTGCACGGTGCCCATTTGGACATGCCCATCGGCCAGTGTGTCGTCCAGCTCCACCGCCTTCAGCGCTGCCTCTTTCGCCTTCGGCATGGCGTCCTGCGAACTGATAAACACCTCATTCGCCAGGCCATAGTTGTAGGCGATCCCCCCTAAACCAGCGCGTAGTTCGGGTCGAGAGCGATCGCCTGGTGGAAGAAATCGAGCCCCTTCTCGAATCCTTCCCGCGTGAACTTCGCCGCGTAGTACCGCCCCTTGAGGTAAAGTTGATACGCTTCCGGATTGTCGGTCTGGCGCTTCGCCGACTGCGTCCTCTGCTCGCTGCTCAGCTTGAGTCGCAGCTTATCCGAGATCTGCGCGGCGATCTCCTGCTGCACCGCCAGCGCATCGGACAGCTTGCGATTGTACTGTTCGCCCCACAGGTGGGCGTTACCGTCCACATCCACCAGCTCCGCACTGATGGAAAGATTGTCGCCGCGTTGCGTGATCCGGCCCTGCAGCACGGCGCGCACGCCCAGCTCGCGGCCCACCGCGCGCGGATCGGCTTCCTTGCCTTTATAGCGGAACACCGCGCTGTGGGACATCACTTTCAGGTTGGGCAGCTCGGAGAGGCTGTCCATGAGGCTCTCGGTGATTCCGTCGCTCAGGTATTCCGTGTTGGGATCGC
>Ga0209517_10009283_pt1 | contig 11260 bp, 12 predicted proteins | sample PeaSoiMetSII2010_FD_187695 | JGI IMG/M metagenome (GOLD analysis project Ga0209517, IMG submission 187695) | Peat soil microbial communities from Weissenstadt, Germany - SII-2010 (SPAdes) (version 2) | ecosystem: Environmental > Terrestrial > Soil > Wetlands > Peat | place: Germany...
TTTTCCCCCCCCCCCCCCCGCGCTGGCTTTGCCGAGAGGAATCTGCGCCAGGACCGTAGTGCCTTTGCCCGGTACGGATTCGACAACGAATTTGCCGCCGATCATCTCCAATCGTTCCCGCATCCCGAGCAGCCCGAGGTGTTTGCCGCCATTGGCGCGCAGGGCGCGGTCCACGTTAAAGGATTTCCCGTCGTCCTTTATTTTCATGCAAACGCAGCCCGGCAGTTTCTGGATGCTCACTTCCACGCGGCTGGCATGGGCATGGCGGGCCACATTGGTGAGCGCTTCCTGAGCAACGCGAAAAAGCGTCGTTCGCCGGGCGGCATTCAATTCATCAATCTTCATGGTAAAGGTCGCCAAACTGGCGCGGACACCCGTGCGCGTGGTAAAGTTCTTCAGGAAGGCAAGCAGGGCGGGAATCAGCCCCAGGTCGTCCAGCACGGTCGGGCGCAGGTCGCGTGCGAACCGATGCACAATGTCCACCGATTTTTCCACGAGCCTTTGGGTGCTGGAGATTTTCCTCTGGAGGCCCTTTTGGTTGAGCGTGGACTCGGTTTTCAAGGAAGCCAGCCGGACATTGATGCCCGTCAAGGTCTGGGCAATTTGATCGTGCAGTTCGCGGCTGATCATCTTGCGCTCGTCCTCCTGGGCGGACAGAAGCTGGCGGGACAGCAGCCGTAATTGTTCCTGCATGTGCCGCGATTGCTTCAGCAACTCGCTGTAGTGTTGCTCGCTCTTGCGGAGGGACTCTTCCACCAATTTGCGCTGGAGGATCTCCTGCTGCAATTGCCGGTTCGAGGCGGCCAGGTCCACGCTGCGCCGGTTCAGCGTCCGGATCATTTGCTGCAAATGGGAATTGGCCTCCTGCGCGGTGCGGTGCGTTTTCTCGATCGGGGTGATGGCCTCGGCAAAAAAAGTTCCCGCCCGCCGGATCATCCGGTCCCGGGTGCCGGAGGAGTAGTCCGGCAACACCAGGGTAATCAACGCCTGCTCGTGAAACCGGGCCAAATCCAGCGTCTCCAGCCCCAAGGCCATGGCTTGGCGTCCCAATACTTGCGCCGACCGCGAATTCGTCCGTGCACCTTGCTTCAGGTGTTGGCGCAGCGCCACGACATATCGTTGCGAAAGCCCGTTTAGTTTGCGTGCCATTTTAGGTGCTACTTTACGTCCGATGGTGAATACCGAATTCACGTGCGAACCGTTTTATGCTTTTTACAGATTTATCCACCAACCGTTGCGTGCTGACAATCTCTTTATTGAGGCCGCCGGCGTCGAGGGCGGCCTCCTTTCTCAATGTCAACAGGCGGACATTGATGCCCAGCAACGTCTGGGCGATTTCATCATGCAGGTCGCGGCTGATCTTTTTTCGCTTGTCCTCCTGCGCCGACAAAAGCTGGTGGGTCAGGCGCTGCAAATGCTTCTGGAGACGATGTGATTCTTTCAAAAGTTTCCGCGAGTGTTCCCCGCTTTTTTTGAGGGACCGCTCCACCGTCTTGCGCCGGACGATGCCTTGTTTCAAGGACCGGTTGGAGGCCGCCAGATCCACCGTGCGCCGGCCCAGTGTCTGGCGCAGTTGACTCAAACGGACGTTGGCCTTGAGCGCGGCGCAATGCGTTTCCTCGATCGGGGTGATGGCCTCGGCAAAAAAAATCTCCGCCCGCTCAATGACTCCATCCCGGCTGCGGGAGGCTTCCAGGGCGGCGAGCGCTCCCTGGTGAATCCGGGCTACATCCAGCGTCTCCAACTTGAGGGCCGCTGCCTCGCGTCCCAGTCTGCGCGCCGGTTCGCACGGCGGGATCGCCCGCGAACCTTGCCGCAGGTGCTTGTTCAGTGCCGCCACATATTGTTGGGACAGCCGGATTAATTTTTGTTTCATGTTGCCATACTGCCTTCGGCGGAAACCTCCGGGAGGCTTGATCTCGCTACGACACGCCGGGAATCCGGAACAAATGTCGGACAGTTGTTCCAATCAGGATATAAGGTGTTCTCCGTATGGCGCGTAGACGGTTTGGGAGCAAAATTGAAAGGAATGAAGGTGTTGCTGCTATACCCGGAATTCCCAGACACGTTCTGGAGTTTCAAACACGCGTTGAAATTCATCCGCAAGAAAGCTTCGTTGCCGCCCCTGGGTCTGTTGACCGTGGCCGCAATGCTGCCGGAGGATTGGGCCAAGCGCCTTGTGGATGTCAACGTGCGGAAATTGCGCGCGAGGGACCTGGCCTGGGCGGAAGTCGTGTTCATCACCGGGATGATCGCCCAGCAGGACTCGGCGCACGAACTGATCGCGCGTTGTCGCGCCGCGGGCAAGACGATTGTGGCGGGCGGTCCACTGTTCACCCTGGGCCACGAACAGTTTCCGGAAGTGAACCACTTCGTGCTGAACGAGGCGGAGGTGACGCTGCCGGAGTTTTTGCGCGACTTCGCGCGCGGCACGGCCCGGCGCGTGTATGCCTCGTCAGAATTTCCGGACCTCTGTGAGACGCCGGCGCCGGTGTGGGAGTTGGCGGACGTACAACGCTATGCTTCGATGAGTGTGCAGTTTTCCCGCGGCTGCCCGTTTGACTGCGAGTTCTGCAACATCACCGCGATGTTCGGACACCGGCCCCGCACCAAGACGACGGCGCAGGTGATCGCCGAGCTGGACGGCCTTCGCCAGCGCGGCTGGCGCGGGCCGGTTTTCTTTGTGGACGACAACTTCATCGGTAACAAACGCGCGCTCAAGGAAGAGTTGCTGCCGGCATTGATCCGCTGGCGGAAGCGCCGGCGCGGCATGGTATTTTACACCGAGGCGTCCATCAATCTGGCCGACGACGAGGAGTTGATGCGGATGATGGTCGAGGCGGGTTTCAACCAGGTGTTTGTCGGCATCGAGACCCCGGAGGACGCGGGCCTGGCCGAGTGCAACAAACGCCAGAACCGGAAGCGCGATCTGGTCGCCGACGTGAAGCGCATCCAGCGCGCGGGGTTGGAGGTGCAGGGCGGGTTCATCATTGGGTTCGACAGCGACACGCCTGCGACTTTTGCGCGGCAGATCGAGTTCATCCAGAAAAGCGGCATCGTCACGGCGATGGTTGGCCTGCTGCAAGCCATCCCCGGCACGAGGCTTCACCAGCGGCTGAACATCCAGGGCCGCCTGATTGGCCATACCACCGGCAACAACCTGGACGGCACCACCAACTTTATTCCACGGATGAACCGGGAGACATTGCGCGAAGGTTATCGGAACCTGATGGGACACCTTTATGCGCCCGGACCGTATTACCAGCGGATCCGCACCTTCCTTCGCGAGTTTGCGTCGCCGAAAATCGCCGGTTCATTGAACTGGCGCTATTTCATGGCCTTCCTCCAGGCCAATGTCCGTCTCGGCATTTTCGGTCGCGAACGTTTCCATTACTGGGGTTTGCTGCTCTGGACGTTTTTTCACCGCCCCACCCTGTTCTCGCAAGCCGTCACCCTCTCCATCTACGGTTACCACTTTCGCAAGACCTGCCGGGTGCTGGGGCTGTGACCCGTGATGCCGCCATGATGGTGAACGCCACCCATAACGTATGTTCTGGTTACACCTGATAGCGAAGGGCCGCCGGATGGCGTAGCCTGCCTCCAATGTTAAAACCAATAACCAAAACATAGAAAGGAACAATATGTTCTTAGCTATAGGTGGAACACTGGGAGTTCTGTGGATGCTGGGGATGCTGTATGGTTACAGAATGGGCGGGGCGATCTACATTCTCCTGGCGGCTGCAATTGTCATGGTGTTTTTGGGGCTTCGTCGGTGGTGGCGGCAACCGGCGTAAGCAGCGGTTGAGCTGTCAGGCAAAGGCAGGAGACCGAGGGATGGGGATGAAAACGAAAATTCAGGTCGGGTTATGGCCGGTCTAACGGCGCAGTTTCAACGACAATGAGCGATCACGAAAAACATACGGAGTTTCTGAGGCAGTGCATTCTTTACGACGAAAGCAACCGACGCCAGGAACTGCACGAACGAATCACTCGGATTCAGCGCGACGCACGCTGTGTGCGACGCGCGGTGTGGCTGATGGCCATGTTGATTGCGCTGGTGGTAGCGGGTCTGAGCTATGAAGTGATTTTGGTGGACAACTTTCCCTACAACCTGCCGCAATTAATCATCAACCTTGTTTGCGCGCTGGGCATCGGATCGCTGATCAGTCTTTTGACTTTTATGGGCCTTGGGATGGTTTACCGCAGTAAACTGGACCAGCAGCGGGAGGAATGCCGTCAACTGGTCTCGAGGCTGTTGGAGTCCCGCCTGGGCAAACCGGTCACCACGCCCTTGCGAGACAATCGTGCCGGTGAGGAAGATGCGCGCCGCATCCGTGAGATGGTCGAAACTGCGCAAGTAAGTTGACGGACAGCATCGAACAGGGAAGCAGCCCATGAAGGCGGGGGCATTCTCGTGTTGTTTCTGGCGGGCTGGAATCTGCCTGCAAAGCCCAGAATTCCGCCTTCAGCATTTGGCGTTCAGCGTTTCAGGATTTTAGTGTCTTAACTTCTGTTTTCCGTCTTCCGCCCCCGGACTTCTGACTTCAGCCTTCCACCTTGCCTCTGCCCGATTTCCGGCACACACTCGCCCCAATCATGCAGACGGGCTTCGACGAGGCGTTCAGACGGGTCAAACAATTGGTAACCGACTTCCGGGCCAACGAGAAATTCTATCTTTCTCCACAATACCAGGAACAGGAAGCCCGCCGCGATTTCATCGACAAATTCTGGCTCGCCCTCGGTTGGGACGTAAACCACGAGACCCAAAAAAATCCCTTCGAGCAGGAAGTTAAAGTCGAGCGCAAGGAACATGGTTTCTCCCAGCGCCGCGCCGACTACGCCTTTTATCTCGCGCCCAACTTCCGCGACGTGAAATTCTACGTCGAGGCCAAAAAACCGCACGGCGACATCGCCACGGCGGACAATTATTTCCAGACCGCCCGCTACGGCTGGAGCAGTTCCACGCCCGTCGCCGTCCTGCACGATTTTGAACAGTTCGAGATCCTGGACTGCCGCTACCGTCCGCACATCGAAACCGCGCTCGGGCAAAACCTCCGCAAATACCACTTCAGCCAATACGAAGATTCCGAGAAATTCGCGGAAATCTATTGGCTCTTCTCCCGCGAAGCCGTCGCCAACGGCTCGCTGGAAAGATTCGCCGCCACGCTCCCCAAGAAACGCGGCCGGGGCGTACAGCGCGGACTCATTGGCAGCGCCGACCAGACCATTGACGACGCGTTCCTCGAAGAACTCGACCAGTTCCGCGACGAACTCGCCCGTGCCTTCAAAAACGGGAATCCCAAACTCGACGGCGACACTCTGACCGAACTCACCCAGCGCACACTGGATCGCCTCGTCTTCCTGCGCTTCCTCGAAGACAAGCACATCGAACCGCAGAATCGCATCGCCTATTTCGGCGACAAGGGCAGCGCCTGGCAGGATTTCATCGCCGAATCCCGCCGGCTCGACAGCATCTACAACGGCATCGTCTATAAAAAGCACGAAATCCTCGACGCCCCCGGCTTCAAGCTGGACGACGAAGCCTTCTCCGCCGTCTGCGAACGCCTGTCCCATCTCAATTCGCCCTACGATTTCAACGCCATCCCCATTCATATCCTGGGCAGCATCTACGAACGTTTTCTCGGCAAGGTCATCGTCACCACCGACAAACGCGCCCGGCTGGAGGAGAAGCCCGAAGTCCGCAAGGCCGGCGGCGTTTATTACACACCCGAATACATTGTCCGTTACATCGTCGAAAACACCGTCGGCAAACTGATTGCCGGCAAATCGCCCGGGCAGATTGCCGAAATGCGCTTTGCCGACATTGCCTGCGGCAGCGGCTCGTTCCTGTTAGGCGTCTATGACCTGCTCATCCGCCATCACACCAAGTTTTACAACGACCACCCCGGCAAGGCCAAAAAGGGCGACGTGGTGGAACGCGACGACGGCCTGCACCTGTCGCTCCAGAAGAAACGCGAAATCCTGCTGGCCAACATTTACGGCGTTGACATTGACCCGCAGGCCGTGGAAGTGGCGCAACTCTCGCTCTACCTGAAACTGTTGCAGGACGAAACGCCCGGCTCCGCCCGCAACTACCAGTTGGAATTTCACGAAACGCTCCTGCCCACGCTCAACAAAAACATCGTGTGCGGCAACTCGCTCATCGGCACCGACATCCTAACCGGCCAGCTTTTCGCGTCGGACGAGGAAAAGAAACTCAACCCGATGGATTTCGAGCAACGTTTCCCCCATATCTTCAGTAGGGGACGAGGTAACGAGTCCTTGCGCGAAACCGCCACGCCGCTGGATTTCACTTTTCCCGGCGTGCCGCTGCACGGCGCGTTCAGCTACAAAAAGAAAAGTGCGAAAGTCGCACGGCCCACCATTCCAGAAGCTGAAGGTGGCTTCGATGCGATTGTCGGCAATCCGCCTTGGGGTGCTGATTTTAGTGACCCCGCGCTGAAATACTTGCGCGATCATTACCAGCGCGTCATATTGCGGATGATTGACTCTTACATCTATTTCATTGACCGTGCGATTCGTGCCGTGAAACCGGGCGGAGCAGTTGGTTTCATCATCCCCAGCACACTTCTAAATCAGACCGATGCGAAACCAGTCCGGGAACTTTTGCTGTCGTGTGGATTGACGCATTTGGTCAGTTTAGGGCAGGGAATCTTCGGCACGAAAGTCTTGAACACCTCGACAATTTTCGTGACCGGTGATGGTAGCCGAAAAGGATTTGTCGTTGGGAATCTGTCCGAAGTAGAAGCCGAAAAGCGACCGCAGGCATTGCTTGCGCTTCCCCAAAAGAAATGGCCGGAATGGAAGGATGCCGTTGTCGCTGATCCGCACCGGACTTTTTTTATCAACACGCAGGGAACCACCTCGATTCTTACCAGATTGCGTGCGGCGCACTCACCGCTTTTAGATTCGGTTAATGGTTCCATTCAACGCGGCGTCAGCCCTGATGTCGTTTCGGCGCACGTAATCAGTTTTACAGAAGCCAAGAAACGAAAATTGGAAAAAGATGCTTTACGACTCGGATTGAGTGGGCCACAAATCAAACGTTACGGCGCTTGGAAGCCTGACCAGTTCATCATTTACACCGGCCGGGACACGCCGATTCGAAAGTATCCCAACGCACTCCAGTTTCTTGATGAGCATAGGCATCTCAACACCTGCCGGGAGGTCAAAGAAGGTAAACATCCGTGGTGGGCGTTGCACCGTCCGCGAGACCCGCAAATTTTCCAGTCGCCAAAGTTCATCGGTTTGACCACCACAAAAACAATCGAGGTGATTTACGATGAAAAGGACAATTTGTTCGTGACGGATGCCATGTATGTATTCACTCCCAAGCCCGGTCTTTGCCCTTGGGCATTTATGGCCGTCATGCAGTCGGCGTTGTTCCTTTTCCTCTACCGGCTGGCGAACCAAGGCGAGTCTCGCGTCATTCCTCAAATCAAAGCGTCAAAGCTGGACACAATTCCATTTCCTTCTTTGCAGGCAGATGATCTGAAAGTGAAGCGGCTGGCTGAATTGTGCAGGGCCATGCTGGCGGCGCGGAAGCAACTGGCCGGGGCGCAGAGCGACAAGGACAAGGATTTTTATACCAACCGCTGCGACGGCCTGGACCGCCAGATTGACGCCCTGGTCTATGACCTTTACGCCCTCACCCCAGACGAAATAAAAATCGTGGAAGGAGCTTATGCCAAATAGTCAGCAAAGCATGAGAGGCCAATGGATGGGCAAATCGGTTGGCACTAACACTGGAACGGTCATCGCGAATTTTGACGAAATGCCGTCCCACTACCAAGGAGTGGCATACCTTCTTGATGATAACGGATTGGTTCCGGGCAGCGTCGCATTTTTCAGCACTGATAACAAAGACAGCACATTTCGTTTTCGAGCGATCATCAAGCCAATCGATCCAAAAACTGGCGTGTTTACGAATTGGGATAATATTAAACAAAACTTCCAGCCCGATGTGCAAGTTCCTGAATATGCGGATATGCCACCGCGCTGGCAGGCTGGAATGGCGAAGTGACCGATGAATTTCGCCGCAAACTCCGTGCGTTGCGCGGACTTTGTCAGGACATCGTCGAATTGCGCCGGGGCGACCACAGCGGCGCGCGCCTGGGCATGGAACGGGAACGTCTGGAACGCGAACGGGAAAAAACGGAAGAAGAAGTGGTGGACCATTTCAAGCGTTGGGTGAAAAACCCGCAGGTGCGCGATTGGATTTGCCGTGATTGGGTGAGTCCAGAGGAGCGTGAACGCCGTCTTCGTGAAATCTTTGGCCGCGCACCCGGAACGCCGGAGGCAGCGGCAACTGACGGGCCGGGGTCGGACCTGGTTAAACCGGATCAAACTGAATCAAACCAAATCAAACCAGATGAAAACCCGGCTGAACCGGGCCTCAAACCCAGTTCTGGTTACACCTGATAGCGAAGGGCTGCCGGACAGCGTAGCGTGTCACCTGCGATATAACCAAAAACACCAAAACGAAAGAATCGTGGGAGCCTGGTCTGAACACAGAACACAATCACTCACTAAAACTAAATCACCATTATGAAAAACAAAGCATTCTTGTTCACCCTCCTTTCCATCGCCGCTATTGCGGTGGGCTGCAATAAAGAGCAGACCACCTCGCAGCAGCTGGACAAGGTCCAAACCGAAACAACGCAGGCCGCACAGGACATGAAGAGTTACACCTTCGCGCAGAAGGCTGAATTCGTTAAAACCATGCAGGGCCAGTTGGACACGCTCAATAAGGATTTGGACCAGCTCTCCGCCAAAATCGACAGCTCCAGCGACGCGGTCAAGGCCGAAGCCAAACCCAAACTCCAGGCGCTGCGCGATCAGGCAGCGCACTTGACTCAGCAGTTGGCTGATGCCCAGAACGCCACCGAGTCCACCTGGGACAGCGTCCAAAGCGGATTCCAGAAGGCCTACAACGCAACGAAGGATGGGTTTAATCAGGCACGCCAGTGGGTGAGCGATAAAATCGCGCCCTGAGGGGAGAAGAAAGATTTTATGAATAAAACTAAACGTTTAGCCGGTAAAATTGGATTTGTATTATGCACTGCGCTCCTGGGCACGCTGACAGGATACACAACCTACGGACAACCGTCGGTATCGGTTGGGGTGAGTGTGTCGCTGCCCTCGGTGGAGATTCGCGCCGTAAGCGATTTTTACGAACCGCTCGGTCCGCAGGGGGAATGGGTGGTTATCGGGTCCTACGGCCGCTGCTGGAGACCGCACAACGTTGAGGCTGATTGGCGCCCCTATTGCAACGGCTACTGGCAAAGTACCGACGACGGCTGGTATTGGGTCAGCGACGAGCCGTGGGCTTGGGCCACGTATCACTATGGTCGCTGGAATTTCACCGACCAATATGGCTGGTATTGGGTGCCGCAAACACAATGGGCGCCGGCCTGGGTTTCCTGGCACAGCGGTGGCGGATATGTTGGCTGGGCGCCGTTGTACCCGTCCGACGTGAGAGTCATCTCGCCACGAGCATATGTCTTTGTCGAAGAACGGCATTTCATGGACCCCGTTCGCAGTTCCACAGCGATCGCCTATAACACCACCATCATCAACAAGACCGTGATCAACGAAACTCCGGCCGCCGCGGCCATCGAAAAGGCAAGCGGGCGAAAGGTCCAGGCGGTTCCGGTTCAGGAACTGCGCCAGAAGGAGGAAGCGCCGGTCGTCGCAAGGCAACGGACGCCGGCAGCGACCGATGCAAAAAACGTCCAGACGCCGGTTCGCACTGAGGCTCAACCCAACGAAAGGAAAGTAGTTGCAGCGCCCGTGCCAACACAGATTCAGAAACCCGCTCCCGTCACTGCCGAATCCAAGTCCGAAGGTAATCATCCCCCGGCGGTTAAAGAACCAACCGGACAGAACGCCAATCAACAACCGGTGAAACAGGGAAAGTCTATCCAGCCGCCGAAAACAAAAGTGCAGCAGGTGGCGAAACAGCCTGCCAAGGAAAAGGTGGCAGCGATTGGAAACAACGGAGCGAACCAGGCGGACAAAGGACACGACGATCAATCCAAAGACTAGCTGGGTGGGAACAGACGAGGGTGCGAAGGATTCGCCCGGACGTGAGCGGCAACACCAGTTTGCGCCGCGCGGGCCATTTACGGCAAACCAACAAAACCGATGAAAGGACAGACCAATATGAACAAACAAACAGAAGAAAAGAGTAATGACATGGGCACGCTCGCCGAAGATGCGCGCGCCTTGATGGCCGCCACCGCTGACGTGGCGGGTGAAAAAGTCGGGGATGCACGCAAACGTCTCGCCGCCGCATTGGAACGCGGCAAGGAAATCTATGGCCGCGTTAAAGAGAAGGCGGTCGAGGGCGCCAAAGCCACCGACCAGGCCGTGCACGAGCATCCTTATCAAGCCATCGGCATCGCCCTCGGGGTCGGCGCGCTCATCGGTTATTTCGTCGCCCGCCGGTGTTCCCGCCATGACGACTGATCCCGTCATGGAACCAGCCACCGCCCATCTTCCACAGATAGCGACGGCGTCGAAGCATTTCGCTCGACGGTTATTGACCATCGGCGAAAACCGCCTGGAATTGTTGATGGTGGAAGTACAAGAGGAGCGCGAGCGCCTCTTGTACGCCATCCTGTTGGCCCTCGGTGTGGCGGTGTTCGTCTTTCTTGCCGGAGTCGCGCTGACCGTCGCCCTCGTGGTTCTGCTGTGGAAAATCTCGCCGGTGGCGGTGCTTCTGGTATTGACCAGCCTCTACGCTGCCATCGCCCTGTTTTTTTACCGGCGCTTCACCGCGCTCCAGCGCGATTGGAAGACGCTTCCGGCAACCCTCGAGCAATTCAGAAAGGACCGTGCATGTTTGGAAACAATCCTCGACTGAATCCGCTTGAATCACGGAAACGACTGCTGATTGCGGAAAGCGAACTCAATCGCGCCCAGTTGGTGGAAGAATGGGTCGCGCTGACGGCAGGCGTTCGTACGCTCACCGGCCGCGTCAAGTCCTTCGGCTCGATTGCCTCGGCGGCGGCATTGTTAGTGGCGGGCTTCGCGGCCTTCCGGCGCGGCCGGCGCGCGAACGTCGACGTGAAACCTTCCTGGTTCCAAATGGCGTTGAAAGGCGCGCAAGCGGCCGGCTCCATCTGGCTGGCGTTCCGCGCGCGACCACGATGATGGGCTGACAGACACATTGAATATGGACGCCGCCACGACAACCCGGCCCTTCGCGGCCAAGGATGACCCGAGGCGGGAAAGC
>Ga0209517_10009285_pt1 | contig 11260 bp, 9 predicted proteins | sample PeaSoiMetSII2010_FD_187695 | JGI IMG/M metagenome (GOLD analysis project Ga0209517, IMG submission 187695) | Peat soil microbial communities from Weissenstadt, Germany - SII-2010 (SPAdes) (version 2) | ecosystem: Environmental > Terrestrial > Soil > Wetlands > Peat | place: Germany: Weissenstadt...
TGACGACGCTGACAAAGCGCATGGCGGAGGACTTGAGCGAATATTTTTCGGAGATTGGCGTGCGCTGCCGGTACCTGCACTCGGAAGTAGAGACGCTGGACAGGATCAAGATTTTGCGGGATTTGCGGAAGGGCGAGTTTGACGTGCTTGTGGGCATCAACCTGCTGCGCGAAGGCCTGGACCTGCCAGAAGTGTCGCTGGTGGCGATTCTAGATGCGGACAAGGAAGGCTATTTGCGGAGCACGACTTCGCTGATCCAGACCATGGGGCGGTGCGCGCGGCATATTTCCGGGAAAGCAATTTTGTACGCGGACCGGCGGACCAAATCGATGAACGAGGCGATCGGCGAAACCTACCGGAGGCGCGCGAAGCAACTTGAGTACAACAAGGAAAACAACATCACGCCGCAATCCATTGTGAAGGGTGTGGATATGGAACTGGCGTACATCGTGGAGGCGGATTACGTGACGGTGCCTCTGGATGCCGGGGAATTGGATGCGGCCACGGCGAACATTCATTCGGAGGCACAGCTTGCCGAGATTTTGGGAAAGCTGGAAGCGCAGATGAGGGAAGCGGCGAAGAAGTTCGAGTTTGAGAAAGCGGCGCAGTTGCGGGACCGCATACGAGGGCTGAAGGAGCAGGATTTGGCGGGGATGTTTGGGAAGGAAGGCGGGGAGTCCTCCGGCGCCGAATGAGGGTTTGCCGGCGGCGCTACGGCGGGAAAAGCGGCGGCCCTTCGAAGCTCAGGGTAAACAAGCCGCCGCACTCCAAACTCGCTGGATCAACGGTGACGACGGAGTTCGTCGAGGGCATAGAAGGTGCCGCGCCAGGTGATGCCGCCCTGGCGCAAGGTGATAAAGGCAGAACGCAGGAGCATGTAATTGAAAAGGAGCGCGCCGAGCGGGAGCGTGAGGCAATAGAGCGGGGAGACGCGCACGACGATGTCCACGCCGATGTGAAAGCACAGGGGAATCAGAACGGCGATGCTGGCGAGCGCGCGAACCCAGCCATGGCCAAAGAGCAGGCCGAGCGAAGGAAGTATAAACATAGCGAGCAGACTGATAGATTGCCCGACGACGAGCGGCGCACTGAATTGCGCACCCGCAAAGAAATTCTTTTCCACGCCGCGAATCAAATTGCCGATGCCGGCGTGCCAGCGCACGGATACGGCGTCCTGCGCCACGGCCACGCCGGAAGGAAAACCGGCCAGCTTGATCATCTTCCCAAGCATGACGTCATCAATCACTTCCAGCGCCAAGCGGCGATGCGTGCCGCAGGCCTCGTAGGCGGTGCGTTTGACCATCTGAAAAGCGCCGACGCCCACATAAGCGCGCGAACGCGGATTGCTGACCTGGTGCGGGTCAATGGCCATTAAAAAAGACAGGCCGAAAAAGGTGAGGAACACTTTTTCCCAGAAACCGACCATGACAATATCGCCGAATAGCGTGAGATGGTCGAGTTGGCGATCACGCGCGAGGGCCACGGCACGGCGGAGCGTGTCCGGCTTAAAGCGCACATCGGCGTCTGTAAAGAGCAGCCAATCGCCGGAAGAAGCTTCGTAGGCCTTTTGAAGAGCATGGGGCTTGCCGAGCCAGCCTTTGGGAAGTTCAGCGATGTGCACGACGCGGAGGCGGTCGTGGGTGGCGGCGAAGTCGTCGAGGATGCGGGAAGTGGCGTCGCGGGAGCGGTCGTCCACGGCGATGATTTCAAGGGCGGGATAGTCAATGGCGATGAGGGTGGCGAGGGCGGCGGGGAGCTTTTCCTCTTCATCGCGAGCGGCGAAAATCAGCGAAATCCTGGGGCAATCGGCGTCTTTTGCGGGGGCATAACTTTTCAGCCAGGGTAAGCGAACGGCGCCATAGGCCACGCGCAAGCCGTAAGTGACCCAGAGGAAAGCGATGAGCCCGAAAAGGAGTAGCCAGAAAAGATGCATGCGGATTGGAGTCGAGAGCCAGCCTCAGGTTATGCTAACACGGATGCCAAAGAGCCTTGCCATCGTGGGAGCGGGACGCGTGGGGCGCGCGCTGGGGCAGCGGCTACGAGAATTGGGCTGGAGGATCGGGGTAGTGGCGGCAAGGACGGATGCCAGCGCGCGGAAAGCGGTGCGCTTCATCGGAGCGGGGCAGGCACAGGCGGGAGTTACCCGGCAGATCTTCGGCAGCGCCACGATTCTGGTGTGCGTGCCAGACGACATAATCGCAAGCGTTGGGGATGAACTCGCGCGAATGGGAGGAGAAGAATTGCGCGGCAAGGCCGTGTTGCACACGAGCGGGGCATTGGATGCCAGCGTGCTGCAGTCCGTGCGGGCCTGCGGCGCGGCTGCTGCTTCCATGCACCCCATGCAAACGTTTAGCGGCGTGGGCGTGCCACCGTTGGAAGGCAAGGTCTTCGCCATTGAAGGCGACGAGATCGCGGTGCGCGTGGCACGGCAGATCGCACGCGCGCTGGGAGGAACTCCGGTGAGCATCGCGGCCGCCATGAAGCCGCTGTATCATGCCGCGGGGGCATTTGCGGCGGGACACCTGCTGGCGCTCGAAGAGGCTGGGGTGCAAATGCTGATGACGGCGGGAATGAAGAGGCGGGAAGCAACGCGGGCGCTGCTTTCGCTGTCGCGGCAGGTGATGGACCACTACGAAAAGTTGGGGCCACACAAGGCGTGGACGGGGCCGCTTTCCCGCGGTGACTACGGCGTGGTTGCCGGCCATGAAGAGGCTTTGCAGCAATTCGCCCCGGAATTTCTGGAAGCATACCGGGAGGTGAGCCGGCTGGCGGCACGCGTGCTGGCGCATGATCCAGCCGCCATGCTGAAGGAATTGGAAACAGTTTCCATCGCTACACAGAATCTATTGAAAACCAAAGGGGGCCAGGCTTGACGCGACTTCAGATTCCCATTCAGAGCACCACGCTTAAGAACGGATTGCGCGTGGTGATCGCACCGGACGCGACCGCGCCCGTGGTGACAATCGGGGTGTACTACAAGATCGGATTCCGGCTGGAGCCGCAGGGGCGCAGCGGGTTCGCGCACCTCTTCGAGCACATGATGTTTCAAGGCTCGGAAAACGCGGCGAAGATGCAGCACATCAAGCTGATCAATTCGAGCGGAGGCTTGCTGAACGGCTCGACGATGTACGACGTGACGAACTATTACGAAGCGGTACCGTCGAATGCGCTGGAGCGGGTGCTGTGGCTGGAGGCGGACCGCATGCGCGCGCTGAAAGTGGATGACGAAAATCTGCGCAACCAGCGCGACGTCGTGAAAGAAGAGGTGCGCGTCAACGTGCTCAACCAGCCTTATGGCGGTTTCCCGTGGCTGGACATGCCGCCGGTGGCATTCCGCAACTGGGCCAACGCGCACAATTTCTACGGAGATTTCGCGGACCTGGATGCGGCGAGCCTGGCCGATGTGCAGAAGTTCTTCCGGACGTATTACGTGCCGAACAACGCAGTGCTGTTGCTGCTGGGGGATGTGAAGCCGGAGGAAGGGTTTGCGCTTGCGGAAAAGTATTTCGCGCCGATTCCGGCGGGGGCGGCGCCTCCGTTCGCAGATCCACAGGAGCCTCCGCAGACAGAGGAACGCCGGGGACACGTCGAGGAGAAATTCGGGACGCTGCCGGCGATGGCCATCGGCTATGTGCTACCAGCGCGGCGGACGCCGGAGTGGTTCGCCATGGCGCTGCTGGACCAGGCGCTGCACGGCGGCCGCGCCGGGCGCATCCACCGCGAACTGGTGCTGGAAAAGCAGATTGCCGTGGAAGCCGATGGGGGAATCGAGGATCTCTTCGGGTACAACGGGCCGGCGCAAATGACCACGCGGATTCTGCACAAGCCGGAGTATTCGGCGGAGGCTACGCTGGCTGCGTTTGACGCGGTGATTCGCGAGGTGCGGGAAAACGGCATCAGCGAGGACGAATTGCAGCAACTCGCGGTGAAATGGCGCTCCGATTATTTCTCGACGCTTGAGGGCGGACGAGGCGGGTACATGCCGCGCTACGGGCTGATGCACCTGCTGGCGTGCTTTACGCTGTTCGACAATGAGCCGCAACTGGTGAACACGATTCTGGAGGGTTTCCTGGAAGTGAAGGGCGAAGAGGTGCAACGCGCCGCGCAGAAATACCTGCGGCCAGAGAACCGCGCGATTGTGTTTCGCACGCCGGTGAAGAGCGATGCGAAGGAGGCAGCGTGATGGCGACGCGCGAAGTGGAAGTTCCCACGTTGGCGCCGGCATTGACGCCGGAGCGCCCCGTAACTTGGCCAAACCGGACAAGAGCGCGGCTGGCGAATGGACTCGAAGTGGTGCTGGCGGAAGCGCATTCCATCCCGAAATTTCACGGCGAGCTTTATTTTCGCGCGGGGAATGCGCTGGTGGTGGACCGCGCGCCATGCCTTGCCGAAATAACGGCAACGGTGTTGCGCACGGGAACGGCGAAACGCGCGAGCCGGCAGATTGAAGAGGACCTGCGGCGGCTGGGCGCGGATCTGGGCACCAGCGCGGGGCAGGATACCAGCGCGATTTCGTTCGCCGGGCTGAGCGAGTTCGCGGAGCCCATACTGCAATTGGTGAACGAGCTGGCGCGTGAGGCCTCTTTTCCGGAAGCGGAGTTCGAGCGGGAGCGGCGGCAGAAACTCGAGGAAGTGAAGCTGGAACGTGCTTCGCCGGGGTTTCTGGCCGGAGAGAGGCTGCGCAAGGTGTTATTTGGAGCGCACCCGTATGCGCAAGTCTCGCCGAGCGATGAGCAAGTGGCGGCGTACCAACGTGAGGATTTGCAGAGCGTGTATCAGGAGATCTACACCCCGGAAAATGCGCTGCTGATGCTGGTGGGTGACTTTGATTCGCAAACGCTCTTGAGGACCATCGAGGCGGTGTTTGCAGACTGGACCGGGAAGAAGCCGACATCGAAGGAGCCAGCAGCGCCGCCGAAACCACGCGCGCGCCGGGTTTACCTGGTGCACAATCCGGGATCGGTGCAAACGCAAATCCTGGCCGGCTGCCATGCGATCACACGGAAGCACCCGGACTGGCTGCGGCTGGGGTTGACTAACAGCTTGTACGGCGGGGCGTTCAATTCGCGGCTGGTGATGAACATCCGCGAAGACAAGGGGTACACGTACAGCCCGCGCAGCGGGGTGTTGCCGCTGCGCCAGCATGGGTACTTCTCCGTGTCCGCGGCGGTGCGGAACGACGTGGTCGCGGCTTCGCTGACGGAGATCTTCTATGAGATCGACCGGCTGCGTTCTTTGCCGGTTCCGTCGGCGGAACTTGCAGACGCACAGAATTACCTCACGGGCGTGTTCTCCATGGGGCTGGCAACGCAGGAAGGGCTGCTCTCGCAGTTTTCCACGGTGGAGCTGAATGAATTGCCGGCAGATTATCTGGAGACCTACCGGGAGAAGATCAGAGCGCTGACGCCCGAGGATTTGCTTGCGACCGCCCGGAAATATTTCGATTCAGCGAACATGCAGATCGTTGTGGTCGGGGACCGCGCGCAGATCGAGGAACAGGCAGGATTGTTTGGCGAGTTGGAAGTTTACGACAACCAGGGAAAACGCGCGGAGTAGGTGAAGGCGGTTTTTTGTTCTCTGGTCGGGCCAGGCAGTGCGCCTGATTTTTGCCATTGCGCGAGCCCGGTGCGCGTGTCATTATTAAGTAGTTATGTCATTTCAAGGGAACTACAGCCGAATACTTTCCTTGCTTTTGTGTTTCCTGATTTTCTGCAGTGCCGCCACGGTCCTCGCCAAGAAGAAGCCCCCGACACATCCTATCAATTTGAATTCGGCTAGCGCGGCGGAGTTGCAGCAGGTGCCGGGGATCGGACCGTCAACCGCGGACAAGATTCTAGAGATGCGGAAATCGTACGGCGCGTTCAAGAGCGTGGATGATCTGCTGGCGATCAAGGGCATTGGCCCGAAGAGACTGGAAAAGATGCGCAAGTACCTGACGGTGGGGAAGACGGAGCAGAGCAAAAAGGCGCTTACGAGCGCGCAGGCGGCGCCGGCGAAGTCGCCGCCCGCAAAAGCGACCGCGACGAAACCGCCGGCCAAAAGCAATCCGCCCCCAGAGCCATCAGAGAAGAACGACGAAGAGCAATAGCAGGCTGCTGAAAAATGCGTTTCGCCGTCATTCCGAGCGAAGCAAGGAATCCCTCTTCGATCAGAATGCCAAGAAAGGAGAGATTCCTCACTTCGCGGACTCCGTTCGGAATGACGAGTTCGGGATTTTTCAGCAGGCTCGGAGGGAACCTCCAAACCATCCACTTTTCACACTAGTTCCTCGTGTTACAGGTGCTGGTGGGTGGGCTTGGGCGTGGAGAGTTGCAGAGGGACCTGGTCGGCGATGCGGATGCCGTAGCCTTCCAGGGCGACGACCTTCTTGGGGTGATTGGTGACGACGCGGATATCGGTAAGGCCAAGGTCGATCAGGATTTGCGCGCCAATGCCGCTCTCGTGCTGCACCAGGCGCTGGCGGGCCGGTTCGCGATCGAGCTGCCCGCGCGTATGAAAGTGGATTTGCGGCAGGGTTCCGGGAGTTTCCGGCGTGTCAATGGTGTAGCCGCGGCCGGTGTGGTGCAGATAGAGGAATACGCCACGGTCTTCCTCGGCGATTTTTTCGAGGGAACGCGCCACAAGGTCCGGGCAATCACACGCCGTTGATCCAAATACATCGCCGGTGAGGCAGTGGGAATGAACGCGCACGAGAGGAGGAACTGGGCCGCTCAGCTCGCCGCGAATCAGCGCGATATGCTGATCATGGTCCACGTCGCTGGAGTAGGCGATCATGCGGAAATCGCCGTAGCGGGTGGGCACGATGGCTTCCCCCACGCGGCGGACATAGCGCTCGTGCTGCATGCGGTAGCGGATGAGGTTCGCAACCGTTAGCATCTTCAGGTTGTGCTCGTGGCAGAATTCGACGAGCTGGGGCACGCGGGACATCGTGCCGTCTTCGTTCATGATTTCGCAGATGACGCCGGAGGGATTCAGGCCGGCGATGCGTGCCAAATCGACGGAGGCTTCGGTTTGTCCCGCGCGAACGAGCACGCCGCCATGACGCGCGCGAAGAGGGAACATGTGGCCGGGACGCGCCAGGTCCTGGGGGCGCGTCTTGGGATCAATGGCGGTGAGGATGGTGATGGCGCGATCGGAGGCGCTGATACCCGTAGTGACGCCAGCTTTCCCGTCAATGGCCTCGCAGAAGGCGGTGCCGTGCACCGAGGTGTTGACGGGCGACATTAGCGGGAGATTCAGCTCCTCGCAGCGCTGCTCCGTGAGGGCCAGGCAGATCAGGCCGCGGCCGAACCGGGCCATGAAGTTGATGGCCTCCGGCGTGATTTTTTCGGCGGCCAGGGTGAGATCGCCTTCGTTCTCGCGGTCCTCATCGTCCACGAGAACAATCATGCGGCCCTGGCGAGTCTCCTCGACCGCTTCTTCGACGGTGGTGAATGGGGAACGTGGTTCAGACATAAGAAAAGCATAGAGGCAAGGGTGTGGGGAAGTAAAGATGTGGCTAGGCGGGGGACAGAGAAAGCAACAAAGGCCAGAGGACACGCTACTGGGCCGAGAGAGCGGGGTTCGTCGGTGGGCAAGCAGCCGCAAAAGCGGCGGCGAGCCGCCGCACTCCATATCAGTTGTGAGATCGCGTTTAGTGGAGGAGAGGGGCGAGGAAGTGATAGATGGAGGCGCCGAGGAAGGCTGCGCCGGGAATGGTGAGGACCCAGGCCCAGACGATGTGGCGCGTAACGCCCCAGCGCACGGCGGTCAGGCGGTGAGAAGCGCCAACGCCGACGATGGCGCCGGTGATGGTGTGGGTGGTGCTGACGGGGATGCCAAAACGCGCGGTGGTAAACAAGGTGATCGCGCCGGCCGTCTCCGCGGCAAACCCTCCGAAGGGGGTGAGTTTGGTGATGCGCTGGCCCATGGTCTTGATAATGCGCCAGCCACCTGCCATGGTGCCGCCGCCCATGGCAAGATGGCAGCAAATAATCACCCAGTAGGGAACCGCGTAGTTCTTCATCAATCCACCGGCAACCATGGCGGCGGTGATGATGCCCATGCCCTTTTGCGCGTCATTGGTGCCGTGACCCAAGCTGTAGCCAGCAGCGGAAATCAATTGCAAACGCCGGAACCAGCGGTCCACGCGGCGCGGCCGCTGATTGCGCACCACCCAGGTGGTGAGCACGCTGACCAGCCAGCCGATGAACATGCCGATGACAGGTGAAAGGAAGATGAACAGAACCGGCTTGGTCCAGCCATGAAGGATGAGCGCTTTAAAGCCGGCGTGAACGACAGCCGCGCCGCCGTAACCTCCCATGAGCGCGTGCGAGGAGCTTGTCGGCAATCCCAGTGTGAGTGTAACGAGGTTCCACGTGATGGCGCCAAGGAGGCCGGCGAGAAGCACCTTCTCATCCACCATTTCGATGTGGACCATCCCTTTGCCGATGGTGCCGGCGACAGCGGTGCCGAAGACGAACGCGGCAATGAAATTCCAGAAGGCGGCCCAGAGCACGGCGCGGAAAGGCGTCAATACGCGCGTGGAGACGACGGTGGCGATGGAATTGGCGGCGTCGTGCCAGCCGTTCGAGAACTCGAAGGCGAGGGTGATGCCGATGGTGAGGGCAACGAGAGTGAAGCTGTTCACGGGGATCAGTTGTTTTTCAAGATGACGCTCTCGATGACATTGGAGACGTCTTCGCACTTATCAACAGCGGTTTCAATGACCTCGAAGATTTCCTTCCACTTAATGATCTGAACGGAGTCCTTTTCTTCTTCAAATAGCTGAGCGATGAGCGTCCGGCAGATGCGATCGCTTTCGTTTTCGAGGCGGTTGATTTCGATGACGCGGTGGAGCGCCTTGTCCGGCGTCTCCATGGCGTGGATGGCCGCGGAGAGCTCGACAGTGGCCGCGGCGAGGACTTTGGTGAGTTCGATAGTGCCGGCGCGGACGGTGTCGATGCGGTAAAGGACGAAGCGGCTGGCGGCAGCGTCAATCAGGTCGATCACGTCATCCATGGTGCCGCAAAGTTCGTGCATGTCCTCGCGGTCGAAAGGAGTGATAAAGGTCTGGTTGAGCTTGCGGAAGATCTGGTGGGTGAGTTCGTCGCCCTGGTGCTCGATGGCCTTGATGATTTGGACCTGCTCGGGGACACCGGTGTAATGCTCCAGCATCTTGGTAAAGGCTTGAGCGCCGGCGACGATGTTTTCCGCTTGCTTCTGAAAGAGGAGGAAAAAATCCCCGTCGCGCGGCATGAAGCGCTGCAAAAATCCCGGCATGTGACTCGCTCCCCCCTGAGGAGCAGAGTGTGGCAGAAAGAGTCTACTCAAGAGGGGGAAGCGAGGCAAGGATAGGGGTCACACGGACGGGAAGGTGCGCCGCTTTGTGCGCGCCGCGTCGACCGACGCCAGAGCCTAGTGCCGTTCCAACTCTTTGGGCCAAATGACGGTCCAAGCATCCGACGCAAACGCGCAGGGAGTATTCTCGAACGGGTTTGCTGGAACAAGTTGGAACGGCACTAGGAAGCTTCCAATGTGCTTAACCACTGCTCGATGATGGGCTCTTGGTGGGCGTTGATCTCGTCGAAGCTGACTCCCATGCCGACGTTGGGCTTCGAGTGCACGACGCGAGCGGCGGCCTCCACGGCCTGGCCCGCATGCGTAATACGCACACGAAGAGCAGTGCCATCGAGGAAGGGATTCATCATGTCCAGATAGCATCCGTGGCGGCAAAGATCGCTGGTGCGGGCGCTCATGGTCGATTGCGATTCCGTCTCGATGATTTCGGCGGAAGCAAAGAACAAGTACCGCGGCGAGCGGCGTAATTCAGGGGGCATAGGGAGGCCTCAGGATACGCGAGAATTTGTGAAACAAGCTGCGATTGTACAGCTTTAGGGGACGCGCGCAAAGAATTTGCGGGAATGACTCCCGCTAGTTTGGGGCAAATCCGGAAGTGCATCCAGTGCTGCGCCCTACCATAGAAAAAGAAAGGGCGACCGAAAGACCGGCCGCCCTTTTGGTTTGAGTTTGTTTAAATGGTTCGGCTTAGTACATGCCGCCCATGCCGCCGGGGCCACCAGGGCCGCCGCCGGCTCCTGCGGCCTTGGATTCTTCCTTGATCTCCGCCACCAGAGCTTCGGTGGTGAGCATAAGTCCGGCGATGGACGCGGCGTTCTGCAGCGCGAGGCGGGTAACCTTCGCTGGATCGATAACGCCCATCTTGACCATATCGCCGTACTCGCCCGTTTCCGCGTTGAAGCCGTAATTCTCGTCCTTGGACTCGCGGATTTTGCCGATCACGACCGCGCCCTCAAAACCGGCGTTGTGCGCGATCTGACGTGAGGGCTCTTCGAGAGCGCGCTTCACGATACCCACGCCCACGAGTTCATCGCCTTCCGCCTTGATTTTGTCGAGCACGTTTAGGCAACGCAGCAACGCCGTGCCGCCGCCGGCAACGATGCCTTCCTCAACGGCTGCGCGGGTGGCATGCATGGCGTCCTCGACGCGCGCCTTCTTTTCCTTGAGTTCGGTTTCGGTCGCGGCGCCAACCTTGATCACAGCCACGCCGCCGACGAGCTTAGCGAGGCGCTCCTGGAGCTTCTCGCGGTCGTAGTCGGAGGTGGTGTTCTCGACTTGCTGGCGGATCTGCTTTACGCGGCCTTCGATTTCGCCGGCCTTGCCGGAACCTTCCACGATGGTGGTGTTGTCCTTGTCAATGGTGACCTTCTTGGCCTTGCCGAGGTCCTCGATCTTGACGTTCTCCAGCTTGATGCCGAGGTCTTCGGTGATAGCCTTGCCGCCGGTCAGGGTGGCAATGTCTTCGAGCATGGCCTTGCGGCGATCGCCAAAGCCGGGGGCCTTGACGGCGCTGCACTGCAGGGTGCCGCGCAGCTTGTTCACCACAAGTGTCGCGAGGGCTTCGCCTTCGACGTCCTCAGCGATGATGAGCAAGGGCTTGCCGAGCTTGGCGATCTGCTCCAGCAGGGGCAGAAGGTCCTTCATGGAGCTGATCTTCTTCTCGTTGATGAGAATGAGAGCGTTCTCCAGAACGCACTCCATACGGTCCGGATCGGTGATGAAGTAGGGGGAGAGGTAGCCGCGGTCAAACTGCATGCCTTCGACCACTTCCAGCGTGGTCTCCATGGTCTTGGACTCTTCCACGGTGATGACGCCGTCCTTGCCGACCTTCTTCATCGCTTCGGCGATGATGCCGCCGATCTGCTTATCGTTGTTGGCGGAAATGGTGCCAACCTGCGCGATCATTTCGCCCTTGACGTCC
>Ga0209517_10009288_pt1 | contig 11255 bp, 6 predicted proteins | sample PeaSoiMetSII2010_FD_187695 | JGI IMG/M metagenome (GOLD analysis project Ga0209517, IMG submission 187695) | Peat soil microbial communities from Weissenstadt, Germany - SII-2010 (SPAdes) (version 2) | ecosystem: Environmental > Terrestrial > Soil > Wetlands > Peat | place: Germany: Weissenstadt...
AATTCGCCCTTGCTGATGCGGTTGGCGATCACTTCCCGGCTGTCGAACAAATCAACGTCGGCGAATGCAGGAACCGCCGAGTGCGCAAGCCCCGGTACAGGTGCTTTGTTGGTGAAAACGCTTGGTATCTCGGTAGCAGAAACGGAATCGGTGATGTCCCAGTTTCCGTCCAGAGACATGGTTGTGCGCTCGGCCGCTGCGCATGGCAGAACCGCCAGTACCGCCAGAATAGCCGTCTGCAATCGCCACATGGTATGCCTCCTATAGCGGATTCAAGAGCTTGTGCGCCGCAGGCACGTCGAATCACGTATTCGGTTTGGTGCCACAGGAAGGAAAATTCCTTTCAGTTCCATGTGGTCCGATTTGACCAGCGATGCTCCCGATATGACGCCGCCTGGAATGTGTGACCAGTCCGCCCGGTTGAAGCCGTTCGTAATGATGGCCGGCAACCACAGGCGACCAAGTCTCATTCTGGTTACTCCTTGTGAGAGGGATCGAATTATTGCTGCACATGTGATTCCTCAGCGCAACAAATCGCACAGGTGTTGCCATGTATAGATAACGGTATCAAATCAGGCGATTTGGACGTTGACCAGCCTAAGAATCGGGAGAAACCGCAGCCGAACGGCAGCGTCAAATGCCCCAATGGGTTTGCCCGGTACGTGACCGCTGGTGAGAGGCGCACTGCAGACTTGCCAGTTTGTCCCTCAGATAGCGCTTGCGGCTGTTGCGACATCGCGTCGGGCTCCCTCTGAATCCGAACGGTCGACTAAGTGCAAATTGGTGATCCATTGAAGGAGTCATCATGAGACGGATTGGTCGTCGAGATTGGCTGAAGACCTCGGTTGGCATCTCGGGAACTGTTCTTAGTGGAGTCAGCTACGAGAGTCGGGCGGTGATGGCGCAACTCGTGGACCTCCGGCGGATGTTGGATATAGGAGGAGGCTCAGGCGCATACTCGATCGCGTTCGCGCAATCAAACCCTGAGCTGAAGGCTGACATTTTGGATATGGCCGCAGCCGTTCCCATTGCGCAACGGCATATCGATCAGGCCGGTGTGGCAGATCGCGTCTCTGTGCGCGTAGGTGATCTGCGCTCCGATCAATTCGGCCAGGGCTACGATCTGGTGTTTGTCTCGGCCATTTGCCATATGCTCGGTCCGGGGGAGAACGCCGATCTGCTGATCCGCTGCTACGCAGCACTTTCATCCGGCGGCCGGATCGTGATTCAGGATTTTATTCTCAGCCCGTACAAAACTACACCCAAATGGGGCGCGCTGTTCGCGTTGAACATGCTGGTCGGGACACGTGTCGGGAGCAGCTACTCCGATTTGGAGTATGCCGAATGGCTGAACAGCGCAGGTTTTCGGGACATCCGCCAAGTGCGCCTGCCGGGCCCCACCGCTCTTATGGTGGCGTCTCGACTGTGATTTTGTCTTCCGGCCCGGCTGTTGAAGAATCGGCCAGAGGGCGGTATTCCATCATGCTCCCGCATGCAAACCTTCCATGTACGTGACCCGGTCACCAAAACGCCTGCGCACATTGGATTTCATCGGCGGTCGTTTGCGACAGAGAACGCGAAGAGGAGGCGCAGGCGTTCACCTAGCGGGTTGACGAAGCGCGCGCCAAATACCGAGAGTTGTTGAACAGCCGCTGAAGACGTCAAGTGTTTCACGATGACGCAACTTCCAGTTCCCAACCGAATCCCGGCCGCTCAGAAGGGCGCATATAGATGCCTTCGGGCCCGCGCGTAATCTGGTTGTCTTCCTCGAAACGCCGATAGACTTCGGGCGGTCCGCCCGGCGGCGGCATAAACATCTCCGACCAGGGAGCATTGGGAGTCGCCATGGTGAAGTGCACGCAGTCCTGCACGCCGCCGGCGTGAGGAATGACGGGGATGTCGTACGCCGAAGCCAGTGCAGCGATACGCCGGAGTTCCGTCAGGCCGCCGCACCAATGAATGTCCGGCTGCCAAACGGCGGCGGTGTTATGCTCCAGCATCTGCCGGAAGCCGTAGCGGAAGTAAATATGTTCCCCTCCGACGATACGCGTGGATTTGATAGACGCTCTGAGTCGTCCAAAGCCCTCGAAATCATACGGTGGCAGACACTCTTCCATCCAATAAACGCGGTAAGGGGCTACCGCTTCGGCCAACTCGATGCTGTACTGCTCGTTCAACGCCATCCAGCAATCCAGCATGATGTCGCCGTCGGGCCCCAGTAGCTCGCGCGTTCGCTTCACGAGTTCGACATTTTTCTTCAGGCCCTCACGCCCATCGGCTGGCCCATGGGGCACAGCCAGTTTTAGCCCCTTGTAGCCGAATTCGATATGCTGCTCGATGTCATTGCCTGTACAGTAGGTGGGGATCCGCGGCTTTGTCTCACCGCCCAGCAATTTGTAAACAGGCATGCCTAAGGCGTTGCCGATCAAATCCCAAAGCGCCAGGTCCACGCCGCTGATCGCATGTGGCACCACTCCCGCCTGGCCGTAGTACATGCTGGAGCGAAACAGGATGTCCCAGATGCGTTCGATGTTAAACGGGTCTTCGCCCATCAGGAGCTTGGTGAAATGTCCGGTGACCACCTCACCGCCGGCAATGCCACCGCTGCCGTAACCCTTCACGCCTTTGTCGGTCGAGATTTCGACGGTGAAGCTTTCGAGTTTCCCCGGGTCCGGCATGAATAGCGACCGTTGCGCTTTGTACTCCGGGTAAATGGACATAGGGTTGGCGACTTCGACGCCGCCAGTGGACCACGACCCCGGCGCCGGCTGGTAGAAGGGAAGGGGCCGCTTCGGTCTCGTGTGGACCAAGCGGACCCCGGTGATCTTGAGTTTGCTCTTATCGTTTTGGAATGGAAGCTGCATGGCGTCCGCTCGATCCAGAAACCGCAGTACCGCAGTGGAGGTGAGTGCGAGGAAACTCCGCCTTCGCATGATGCACGGTTCTCCAGTATTTGAAACCGCCGCGGCAGTGTCAAGCATGCTTAACGGGGAACCATATTCAGCAGTATTCTGGAGAGGACTCTGATCAGAGAGGAAGGCAAACGATGCGACGCAGGACCTTTATCTCTACTTCCGCAATCGCTGGACTGTCGCTGCCCGCCGCCCGGGCTGCGAAAGTTTCAGCCGGCGAGATTCCCAAGCGTTTGTTCGGCAAGACGGGTGAAAAGCTCACGATTATTGGCCAGGCCGGCGGCCGCTTTCCGCTGTGCAGCTTTGAAGAGGCCAAGGCCGTTACACTGCGGGCTTACGAGCTCGGCATCAATTATTTCGATTGCGCCCGTATTTACTGGGATGGCAAATCTGAAGAGGTCTATGGGGATGTTCTGTCACCGTTTCGCAAGCAGATCTTCCTTACTACTAAGTCGCCACAACGCAGCCGCAAGGGTGCCGAGGAGGATCTTGCGAAATCTCTGCGCGCGCTGAAGACCGACTACCTGGATCTCTGGCAGATTCACCAGGTCAGCACAATGGAGGAGGTCAACCAGATCTTCGCTCCCGGTGGCGCCATCGAGGCCTTCGAAGCAGCGAAGAAGGCAGGGAAGTGCCGGTTTATCGGCTTTACGGGGCATCACGATCCGGAAGTGCACATGGCCATGCTGAAGCACTACGACAAATACGATACGATCCTGATGCCTTTGAATCCCGCGGACCATTCCTACTTAAGCTTCGAGAAGTTAGTTCTTCCGGTCGCGGTTGAGCGCGGAATGGGGATTCAAGGCATGAAGAGCACAGCCAATTCCGGACTACTAGCCGAAATGCATTTGAAGGACTGCCTCAACTACGTGCTCAGTCTGCCGATTCACTGCCTAGCGCTGGGATGCACCACTGTCGGTCAGATCGAAGATGACGTCAGAATCGCCCAGCAATTTAAGCCCATGTCGCCCGAGCAAATGGCCAAAGTTCGAGAGCGGGCAACGGGCCTTGCAGGCCCTCGGCTGGAGAACTGGAAGCGCGATGTAAACCAGCAAGCGTCGGCGCCGCGATACTGCGACGGCACACTCGCCTGAACCCTCGAAACTCAAGAGCTCAGAATGCGGCGGACCAGGTCGGCGTTCTCTTTCACCTGATCGGTGTAGCGGGGATACATGCCGACGATGATCGCATCGGTCGGCTTAATGTTCGATAGAGCGAAGCGGACCGCTTTCTCTCTGTCTTCGGCTGAATCCGAACTGCGTCCTGCGCCGAATACCTTGAACGTCAGGCAAGGCTTCCGTGTAGCGCGAATCATGCGGCACATGCGTTCCGGATCCCGTTCCATGTATGTTTCACCAACCGTCGACTCGCCGAATTCGGCGCGCGCCTCCTCCGCCGTGCGCGACACTCGATAAAGGCAGGTTTGATAATAGTCGATGTCCCAACCCTCGCTCTCGACGACATCGAAAACCGCGGGATTATGAGCGGAGATGCCCACCATCACGCCGGTGTCGCGCACCATCTTGCAGAACTCCTTGACCTTCCCTTTTTCACCGGTGCGAAAGCGTTCATCGGTTCGGATGCCGTGGTGCCCAACGCCTAGCGGCTTCATCTTCGCAACCACGTCCGGCAGGATCTTCGGATTGGTCATTAAAGCAAAGTCCGCCAGCAGCACGATATTCATCTTTCCGCCTTCTTCGCGATAGCGAAGGTAATCGGCCAGGGGCTGGTCGTTGTAGTGCAATTGCCAGGTGCCGATGCCATTGCGCTCCGCGCTTTTCAGGACTTCTATCTTCTTGTCCTGTGTATAGAATTCCCGCATATGCGCGTCGAAGATTCGATTGAAATGTGAGTAGCCATAGAAAGGATTCGACCCGATGATTAACCGCGTGATCTCGTTCGGGCCGAACTTCACGGTCGGCAAGACTTGAGCGGAAACACTCTCCGGCGAGGCTCGGCTTTCTAGTGCCAGCGCTCCGGTTAAGGCCCCGGCAGATTGCAGAAACCTGCGCCGCGAGTTCATTTCAGAATCACGATCCATATTGCTCCTTTCAGGTCTTCTGATCTGATTCTATATTAGTGCTATGTGAAGGGCGCGTGCGCGTTGAAAGGGACATCGTCTGCCTGAAAGTTGCGCCCCAGCAGGGGCTTTATACCCAGCAGCGGAATGAGATCAGGGATCACAACTCTTGGCGGATTCGCGCGCGCAGCGGCGAGACGCGAGATCATGGACAGTACCAGATCTTCCAGTCCGAATGAGCGTCGTACCCATTCTGCGCGTCGTTTGGAGATATTTCAAGGCCAGAAACGCCCAGGTTCCGATTACACCATCATCATCGCCCTGAATCACGCTGGGCCATGAGCACTGCAGATGACAGAGTGGCTCCTACAGCGGCAACATTTGCTGCCGGCGCCGCGGGCGACGCTTACAAACGAGAAGCCAAGTCCTTGCAGCCGTAATCCGATAGGTGCTCCAGATGGTTATCGAAGTGACGAAGCCTCCAAGGTTGAGAACGCTGTCCATCCAGGTTGGGCTTTGCCGCTTTGAAATCGCTCGGGCGCTCAGAGCCGGGTGGGCGTAATGCCCCAGCCTTAAGATTTACCTGCCCGAGCCGGGTCACCAACTCGAAGAAAACACGAGGGCGGCCGACTGGTAAGGTATGTGCTTCCCCTGACTATTCAGATCCATCGGCAGTTCATGCAGAGGGAGACCATCATGAAGCCTAGGCTGTTCTCGCTTTCAGGAGCTTTGATCGCGCTTGTGTGCTGGGCTGCGCCCGCATTCGCCCAGGGCGCGCGCGGCAGCATCACAGGCCAAATCACAGACACCAGCGGCGCGGTAATTCCCAATGTGGAAGTAACAGCCACGCAATTAACGACCAACACTGTTTCCAGGGCCGTCAGCAGCTCAACGGGCGTTTACCATATTGAGTACTTACCGGCCGGCAGTTACAGGGTTTCGGCCGGCTTGCAGGGATTCAAGACCGCAGTGGTAGAGCCGGTGGTGGTTTCGGTTGCGTCGGTCGTGACGGCGGACCTGATATTGCAATTGGGCGCCGCCACCGAGAGCGTCACCGTAAGTGCCGTTGCCACCAGGTTGGAGTCGTCCAGTTCCGAACTCGGCTATAACGTTTCCGCCGAGGATTACCATGACTGGCCAATCAGCAGCAACGATGACGGCCAACGCCAAATCGGTAACTTTATTTTCAGTACCCTGCCCGGAACCACCGGTGATTCGTACATGGGCAGCATCAACGGCTCACCCACCGCCTCGCACGAGGTATATATCGAAGGCATCTCGATCGGGCGTGCCGACGGGGCGGGCGACACCGACGAGTTTGAACCGAGCGTGGATGCAATCAGCGAATTTCGGCTCCAAACCGGCGGCCTCAGCGCGGCGTATGGCGGCGGCTTGACGGCGGTTGCGAACTTCAACGTCAAATCCGGCACCAATCAACTGCATGGTACTGGCTACGACTACTTCATGAACAACGATCTCAACGCCAACCAGTTCGAGAACAACGCCGATGGCCTGGGGCAGGGCCCCTTCAAGCAAAACAGCTTCGGCACCGCTGTGGGCGGCCCGCTTCTGATACCGAAGGTGTACAACGGCAAGAACAAGAGCTTCTGGTTCTTCAGCTACGAAGGCGACCGCCTGCGCCAAGGCCTGATCAGCGGTTTTCGAACGGTGCCCACCGCGGCGTTCAAGCAAGGCAATTTCTCCGCTTTGCCCCAGACGATCTTCGATCCCGCCAGCACCGTCGCACTGCCGGGTGGGAGTTATTCCCGTACTCCTTTTCCCGGGAACATTATTCCGGCAAGTGAGATCAGCACGGTCTCGGCGAATATTCTGAAGTTGGCGCCGACTCCCGACCCGACACTGCCGGGCGATTTCCACAACATGCTCGGAGTTAACAGCCAACCGATATTCAACCTGAACACCTATACCGGGAAATTCGACCAGACCATTACCGACAAACAGAAGTTGTCGTTTTACTGGAGCGACAATGCCCGGATTCGTTATAACGGCGCCGGCAGGGGATATCTGCCAGTGCCTGGAGACGCTAGCACATCCTGGAACGAGCAGGCCGTCTACGGCACGATGATACGCTTCGGCTACGACTGGACCATCACCTCGAACCTGCTGAACCACTTTGCTGCCGGCTACAACAATTTCGACAACGACCACCGCTCTCTCTCGACGGGCCAGAACTGGCCGACCAAAATAGGTTTGACCGGCGTCGAGCAGGAGACGTTTCCGCAGATCAGTTTTTCCGGCACAACGGCTCAAGGTGGCTCCATAACCGCACTCGGAAACAACTCTACCGGCGACTCGCCGAACGGCAGCTACATCTTTACCAACACGACAACCTGGATCCACGGCGGCCACGAAATCAAGTGGGGCGTCGAAGTCCGGAAGTATTTCTTCGTCGAGCCGCAGAATTGGGGTTCTTCGGGCTCCTTTACATTCGGTCCCAACACGACCGCCGATCCCAACAATCTGGGCACTACCGGCTACTCCTTTGCCAGCTTCCTGTTGGGCTCCGTAAGCAGTGCCAGTAGACCGGTGGCCTACGTCGACACCACGACGACCAACACCTGGAATCCAGCTTTCTACGTGACCGACGACTGGAAGGTGACCCGTCGTCTAACCCTCAACCTCGGTTTGCGCTGGGACATCATAGGGGCAGCTGTTGAAGAAAAAGGCATCTCCTCAACTCTCGGCCCCAACACACCCAACCCTGCTGCAGGGGGCTATCCAGGGGCGTTGGTCTTCCTGAGCCCGGGTCGCAGCTCCTTTCAGAATGCTTACTACGGCGAGTTCGGCCCGCGTGCCGGGTTTGCCTACCAGCTCAGCAAAAACCTGGTATTGCGCGGCGGCTACGGTCTGATGTACACGCCGCCGATTGCCAATGCCGCGGGAACGGCCACAGTCGATGGCTACGTCGGCAACAATGCCTTCGCCCCCACCGTCATGAATCCGGTGTTCAACTGGGATCAGGGTTTTCCAGCCTACCCCTTCCCGCTGCCCGATAAGAACCCGGCTCTGGACAACGGAAACTCTATCTCGTACACCGCCCCGAACTCGACCCGCCAGCCCTACGCGCAAAATTACACTTTTGGTGTGCAGTACCTGCTTGGAGACAAGACGGTAATCCAAGCCAGCTATGTCGGCAACGTCGGCTCGCGCCTGAACGCGGGCGGCTTCGCGAACATGAATCAGCTCAATCCCAAGTATCTGTCGCTGGGCGACGGGCTGCTGGCCAACTGCGGGACGACATCCTGCGCCCCAGGCATCCCGCTGCCCTACGCCGGCTTTACTGGCACAGTCGCACAGGCCCTGCTGCCCTATCCGCAGTACGCGGGGGGTGGTTTCCCCGGTCTCCCGACGGGCTCTGGTGTGTTCTCCCACTTCCCGTACTTCGGGCATTCCAACTACAACGCGCTACAGGTAGTGGCCACACGCCGCCTCTCCAAAGGGCTCGGATTCCTGATCAGCTACGCGTTCCAGAAAACTCTCACCAACACCGACAGCGCCAGCATTTACTACGCATCCTCCCAGGACGTTTACAACCGGCAGCTAGAGAAATCGGTGGCTGTCTTTGACCATACCCAGCAATTGCGTCTTACCTGGATATACGAATTACCGGTGGGAAAGGGCCGCCCGTTCCTGAACCGAGGCGGCATCGTGAATCAGGTCCTCGGAGGCTGGACGGTTACAGCCAATCAGCAGTACCAGTCCGGCGATCCGCTTTCGATCGGAACGAGCATCTTTACCGGTGACTATCTCTGGAATGACGCCGTTCGCGCCGAGTTGGTGCCCGGTCAGCCGCTGATGTCCAGTCAATCAGGCGGTTTGAACTTCGCGGCCGGTATCGGCAAGCCGTACCTCAATCCAAACGCCTTCACGAATCCTCCCATAACGCCGAATGGGGTGGTCTTGAGCCTGGGCAACACACCGCGCTACTTCGGCAATCTTCGAGGTCCCTGGCTGCCGTCGGAAAACGCCGGCATCTTCAAACGGTTTCCGTTCAGGGAAGACGCCTTCTTCGAGTTCCGCTGCGACATGCTAAACGTCTTCAACCGGGTAACGCTCGCCGACCCGGACACGACGGTCGGTGATCCGCAGTTTGGGCAGATCCTCGGTGTATCGACCACTGCGCCGACTGCGCGACAGATTCAATTGGCCGCGCGCATAACCTTCTAAGCGCGCATCTGTGTGTGCGCTGTAAGCGGAACGGGTTCCCACACGGGGTCCGTTCCGCTTTTTTTCTTTAGGAGTGTCGTTATGATCGGAACATTGCTACGAACGGGAGCTGTGATCACCGCGCTCGGGTGCCTCACATCGCTGTCGGGCCAGAAGCCACGTCTGGAGGCGCCCTATCAGCTAACCGTCGAGACGCCGCATGTCGCGTGGGCGCGTCCATTAACTGGCGGGCCCATCAAACTGCTGGCGGTTCCGACCGTTCGCGAGGGGCGCACAGTAGTGGAATTGGCCGAGCGGCTCTCGCTGGATCTGACCACCGTTACGATCGACCCGTCCTGGGACCTGAATACATGGACCATGGCGTTCGGCCCGGATTACGGTAAACGCGCGGAAAAAGGCGATCTCCGCCTTATCTACTCCTATCTGGAAGAGGAACTCACGAGCGACAAGAAATTTGACGTGATTCTATTGCCCGTGAACCATGGCTGGCAACGATTCACGCCCGCCGCTCGCGCCGCGATCGAACGTCGGGTACGCGAGGGCTGCGGCTTGGTGTTGGTGCGCCCAGACCGGGCGACGGTTTCGCCGCTGCTGCCTAGCCCGGGCGTGCCCTTCTCCGAGGATGAGCACGCCGAACTGTCAGTTCCGGGCGAGAAGGCCATCGAGAAATCGCCCTGGCGCCGGGTGGCTGCGCACTACATCACGCAGGCGATTCCGGTAGAGAGCTTCCCATTTCAGGATCTGGAGAATTTCATCTACCAGCCGGAGCCGGAGGCCACTGTACTCGTGGAATCCGCGACGGGCCATCCCGTGGTAGCGGTTCAGCATTATGGCAAGGGGCGGGTGGTGGCGTTCGCGTACCGCAACAACGGATTGAGCTGGCAGATGCCGATGTCCGCCCGCTTTCAATCCGTAGACCTGTATTGGGAATACTTCTACTCCATGATGTGCCGCGCGCTGATCTGGGCGGCGGGACGCGAGCCGGCGCGGACGACGGACTGGAGCGCTGGAGACATCATTTGGCGCTTGAAGGCGGAGAAGGGCGAGATCAAGGCATCCGGTACCGGCGCCCGGCCGGCGGCTTGGAAGCTGGCCCCAGGGCGGTATTTCCTCGAACTACAGAGTCCCTCGGATTGGCAGATCACGGCGGTGGATGTTGCGCAGCCGGACAAGATCGAGGATCTCAAGGCGACACCTAGTGTGATTGCGGAAGGCTGCTCGGTGGAAGTGACCTGGAAAGCGAACCGGCCGGCGGCGGTTGAGCTAATCGACGGTTTTGGACGCGTGATCGCGCGCGGCGACGGGTCGCAAAGCGTGGTACTGCTAGCGGGGCGTCCGCTGACCCACACGGGCCAGGTCCGCGTCACCGTGGGTACCGCTGTAGAACAGACAGAGGTGCGGTTCGCCGCCAGTTCGCGGGAGTGGACGGATTACGAAGTGATCCTGCCCTGGATCGGGCCGTACAGTTATCAGCCCTGGATCAACGCTCTGGACGAGCAGGTTCGGCGCATCGGCGTGACCACGGTGGCGGAGCCGGATCGCAATTTCAAGCTCATCGCCGATGTGCAGTTTCCTGGTTTCGGGCTCGGCTGGCGCGATCGAGGCGAGTATCTGAAGCGCAAGGCAGCCTTCGCTCAGACGGGCGACACCCGCTATCTCACACGCGACGTCACGCTCGAATCGCCGAAGTTTGAGGAGGGCTTGCGCCGGCGCATCGAGACGCGGGTTAAACCCGTGGCGCCTTTGAAGCCCTTTGCCTACTACATGGCGGACGAGAGTTCGTTGACCGCTTTCACGGACGCTTTCGACGTGGATTGGGCGCCAGAGGCGTTGGATGCGTTCCGGGTGTGGCTGCAAGGCGAGTACAAGACTCTGGACGCGTTGAATGCCTCCTGGGGCACGGCATTTCGAGCTTGGGCCGATGTCCTGCCGATGACCACCGCGCAGGCACAAAAGCACGGGAATTACGCGCCGTGGTCCGATCACCGCGTGTTCATGGAGCAGGAGTATGCCAAAGCGTGGGCCCGCGCCAAAACTCTCATCCGCGAGGTAGACCCTGGCGCTCGCGTTTCCATCTCCGGGACGCAGGTTCCATACCCACACAACGGCTGCAACTGGTATGAGATCGACCA
>Ga0209517_10009290_pt1 | contig 11255 bp, 10 predicted proteins | sample PeaSoiMetSII2010_FD_187695 | JGI IMG/M metagenome (GOLD analysis project Ga0209517, IMG submission 187695) | Peat soil microbial communities from Weissenstadt, Germany - SII-2010 (SPAdes) (version 2) | ecosystem: Environmental > Terrestrial > Soil > Wetlands > Peat | place: Germany...
CTGGTACCAGTGGCTGAGCATGATGTTGCGAACAAACTCGACGCGCGGCTGGGCCAGCACCTCGTGCCCGCCGGCGACCATCTGCCATGTCTCCTTCATGGCCGCGTCGCTGAACTTGGGAAGAAGGCTGCGCACGGTTGCGACACTCTCGTCCAGAGCATTGAGGATCTCCGCGCGGCTTGCGGGTTGGGGAAAGTTGAACGACTCCGGCGCCTGAGCGGGGTTGTTCTGAACAAAGCGAACAATGCCGCCGGGGACCGTCGCAAGATGGAACGCAAGCTGGCCCGCGGTCATGGATTTCTGGTGAGGCTTCCAGGTGAGCTTGTCCTCGGGCAGGCGCTCGAGGAAGCGGCGCGTGATGGCGGCCTGGGTTTCGAACTCGGCGAGCATGGACTGGGCGATGGATTGGGTGGCAACTGCTTCTGCTACGGGCATGGGTGTTTCCTCCTTGGGGAAAGTTTGGGGCATGGTGAGACCGTGGGTTGAAACGGGTCTTTCGCCCGCTAAAGCGGGCTGATGGTCTTGCATCGGAACTTACCCCAGGCTTGCGCCTGGGGCTACCTTCTTTTGCCCGCTAACGCGGGCACTGTTTACGGCCTGGAGCTCTCGGCACGCTTGCGCGCATTCTCGTGAAGATGCGACCACCCGCCGACTACGCCCTTGCGGTGGTCTTCCTGAATGAGGCCGAAACCAGAGTGACAGAACTTGATGATGGTCTCATCGCCCTCCTGGCTGAGGCGGTAGATCACGTTGTTGGCAACGGGCTGCGACATGAAGAGCGGCCCGCAGAACTCCAGAAGCGTGGGGCGCTTGATGGACTGCACGGTGGCCCAGTAGTGGCCGTTTCCGTCGCCCAGGTCGCGATACCATCGGCCGCCGGGCACCGGCTCAATTTTCATGTTCATCGGCGTTCCGTCGGGCCGATTGCTCGAGGGCCCGAGTTCTTCGAGGAGCGCGGCGAAGGTGACGTCGATGGGAGCATTGACGCGAATCTCCTGCTCAACCTTGAGCGTGAGGGCATCGATTTCGGGAAGGGTCAACGTTGTCATACATCCTCCTTGGGGAATCTTTTGAAGTTCTTGTCGAGGCCCGTTATTGCGGCGGCCGCTCGCGCTGCGCCTGAGCTTCAGCGCGTTCCTTTACGCGGCTCAACTGGTGTTGCCAGTATCGCTCGAAGGTCTCAGTCCACTCATGCAGGGGCCGAAGGGCCGCGGCATTGGTGCGGTAGAGCCGGTGGCGGCCGTTGCGGCGGACGCGCACCAGATTGACGCGGCGCAGCACGCCGAGGTGCTTGGAAACGGAGGGCTGGTCGAGGCCGAGAGCGGAGACGATTTCGCCGACCTGGCGCTCGTCGCGGGCCAGATAGTTGAGGATCTGGCGGCGGCGCGGCTCGGCAACGGCGTTGAAAGCGTCAGAGGTGGTAGCGGCCCTGGCCATGGAAGGAACAATACATGCTTATATGGGAATATGTCAAGGGAAAGATTTGCAGCTATAGTTTGCGCAAGGGTTTTCCTCTTCGTGAAAGGACCTTGCGCATGGCACTCGACCGTCGAGCGTTTTTGAATGCATGCACTCGTGCGGGCATCGCGTCGCCGCTGATGCCGGGAATCTTGTACACGCTGGTGGCGCAGGCGCAAGAGGCGGGCACGGCGCCGGGCGCTGGTGCTGGCACCGCGACGGCTCCGGCCGCGGCGGGTGAGGCCAAGACGCCGGAGTGGCCGAAGATCACGCCGGAAATGATTGACCGGGCGGCGGAGCTGGCGGGGGTGGGGCCGTTTACCGGCGAGCAGAAGAAGATGATGCTCGACGGGCTGAATGGGCAGCGTGAGGCGTACGGAAAGATTCGCGCACTGAAGCTCGAAAACACGGTGGCGCCTGCGTATGTGTTTCATCCGGGGCCGGCGGCTAGGCCCGCGGACAGCCGCGTTGCCTTTGTCGGCGCGAGGCCGCAACTGGTATTCAACGATGCGGAGGCCGGCGAGCCGAAGGCGCCGGCGAACATGGAGGACCTGGCGTTTGCCACGGTGCTTGAGTTGGCTAGCCTGATCTGGCATCACAAAATCACATCGGTTCAACTTACGCAGATGTACATCGACCGGCTGAAGCGCTACGACGCGAAGCTGCACTTCGTGATCACGCTCATGGAGGATCGGGCGATGGCGCAGGCCAAGCGGGCTGACGAGGATCTGGAGAACGGACTGTATCGCGGGCCGCTGCACGGGATTCCATGGGGCGCAAAGGATTTGCTAAGCGTGAAGGGCTATCCGACGACGTGGGGCGCGGGCGGGTTCGAGCACCAGACGATCGACGAGGACGCGACGGTGGTCGAGCGGCTGGATGCGGCGGGCGCGGTGCTGGTGGCGAAGTTTGCGCTGGGCGCGCTGGCGATGGGCGACAAGTGGTTCGGCGGGCGGACGCGGAATCCGTGGAATCCGGCGCAGGGATCGAGCGGATCGTCGGCGGGCTCGGCGAGCGCGGTGGCCGCGGGATGCGTGGGGTTCGCGATCGGGTCGGAGACGCTGGGGTCGATCTCGTCGCCGTCGACGCGGTGCGGCTGCTCGGGGTTGCGGCCGAGCTTCGGCTTGGTGCCGCGCACGGGCGCGATGGCGCTGAGCTGGACGATGGACAAGCTGGGGGCGATCTGCCGCTCGGTGGAGGACTGCGCACTGGTGCTGGATGTGATTCACGGTCCGGATGGAAAGGACCTGTCGGCGGCGGTGAGCATTGACTTCAACTGGGACCCGGAATTCGATTGGCGATCGCTGCGCGTGGGCTACTTCAAGAGCGAGTTCGATGTGCTGCCCCCGCTCAAACTGAAGGAAGCCGCGCCGGGCGAGACGGCCGACGAGGCGAAGAAGCGCGAAGATGCGAATGCGGAGATGCAAGCTGCGCGCGCGAGGCGGGAGTACGACCGGCGCTATGAGCAGGCCGCGCTGGACAAGCTGAACAAGATGGGCGTGAACCTGATTCCAGTGGAGCTGCCGAAGCTGCCCTGGGATGAGATGGTTCCGCTTCTGACGGCCGAGGCCGCGGCAGCCTTTGACGAACTGACGATGACGGGGCGCGACCGTTTGCTGACCGAGCAGGGGCCCGAGGACTGGCCGAATACCTTTCGCGTTGCGCGGTTCTACCCGGCGGTCGAATACATTCAGGCCAACCGGGCGCGGAGCCTCGGCGTGCGGCGGATGACAGAGCTGTTTGAGAAAGTCGACGTGATTGTGACGCCGACGACCGAAGAGCAACTGATCGCGACGAATCTGACCGGGAATCCGGCGGTGATTTTGCCGAATGGATTGCGCGGGGCCGATGCGCCCGCGCCGCCGCTTGTCGACGACGGCGAGCATGACAACATCGGAGGGCCGGGAACGCCGGTATCTCTGACGTTTCTGGGCGGGCTCTACCAGGACTCAAAGCTGGCGGCGTTTGTCCGCGTGTATCAGGAGGCGACGGGCTTCAACAAGCTTCACCCGACGATGGATTGAGCTCGGCGACTATTTCGAGACGAACGTGGCTTTGTCTTTGTCCTTGCGCACGCGGCTCACTGGGAAGACTTGTCCGTGCATGACGACGAAGACGCCGGGGGAGAGCAGCCGCGCGGCGAGCAGGCTCTCGGTGAGATTCTGTAGGCCGTCGCTGCCCTCGAAACCGAGGGGCGTCATGGCTCCTGTGAGGATGATCGGCGCCTTGAGTTCGGGGAAGGCGCGCTCAAGGAACAAGCCTGTTTCGACCATCGTGTCGGTGCCGTGAGAAATCACGATGGGAGCGCCTTCGGAGAGAAGTTCGGCGACGCGATCGCGGACTTCGACACGGTCCGCGTCGGTCATTTCCAGACTGTCCTTGTTCATGAGATTGATGGCGCGGATTTCGGCGTCGGGCAGCCGGAGCATACGCAGATAGCGGTCGAGCTTGGCGGCGCGATTCTCCACGGTTCCGCTCTGCTCAGAGTAGACCTTCTCAATGGTGCCGCCGGTCGAAAGCAAGTAGATGCGCTGCATTGTCTTCTCTGCTACCTGCCGTGGAACTTTTGATGCCAGTCCCATGCGGTGCGGATGATGTCATCGAGGGCAGTGTAGCGCGGCTTCCAGCCCAGTTCGCTGATAGCTTTTGCGGAGCCGGCGACAAGGACGGCGGGATCGCCGGGGCGGCGCGGATGGATCTCCGCCGGAATGGGGTGGCCGGTGACACGGCGCGCGGACTCGATCACGTCTCGCACGCTGAAACCATGGCCGTTGCCGAGGTTGTACACGAGAGGCCCCTGATCTTCGCGTCCATCGCCGAGCGCCGAGAGCGCAAGGATGTGCGCGTCGGCCAGGTCGGAGACGTGGATGTAGTCGCGGATGCAGGTGCCGTCGGGCGTGGGATAGTCGTCACCGAAGATGCGGACGGACGCGCGGCGGCCGAGCGCGACGTCGAGGACCAGCGGGATGAGGTGTGTTTCAGGGTCGTGCGCTTCACCGCGCGTGATGCCTGAGGGGCCCACCGGCGCGCCGGCCACGTTGAAGTAGCGGAGTGCGGCGTAGCGCAGGCCGTGAATGCGATTGAACCAGGCGAGCATCTGCTCGACAAGGAGCTTGGACTGGCCGTAGGGGTTGGTGGGCCTGAGCCGCGCATCCTCCTGAATCGGAATGGATTCCGGCTCGCCGTAGACTGCCGCGGTGGAGGAAAAGACCAGCCGTCTCGGGCCGCAGGCCAGCATCGCCTCGAGCAGCGAAAGCGTGGAGGCCGTGTTGTTGCGGAAGAAAAGCTCAGGATGGACCATGGACTCGCCGGCCTCAATGAGCGCGGCAAAGTGCAAGACGGCGTCGAATGGCTCGTTCTGCCGCCGGGCGGCTGCGAAGATTTCTTCGAGGGCCTGCCGGTCGGCCAGCTCGCCCTCAATGAATTCGACTCTGGGGGGCAACAGCTCGCGCCGGCCGTGGCATAAGTTGTCAAAGGCGTAAGCCTTGTGCCCTCTTTCAGCAAACAGGCCTGCTACGGTTCCACCAACGTACCCAGCCCCGCCGGTTACTAGAATCTTCACAAAAAAGTTGTCCTCTCTTGCAGGTTTGAGTTACCTTGAGTCTATAAGAACAAGGAGGGTGGCGCGGCTATTCGGGCCGCATGACCCGAGTCTCCGGCGGGGCGAGTTTGACCACGCCGAGAGCAATTAAAAATGCTGCTATGGGACGGTAATGGGCCCGTCAAACGTAGAAGACGTCCCGGATTGGCACGCCGGTAGCGAAGCCGAAACCGCGAAGCCATCGTTCGACTCCCACGGAACGCCTTGGAAGCTGCAGGAAAGGAATGGATTGTTTGAAGGCAGGAGGAAGGGCCGAGGGTAGTGTTTTTTATGGTTCGACCTATGCCATTGGTACTCGTCCATACATATTTTGGGTGATCTGCCGGTAACCGGCACCTTCGTATACTGGTAATGGATTTTTCCCAATTTTCCTGCTTGGAATCTGGACTTGAAAGCGATGGGAGGGTTCGGCGCGTGCATCGGAACCACGGGAAGTGGACGACCCGCGCATGAGGAGCTATCGACTTTGAGCCAGCCAGCAGAATCGAGTGCTTTCCTCGTGATCCGATGGCAGCCACAGAAGGTTGACGGTTGTACATCATAAGGCAGAGTGGCGGAGCCACAGAGCACTCGGGTTGATTGATCAGTTGCCTTCTCAAGGTTTTGTCATACTTTCAGGAAGCAGGCTTCCGTCGTGGCGGGGGCCGCGACGAGGTTTTTCGATATGCCGACAACGTATTCCCCTGGGCAGGCCACTTTTGGATTGTTGCCGGAGCCCGAGGCCCGGCCGCTAGCTTTCGCGATGAGCTGCGGGATCAACGTGGCAATAGCGGTGACGGCCATCATGATTGGCATGACCGCGAAGCAGGTGCTGCAGCAGCATTACGAGATGACGGAACTGGTGGTCCCGAACAATCCGCCACCGGAAGTGAAGATCAAGCAGCCGCCGCCTCGCGAGCTGCCGCCGCCGCCGCAACCGCCGAAAGTAGAACTGCAGCCGCGTCAGATCGAGATGCCCAAGCCGAAGCCGGAGCCGAAGCCGGTACAGATGGAAGCCAAGGTGACGCTGCCGCCGGTACAGCCGAAGCCGCAGACCGTGGTACTGGCGCCGCAGCCGAAAGCCGCGCTGGCCGCGGCAATGCCGGCGCAGAATACGCATGTGAAACCGTCGACGGCGCCAGTGCACCTGGGTCAGACGTTCGGCGTCACGCCGAACCCCAACGCGACGCGGCCGGCTACTGTGGCCGCGATCGGCAATCCCTATGGCGGGATGAACGGCCCGGCGGTTGCGCCTCACGGAGTGGTGGGCTCAACTGGAATCGGCAATGGCCTGAAGTCCGGCAACAACGCAGGCATGGTGGGCAAGGTGGGCGCGGCCGGCATTCCGGGCGCCACGGGAACAGGAACGACTGGGAACTACGGCAAGGTTGCCGCGGCGGGAATTCCGGCCATGACGCAAGTGGCCGCAGCCCCAAAGGTGGCTGCCGATCCCATACGATCGACCGAGGTTGAGGTTCTATCGAAGCCTCCGGTGCGGTATACGGCCGAAGCACGGGCATTGCACGTGCAGGGCGACGTGGTGCTGAGCGTGACGTTCCTCGCCAGCGGTCAGGTCGTGGTGCACGAAGTAATTCAGGGACTGGGCCACGGGCTGGATGAGGAAGCCAAGCGCGTGGCGGAGCAAATTCGATTCCGTCCTGCGACCAGCAACGGCCGGCCGGTGGACGTAACGACCAAGATTACCATCACGTTCCAATTGGCGTAGAATCGCGCCCTAATTGGCGTAGCATCACGATGGTAAGGATGAAAATGGCCAGCCCTCACCCGGCGGTTTTTAAACGGCGGGCAGTGCGGGGAAGAGGCCTGAAAGAGTTCAACGAGGAGTCACAAATGAAGTACCGGAAGATCCCCCTAACCTTCCTGATCCTGATCCTGATCATGGGCGTTACCTGCGCGTACGCGAAGAAGCAGCCGAAGTACGAACAGGACCGCCAGCTCACCGCCGACCAGTCCGCATTGGTTCAAAGGGCCATCGCGCAGGAAAAGGTGCTGATCAAGAACATTCGCCAGCGCACGCCGCTGGTGGAAACCTACATCCAGGACACGCGGCCGGATGTGAAGCTGTACTCGGTGCCGGTGGACGACCAGTACATGCTGAGCCGTGTGGACTTCGGAAAGTCGTTTTTTGACAAGACCTACGAGCCCAAGCTGTCGGAGGGGAAGCACGGCTTCTTCATGGGTTCGCTTGCGGCCATGACAGGGTTGAGCAAGGCGCTGGGCCTGGAGAAGTTTACCTACAACCCCAACGGCTTCATGGAAATGATGTTCATCGATCCGTCGGGATTCGACCAGCAGCACTACGTGTTCAGCTTTGTGCGGCGCGAGTTTCTGGGAACAGTGCGGACGTGGGTCTTCGACGTGCATCCCAAGACCGACGTGAAGGGCATCGGCCGGTTCTACGGGCGCATCTGGATCGAGGATGAGGGCGCCAACGTGGTCCGCTTCAACGGCACGTACACGGGCCCGACTTCGGAAGACGCCTCGAAGTATTACTTCCACTTCGACAGTTGGCGCATGAACGTACAGCCGGGAATCTGGCTGCCGGTGTCAGTGTACGTTGAAGAGACGCAGCGCACCGAGGCCAGCAAGACAGTTGGCCTGAAGGCGCAGACGCACTTCTGGGGCTACTCGCTGAAGCTGCCCACGCGCGAGAGCGAAAACGTGAGCGTGAAGATCGACCAGGCGGTGGACAAGAGCGACGACTCGCAGGATGTGGGTCCGCTGCAGGCTTCGCGGATGTGGATCACGCAGGCGGAAAACAACGTGATTGACCGCCTGGTGGAAGCGGGACTCGTGGCGCCGCTCGATACCGGCGGCTATGAGAACAAGGTGCTTGACCAGATTGTGATCAACCTGGTGGTGCCGAACAATCTTGCCTTCACCGACCAGATTCACACGCGCGTGCTGCTGACGGATACCGTAGAGGCTACGACGGTGGGCAACACGATCCTGCTGAGCAAGGGACTGATCGACTCGCTGCCCAGCGAAGAAGCGATCGCATCGGTGATATCGATGGAGCTGGCGCACATCGCAATGGGCCACCATATCGACACGCGTTATGCCTTCAACGACCGCCTGCTGTTCCCCGACGAGTCGACCTTCCGGCGCATCAACATGAACCACTCCGATGTGGACAACGACACCGCTGCGAAGAAGGCCATGGAGTATCTTGAGAACTCCATGTACAAGGACCGGCTGGCGAACGCCGGGCTCTACTATGAGCAACTGGCTGACCGGGCCAAGGTGCTGAAGGCCCTGAACACGCCGATGCTGGGCGACTCGCTGATGAAGCCCGACGGCATGCCGTGGATGGCCGCGCTCGAACACACGGCGCCCAAGTTGAACTGGGACGATCTTGCGCAGACGGCCGCACTGCCGCTCGGAAGCTGGCTGAAGACCGATCCATGGGACGACACGGTGCACATGCTGAGCGCCAAGCGCTATGCGCCGATGAATGCGCGAGACAAGATGCCGTTCGAAGTGACGCCGATCTTCTACAAGCTGCAGCGCTATGAAGAAGCTAGCGCAGCGCCGGCGCCAGTCGCCGCTCCAGCAGCACAGCCGGCGAGCACGCAGCCGGCGGCGGCTCCTGACAATGCCCAACCGGCTGCGCCGCCCCCCCCGCCCACAAGCAGCGCCGCTGCAGCGCCTGACCAGCAAACGGCGAGCGGCAGCGCACCGCCTGAACGGCAGCCAACCGCCGCACAGAACCCACAGCCATAAGATAGAATGAGTTCCGTCATGACCGGATAGGATGCGCCGAACGCAATGCGCGCATCCAATCCGGCCAGGAACGTGGGTCTTTGTGCAGGTTGCCGGCGAAACAAAGGTTCACGGAATTGGATGTGCTTTGTGCTTATAAAGCGATCGATCCCCTTCTTTTTTTGCGTCGTTTCATCCCTCGCTCTGGTTTCCGCGCGCGCCCAGGTGGTGCCCGCGGCCAACGGGCGCACCTTTACCCTTTCCGCGGGTGGAGAGGGCTCGATGTTCCAGCCTGACTACGCGGGGCTGGATGTTGCGCAGACCAGCCCCAACCGGCTTTACGGCGCGGGCGCCTATGTAGACGCCAAGTTCAGCCGCTGGCTGCAGGTGGAAGCGGAAGGCCGCTGGATGCGATTCAACACCTATCGGGGAATTGACGAGAATACCTACCTGATCGGCCCGCGCGTTCCCATCTGCAACTTCCACGGTCTGTCGCCTTATGGAAAGTTTCTGATCGGCCTGGGGAATGGGAGCTTTCTTACCGGAAACACCCTTGTGCTCTCGTACGGGGGCGGCGTGGATTACCGGCTCAGCAAGAGGCTTACCTTGCGCGCATTCGACTTCGAGTGGCAGCAGTGGCGCGTAAATCCGACGCTCTATCCCTACGGCGGCAGCGTGGGCATCAGCTACAAAATCTTTTAAAGACAGAGACCACGGAAACGAAGGAACAAGGAAAGCCTGAGCCGATCGGGCCATGCCTTGGACAGCGGGCGAGCGCCGCCAGGCTGGGGAAGTATTCGATGCCGGCCCGACGGCCGCCATTCGATAAAGGACGGCGGATGGATTCTTCGTTTCAGGCAGAGGCCGTCATCGGCGCAGGGCGAGGCGCATTGATTGGCGCGGCGTTCGGAGCCGGTTGGATCGGGTGGGGACTGAGCAGCGCGAAGGCGTTCAATGCGCTCGTTGGTCCCGCGTTTGGATCGACGGCACTGATTTTTCTGGCTGGCTCAATCTACTTCCTTCGCAAAGGCCGCCAACTCCGCAAGCAGCACCCCGCGGCGGACGCTTCCGCGCGCAAACCCATCCTCAAGCGGTTCCTGCTTATTGTGCTGCTGGAGATCGTTGCCATCGCACTCGCTGCGATCATGGCCAATCGGTTGCATCGCCCAGACCTTGCGACCGACTGGTGTGCAATGATCGTGGGAATCCATTTTCTGCCGCTTGCCAGGATTTTTCGCGCACCCCAACTCAACATCCTGGGCAGCCTGATGGTCCTTTGGTGCCTTCTCTGCTGGGCGCTCTTTCAGCCGGGCACGATCGCTGTCGCAGCTTCGCTGGGGACAGGAGCCCTGCTTTGGGGTCGTTGCGTCTTGTCATTGCTTCGCGCGCAAAGAATCGTGCACGCACTGTCGATTTGATTTCCGGCTCTACGGCTGCACATTGAGCGGCGCGGCCTTTGCCGTGGGCATGGGCACGCGCAGAATCCTGGCCACGGTGGGCGCAACCTGGCGCATATCCACCACGCCAAGGTCGCGATGGTGCGCGATGCCGGCCCCCAGGGCAAAGAAAGACGCGCGCATCTCGGGATACTCGGGAGAGAATCCGTGCGAACCGCGCGAGCCGGGAATCGGCGTGATGAGGCTGCCGCTCAGCCCCGAGCCCGCGTAGTATCCGGGCTTGAACACCACAAGAAACGCTGCGTCCGGAAAGCCGCCGCGCTTGCGGATGCCGTCGCGGTCGAGGACCTCGGCGATGCCGTTGTCAGGGTTCGCCGCGATGCCGTTTAGCATCTGCTTCACCTGTTGCTCTGTCGCGTGATCGTTGGGGTCGTACAGCATGATCGCCGCCATGCCGCCGGCCATCCACGGCTCAGCCTTCCATGAGTTGACGACAGGGGGCTTGCCCGGGGCGATCGTCGCGTCAATGAGCCCGGCCTGCAGGAAGGGAATGGCAAGATTGACGAAGTGCGAGACGTTCATAAATCCGTGGTCAGAGACGATGACGAGAACCGCGGATGGACTGTTGGCGAACACTTGGTGCGCGAGGCGACCCACCATTCCGTCAATGGCTTCGAGGTCCGCGCAGGCCTCGGGGCTGAAAGGACCGTGCTGGTGCTGGGCCTCGTCGAGCGAACTCAGGTGCAGCGTCATAAAGGCGGGCTTGTAGCGCTGCAGGATCTCAAGCGCGTAGCGCGTCTTGGTTTCGTCGCCTCCGATCGAAGTTTCGTTGCCGTTCATATAGGGGCCGGCGCTGGCCTCGAGTTTCTGGATCAGCGTGTCGGGCCGCGCGAGCGACGCCATCAGCAACTGGTCGGTCGGATCCGATGAGTGCGAAACATTGTCGCCGCGCCAGTATTCGGGGATGAGGTAATCGACATCCGTATTGCCGACGCTCACGGGCCAGCCAACGCTTGCCGTGCGCAAGCCCGACTTGTGCGCAACCTGCCAGAGGGTGGGCACGCGGATCTCCGCGGCGTACCAGTTCCACCCGCCGG
>Ga0209517_10009292_pt1 | contig 11254 bp, 11 predicted proteins | sample PeaSoiMetSII2010_FD_187695 | JGI IMG/M metagenome (GOLD analysis project Ga0209517, IMG submission 187695) | Peat soil microbial communities from Weissenstadt, Germany - SII-2010 (SPAdes) (version 2) | ecosystem: Environmental > Terrestrial > Soil > Wetlands > Peat | place: Germany...
AGACCTCTCCATACCTTCCGCTCCCCCAGCCAGCGAGGCTGCGAACCCCGCTTTTGGATATGGCGCCCCTCATTTGAGCGCCAGAGGGACTTCAACCCTCCTGAACAACGCGCTGCTCAGCGCACATCTCCGGATTGCTGACAAGGAGAAAGCCGCTGGCGCGGCGGACGCTGCCGCGGGGGGAACCGAGACGGCACGGAACCAACCTCAAGTCATGGCGGAGAGAGTGGGATTGTGTTCCGACCAATTTCAGAAATCACGGCAGCAATGGAAAAATCGTTCTATCCCTTTGTAATCGCAGATACTTTTAGGATCGCTGCGATGAATTCGACATCGGTTAACGAAGTCCACAGCAGCCAAAACACACGGGATTATACCTGAAAAAAGTAACAAAATAGTAACAAGGACTTAAAAACTCAGCCGTTCACGACGGCACGTCCCCGCTCAGAACCCATATCGATCTTCTGCTGCCCGGCTTGAATCGCCGCTTCGATAGCGGACTCCTGTGTGGGGAACGTGTCGGGCAAGTAGAATTCGGTTTCCATGACCCCATCCGCATCGTGTTCCTCGACGGAGAACTCTGCCGAGAATCTGTTGTTTGCACCCCCTCGGCAGCGGCATCCTCGTCGAGGTTCACCCTTTGAGCGTATCCTTCGGGGTGACCATCCGGAGGATGCAATGGATAGTGCTACCGAGCGAAGTTATAGGCGGGTGAAAATCATCGTCCTCCTGTTGTTCATCGGAGGCATCATCGCGGCATTGCTCGGTCTCGCCACTGTAGCGGTCGGCAACCTCGGCAAGCTTGGAGTGATGGCTGGATTCCTGCTGCTATTCGGCTGCCTCGTGGCAATTGCCATGGCTCAATTGCTTGAACTGCTGACGGATATCGCAGACCATTTGGCCGCGATTAGGGATCGCCTGAGCAGGGGCGTGTTTGGCCTACTCGGCTAGCACCGCGTGCCGCTCCGGTCCAGTGCCGACTGATGCGGCGTGTCTGTTGGCGGTGCCGAGTCGGGCCATCGCATCCGCGACTACTCAATGCCTTTCAGGAAGCCCCTTCTGCGGGGATTTGGCTACCGGAAGGGGTTTGGGTCGAGTCGGGCGTTTCACAAGTGCTGGGAGCCTTTGTGGCCAGTCTGGCGGGCATGTGGCGGAACCATGATGACCGGGCATTGCGACTCGATAGGCTACTGGCGGGAAACTCTCTTCATCGCTTCCGCTACCCACGGTGAAATTCCGTGCGCCGCAATCAGACTGACCCACTACCCAGCATCGCAAGAGATTTGCTGGTACTGATCTACTTCCGTTTTGCCGAACTTATTTGGCATTGCTGCTGGCTGAGGATGCCAGCGACATGGCCCTCAACTGGATCAGACCGATACCCACTCCACCCACGACACCAGCGAGCAGCCCCAGCAGTATCGGCACGGGCACGCCCTCAAGCCGTGATTTCTTCTTTCTGAATTTCGCCATTCTTCATTCTCCAATCGGAATTTGTCCGGCTAATGTAGGTTACCCCTGCACCGGGCACTCGCAGCAGGCTCCGTTGGCATCTCTGGAAGACGAACCGGCAAAAGCCTAGTCCCATTTTTTGGGTCTTGTCCGAGCCGATTCTCATTTGACACACAGACGAAGTGTAGAATGCTGACCGTCTTCATGTCTTGAATAGACGGAGGTCACTCATGTTCTACACCGTCAGCTTTCTCGCCGTCGCTTTTTTCCCATTTGCCCTTGCCGCCTATGGAGGCCACTTGGCAGCTAAAGTTCTTGACGCGAAGGATCGGCGGAAGGCATTTGTGATTGTGTGGACCCTTGCACTCCTAGGTGTCGCAGCAGCGGGGTGGCAGCAGATTATGGTCTATAGATCAGATCGAGCCAATGAAACTAAACAGCGGAAGAGCGAACGCGACACAAGTGAATTAAAGGATGAAGTCCATGACCTAAGAACAAATACGTCTAACTTGATAAGCACCATCGCTGGCATGTTCCCGATGATTGCTTCGCTGAATGCTAACTATTCAACTTTGGCACGGGATACCGCAGCGGCCAAAGAGCATCACGATCCCCGCCTAATCAATAACCTTGAACGCAAAGAGCAAGCAGCGCAACAACAAGTGAATACGCTCTCTCACGAACTATTAGTAATTACGATGGCTCCGCAAGTCGCTGAGCAACTTCGAGATTGGTATGGAACGAACAAACAAAAAATCAGTGACATGCACAGTCAGCAATGGGAACAACACATCATGTGGCCACAGAAGCATCCCAATGATCCCGAAGGTGACATCAAGGCATCGAAAGATTGGGACGCTGCGATCAAGCGCGAGGAGCAGAATTCCAGCGAACGGCTGAGTAGAATTATTGCAACTGCGGATTTTATCCGAAAGGAAATGCTCCAACTGATTCCTTCTCAACAGCAAAGTGCGGAGGACAAAAAGCAGGAAAATGAATTTGCGGGAACGAACGGTGATCGTCAATCGCTAGAGAAAGCCGCAGATTACCTTGAGGACCTTGCTAGGCGCGTGCCGCCACCGCCGAAATGAGGACAAGGATTGCACCACCGGCGAAAAGAAAATTCTGTGACGGGTTCCCTAGCGGGACGTATTATGCCACAGGATGAGGGTGTCGGTTCAATAAAAGTTGGTCACATCTCGATGCGTAAAGGTCGCCAAGGGGCACGGCGCAAAGCCAGACGGTCACTGTCGAATCGCGTCTATGCCAGCGATCCGATTGTGAGGTGCTGTCACTCGGTCTGCCCGACGACCTCGAACTTTCTGGTTTTCTTGTCACGGAACAAGAACTCGTAGACTTGAAACGAATCGTATGTGGTCTTGTGCTGGTCTTGTACGAGCTTCGCCTTGTAGTCCCCGAGTGCCAATACCCGGTTCATAGGCAGCACAGATCGGAGTTCATACTTCTTTCCATCAATGACAACGTCCAACGCTTGAGTGCCGACGTTAAGGTCTATGCTCGATGAACTGACGTGGACGTTGATGCTGTACTCGGCCGGATTGGGGATTTCCCCAGCCCATGCGTGCGCGGATAAGAACAGCAATATAGCGAGTGTGATCTTCTTCACGGAGTTCCTCGTTTCGGTTTGCGGGAATAGGGCGAGCATTGAAAATGAAAGCCTGCCGCATACTCGCAGCAGGCTCCGCTTGCTTCTGAGCATTCCTATTTCTTCTTTTCCGCTCTGAACTTCGCCCACCGTGCACGTGCAGCCGCCGCGATTCTCCTCCGGCCTGCTGCTGAAATTTTACGTTTGGCTCGCCTCATTGCAATTGGAATCACATTCTTCCCTTGCGCTTTCACTCTTGCCCACCGCGCTCGCTGCGCCTGCGCCATTCTGCGCCGTGAAACTGCCGACACGATTCGGGTCGGTCGGTTTGACTTGCGGGATACTCCCGTACCGTCCAAAGACTCAATCACTGAAATTGCTTGGTCTAATGTCTCTACCTGTAACTGCGTCCGGCTGCGCTCCTCACGAAGCTCCTGAAGCGCATTTTCTAGATTTGGCATTTGTCCCCCTCGGAATTTGACAGCGCCTCATTGTAATTGACTGGAATGGCTTGCGGCTGCGGGTGCAGGTCTCGGAGCAGAGTGATAGGCTGGCGAAGTGCCCCCCCACGATGATCTAGTTAAGTCTGAAAGCTGGGTCTGAACTGGTGTGTTGCATTAGGAGATAATGCTTCAGCCTGAGGCTCCTGTCGAAGGCTGCAAATCTCATGGCAATCTCCTCCTTGGTTCCATGTGCCTCTTCTCCGAATGAGTTCTCGAACGTAAACCATCCGTCTTGCTTGGTTGAAGGACGAATGAACGCCTTAGCTTTGGCAGCATTTTCCCCCGTCGTCTCATACCACGCATAGGCAATCGCGTTTGGCTTCGCTTGCGCTGGCTCTGTCACGACCAAAACCGTGCCGTTTGCTACATCTGCCTTTTGCGGCTTCGAACGACCCAGCAACGCAAGCAGGCTCTCAACTATGTCTTCGTAGCTATCCTTCGATGATATCTTCGCAAGGCGGTCGGCAAACCCAGCACCGTATTGAAGCAAATCGTCACGTGTGATGCCGTGCCAGATCGGAAGTATGATCTTTCTGCCCGGTTGTTCATGGGCGAACAACGAGTTCAACTCATATTCTGTCCACTTCTTTTTTTTCAGGAACGCCTTGGAGAACACGACAATACCGTACCGACAATTAGCCAACCCTCGATCTAGTGAAGGTCTCAGGTCATCGCCCCATTCCAGTGTGATTTTATCGAACCACACCCGGATTCCAGCCACTTCGAGGGCTTTGACCAGCGGCTCGACATAATCTTTGTCTTCTGTCGCGTGCGAGACGAATACATCGAAGAGTAGGCTTCCTCCCGGTGTCGTCGTTCCCGATGGTGCTTGAACGCCTTCCTCCCGCGAAGATTCTGCCTTGAAGAACGCTGCACGTTCGCTGTCGAGAGTGCGAGCCGCCTGTAAGAGCTTAGTTCCGGCATTCCCATACAAGCCCGACGAATCAATCTGAACGAATCCCTCAGCGGCCAGAATCGCGGCAGCTTGCTGTAGACGCTCTGCCGAGACGCCGAGGTAGGCGGCGTCATAGGGATCAGCTATGCATACCCGAGTCGACTGATTCCCGCGCTTGAAACCCAGCCAGTACACTTTGCGTTTCAAAAACTCCGCTATCTCTTCATCCGTCGCTTTGTGGTAAACGAATTTCTTCGACTTGTAGTCGTAGTCCGAACTTTTGATAGTCACTACCTGAAGATCACTGGGATGTTCTCCGTGGGGATAAAAGGCCGCTTGGTTCGTATCAATGAACTTCCTAACCGCGTTGATGACGAGCGGTTCCGTAATGACGGATTCGAGAGAAGCAATGCTTACCCGTATCGTGTGCGATAAATGAACCGAGAACCATGCCTCGGAGACCGGATCGATTCCACTTTCCGTCAAAACATGTACGAACTCGGAGGTACCGTAACTTCTGAACGGAAACTCAATTTGGAACCAAACCGGAATGCCGGACATGGTCGCGTATTCCTCAAGGTTAGGCTCGCCAAATCTGAGAGCTACTTCGGTCAAATAAAACTCAAGTGCTGATTGAAAGTCCTTGGTGCCCGGAAGATCAGTGACGAAGTCGAGTCCAAGGCTGATCCGCAGTTCTTGTCCGCCCTTGGATAAGGTGAATCGAACCGACTCTCCAGCGCCGGGCTCGGTCTTCCACGTGCAGGCAAGGCTATTCTTCGAGCACGCCTTTTCAAATATCGCGACACCCGCCCTGAATTCTTCACCAAACTGGCTGCTCAAATTGCGCTCTCAGGATGAAATTCATGCCAATGTTATCAGGCAGTGCAGTTCCGGCGCACTAGATGCCGCCAGAGCGATTTGCATATAGTTCTGCCATGTTGCAGATACCGTCGTTCTCTGCGGTCTTGGTTTGGATGACGGTAGTAGAGCCCGAGGACCGAATCGCTGGTCGCGGCTGCCGTTCAGCGGACGGAGCGGATCATGCGAAAGATTGATAATGTGTTCTCGACTGAGGAAACTAAGAACTAGAATCAACCCAGATGAAACTCAAACTCAAGGCTCGCGTCAACCGCTCGGATGCCCACTGGTGATTTCCATGCAACCCAAACACCAATGCAATGCCGAAACTTTTTTCAAAGATTGGTTCATCCGTCTGCGCGGGTTTACGCCCTATCCGTGGCAAACGGCGATGTTCCTCGAAATGTTGGCAGGTAATCTACGGCCTTTTCTGTACGGCCCGACAGGCGGGGGCAAGACTGAGATCATCTCAATATGGCTGCTAAGCTTGCTGTGGGAAATCAAACAGTACGGCAAAAGGCGTCTAGTTCCATTACGGTTGTTCTATTGTGTTGATCGGCGGAAAGTCGCAGACCACGCCGAAAGTGTCTCCAGACAGATTGTGACTGCCGTGGAGGGTGATCCGGAGTTGAAAGAACTGCTGCTAAGAATTGGGAAACGTATGCCTAAGCAGCCGTTGGTCCCGATTGCCGTCCGGCGTGGTGAACGCATCGAGCGTTGGGATGATGTGGTGTCCAACCCAACCATTCCGGCGATCATATGTGGAACCCCAGATTTGCTTGTGTCCCCCCTCATCTTCGCACCCTATTGCGCCCCGTGGAAACAGGCTCTACCCGAGTGCGGGTTGATGCTTGACTCGCTGGTCGTACTGGATGAAGCGCAGCTTAGCGCCGCCGCACACAACGCTCTTAGATTTGTGAAGGCGCAAAACCCCGGACGGAATCTTGGTATCCCGTTTTGGGTCGTGAGCATGTCGGCAACTCCACGTGATGGCCAAGGACTTGGCCGCAACGACCCCTGCCGCTGTGGCTCGGGCAAGAAATACAAGAAGTGTTGCGAATTTCCGGAAAGCGACTGCCAGAAGATGTCAGGGTACTCCGCTGAGAAGTGGGCAACGCTTTGCGAAATGAAAATGAAAAACGGAGATGCCAACCCGATTGCGGCTCAATCCGATTGGGTTGCCGAACAGGTTCGGGAGTCTCCTGAGCGCCTTGTGATCGTTTATGTTTCGACCCCAAGATCAGCCCTCGAAGTTTACCGCAGGCTGGCGGACGAAGGACTGCAAGCGCAAGTTCTGACTGGCAAACAGCGCGGATTTGAACGCGGCGAGTTGATGCTTCAGCCTTTCGAGAAAGGTGCCCCGAATGACGGCAAGAAGCATGTTTTGATTTGCACCGCTGCCGGGGAGCTTGGTCTGGATATTTCGAGTGAGCTACTCATATCAGACCTGCCTTCTCTGGATCAATTCGTGCAGCGCGTGGGCCGAAATGCACGTTGGGGCGGGGTTGGGCGCGTGCTGATCTTCCACCCGGAATGGGGCGGCGAGGAGCCGTATGTGATTAGTCTGCGGTACCCAAAAAACACGGACAGAAAGGCGAAAAAATCAGAAGAGCAGGTGAAGGAAGAAAGGAAACGCTTGGATGCACGCGCCAAAGAGATCATCGTGAAAACCTGCGGCATCGACCGGAAGCGGGCAAGAGTCAACAACGACGGCAAGCCCGTTTACATCCTGCCGCAGCAAGTACCAGACTTGGAAGCTGCCTTGCGGCATAATCTCGGCTGCGATTTTCAGATAGAAAAACAGCTTCTCTTCCCAAGCCGTGCTGCATTGAAATTTTTGCGGGGGCGGCAGGAATCGAATCAAATTTCAGTTTCAACCGCTTCGGTTCGAGCGTGGGAAGACGAAGAGGGATACTGGGATGCCTTCTCGGATCAGCCCAAGTCACTGTCGCTCAATATGGGTTTGATCGAGCAGAATTTCTTGCTCGGGTACCGCTCTGGAATCCCAGCGGAAATCTACATTCGTGGTCTTGACAAGGACTTTGACATACGCATGGCGATCCGCAAAGAAGCAGATATGCTCCACCAGTTGGACACCCAAAATTTATTGAAATACCAGCGAATCCCAGTCCTGAAACACGAAATTTTCAAATTCCACGTGACTGAGGAATTCTTGCAATGCGTTCGAAGTTGGGGACGCAGACTTGTTATTGTCCCTGCTGCCGGGGAGCCGTTAGTAATCGATCCGGGAACTGTCAATCTTGATCCGGAGAACCTCGATAAGTTCCACGAGGGGCTGCTCTATCTGCCGCAAGATATTGCCATGCAGCATATGGACGAGACTGGGCATTTCACACTTCAAGCGGCGGACCTCACAGACGGGGAGAACTCGGTTCGCGGTAAGGATGTGTTCGACCACCCCAGTCAAACTGGCGCGGACTGGATACGTGCCTTGGTACAGCCTGAAACCAGTGACGACGATGAGGAAGTTGCATATACCATCTCTCCGCTGTCTAATTTTGTGACAGCCGAACCGTTGAAGGTGCGTAGCGTCGAAGAGTGGTGCCCTGAGGGCTACCGTTGGTTCGAGTTTGAATTGCTCGACGGCAAACGACTGTGGTTCGCCAGACCTAAGATTGCCTTTGAATCTTGCGATCTCGACTTCGATCCCCATTCCAACAACGTGGCGAATGGTGCGAAAGAATTGGCCTTGGCGTTCGGGCTTCCGAGCGAAACAATCGAGAGTTTGTACAGGGCGGGACTGTTGCATGACTTTGGTAAGAGGCATTGGAAGTGGATAGAGGCCTCCGGCAACAAGACAGGTAAGGCAATGGCCAAGCTGAAACGCTATCGTCCGGGCATGGCGCGCATACTTGGTGGCATGCGCCACGAGTTTGTCTCGGCCCTCGAATACCGCCGAAAGCATTCCGGCGACGGTCTGGGGCTGTGGCTGGTGGCGAACCATCACGGCTTCTGCCGCCCGTGCTTCGAAGAAAAAGCCTTCCCTCCTGACTTTGAATACAAAGAAGCCAGCGTGACTTTGAACCGGGTGCTACCTGAGACGGTTGACAATCTGGCGTGCACGTATACCCCGTGGGAGTTGTCGTGGCTCGCGGCTATCCTTCGGGCGGCGGACATCGGCGGGGGCGACTGATGGACAATGTAGAGATACGTCTTAATCCGACGAACGGGGCGGAAGTTGTCGGAGCCTTTACGCTAGCGATGCTGGATCGTCACATGAACCGCCGCATTTCGAAGACTAAGTTCACTTGGGACGATAGTGCCAAGCCCAGCGAGGACGGTTTTACGCGGCAAAGCTCATTTAGCATGTGCGGTGACATCGTGGGATTTATCGAAGATTTGCGGAGTATTAAACTGGAGTTGGAGAGCACCAACGAGGAACGTGCCCCCCGGAAAGCACGCCTTGCAACTATGGCGGGTGGGATCGATATAAACTTTTTCGAGTCCCTGAACGACCGCCTCAGCTACAGCAATCTAAATCTCCAATCGGCGGGGGATAAGACGCCTATAGACCGGATTGAAAAGTATGTTTATGTCTTCCAAGAAGTGCTACGCGGCAGCAAACTGTCGCTTTTGTTCTCCGTGCCCGTGGAGCTTCCCAACTTCAACTATTTGTCTGGTTACAACATGGTCGGCGAGAAGGGAAGGGCACTCTATGCAAGCGACTTTTTTAGCATGGTAGGCTTATGCCTCCTGCGGCACAGTTTTGGCAAGCAAATAGATGTCTATCCAAGACCGAGTAAGGCGATAGACGGGCATGTATTGGAACTGCGTTACTATCTGTGGCGCGATTGGGTTTCATATCCAATTGCTTTGGCTTTCATGACCGGGAATCGCCCTGCGGGAGTCGGCAACTGGCCCATCACAGTGATGGCGAAGAAACACGACCAGAACAACTGGTTTTTCAAGTAAATGTTCTGGACTCATATTGGGGTTGGAGGAGGAAAATCATGCAAACAACTGAACAAGTCGGGTTTGACAGCCTGTTTTTGACGAAGCTGAGAACCTACAGAAAACTTAGGAGCGTCATTACCTACACCACTGATCCGGGCACGGAGTTGCGTGTTCCCAGCCTCCCCCCAAAGAAAGACGGAACACCACAGTTTGTGAAGTCCTTCACGGACGAAAACAATATCAACTGTATCGATCTCGATCTGCCTGCGCGTGGCTCTCGACGGGTCGAGTTGGCGCTCACCCGCCAACTTGAAGAGGCTGCGATTTTGCCTAATTATACTGTCGGTGGCGAGCCGCTGACGCTGAAGAGTGACCGACTCCGTGATGCGGTTATCAATGAGCAAGTAAAAGACTACATCGAGTCCCAGAACCATGCAGAGCTTGCCAAGATATGCCCGCTTGCATATTCGCGTGGATATTGGGCGACAAGGGGATCGCAGAAAGAGAATTGCAGCGTACCCAAGGCATTGACAATTGAAACTGAAGCGTGTGACGTTCAGGAGAAAACCACTTATTATGCTCGCAAGGCGGGCGATGTCACGCAGCAGATTTCTGATTCCCGAACTGTCCATCGGACCAAGCCAACTACGAAAATCATCAGGAGGGCGGTGCTGCTGCTCAAAGTCATTGCAGAAAAGCTCAACCCAGACACGGATATTTTCAGGCTTGTTGTAACGGAGGCGATGTTTGCATTGCTCGCCGCCGAAGAGGGCCTGCCGGGTCGCTCGGGCAACTTCGGGCTCGTTCCGACGAAAGTTGAACTTTGGGCGGTGCCTTACGGGTTGAACCCGCAGGAGGAACTCATAGCAGAATTCACCAATGAGGAAACTCTACAGGCGGGCCGGAAGGCAATCCGCCTTGAACTTGAGCGGCTGTCGAGATTGGTCTATGGCGACAAGGCTCCGTCCGGAGACCTTGGTGCCAGCCGCGCCACCACCGCAAAGGCCGCCAAGGCAGCAGCCCAGAAATCCAAAGGGGTATCGTAGCCATGATCCGCTGCGGCATAGTCTATCCACACGGTTGTTATCACGGGAAAGAGCCGCCTGCCCCGTGGAAGCTCTTCCAAGCGGCCACTGCCGGGGTTGGGAGCAAACGGCATGCGGTGCTGGAGCGGGGGCTTCAGGTTCTACAGTCGTCTGCCTCTTACCCAGCGGTGCAGTGGGCATCAGAAGTGGAGCAGTCGCCAATCGAATTGAGTACTTTTCGCTTCGACGGGAAACCCGACTTCAATCGCGTTCGTCGCCTGCCGAAGAATCGCGAATCCATCGTCTATTACATCGCCTCTGCTGATGATGCGGCGGCGGCAGAGGCACTGGATCAAATTGATAGGCTGGGATGGAGCGAGGATGTTGTGGACGTTAGCATTTCGTCTGTGGAAACCATCATGCCGAGGGATGGTTACATTCTATGGCAGACACCCGCTGGAGAAACACAGTCCATGGCGAGTCAAATCATAGACCTCAGGGTGCCCTATGACGGCGCTCTTACCTACCTGCGACACTGCCATGAGCGCGGGATTTTCCCGAACGATGCTCGTCCCGAGTTCGTTTCCTATCGCCGCTTGGACTGCCTCGCCCCTTACAGCATCATGTGCTTCAAGCTGGTGGACGCGGAGGGCGAACCCTTCTCCTACCCGAGCTACCGCAGCCACGAGATCGGGGCCATGCTGCGCCACGCTGTTGGGAAGGCACTGGCAGGGATGGTCGATTCCGCGTACCTGAAGGGGCACTGCGACATTCATCCGTTCTATCTTCCGCTGCCGACCATATCGCCATACGGCGATAGGGACACCCGCCGCGCTGTGATGGCAGAGCCCAAAGACGGGATGGGCGTGATCACCCGGTTCAGGAACCGGAGCACCCTGTCCTCGTTAAACCTGTGGTCGGAGAAGGACGGCAACCCCGACAAGTTCGTGTGCCGTGCGGTGCACGAGACCAACGAGGACGGTTCCGTGTTCCGCGACTA
>Ga0209517_10009293_pt1 | contig 11253 bp, 8 predicted proteins | sample PeaSoiMetSII2010_FD_187695 | JGI IMG/M metagenome (GOLD analysis project Ga0209517, IMG submission 187695) | Peat soil microbial communities from Weissenstadt, Germany - SII-2010 (SPAdes) (version 2) | ecosystem: Environmental > Terrestrial > Soil > Wetlands > Peat | place: Germany: Weissenstadt...
CTTTGTCCGGTTTGGTCGCGGAGCCGGATAATACGGGTGGGGGCCTTGCCGCGCTCGATATGAAAACCGGAGCCAAGCGTTGGTACACACCCGCGCCGTCGCCGGCATGTAGCTGGGGGCCGGAAGCCTGCTCGCATGCCGAGGCGCAGGCGGTGACCGTGGTCCCCGGAGTCGCCTTCTCGGGTTCAATGGACGGTCATCTGCGCGCGTACTCCACGATCGACGGCAAAGTCGTGTGGGATTATGAGACTGCGAAGGATTTTCCGACGATCAACGGCATCAAGGCGAGCGGCGGCTCGTTGGACCAAGGCGGTGCTACGATCGTGAACGGCGTCGTGTACATCAATTCGGGTTACGGCCAACGCTACGGTCAGCCCGGCAACGTTCTTCTCGCCTTTTCAGTCGACGGCAAATAGGTCCATTAGAACCACCCATGACACGATCCAAACGGCTTTCTCTCCTTGGTTTTTTCTTGATTGGCGGTGCTCTGACGTCCGCCGTCTGTGGGGCAGCAGCGCGCGATCAACCCGGCGACGCCGCGCCCAACATCGAGAATTCGGTGGTCAAAGTTTTTTCGACCGTGCGCCATCCCGACCCCTTCAAGCCTTGGACCAAGCAGGCGCCCAGCGAGATCAGCGGATCCGGTGTCGTTATCGAAGGTAAACGCATTCTGACGAATGCCCATGTCGTGCTCTACGCGAGTCAGGTGCAAGTTCAAGCCAGCGCGGCGGGAGATAAGGTATCAGCCACGGTGGTGGCGGTGGCGCCGGGAATCGACCTTGCCGTTCTGCAGCTCGACGACGCCACCTTCTTCGATACCCATCCGCCGGTGGCGCGCGCAAGCAAGCTGCCGCACATCAAAGACGCCGTCTTGGCGTACGGATTTCCCACGGGAGGCAACTCGCTGTCCATTACCAAGGGCATCGTATCGCGCATTGAATTCGTCGCTTACAACTACCCCGTCTCCGGGCTGCGCATCCAAGTGGATGCGGCAATCAATCCCGGCAACAGCGGCGGACCGGCGATTGCCGGCGATAAGATGATCGGCCTCGCCTTCAGCAAGTTGAGCGGTGATGCGCAGAACATTGGTTACATCATTCCCAACGAAGAAGTAGAGTTATTCCTGAAGGACATTGCCGACGGCCATTACAAAGGTAAGCCTGCGATGTACGACGATCTGCAGACGCTCGAGAACCCGGCGCTGCGCGACTATCTGAAGCTGGATAAATCAGTCGAGGGCATGGTGGTGCACCGCCCGTCCGTCACCGACGCGTCGTATCCACTGAAGGAATGGGATGTCATCACCCGCATCGGCGACACGCCGATCGATAACCAGGGCATGGTCAAAATCGACAGGGATTTGCGCGTAAGCTTCGGGTACTTGATCCAGCAGGTGGCGAGCAACGGTAAGCTGCCGCTGACCCTGGTTCGCGGCGGCAAGTCCCTGCAAATCCAGCTGCCCGTATCGTCCGAGCATCCCACCCTGGTCACCGATCTGCGCGGCAGCTACCCGACCTATTTCATCTATGGGCCGTTGGTGTTTTCGCCGGCAACCTGGCAGCTGGTATCGAGCCTCGAAAGCAATGCCGGCTTGATGAGAATGTTGGGCTTGGTGAAAAGTCCTTTGGTGACGCATGCTCTCGATGAACCGGATGCCGACCTGCAGGAACTCGTGGTGGTCTCCTCGCCGTTCTTCCCGCACAAGCTTGCCAACGGTTATTCGAATCCCGCGGGCTCGGTGGTGTATTCGGTGAACGGCACTCGCATCAAAAGCCTGCGCCACCTGGTCGCGGTCCTGCGCGATCTCAAGGACCCCTTCGTCACCTTCGAATTCGATCAGAAGGGCGGCGAGGCCCTGGTGTTCTCGCGGCCGGCGATCATGAGCGCGACCGACGACATCCTGATGGACAACGGTGTCCGCGCGCAGGGCTCGCCGGACACGCTGGCCGTGTGGCAGGACAAGAACGCCAAGTGATCGAGTGCTGCGCGGTCGGCTCCCAGACCCGACCCGGCGTAGCCATCAATAGCGATACGTGGCCGTGATGCCGATGGTGCGCGGCCGCGCGCTGCGGCCGAAGTACAAGGTATCGGTCGGCGTGTACGCGATGTCTCGCGACTCGAACATCAAAGGCAGCGAGTTGGTGATGTTGTTGGCGTATGCCGACAGATCGATACCATTGAATCGCAGCCCCGCCCGCCCCGACAGGTTGTTGACGATGGGCAATCCCGGAATGGTCGTGTCGTAGAGCGCATTGTTGGGATCCTGTCCCTGCAACTTCGACTTTTGCGCGGTCGAGTGCTGGTAGTCGAGCCTGAAATACGGTGTGCGGCCTGTCCATTGCGGGAAGTGGTATTCGGCAGAACTGGTGAACGTCCATGGCGCGCCGAGCAATGCATCGCCGTTGCTGGCGATGGGTGCGGCAGTCAACCCACCGGCGCCCGAGCAAACCCCGGCGCCGACGTAGCTCAGCGCGCCCGCGCAGGACGTCTTGGTCAATCGGGCGTCCGTATAGGCCGCCGCCAGATCGAGCGTCAGCGCCTCGAGCGGCTTGTAGAGTACGTCGATGTCTCCGCCTTCGCTCTTGGCCTTGCCGAGATTGGCCGTGAACTGTTCGCCGCAGGCCGGCAGGTACACGTTTTGCTGGATGTTGTTCCAATCGATATAGAACAGGCTGGCATTGATTTGCAGGGTGTGCTCGAGGAAGGTGTTCTTGCTGCCGAGTTCATAGCTCCACAAACTGTCGGAAGAGAACTGACCCGGCACCTGGGACAGCCCCAGCGAGTTGAGGTTGCCCAAACAAATGTTGCCAACGCCGACGTTGGGACCGCCGGGCCGGAAGCCCTTGGAGGCGCTGAAGTAAACCAGGTCGTCATGATCCGGCTGCCACGTCAGTACGGCCTTGGGCGTGACGGGCTTGTCGGTGTCGCTCGATTGGGTGATGATGGTGGTGCCCAGGAACGGACCCGTCGCCCAGACCGACCCGGTGTAGTCGAGTTTGGACGCGCGCAAGCCCACGGTGGCCTTGAACGTCTCGGTGATCTTGAAGTTGACTTCGCCGAACAAGGCAATCTGCTTGTCGACCACCTTGTCGACGGGACCGTTGAAGATCAACCCGCGGGGGCACGGCTGACCCGCGAAACATACCGAGTCGGCGCCCGTATAAGCGATCACTTCGGAATTCAAGTTGTTATCGTAGATGCTTTCCGGCACGTTCTCCTCGAGATGTGAGAAGAACAGGCCCGCGTTCCAGACGATGCGCGCATCCGTGTCGGTGGACGCGAGTCGCAGCTCCTCGTAGAAATTGCGCTGCGAATCCTGAAACAACGCATAGCCCTGATCCCCCGGCGCCGGAAACGTGTTGGCGAGTTGGTAGGGCACCGAGGCGACCCCGGACGGTATGGAGGCCCAGGTGGCGCGCAGGTATTGGGAATAATCGGACTGCGCCTTCTGATTGCGGTCGTAGAACGCGGTGTTCGAGTACAGCGACGCGAACCCCAGGTCCCATTTGAGCTTGATGGCGCTCAGCGTGAACGGGTCGTCGCTCGGATTGCGCAACGCATTGCCGTTGCGAAACACGTCGTTGCTGGGATTCGAGAGAGATACCCAGTACGCCGCGGTGTCGTTGATGTACAGCCGCTGGTAGTAGATCGACGGCGTGATTTCCAGCGCATCGGTCACTTTCCACTTGACGGCGAGGCGTGCCGTTGTGGTTTCCTGCCAGTTCGCATTGGGTTGAGTGGTGATGCCGTCATAGCTGGGAGTCGGGGTTTCGGCTGCGCCCGGCGTGCCGGCGAATCCCGGCGGCGTCAACGCGTAGCCCGTGCGATCCACCCAGCCGCCGTCCTTGCGATACGAAACGCTGGCGCGGAATGCGAGCACGTCGTCGATGATGGGTGCGCTGAACGCCGCCCCGCCCTCATAGCTGGGTGCTCCTCCATCGGTCACGGCGATATCCGCGCGATCGTAGCCGCCCGATTCCTTGAGATTGGGTTCGGGAGTGATGAACCGGACCACGCCGCCCTCGGCGCCGGCACCGAACAGCGTGCCCTGCGGGCCGCGCAGTACTTCGACGCGGTCGAGGTCGAACAGCGCGGGGAACGCGTTGATCGAGCCGAAGCCGATGTGGCGCGTCTGGATCGGCGTGTCGTCGATGTAGATGCCGGTGGTCGAGGTGCCGGCGGTCGAGTCGACGCCGCGGATGTTGATGTCGGAGCCTTCGTCGTTGTAGTTACCGGAGGAACTCATGCCGTTGCGCTGAAAAGCGACGCCCGGCGACAGTCGGGTCAAATCGTCGATGCTGTGCAGCCCTTCCGCATCGAGCTTCTCCTGGCTGAAGGCGGTGACGCTGATGGGCACGTCCTCCAGGCGTTCCGAACGGCGCGTTGCCGTTACGACGACCTCTTCCAAGGCCGCATTGTTCGCGGCGTCGCCCTCGGCGGCGGCCGCTCGAGACAGCGATGGGCAAGCCAGTTGGGCCGCCAGGACGGCAGGCACGAAAAATTGCTTCAAACGATCCGAACCCATCCCGCACCCCTTATAAAATCAGTGCCTTCCCCCAAGCCGTCTCAGACCCGATTGTTTCTAGGCTCTTCCGGCCGTTCGTTATGCGTCATGCGGTCTGCCGACCAGCTTAATACGTCTCTTAATCAGTGTTCAAGAAATTTTACTTGAAGTAAACAGCCGGCCGCTACCGCTCAGCGCGCCGGCAACCCATGCGCAGCAACCGGCAGCGCACCCATACGACCGATCAATTAGCGTCGATCAACTCCGACACTTCGCGCGCATCGGCCCGCTTCATCGGCCGTCCATCCACCGGCGAGTAGGGAGACTGGCGAATACCGTCGATGGGAAACACGGTGGCGTCCACGGTTCGGCCATCGGCGTCAAATCGGAGAGCCGGGTAGTTGACGCTGCGTTCGGCATCCATTTTGACGCGGCGCTCATAGAATTCGTGAGAGATGCCGATTTCGAGAAGTTTGATCGCCACCGACTCGGAGCGATCGGCGAACAAGTGCAGGTTGATGTCGCTGTAGTTGGTCGCCGTCCCGGTGAGCACCGAACCCACCAGCCGCGGCTGAAATTCGCTCAAGCGACGCATGGTGTCGAGCGCGATACGCCGCTGTTCCTTCAACGTGTGATCGTGCGAGTCGCGTCCGAACAGCCGTTGGTGTGCGCGCAAAGCCGCTTCGATCTCGATGTTCTTGGGGAGCACGGCGACATCGTTGACGCCCAACCGGTCGGCGGCCTTGCGCTTGGCCTGAAGGAAATCCTCGATGCCGTGTTCGGCCATGATGCGGGCGGCTTCTTGAGCCAGAGCACGGCGCAGATCTTCGGCACGCTGGGAAAATTTCTTAGGCATGATTCTTCTTAGAATAGCGGTTTGTCGCCGTCCGTCATGGGGTTCTGGTTGTTCGGTCCCTCGTAGAGTTCCGTCTTGGGCAGATTGCCCTCGATGAATTTTTCCATGATTCCGTTGGGATTGTCTGCACTTGCCAGAAACCCCGTTTCGGGCGATATGCGCACCGTCACGATCCCGTCCGGCACCGGAACCCCGTGCCGTGGCGCCCCGGCCAACGCTGCATGCATGAAATACGTCCAGATGGGAACTGAGACCCGGCCGCCTTCTTCACCTTCGCCGAGGCTGCGGTCTTGATCGAACCCGGTCCAGACCGTCGTGACGAGATCACCGTTGAAGCCGTTGAACCACGCATCGTGCCAGTCATTCGTGGTGCCGGTCTTGCCGGCGATATCGTCGCGGTTGAGAACGCGGGCACGTATGCCGGTGCCGCGTTTGATGACATCCGCCATCATGTCCGCGAGCAGATACGCGACCTGCGGCCTGATGATCTGCGGCGCGAGATTCTTCGATGGAATCAGCGTCTTGCCGTCGTGCGCGCCTTCATCGAGATACGCCGCGCGTGAGCCCGCAGCGGGTTTGGAACTCGCCGCCGGCGGATCCGTGACGCGGCCGCACTCGAAACACGCGATCGCTGGATCGGCCTGAACCAGCGTTTTGCCGCTAGCGTCCTCGATACGCTCGATGTAGTACGGCGTCACCTTGAAGCCGCCGTTGGCGAAGGTGGCGTATGCAGTGACTATCTGCATGGGGCTCAGCGAGGCGGTGCCGATCGCCATCGTGAGGTCCCGCGGCAGCTGCGATTTATCGAAGCCGAAACGTTGTACATAGTTCCAGGTGTAATCGCCGCCGATCTCCCGCATGAGGCGCACCGACACCAGATTCATCGAATGGATCAGCGCCTCTCGCAAGCGCACCGGCCCGGCGAAGGAACCGTGGCTGTCTTTGGGACGCCACGCCTGTTCCATGCCGGCTTCGTCGATCACGATGGGCGCGTCCAAGATCACGCTTGCCGGCGTATAGCCCTTGTCGAACGCGGCGGCATAGACGAACGGCTTGAAGCCCGAGCCGGGTTGGCGCCGCGCCTGAGTCACCCGATTGAATTTGCTTTGGAAGAAATCGAAGCCGCCCACCAGTGCGGCCACGGCGCCGTCATGCGGATCCTCCGATACCAGCGCGCTCTGGACCTCGGGAACTTGCACGAATTGCAGGTTTTCACGGGTATTGCCGACGGTGTAGATGACATCGCCGCGGCTGAAGATTTCCGACGCCTGCGTCGGAAAGCGATCCATTTTCTCCTCCGGCAATTCCCGGCGCGCCCAGGACAGCTTTTCCCAAGGCAACGTGACCAACCCTAAGTTCTTCACGTAAACCGTGGCGCTCTTTGCCTCGACGCCTTTTACGATGGCCGGGCGCAGGCCGCCGATGACGGGAAATTCCTCGAGTTCGGCTTCCATATTGGCGCTGGACGACACCTTCGTCAGGTCGACCTTCGCCGTCGCGCCGCGCCACCCGTGGTGCCGGTCGTATTCGAGCAGACCCGTGCGCAGCGCCACGGTCGCGGCACTCTCCAGGCGCGAATCGATGGTCGTGTACACCCGGAAGCCTGCGGTGTAGATGCTGTCGCCGTATTTGGCCTGCATTTCATTGCGGACCATTTCCGCCACGTACGGGGCATCCACTTCGATGGTGGGACCGTGCAGGCGTGACTCCATCGGAATGGAATTCGCTGCGTCGTATTCGGCTTGGCTGATGTAGTTGAGCTCACGCATGCGGCCCAGCACGTGCGTGCGGCGGATCCGGGCCGCTTCGGCGTTGGCCACCGGATTGACCACCGATGGAGCGGTAGGAATACCGGCCAGAGTCGCCATTTCCGCGATATTCAACTGATCCAGAGTCTTGCCGAAGTAGACCTCGGCCGCCGCCCCTACCCCATAGGCGCGTTGTCCCAAGAAGATCTTGTTGACGTACAGCGAAAAGATCTCTTCCTTGGTGAACTCGGTTTCCATGAGCAGCGAGATGTAGATTTCGCTCATTTTCCGCTTCATATCGCGCCGCGGCGTCAGAAACATGTCGCGGGATACCTGCATGGTAATGGTGCTGGCACCCTGCCGGATGCCGCCGGCCTTCAGGTTGGCCACCGCCGCGCGCAAAATTCCTTGCCAATCAACACCATGGTGTTGAAAGAAGCGATCGTCCTCGGTCGCCAGGAACGCCTGAATGAGCTTTTTGGGAAGTTGATCGTAACGCACGGGAATCCGGCGCTGGTCGCCGATCGCGGCGATCAGCCGGCCGTCGCGCGTGTAGACGCGCAGCGGTACCTGCAGCTGCACGTCGCGCAAGCTGCCCACATCGGGCAGAGCGGGCCTCAAATAGACATAAGCACACACATTCGCAAACGCAAACAGCGTGCTTACGGCCACCAAGGCTACACAAATGCGCGAGATGAGAACTAGATAACGTTTGGTCACTGAAAACAGTTCTAACTTATTAACACCGGCGGGAAAGCCTACGCATATTACCGCTGGTTATGGGCATACTCATCGAAAGATGAGGACGCAAAGCCACCGGTCTACGGGTTAAAACCTAGGACAGCGGGGTTGCCAGACCAAGCTTAACCAATCGTCTATGAAGAGCATAGGCGGCCAGAGGTCTGAATGGATGACTTTAAGCGTCCTGGTTTTCGCTGCGGACCGTTCGTAGTTCGCACTTTTCCGTGCAGGGCACCCCTGTCGGTGATTACCGTGAGTAGCTTCACGTTCTATTTAACAGTTTCTTGCTAAGTTGGTTCCGCGTAGCTACTCTCGCACGGCGTTTTCGACCTCCAAGGTACTGAGCAAAAAGGGAAAAATTTGTGTGGTCGTTTGGAAAAAGATATCGTCCCTTATTGGGACTTGACATAACCACCTCATCTGTGAAACTCATTGAGCTCACGATGTCAGGGGGCCAGTACCGGGTTGAGTCGTATGCGGCGGAGCCGACTCCGCACAACGCCATCAACGAAAAAGCCATCGTGGACGCTGAGGCCGTCGGGGAGGCGATCCGCCGGGCGGTCAAGCGCTCGGGCGCCAAGAGCCGGCTCGCCGCGATCGCGATCAGCGGCGATGCCGCCATCACGAAAGTGATCCAGATGCCCAAAAATCTCGGTGAAAACGAGCTCGAGGGCCAGGTGGAGATGCAAGCTGACCAATACATTCCGTTCCCCATGGAAGAAGTGAGCTACGACTACCAAGTCGTGGGTCCCTCGGAGAAAGATCCGGAAATGATGGATGTGCTGTTGGTCGCCACCCGTACCGAAAATGTCGAACAGCGGCAGGCCGCTGTACAGGCCTCCGGCTTGACGGCGCAAATCGTCGATGTCGAGGCCTTCGCGTTGGAGAACGCCTGTGCCTTGATGCGTCATCAGATGCCCGACGGCGGCCTCGACCGAACCGTCGCCGTGGTTGATTTCGGCGCCAGCAGCACGACGTTCAGCGTTCTGCGCGACATGAAAGTCATTTACACGCGGGATTTTGCTTTCGGCGGGCAGCAGCTCACCGAGGAGATCATGCGCACCTACGGATTGAGCATGGAAGAGGCCGGCCGCGCCAAGAAAGAAGGCGGTCTGCCCAGCAACTATCAGCCCGAGGTGCTCGACCCGTTCATCGATGACATGACCCAACAGGTCAGCCGGTCCCTGCAGTTCTATCTCGCGTCCGGCAGCGGGCGGTCGCAACCGGACCAGATCTTGATCTGCGGCGGCTGCGCCAACATACCTGGGGTCGCGGAAGTCATTTCGAGCCGCGTCGGCGTACCTGCGGACAAGGGCGACCCCCTGGGTAACATGAAAGTGTCGTCCAAAGCCAAGGCGCAAGCGGTAGGCCGCGACGCCACGGCATTATTAACCGCCTGCGGCCTCGCGCTGCGAAGCTTTGACTGAGAGCTGACATGCCGCGTATCAACCTACTTCCTTGGCGTGAACTCGAACGTAAAGTACGGCGTCGAGAATTCATGGTCGCCGCCGGCGCTGCGGTATTCGCCGCGGGTGTATTCGTTCTCGGCGGCAAGCTGGTGTATTCGAGCTGGACCGATGCACAGATCGAGAAGAACAATCTTCTGAAGAAGGAGATCGTCAAACTCGACGCGCAGATCGCCGATATTCAAGATCTCGAGAACCGCAAGCAGCGCTTGGTCGCGCGGATGGAGATCATCGAAAGACTGCAGCGCAAGCGGCCGGAAATCGTGCATCTGTTCGATGAGCTCGTAAGAACCGTTCCCGAAGGCGTCTATCTCACGCAGATCAAAGAGAACGGCAACAAGCTGGAGATCCACGGCGTCGCCCAGTCGAGCACCCGTGTGTCGACTTTCATGAGGAATATCGACGGGTCCATGTGGATGGATAACCCCCAGTTGCAAGTCGTCGAGTCCGCGCAGAATTCACCCACCGGCGGCTCGAGTTTCACGTTGACCGCCGATGCGGTGGGCGTGAATCTCGAAGATGGCGGCGAATCAACGGTCAAGAAGGTTGCCGCGAAATGAATTTCATCGAACAACTTCGTACCCTCGATCCGCGCGACGTGGGCCGCTGGCCGCTGGCAGTGCGCGGCTTCTTCGTGGTGCTGATCTTCGTCATTTGCGCCGCCGTCGCCTGGTACCTGTTCGTCTGGAACGACGATCGGCCCATATTGCAAAAGGCGGAGGCCGACGAATTGGATCTGCGCAGCCAGTTCGAGAACAAACAACAGCGTGCGGCCAACCTCGACGCCTACAAGGCGCAACTCGCCGAAATGGAGCGCAGCTTCGGCGCCATGCTGCGGCAACTGCCGGGCAAGACCGAAGTGCCGAATCTGTTGGTGGATATTTCACAAACCGGCCTGGCGGCGGGTCTGCAGGAAAAATTGTTCCAACCCGCAGGCGAGCAGAGCAAGGGCTTCTACGCCGAACTCCCGATCAAAATCAGGCTCGTCGGCACGTACCATGAGTTCGGCACGTTCGTGAGCGGCATCGCCGCGCTGCCGCGCATCGTGACGCTGCACGACATTCAGATCACGCCCGTGAGCGACAAGGCCGCTGGCTTCGACAATCTAACCATGGATGTGACCGCGAAAACCTATCGTTACATCGAAGACGAAGGCGGCGGGCACGCGGCGGCGAAAAAGAAGTCAGGAGGCGCGACGTGAGAAGCACAATGGGTGCTCGTGTTATTTGCACGGCCGTGCTCGCGAGCTTTGTGGCGGCCGGCTGTTCCGGCGGACAGTCCGATCTACAAAAATGGATCGCCGAGACCAAGAAAAAACCGGGCGGGCGCATTCAGGCGCTGCCCGAAGTAAAGCCTTATGAAACCTTTGTTTACAGCGCGGGCGGGATGCGTTCGCCGTTCCAGCCGCAAGGTCCGAGCGCCGGGGGCAGCGCGAGCCTGCGCCCGAGTTCGCGGCGCAACCGCGAATTTCTCGAAGGCTTCTCGCTGGACACGCTCAAGATGGTGGGCACGTTCAAAGTGGGCACCAATTTCTACGGGCTCGTGCAATCCAAGGACGGCTTGGTGCACAAAGTGCAGCCCGGGAACTATCTTGGACAAAACGATGGGAAAGTCACCGAAATCAGCGGCAGTAAAATTAGTCTCGTCGAAATCATACCGGACGGTCTCGGCGGCTACATTGAGCGACCGGCCTCATTGGCGTTGAGTGATTGAGGCCACAGGGAGAATAGAAGCATGATCAGATTCAAGACACGAACGGCGATGATCGGAGCAATGCTGCTCGTCGCGTTATCCGCGATCACCAGCCTCGCGCAGGCGGCCGACCCGGTCAAACTCGAGGCCATCGACGTCCAAACCCTGTCCGGACAGCAGGTGCAGCTCAAGCTGCGCATGAGCGGACCGGCGCCCGAGCCCCTGCCGTTCACCATCGACAGATCG
>Ga0209517_10009295_pt1 | contig 11252 bp, 6 predicted proteins | sample PeaSoiMetSII2010_FD_187695 | JGI IMG/M metagenome (GOLD analysis project Ga0209517, IMG submission 187695) | Peat soil microbial communities from Weissenstadt, Germany - SII-2010 (SPAdes) (version 2) | ecosystem: Environmental > Terrestrial > Soil > Wetlands > Peat | place: Germany: Weissenstadt...
ACGCGCTGCCGACCTCCCCCTCAAGGGGGGAGGGGTACGCGATTGATTCGGCGCAAGTGAGGACGCCGCGAGTGAAATTCTTACGCACCTGGATTCGCGTCCATCGATCTTTGAGCCAAGCGGCTGATCAGCACCTCCCAGTCGTCCAAGCCAACCCTGGTTGGCGAGAACGCGGTCACAGCCTGAACATGAAATATCTTCCCGAAGTTCGCTTCGCCCGAGGTCCGAAACACCGGCAAGATGCGTTTTGCTTCATCGGTGCTGAGCTGAAGATGTGGGTTTCCGAGAGGAAATATTTGAAATGGCAAGACCCATTTCTCTGGCCTGGGCCAGATATCCTCGATCACTCGGTCTGGGTTGACTTTGGAGTAGACGATAAATGGTGTCGTCAGCGAGTGGGTGTCATTACAATAAGGAATGCCAAAAGATCCAATTCTCATGTTTTGAGCCTTGGTTCTACGTCCCTGCGCAGTTGACGCGTCTTCAGTCTGCGATACTGCCCAGAGCCGCGCACCGATCCCCGCCCAAATGTTCGTGAGATTTTTTGAAGCGAACACGAAAATTTCGATCGTGGTCGTCATCAGCGCGCCTTTTCCATCAGGTCGACGAATCTCTGGAATAGATAATGGCTGTCTTGAGGGCCGGGGCTGGCCTCGGGGTGATATTGCACGGAGAAGATCGGCTTGCCTCTCACGCGCAGGCCCTCGTTGCTGCCGTCGAAGAGCGAAACGTGCGTGACCTCGACGTCACCGGGCAGGCTCTCGGGGATCACGCAGAAACCGTGGTTCTGGCTGGTGATCTCCACTTTGCCGGTCTGGATGTCTTTCACGGGATGGTTGGCGCCGCGATGGCCGATCGGCATTTTCTTCGTGCGCCCGCCGAGCGCGAGCCCGAGGAGCTGATGTCCGAGACAAATCCCGAAGATCGGCTTACCTGTCGCCATCAACGACTGCAGCGTCGGCACGGCGTAGACACCGGTCGCCGCGGGATCGCCGGGTCCGTTGGCGAGGAAGATGCCGTCGGGCTTGTGTGCGAGGATTTCCTCGGCCGTCGCGGTCGCGGGCACCACGGTGACGCGGCAGCCGTGCGAGGCGAGGAGGCGCAGGATGTTGCGCTTGGCGCCATAATCGACGGCGACCACTCGGAAATGCGGATTCTCGAGCCGGCCATATCCTTGTCCCCAGCTCCAGCGCGTCTCGTCCCACTCGTACATCTGCCGGCAGGAGACCTCCTTGGCGAGATCCATGCCTTCGAGGCCGGGCCAGGCGCGCGCGGCCGCGAGCGCCGAGCGATAGTCGATCTTGCCGTCGGGCGCATGCACCACCGCGCCGTTGGGCGCGCCGCCATCGCGGATCCGACGCGTGAGCTTGCGCGTGTCGATGCCGGAGACGCCGACCAGCTCGTGCGATTTGAGCCAGCGGTCGAAGTGCTCGCTCGCGCGATAGTTCGCGGGCTCAGTGATGTCGACGCGCACCACCAATCCGCGCGCCGCCGGCGTCAGCGTCTCGATGTCCTCGGAGTTGGTTCCGACATTGCCGATGTGCGGAAACGTGAAAGTGATGATCTGACCGGCATAGGACGGATCAGTCATGATCTCCTGATAGCCGGTCATGCTGGTGTTGAAGCAGACCTCGCCCACTCTCATGCCGGTGGCGCCGATACCGCGGCCCCAGAACACGCTGCCGTCCGCGAGAATCAGCGCGGCCGTCGTCCCCGGCGGGGACGGCGAGGGCGGCTTCAGAGCGGCGCCGTCGGCCATGGGGCGTTGCCTTTCTTCGGCTCGGGCGGGCTGCCGCGCGCGAAAATCCCGCCGCGCAGGAAAGCGTCGGCGGCGCGGGACATCCCTCGATCTGACCTGAAGGTTATTGGATAGTGGGTCGCCCCACCGGCGTCAAGCCCGAAGTGGCCGGCAAAATGTTGCAAAATCAATTGCTTATAGGGCTTCGGCGGATTTGCTATCCAGCCCCGGTTTGGGTACCGTCCGCTCTCGCAGTCGACTCGCACCAAGACCCTTTCGGAGGCTAACGCCCATGACGCTGCGCGACAGCTTCACCACCGCGCTCAAGGTGTCGATGAAGGCGGGTGACCAGCGCCGCGTCTCGACGGTTCGCATGATCCTGGCCGCGCTCAAGGAGCGCGACATCGACGCGCGCGGCAAGGGCAACCCCAACGGCATCGAGGACGGGGACATCCAGCGCATGATGCAGGGGCTGATCAAGCAGCGCCGCGAGGCGATCGAGCTCTATAAGCAAGGCAACCGCCCCGAGCTCGCCCAGCAGGAGCAGGAGGAGATCGCGGTCATCGAGAGTTTCCTGCCGAAGCAGATGTCCGATGCCGAGGCGGAGGCCGCCATCAAGCAGGTGATCGCCGCCGTGGGCGCCCAGAGCGTCAAGGACATGGGCCGCGTCATGGCGGCGCTCAAGGAGAAGCATGCAGGCCAGCTCGACCTCTCGAAAGCCGGCGGCATGGTGAAGAAGCTGCTGGGTTGACGGCGCCAGTGCATACGCTCTCCGCTGCCGGTCTCTGGACCGGCTTCGCCACCGTGATCGGCGTCTGGATCGTGACGGTCGTGACGCACGGGCCCAATTTCCTGGCGACAGTCCACGCGACGCTCACGCGCTCGCGGCGGGCGGGCCTCCTCGTGGTAGCAGGCATCACGGTCGGTACCGCGCTCTGGGGCACGGCGAGCCTATTCGGCCTCGGGCTCCTGTTCCAGGCGGCGGGCGGGCTCTACGAAGCCGTAAAGCTCGCGGGCGCAGGTTACCTCGTCATCGTGGGCGTGCGGCTCATCCTTTCGGCTCGCCGAACGAGCGCGCCTGCGCGGATCGTCGGCCCTGCGATCCCGGCCGCGCACGCGTTCCGGCACGGGCTGGTCACGGATCTCAGCAACCCCAAGGCCGCAGCTTTCTTCACCAGTCTGTTCGCGGTCGCGGTGCCGCCCACCGCGCCGCTCTGGTTCGACGCGCTTCTGGTGGCGACAGTCGCGGGGATCGCGGGCCTTTGGTACGGCACCGTCGCCTGGGCGATGGCTGCCGATCCCGTGGTGGCGCTCTATCGCAAGGCGGCGCGGGCGATCTCGGCGCTGGCCGGAGTGGTGTTCGTGGCGCTGGGGTTGCGGCTAGCCGCGGAGCGGTGACGGACCTAGATCCTCGCGAAGCGATTTCAGATCATGGCCGATCTGCGGTAGGATGCGCCTCCCGTCGGTTCCGTCCGCTGACGGCTGATAGCCGAGAGAGCTGACGGGCCCGCATGGCATTTCCGCCTTTTTTCCTCGAGGAGCTTCGGCGCCGCCTGTCGCTTGCAAATGCGGTCTCGCGCCGCGTCAAGCTGCAGCGGCGCGGGCGGGAGTTCGTGGGCCTTTGCCCCTTCCACAAGGAGAAGACGCCGTCCTTCAGCGTGGTCGAGGAGAAGGGCTTCTATCACTGCTTCGGTTGCGGCGCCCACGGCGACGTCATCAGTTTCACCATGCAGACCGGGAGTCTGAGCTTCCCCGAGGCGGTCGAGGCATTGGCGCGGGAGGCTGGGCTCGAGGTGCCCAAGGCCACGCCCGAGGAGCGCGAGCGAGCCCAGCGTCAGACCACGCTGAGGGGCGCCCTCGACGCCGCCGCGCACTGGTTTGAAGAGCAACTGCACGCGCCGGTCGGACGGGAGGCGCTCGCCTACCTCGAGAAGCGAGGCCTCGATCAGGAAACCATAAGGCGGTTTCGGCTGGGTTTTGCGCCCGACCGGCGCAATGCGCTCAAGCTCGCTCTCGGCAAGGCGTTTCCCGAGCCGCTTCTCGTCGAAGCCGGCCTGGTGCGCAAGCCGACGGAGGAGTCAGAGGGGGGTGGGCGCGAGAGCTACGATTATTTCCGTGGCCGCGTGATCTTCCCCATTGCCGACCGAGGCGGCCGGGTCATTGCCTTCGGCGGCCGTACGCTCGGCGACGGCCAGCCGAAATATCTGAACTCTCCCGACACGCCGCTCTTCGAGAAGGGCCGCGTCCTCTATGGCTGGGCACAAGCTCGTGCGGCCGCGGGCGGCGCTGGACCCGTCATCGTTGTCGAGGGTTATATGGACGTGATCGCGCTCCATCGCGCGGGCTTCGTGGGGGCGGTGGCGCCGCTCGGCACGGCTCTCACGGAGCGGCAGATCGAGGAGCTCTGGCGGATCGCGCCGGAGCCAACCCTGTGCTTCGACGGCGATGCGGCAGGGTTGCGGGCGGCCGGACGCGCGGTCGACCGCACGCTGCCGCTCTTGAAACCGGGCTATACGCTGCGCCTCGCCACCCTGCCCGAAGGCGAGGATCCCGACACCTTGGTGCTGCGCCATGGGGTGCGTGCGATGCGCGAGATCCTGGAACGGGCCCGCCCGCTGGCGGAGTTCCTCTGGACTTTGGAAAGCCATGCCGGACCCCTCGATACGCCCGAGCGCCGGGCGGCCCTGGAACGCCGACTCGAGGATCGTGCCCGGCAGATCGCGGACCGCGCCGTGCAGGGGCACTACCTCCGATTTTTCCGCGAAAAGACCTTCGAGATATTCCGGAACCAGCGTTTTCGGCCTGGTCCTGGCCCCAACCGCGGTCGCGCGCGACGCCAAGCTCCGTCGATCCCCCTAGTTGAGCCGCCGCCGCAGTCGCCCACAGCCTTGGCGCGGCGACAAGAGGAGGTGCTTCTGGCGGTATTCCTCAATCACCCACACCTATTAGGGGAAGCTGCCGAGGAGCTGGCCCACCTCGAGTTCTCCGCCCCCGATCTTGACAGGCTTTGCCGCGAGATTTTACACATCCATGCAGAGCGTCCAGACCTTGACGCCGAGGGACTCCAACTCCACCTTTCGGGTAAGGGATTTGCCGCGACTGTGGGTAGCTTGTTGGCGCCTCAGGTATTAAATCACGCCTCTTTCGCTCGGAGGGAGGCGGAGCCGGAGGTCGCACGCATGGGCTGGCAGCAGGCCAGGGCGCAATTCCTGCGGCGGCAGTATCCGCGGCAACTGGATGATATGGAGCGCGGTTTGGCCGAGGAGATGACCGAGGAGCGCTGGGCGCCGGTCAAGGCTCTTCAGGAGGACCGCGAAGACGAAGACAAGACGATTGAAGATTTGATCGGGTGAGGCTCAGCACCGGCGGGAGGCGTCGCATCGGGCGCGGGGTCCTCCGGTAGGCGATCGGACGAGGACGGATGGGGACGCCAGGAGGCGGCCCGCACCGTCTTTTTTTGAGTTTGCGGGGACGAGAGATTCAAAATGGCGAGCAAGGCAGCGGCGGCGAACGCGGCGGAAACAACCGAGGCGCGAGAGGATGCGGCGGAAGCGCCGCTGCTCGACAGCGTCCAGGCAGCCATCAGGAAGATGGTGGCACGCGGGAAGGAGCGGGGCTACGTCACCTATGACGATTTGAACGCGGCATTGCCCGCGGATCAGGTGTCCTCCGAGCAGATCGAGGACACCATGGCCATGCTCTCCGAGGCCGGCATCAACGTGGTCGAAAGCGAGGAGGGCGAGGACGCTTCGGCTGCCGAGGCCAACGCCGAGGAAGAGGCGGAAGCCCGCGGCAATGTCGACGACGACGACATCGGGCGCACGGACGATCCCGTGCGCATGTACCTGCGCGAGATGGGCTCGGTCGAGCTGCTCTCTCGCGAGGGCGAGATCGCGATCGCCAAGCGCATCGAAGCCGGCCGCGAGATGATGATCGGCGGCATCTGCGAGAGCCCGCTCACCATGCGCGCGATCATCGCCTGGCGCGACGCGCTCAACGACGGGAAGATGCTGCTGCGCGACGTGATCGATCTCGACGCCACCTACGGCAATAGCGCCTTCGAGGCGGAGAGCGCCGCGCTGGCCGAGGGCGGCGCGACGGAAGCGGAGACCGTGGGCGAGACCGAGGGCGAGGAAATCGCCGCCGCCGAGAGTTCCGAGGAAGGCGAGGAGGAAGCTTCGATCTCGCTCTCGGCCATGGAAGCCGCGCTCAAGCCGCAGGTGCTCGCGACCTTCGACACCATCGCCAAGACCTACAAGAAGCTCCACAAGGTTCAGGAACAGCGTCTCGAGTCCCTGCAGAAGGGCCAGGAGCTGGTGAAGCCGACGGAGCGGCGCTACGTCAAGCTCAAGTCCGATATGGTCGAGGCCATGAACGGTGTGCGGCTCAACAACGCGCGCATCGAGCAATTGGTCCATCAACTCTACGGCCTCAACCGGCGCATGCTCGGCATCGAAGGCAAGCTGCTGCGGCTCGCCGAAGGGACGGGCGTGAAGCGACAGGAGTTCCTGGAGCACCACTTCGGCCACGAGCTGGCGCCGCGCTGGATCCAGCGCGTGCAGCGGCTCTCGGGCAAGGGCTGGGCGAACTACATCAAGCGGCACGGCCAGGAGGTGAAGGACCTGCGCAGCGAGCTCGGCGTCATCGCAGCCGAGGCGGGCCTGCCGCCTGCGGAGTTCCGCCGCATCGTCTCCACCGTGCAGAGGGGCGAGCGCGAGGCGAGCCGGGCCAAGAAGGAGATGGTCGAGGCGAATCTTCGTCTGGTGATCTCGATCGCCAAGAAATACACGAACCGCGGCCTGCAGTTCCTTGACCTGATCCAGGAGGGCAACATCGGCCTGATGAAGGCGGTGGACAAGTTCGAGTATCGCCGCGGCTACAAGTTCTCGACTTATGCGACGTGGTGGATCCGGCAAGCGATCACGCGCTCGATCGCGGACCAAGCCCGCACGATCCGGATCCCCGTGCACATGATCGAGACGATCAACAAGCTCGTGCGCACCAGCCGGCAGATGCTGCACGAGATCGGCCGAGAGCCCACGCCCGAGGAGCTCGCGGAGAAGCTCGGCATGCCCTTGGAGAAGGTGCGCAAGGTGCTGAAGATCGCCAAGGAGCCGATCAGCCTGGAGACGCCGATCGGCGACGAGGAAGACAGCCACCTCGGCGACTTCATCGAGGACAAGAACGCGGTCCTGCCGGTCGAGGCCGCGATTCAAGCAAACCTGCGCGAGACCACCACACGCGTGCTTGCCTCGCTCACGCCGCGCGAGGAGCGCGTGCTGCGCATGCGCTTCGGCATCGGCATGAACACCGACCACACCCTCGAGGAGGTCGGCCAGCAGTTCTCGGTCACCCGCGAGCGCATACGCCAGATCGAGGCCAAGGCGCTGCGCAAGCTCAAGCACCCCAGCCGCTCGCGCAAGCTCAGAAGCTTCCTCGATACCTGACAAATCCAGAAGTCAGAAATCAGAAGTCAGAATAGTCGGCGTCGTCTATCCTGGCTCCTGCTTTCTGTTGTCTGGTTTCTGCCATCGGGCCCGTAGTTCAGTTGGTTAGAACGCGCCGCTCATAACGGTGTTGTCGCAGGTTCGAGTCCTGCCGGGCCCACCAAGCTTTTCAATGAGTTGAGATTCCGGGTTCTCCTCATCGAGGGGCTTGCGGCACGCAAACGGCACGCAAATCTCACCTTCGGTGTTCCGGTAGAGCGGAATTTCAGCCTTCAACTCCTGCCGGATGGCACTCACGGTGCCGCTTGAGACACCACTCATGCGCACGACCTTCGCATGTGCTACGCCGGACAGGATGAGGAAACGAACCTCTTCGCGTTTCCTCTCTCCGATGCCGCGGCGGGGCTGTTTGGCCGAAGGTTCGGCGAGGTCAGCGGGATCGATATCGGGTCGGTCGATTTGCGCGCGCTTCAGGTGTTTCCGCACTTCCATCATAACGCTGTCGATCGCCGCTACGGCATCGCTCAGGAAACCCGGCTCATAGGGCGCATAGATCGATGTGGTGGCGGCTGATCCATCGGGCAGATGACCGAGGAACAAACTGATCTGCTCGGTCGGCACTCGCCGCTTGCGCAGTTCGCGTGCGAGACCATGTCGGATCGAATAGGGTGTCACGCGCTCGTCGAGGTCGGCTTCAGCGCGCGTCAGGCGCCACATATGCAAGATCGACTGCACGGGCTTGCGGCGATAGCTCACGTAGCGGCCAACCGCCCCAACGTCACGCTCCAGCCACGGCATCAAGGTGGACGTCACAGGAATGATGGGACGAAATTTCTTGTTCTGCGGCCGGCCCGCTGGGTTGAGGTTGAGCAGCCTATGGGCACCGTCGAACTGGGACGGTGCCAGATCGAGGATGGCAGCTGGCCGCGCCAAAGTGTTTGCGGCAATCAAGAGAAACATCAGCATGTGACGCGAGCGGGCTGCGTCGAAAAGGCGCGCTAGCTCCTCCGGCGATACTGGGCGTCCCTTCGGCTCACGCGCCCGCTTCGCCTCGGCCGTTAGTGTGCCGAAGATGTGTGGGACATCGCTGACCTCCTCCCATTTGCGCGCACGGTTGAGAGCAGCTCGCCCGACGGACAGAATTCGGTCGATGCCGCTTTGTCCCGTTCCGCGCTTGGCCAGCCATTCTCGAAATCGGCGCTGCTCCTGCGGCGTAATGTCCGCCACGGCACATCGCGCCCAGAATTCCTGCCAATAGGACAGCCCGAGCCATTGCGTCTTAGCGCTCGGCAGATGCTGCGCGTGGTCGTTCCAATAGTTCAGAAGGACGGTTTCGATCAGAACCTGGTCGGGCGTGGCCTTGCGCGTTCTTTGGTTGATGACGACCCATTCGGCGAGGAAGAGGCTTGCCTTCGAAAAGTCTGCTGTGCCAAGGCTGACACGGCATGTTTGGCGCTTGCGGTCATCGTACCAGGTCCGGCACCACGCATCATCGGTCTCGCCTCGGCCGGGTTTTTTGCTGAGCCAATAGTCGCCGATCTGTCCGAGGCGTTCGTCGCGTTGCTTGCGCATGCTGGGACTGACTGCCGTTCGAGATACTCTGCAATCTGCTCGTGGGTATAAAAAATTCTTGTACCGACGCGCGTATAGGCAAGCCTACCGCGGATCCGCTCAGCACGAATAGTAGCCGCCTTCACTCGCAGAAGCGTCGCCGCCTCACGCTCATTGAGCAGCGCGGGAAGGGGATCTCGCGCACATTGCTCGTACTCACGCATGAGCCGTCTTCATCCGCTGGCGCGTGTTCGCAAACGCGATCGTGTCCCGCAAAGAATTGAACGAAGAACCCAATCCGTCAACATAAAATATAAATTATATCAGCATGGTAGGGGCTGTTTGACCGCGTTTATGCGCGTGTGAGGCGACGACGTCGAAAATCGGAGTAATTCATCGCTCACATTTTTTGCGACCCAACCACAACACGTCAGTCGATCGTGCCGGCCACCGTATTCTTGCTGAGTCTGTAGAGATCCCGGCGGCGCAGACTAGGCCGATCTGGTCGGAGAGACGTTGCCAGCAATACGACCCCCACGTTCGATTTCAAGCTCTCTATATTGAACGGTGCCGGATATTGAACGGTGCCGGAAACGAGGCTCGGCGCGCGAATCAAAAGGCGGCCGCTCACTGTGAGATCACCCTCGAAACGCCCGCTGATGTCGGCGCTCTGAACTGCGGCCGAGCCGGTGAAAAGTCCACCCTCAGCAATCGCGATGTCTCGACATATCCTTGATGTTGGCTTTGATCGTGCCTTCGACGACCAATCGATTGCAGCTCGTAACCTCGCCGGATAGGACGATTTGTCGTCCGATTACCAGCGTCCCGGCGCCCGGGTCAGCTGCGGCCAGCGGCTGTCTACCGCTTTCGAACTCACTTCTATCGGATGGGCTGGGAGCTTGAGGTAAAGCTGCGGCTTGTGGCGCGGGAGGTGACGCTTTCGATGGACCCGAGATAAGCCACCCGGGGTCGAGACGGGCCTGCCTTGCGTTCCAAAGAAGTTCGCCCTGGTCCCTCCACACCGCCGCTTCGGCGGCGATTATTGCGGCCGGAATCATAACATCACTAGAGGCTCTCGAAGCATGGCATTGTTGGACGCTCTCGGGCCGCGCCGCCCAATGTCGTCGCGGATGAACGGATCTGTCTCAGAGGTCGCTCGACCGCCGTCTCTGACCCAGGTCGTGTGAAAACGTCCCACCTGACGTGACGCGTGAGGTACGATTCCATCGCGATTTGCGGGGGATCGGATGAAGCGCTTCGTCGAGGGACTAGATCGCGGCCAGAGCACGCTGTTTCCTGAATGCTTGGACGACTGGATCGACGAGAACAACCCGGTTCGAGTGATCGACGCGTTCGTCGATACGCTTGATCTCGCCGAGCTCGGCTTCGAAGGGGTCGAGCCGGCGGAGACCGGACGACCTGCTTATCATCCCTCAGTTCTGTTGAAGCTCTATGTCTATGGTTATCTGAACCGTGCGCAGTCGAGCCGGCGGCTCGAACGCGAGGCTGGTCGCAACGTCGAGGTGATGTGGCTGCTTGGACACCTCGTCCCCGACCACAAGACGGTCGCCGATTTCCGGAAGGACAGCGGCCGTGCCATCCGCAAGGTTTGCGCTCGCTTCGTCGAGCTCTGCCGCGAGATGGGTCTGCTCGTGAAGGCGAGTGTGGCCATCGATGGCAGCAAGTTCAAGGCGGTGAACAACCGGGATCGGAACTTCACGCGCGCGAAGGTGGAGCGGCGCCGGGCCCAGCTCGAGGAGAGCGTTGCCCGCTATCTTAGCCAACTCGACACCGCCGACCGGCAGGAGCCATCAGAGGCACTCGCCACGAAGACCACACGGCTCAAGGAGAAGCTCGCCAAACTCGGGGAGGAGATGCGGCGCCTTAAGGAGCTTGAGGCGCGCATGTTGGCTGCGCCCGATCAGCAGATCTCGCTCACCGATCCCGATTCGCGCTCGATGGCAACGTGCGGGCGCGGCTCCGGGGTCGTCGGCTACAACGTGCAGGTCGCGGTCGACACCGAGCATCATCTGATCATCACACACGAGGTGACCAACGTCGGCTCCGACCGCTCACAGCTCGCGCACGTTGCCAAGGAGACCAAAGCCACGCTGCAAACGGACACCTTGGAAGCCGTGGCCGACCGCGGCTACTTCAACGGCGAGGAGATCCTGGCGTGCGATCAGGCCGGCATCACGGTGACGCTGCCGAAACCGATTACGTCAGGCATCAAGGCCAAGGGCCGGTACGGAAAGCAGGACTTCGCTTATCTGCCCGAGGAGGACGTGTATCGCTGCCCCGCCGGCGAACGGCTGAAGTACTACTACACCAACGTCGAAAACGGCCTGAACCTGCGCCGCTATTGGACCAACGCGTGCCGAACCTGTGCGCTCAAGAGCCGCTGCACGACAGCAGTGCAGCGGCGGATCACACGCTGGGAGCACGAGCATGTGCTCGAGGCTATGCAGAGAAGGCTCGACGGGAATCCACAGGCCATGCGCCTGCGGCGCGAGACG
>Ga0209517_10009298_pt1 | contig 11249 bp, 6 predicted proteins | sample PeaSoiMetSII2010_FD_187695 | JGI IMG/M metagenome (GOLD analysis project Ga0209517, IMG submission 187695) | Peat soil microbial communities from Weissenstadt, Germany - SII-2010 (SPAdes) (version 2) | ecosystem: Environmental > Terrestrial > Soil > Wetlands > Peat | place: Germany: Weissenstadt...
TGTCAGTTCAACCCCGATTGTGAGAGCTACGCAGCGCGACCCTAATTCCTCGCGCGCCCACGTCAATTCAAACCCGATTGTGACGCTTGCACGGCACACCCGGCCCCGCTGGGGCATACTTGTCCCGTCGCTAGCGGCGAGAAGTACACTTGGTTCGCACCCGAGGTCCCGGAGCCTAGTGTATCGATCACCATCCCGCTGGCGCCACCATTTTCAGGCAGCGACGCTGTCGGAGCAGTACCGCTCGGGAGTGTACCACTAGTTATATTGAAAGACATGATGCAGCCCCCGCCGCCGCACGAGCCGAGGTTGCCGTTGTCCTGTACGTTGACAAAAATCATGTCCGTCGTGCCGCTGAAGGCCTCGGTCATTGGAGAACACGTGGCAGCCGCGCTCGTTAGCGTCGGCCCGGCGACCGGAGCGCTCATGGTGTTGGTGGTGATGTGTATCCGGTAGATTGTGGCGTCTCCGCCCGCATCGCCGCAGACATAAAGATTTCCGGTGGGAGGGTCGGAGGAGTTGAAATAGGTGTTGTCAAAGTCGCCGGTGAACATCGGTACGGTAGTGAAGAAGTTGCCCGTTCCCACTTTCGCTTCGCTGCCGGCGTCGCCGGCGTTGAAGGCTGTGGTGAACTGAAACACGCCGCTGCACGGTGTAAAGAACCCGCAGCTAGTGGTGGTGTCAGTGGCCGCAAATACATAGGCCTCTCCAGCGCTGGGGTCCACGATCGGGGCATCAACAATACCGGGGCGAGCCGCGATTTCCGCGGATACAGTGAGAGCGCCCGTCGTTGGATTAATGCGGTAGAAATAGCCGCCTGTGCTGCCGCCGAAGCCGGTCTTGGCGGTGCCGATATAGATGCCGTTGTTGATAGCGTAGACCGGGCTAGTGGTTTGTGTCCCAGCTGAGTTAGTCAGAGCGATAGGCCACGGAGATGTGATTATCTCCGCTGGCGTTCCGCCATTGAATATGGGCGTGAACTTGTGAACCGTGCCGTTGTCATCGCCGACGTAAATCGCGTCACCGCTGTAGTCGTAGTACGGAGAAGAATTCGTGTCGTTGGGGCTGCCGTTGAACGGCAGTGTCAGCATGCAGGGCGCGGTGCAAGCCGAGTACGTGCTGGCGGTCGTGGTGGTGAGAGTCACGGGACTTCCTGCCGTTACGCTGGCGGAGGCCCATTTCAGCAGGACCAGGCTCGCTACGCCGCCACTTGAGCTCTGCACGAAGGCTATCTGCTTGCCATCGAGCGAGACTGTCGGCGAGGTCTGTACCGTGCCATTGGTGAAGTAGGACCAAAGCGTGGAGGGCACGCTGCCGCCGCAACTCGAATACAAGTTCTTATACGCGACGATGCTCGCCTGTCCGACTCCCCCTTGGAGGGTCGCGCGGTTCCAGGTGAAGTTGCTTAAGGTCGATGACAGGACAACGCCGTTGCCGAGGGAGCCTGCCCCCTCGGCGGACGCGGTTACCGTGGTCACGTTGGTGCTTGAAGAAGCCGTGACAGGAACGCCGACTGCGGTCCCTTCGGCGGCAACAGCTGTGGCGAAGTTGCCCGCAATGGCCGTCGTGGAGATGGCAGCGCCCGTGGCATCCGATACGGCGAAGAAGCCGGTGCTGGCATTGAGATCAGCGCCACCGGCCAGCGGGCTGGTCACTGAAAAGCCGGTCATGGTCTCGGTGATTGTGATGGAATTGCCGGCTGAGCCGGCGGAAGTTGCCGTGAACGTAACCACTGCGCCTGCGGAGCTGCCGGTGACGCCGGCCGGGCCGCCACCCGATACGAGAACGGCGGCGAGGGCTGCGGCGTCGTCTGTGTCATTATTGTCGATCCTAAACTGATTACCGCTAACTGCCGCGTTCGCGCCGCCTGAAAGCGTCGTGCCGGACCGGCTGACGCCGCTGGTGGCGTTCTGAGCGAGCGTGATGGAATTGCCGACCGTTCCCCAGGTATTGGCCGTGAGGTTTACGGTGCCCGCGGTGTTCGACGCTGAGACTGTTGTCGTGGCGGTATTTGTATTAACGTCGGCGGCGATTTGCGTTGCAACGGTGGTTGCGGTCGGGACGCCGGACGTGGCTAGCGCGAAGTTTGTGCCGGACGTGGTGCCATCGCCACCAACGGTCCAGGTGCTCGAAATGGAGCCGGAGTTGTCGCTAAACGTAGGCGCGGTGAGCGCCCCTGCGCATGGAGCGGTCACGGTAACTGTATTCGTTGACTGCACTGCGGTGCCGACTGCATTCGCTGTGGCGGCGGAACTGAAGCACGGGTTTATGACGCACTGCGACTGAACCGCGTCGATGGCTGCTCGCAGGTTTTGTGCGGCGGTCGCTTCGTTTTGTGCAGCCGAGCCGGCGGTCGAGTAGTGAACTTGGACGGCGTTCGCGCTGCCGATGTTGGGAACGCCGGTGACGAAGGTATACGTTACCGAGCCTACAGTGACTGCCGTCGTCCCGGAGGTAAAGCCACCGTTTGGGTTGCCTGTGATCGTAACCAGTCCCGAACCGGCCGTAGCATTCGTCGTCAAAGCCGTGCCATTAATCGTTACACCTTGGCCTGGAGCGACGCAAAACGCTCCCGCAACGGCGAACGAACCCGTAGCAGCCGTGTTGTCTTCGGCTGTAAACGTCACGTTGCTCGCGCCGTGAACTACGACTGTTTGACCGGTGGTGGGTGCTCCGGAAAACGTCCCGGTGGTGCTTGCCTTAGCCGCGGCGGTCGCCGTTACCGTGTCGACCGCGCCCGAGCCGTAGGTGAGAGTGGCGGTTTGGCCATTCGTAGGTACGCCCGAAAACGTTCCCTGGGCGGTAGCGGCCGCGCCGGCCGCCGTTCCGTTGACACTCGTTCCGAAGACCACGAAATCGTTGGCGCAGCTCGCGGTGGTCGAGTCAAAGGAAAACTTCGCGGGGTAAGAATCGGCGCCGACTGTCGCGCTCGGGCCGAGCGAAGTGGACCAATCCTTCTTCATGGGTCCGTTCCCGCGTTTCGATCCCGAGCCTCCCCCGAGCCCACCGAACAGGACAGCAGGGTTCGGCTCAAGGCCGTCGAGGGTCGTATCTCGAGATTCCGGTGCGGCGCCCGGTTCTTCGCCGTCCGTCGGCGGCGCCGGATGCACGTTGCGCCGCAGCCATTGCTGCTGGTAGCGAGGATCCTGTGACACGGCCGCGAGTTTTCCGAACGTCGCCGGGGCTGAAAAGATTAGATGCCTGCTGCTCCAATCGGTGACGAGCGAGGTTCTGACGTGATTGGATTGCTGTCCGGAAAGACTGAGGGCCACTGCAGCCGCGGCAAAAAGGAATACACCAAAACGGACAAACTTTGCCTGTTTTACATGCATCTCCCAAGCTCCCAAGCCTCGCGATTTGCGCGGGCGTTACTCCAGTATTACCCGGAATTCGCGTCTGCCTAGACCCCGACCCACCAGAGGTGACCTAAGCGATAAGTGTGAACGTCTGCGTTTTGCTTCGTTGCCGAAGCACGACGACAAGAGATAAAGCTGCCTGTGGAACTCAGAACGGGGCTGGGTAGGACCGTAAGTAGCTGCGTAGAGCGCAATCAACGCCCGAGTTCCCTCCACGCCGGAGCCGCTTCTATTGCTGGCTCCCGCGCCCCAAAACTAACACGGACCTGCGACGGCGCTGCTTCGTCCGCCAAGCATAATACTCCGGAAGAAAATGGAAGTCGAGACGATATGCAAGAGAGATTTTGGCGGGTTATCAGCTGTACAACAGGACAGGTGGTGGCTGAAATGGGTGGTGTGGGCGTGCGCGAGATGCCTTGAGGGCGCGATTGGGCACTGCAGGCATGACTAAAGCACGGGCCCTACGGGTGCGCGATTCTGCGCATAGGGCCCGGCTGAGCGTCGCCGAACGAGATCTAGGTCAATTCAGATTTGCCTGCGTGAGCTTGACGGCGCAGCCGCCGGAGCCGCCGGTTGTGCACGCCTCGTCTGACCGCGTCGTGAAGTAGAAGCTGGAGGCCTGCCCGGCGCTGGAGATATTGTCAATGATGATCCCGCTTGTGCCGCTGTTCTCCTGCGCCGAGTTGGCGGCCGCTGCTGGGAAACTGCTGGTGATGTCGAAGGACATCACGCAGCCGTGATCGGCGCAATTTGTGGCCGTCCCGCCTGAGTGCACGCTGAAGAAGATTAGATCCGTCGTTCCGTTATCATTCTCGGTTCCGGGTGAGCAAGTTGTTGGCGTATTTCCGAAGCCCGTGTCCACCGACGACGTGATGGCCAGGACATGTCCGTCATTTGTCGAGTTCATGGTCCCGGAAGAGTTGAAACCGATGCGGTAGATCGCGTCACTCTGTGGGAAACTCGGCCCGCTGCCGCCCTGGTTGCCGCACACGTAGAGAAATCCGGTGCTCGGATCCGCCCCGGTGAAATAGTTGTTGTCAAAATCTCCGGAGTACACCGGAATGGTGGCGAAAGACGGGCCAACCGTCGCGCTGACCTCACTGTCCATCGCGGTCGTAACCTGAATCACAGAGCTCGTGTTTCCCGTCGAATCCGTGCCCACGAATACGAAGACAGTTTCGTTGGTGGTATCCACGATCGGTGCGTCATCGATCGGTCCATGGCCGCTCGTCGCGTCGATCGTAACGGCGCCGAGGCACGGCGGGCTGCCGATGCTGCATGCTCCGACCGAGCTATCCGCTTCGCGCACAAAACTCAGAATGCCGTTCCTGTCCGTGACGTAGAGATTGTTGGAATGCAATTCGTAAATTGGACTATTCAGAATCGCGCCGCCGTGAACCATGATCGGCCAGCCGCCGGTGGTGACTTCTGCGGGCGTTCCCTCGAAAACTCCCGTGAACTTGTGGAGGATTCCGAGTTTGTCCCCGACGTACAGGGAGTCTGTATCGTAATTCACGAACGGAGCTGAAAAAGTGTCATCGGCGGAATTGGCGAAGGTCAGGTTAAGAAGGCAGGAGCTCGTCGTGGCGAGGCAAGCTACATATGTCGCCGCGTCGGTCGTGACCACGTGCGGAAGAGCTGCCGACCCCAAGCCAGGTGTTCCCTCGCCGGCCACGCCTCGCAAGATGTGCAGCACAGCGCCGCCTCCGCCGCCCTCCATGAAGGCGATCTGCGAGCCATCCCCGCTCACTCCGCCGGAGATGACCGGCGAGCCGTTGCTTATGCCGCCATTCGACTGCGTGTGATACGCAAACATCACCGTGGGCGCGTCCGGCCCGCACAATCCACCCGTGCCGGTATAAAGGTTATCGAACGCCACGATATCAGACACGTTGCTAAGCGACCCCGCGAGTCCGGTGGTGAAGACGGCAAAATCCGAACAGCTTGCGGTGTTGAAATCAAATGAGAATTTTGCGGGGAACATATTGCCTTCCATCGCCGCGCCGGAACCGATGTTTTCGCTCCAGTCGCCGTGGAACTGCGTTCCTCTTCTGCCGCTCCGACCGCCGCCTCTGCCGCCCCAGCCGCGGAGGCCGCCTGGCGGAAAGGAGAAGAGATCGGGCGAAGGCGCAACGTTGCCCGGCACACCGCTTGGCAGTGCTGTGTGTACATTCCGGCGCACCCATTGCTGCTGATAGCGCGGGTCGCGCTGAAGGCGGAGAGCCTGCTCGAAAGTGCGCGGTGCGGAGAAGACGACGTGCCTGCTCGTCCAGTCGGTAAGCAGCGGCGTAGGGACGCGCTTCGAGCCTTTCGTGGGGCTTCCGGGAGCGATGGCGGCAACGGCGATTAATAAGAGGCTAAATGCAAAAAAATGGGGATTTTCTCGCATGTAACGACTCCCAAAAATTGACCCGGATATCGAGGAGCCCAAGTATAACTCCATAGAATCGAAGTTCGTCAAGAGTACCAACGGTTGCTTGGTATTCAAGTCACGCGGCGCCAGGTGACCCTTGTTGACGAGTTCAATCTGACTTACGATTGCCTCAGGTCACACGGAATTTCGCGAGGGTCTGTCGTCTCATGAAAAGCTGTTTCGTCCCGCGCTCCGCCGCCGTCGCGCTGTTTGCATTTCTCGCGCTGGCGCTGACGGCCGAGCCGGGAACTTCGGTTGTGAGTCCGCAGCAGCGCGGCGTGGTCCCCTCGAGTTCAAAAAAATCGCCGAACGGCGCGGTAAACACCGGCCCTTATTACGCGCTGCTGGTCGGCATCCAAAACTACCGCTCTCTTCCAAAACTCAGCACGCCGTTGAAAGACGCCGAAGCCATCGCCGCGATTCTCAGCCAGCAATACGCCTTCCAGACCCGCCTTCTCAAAGACGCGACGCGCGATGACATCACCCACGCTCTCAACGAATACCGCCGCACGCTCGATGAAAACGCGAATCTCCTCGTTTATTACGCCGGCCACGGCTCTTTCGACAAAGAAGCCGACAAAGCCTATTGGCTGCCGGTAAATGCCGAACTACACGACACTACCGACTGGATTCTCGCCGACGACATCACCACGGATGTGAAAGTGATTCCCGCGCGGCATATTTTGCTGATCTCCGACAGTTGTTATTCCGGCGGGATCACGCGCGATATCAGCCCCGGCTTCACGCCCACCGAGCTAAATCGTTACGTCGAGAAAATGGAAGTGAGCAAATCGCGCACGCTGATGTCGAGCGGCGGCGTCGAGCCGGTGGCCGATGAAGGCGGGGCCGGACATTCGGTGTTTGCCGCGGCGCTGATTCGTGGATTGAGTTCGATGGAGGATAAATCGTTTTCGGCGGAGATGCTTTTCGAGCGCTACGTTCGCGTTTCGGTTGCGGGGAAATCCGAGCAGACGCCTACCTACAGCCCCATCCGCAATTCCGGCCACGATTCCGGCGATTTCGTTTTCACGCGCATGGGCCCGGCCCCGAAGACGACGGAGGCGAAGAATGATGACCGAGGGCGTAAGAGTGAGGATCGCGCTCCCGCGCCCGACGTTGGTCCGGCGCAGCCCGCGAGCCGCCAGCCCGCCGCGCCGGCACAACCTGCTCCTGCGGCCGGTGCGAATCCGCCTGCGGCGCAGTTGGGTCCGAGCATCGTCGGCTGCTGGATCTGGTTCAACAACACGCGCGCCGTCGCGCGCTCCGACGGTTCATTCGTGGATGGCACTTTCAATGCGCGGTGGGTGCTGGTCAATCCTGCGCAGCAGATTTTCACGATTACTTGGCCGAAGTCGGTCGATCGCGTGACGCTCTCCGTCGATCTTCAGCACATGAATGGCGGCAACCAGTACGGCTTTGCGCTCTCGGCCACGCGCACGGGCTGGAGCAAGCTCGGCGCGATGGGCGGCATGGCTGGAACGTGGCAGTGGTACAACGGCGTCAGTGTCACCATCGATCCCAACGGCAGCGTCGTCGCAGCTGGTTCTCCGCTGAGAGCGCATTGGAATTTAGTTGATGCGGCCCAGCGCATTTACAACATCGTCTGGCCCGAACCCGTGGACACCCTCACGCTTTCGCCCGATACTCTGCGCCTCACGGGCGGCAACCAGTACGGAGTAACGACCGGCGGCACAAAAACCGCCCCCTGCCCGGGCGTCTTCTAGCATCACTTTTCTCGGGGAGTTGCAAAGGCAGGATCTTGATCATCTCGCGATACTTCTGTCAGCGCGAGAGCTTTCAAGTCCTCGAAGTTTTTCGGTGGTCTTCTTTATTTATTACCTGGAATGAGCGTTTTGATGACACCGGGAGCACAGGGTGATCAGATTCGATTCTGCATCGTCACCAAGCTAACTTCTCGAGCGCATGTGGGGCACTTGTAGGTCGGAATTACGTCCGCAGTTTTGGCACCGCCACTCATCTCGATCAACGACTTGGTGCCATCGTTTCTGCTACCAACTTGGGCCGAACTTCAACCTCGGTCGCTTAGGTTGGGGTCGATTCATGAGACAGTACTCATCTTCTCGGGTACTGCCACCTTCTGAGCACGATGGGCGCTAAGCGTTCTACACGTTCACAATGTTCACGCGCTACGTTCTCGTGGACCGTTTAAACCCCTGTATCTAAATATGTTAGCCTCTCTCCGCGCTCACCGGATCATCGGAACCTTGTACCGGTCCGCTGTCGTGATTTCTTCTTTCGAACAGTGGAATGTGTGAGCTCGACGACCGGCGTGGTTGGCGCGGGGCGGGATCGACGTAGCGAAGACCTGCGGATAGTCCGAATTCCTCACACAGCGCACACGGGGCACCGCCGTAGCCGTTCTCCACGCCGGAAATCGATGCGATGTGGGTCCGATCCATCCCCAACTGGCGCGCGACTTCGTGAACTTTCCGATGAAAACCTGGCGTAAACATCAATCCGCGACCGAGATTCCCGATCCGCCTAGTCTTGATTCCGAGGGACTTCAGGACGGCCCCAACCCGGCGCGGGCTGAAGCGGAGATCCTCGCCCCGACGCTCGAGCATATTGTTGACGTCTCCTGCAACGCCGCCAACGAGAATGGCGAAACGCCGCCCACCATCCGGCAATCGTTCGTGGTCAATCGCAAACAGCACTTCTTCGACGAGCCATTCGAGCTCAAGGAACCGCTCGACCTGCGTCTCGCGATCACACTCTCGCAAGACAGCGATCAGATCCGCCTGAGCCTGTTCATCCCCCTGCAGGGGTGCAGTTAGGACGCGGGCGAGTTGCCGGGCTCGCGGCGTCATATCATCCAGGTTGCAAGATTGCATCCGAAAATCTCGGACGACCGGGTAACGCGTGAGCCGAAACATCAGCAAGCGGGGCTGAAATTCCTCAGCGATCCGCCGCATCTCTACACCGGTCAATGGCCTCAACTCCTTCAGGCTTGGAAGAATCGATACAATGACTGCACGACCTGTAAGCGCCGTATCATCTGGCAGGTGGCGCGAAGCGATTACTTTGAAACCGGTTGTCGAGTAGAGTCGTCCGTTGCGCACTGCCGGTATTCCGCACGTGCTGCCGGTACGGAGAAGACGAAGAATCTCCGAATCGTGCCTGGACCCGCCGACCTCCAACTCGTCGATTAGCAGAGTGCTGTCCAACGAATCCACGAGCTGGTAGAGCGCGGCGGCGCGGATATCTCCGACTAGAAGCGCGCGCCTGCAAAGGCAGCTTAGGAGCCGCAGCAATGTCGTCTTCGCGCTGCCCGGGGGCCCGATCAGCCAAAGGTACGGTACCGATTCAAAAAGGTCCGGGAACCAATCAGCTAAAATGAAGGATTGAACGAGCAGGAAATCGCGATCGGAAATTTCCACGAACTCTTTGATGAGCGTGCGGAGGTCCGATAGGAGCTCTTTCAGCTCGCCACATGGGCGAATTCCTTTCGGAAGCGTCAAATGTGATACCAGGCCGGCGCCTTCGCTTGACGGCAAATAAATTCTTCCTCGGTATTCGAACTGCCGAACGATCGCGTACTCACCGTCGCGCCAGTCCAAGAAAACAAGCCGCCCGGGGTCCTCCGGGTCTCGAATGGTCTCCACGAGCCTGCACCGCGACTTCAAATCGCAATCGAGAGCTAGCGCTCCGGTCACGATGGTAGGCTCCGATTTTCGATCCACAGAATCGTCGTTTCGTTGATATTGCGATCCGTCAGGAAGGAAGAGGCCACGGGTTGCAGCGGGCGCCAAATTCGCCTGGCGAATGATCGATTGATCGACAAACTTTCTCATGAATGCCTCCGTGTAGCTGTGTTTGAATCGAGCCTCCGTTTGTCACCAGCATCCTCATCCTCTCGAGACCCGAATCCAGATCTATCTCAGCTAACGGTCGATCAACTGGAAACTGCCCGCCAGTCTATGTCTAAAAACAAAAACGCCGGCGAAAATTGCGTGACTTCGCGCCGGCGTTCTAGTCGTCTTACCGAAATCTAGAAACCCTAGTTTACACTATCGTCGTGCGGCAATCAATTCGTCGCATTAGTTTATCCGCAACTCCTCTCGGGACTGCCGCACGAGAGCCTTGAAAACGTGTCAGCTCGCTGCCCGGGATTACTCTATGCTGTTCGGCGATGAACATGTCTGGCCCGGTGACAGCCCGCGCAGAGCGTAATGAGATTCTCTTCGGCATCGTCTCCCAACCGGCCGCGCGAGCGAAGGTGGTGGACCTGGAGGTTCTTCGCTGTGCCGCAGTCTTGGCAGCGCCACCCATCGCGCGCGAGCACCTCGCGGGAGAGCTGGCGATACGCCTCGGGTTTAAGGCTCAGTCGTGGCCGCTTCTGTATGAACTGGTTCAAAGCTGTTCCTCATCATCTCGAACAGTCGCAGTCTCTGCACTACAGGGAGTGCACTGATCAGCCGAGCGAGTGCCAAAAACAACGCATTTTTTTGGTCAGTTTCCAGACTCGCTCCTGCCAGAAAATCGGCAGCCATCATCTCCAGGGCGTATCCGCGCGATTTGTCTGTCCCGAGCATGAGCGCGGCGGTCTCGAGCGCCTGTTCAATCACCGCCAACTGGCTCTTGTACACCTTGAAGTACAGGATCTCCCACGGCTCGGTCTCTTTGCCCGTGAGGTGTTTTTCGACCTCGTGCTTGAACTCTTCCTTGGGCAATTGCTGCGCCCGGTGCAACCAGGTTGCACAATCAAACTGCTGCCCATCCCGCCGCGCCACCTTCACCAACTCCGTCGCCTTCGACCAGCCCACCTGTTTCAGGTGGAGTTTTGGGATCCGCGGCAGTTGCTCGTGGATGGTCATCAGGTAGTAGGCCTTGCGCCGTGATCCCGGAAAGCGCTTCTCGAGGAACTCATCAAAGGACTTGAGATTGTCGAGCCGCCAGTATTGCCCGGAACGGACTTCACATAGGTAACGGCCGAGCTCCACAAACCGGGTATCGCGTTCCCGGTCAACGGCCCTCTCCCAGCCCAAGATTTCATCGATCTTGGCCAGCACAAACAGAGCCCTGCGGCGGTTGAGCTTCGGCGCCTCGAGCGGCCTTCCATTAGTCGTCAAGGTCGTTAAGCCAATCAAGGTCGCTGGCTCCTGCCCGGCGGATCAGATTCGCGTCGATCAACGGCTGGTTGTTGAGACACAGCCCCAGATGGGGACAACTCAGGCAAGGATTCTGCGGGAAGCGCACGCCGGAATGGGAAACGAACTGACCGGCTTCGATCTGAGCAACTGTGGTTTCAACCAGCCGGCCGTACTCCCGCCGTTGCTCTTCGGAAATCGTGGCCCGGAGGTATTGAATCTCCGGCTGGCTCTTGCGCACGAACACGACTACGGCGACCTCAGGAATTCCGCTGATCCAGGAATAGCAAATCAACTGCGGATCGAGCGCCAGTAATCCCTCGGGCTCTTCGGGATAACGGCTCGTGGTGGTCTTCCAATCGATGACGCAGG
>Ga0209517_10009301_pt1 | contig 11246 bp, 10 predicted proteins | sample PeaSoiMetSII2010_FD_187695 | JGI IMG/M metagenome (GOLD analysis project Ga0209517, IMG submission 187695) | Peat soil microbial communities from Weissenstadt, Germany - SII-2010 (SPAdes) (version 2) | ecosystem: Environmental > Terrestrial > Soil > Wetlands > Peat | place: Germany...
CCATCTCGTCGCGCGTCATGCGCTCGAAGAGTTCGTTTAGGTTGATGTGCTCGCTTCGCTCTACCCATTGCCCACTGGCATTGATCTTGGCGTAGGCTGCCACGGCACTCACAACTGCCGCGGCGTTGACCTCTACGTCGCCGGCCTTCTCGATGATCCGTTCTAGTGCGGAGCGCACATTTCGGCTTCGCTTGTCGAACAGCAATACCGCGCGTGCGTGACGGTAGACGGAGTCTCGGCTTACGCCGTAGTTTTTTGCAATCCTGACTGGGCTGTCCCATGTCAGAAACGCCTGCTCGATTTCTTCGCGCTTGGGATGGGAGCAGATTGTGCAGTGGTACTCGTGTCGACCCTGGCTGACCGCGGAGGTTCTTGCCTCGCCCGACAGCTTTCTTCGAGTTGGTTTACCGTTTCCCATGAAACTCCTCACCGCTGCGGCGCCGATCATGCCCCAGCTTTAGTTCCGCGCTCTGACGCCGTGCTGATGTTGTTCCTCACCGCTGTGGCTTTCTTGTTGTTGTTTTCGGCAGTTTCTGTCGCGTGTAATTTTCGAACATTCTCTACCTCGACCATCACTCCCGACTGCTCCAGGCGGTCAACCAAATCGCGGACTGACCAATTTCCGCCCAACCAGTTCTCACCCCTTCGCAAAGCATCCAGTTGGCCCAGTGTGGCTCGAATAAACCCCGGCACATCGTTGACTAACAGCCATGTAGTAATCGAAATGGGTGGTCTTTTCGGCGCCCATTGCACTAACTTGATCCCCTCCGGCATCCGGGGTGGGTTTAGATCATCTCTCGTCTTCTCGACAGCTTGTTCGTAGGGGTCGGGATGGCAGAGGCCGCAGACTGGCGTCCCGTCGGAGCGGTTCCACCACTTCGCTCGGTTGGCACGATGGATGTAGCATCGCGGCAGTTCGTCACTTTTCAGACTCTGCTCAGGGGGACGACAGGGGACGCGGGGGACAATCGCAGAAATAGCCGGTCTTAGTGTTATCGGGGCGGGGGGACAAATGGGGGACGGCAGGGGACAACCGCCCACACGCAAATCCAGATGTTTCAGCGTGTTCCCCTCATTCGGAGTTGCGGGGGACAACTCGGGGGACGCGGGAACCCACGCATCTATTGATTGTCCCCCTTGTCCCCTGTGTCCCCCGCGTTTTTGCAGAGGTTGCGCCAGTATCGCGAAGTTCAGCTTCATTCGCTCTCCCACATCTTGCCGCCGAACACGTAGACCCTAGTTGGTCCAATTCCAGGCAGCCGTGGCTTCTGCGTTGACTTGCCATCGTTACCGGGTATGAGCCATTCGTTCTTAAGCAGCGTTCTTGTGGCGATCTTCGTATCGAAGCCGCAGCACAGTTCCCGACTGAAGGTCTCAGCTAATACCAGATATTCACGATGCCCCTCTGCGCCGGCGCGGAAAAATCCAGCTCGATTGATGACCCGTTGCCCTGTACTTTCGGTTATGTCCTGAAAGCGACTGGCCCCATGCTGCCCGAAAAAGTCACGTATGTGGGCCAAGAGTGCCCGCTCTTCCCGATTGCCTGTCCCGCCGAAGGATTCCAACCATGACCCAAAGCATTTAAGCGCGGCTTGATTTGCTTCACCCTCCTTCCAGCCAGTCAACCCGTAGTGGGTGGCCAGCTCACCGGCGACTGCGACCAACGCAAAGCGACGCGCGACACGTATCACCTGCCCGCTCGCGTTCTTCGGCACAGCTTCTTCTTCCATGAACTGCCGCACGCCATCCGCAATGAAGTCTGCCAATCCGAACCGATGGGCAACTAGATGGCGAAGATAATCCATACCAACGACGCCGTAGGACCGACAGGCTTCATCTCCGAGCGTCCTCGCCAGCTCTGCCGGTGTCCCACAGCCGTTCAGCTCCTCGAACGCACCCATCCCCGAGCCTGCGTCCGCATCGATCTCGGCCAGCCGAATTTCCTGCCCCGCGCTGGGCCGTTTTCCCGCCCGTGCCATAAGCGCAGAAAGTGATTCCTCACCTGCGGACAAAAAGAGGAGCCGCCATGCAGCCGATTGCCGAGCCGTCCCATTGCGCACAGCGCGCGCCTTACCCCGGCCATTTGCGAGGAGATATGCATTTTCCCCGGCTTCCTTTGGATCCGCTTGGCCTAGTTCATCCAAAATCAGGAGCCCATCGTTATGAAGGGCCGCCAGCCCTTCAAGGCCGTTCGATGTTGCGCGCCAGAGGCGACAGTAGCTTGACGGGTTGCCCCACACCGACGCGGCCACCATAAGTGTCTTGGTCTTGCCACTGGACGAGGAACCACGCAAGTGGAATCCACCAGAGTCCTGGCCCGCGGGTTCCACCAAAGGCCCCGCGAATGCAACGCAAACAGAAAAGACGAGCCTTGAGTTTCCGACCGCCAGCGCAGCGACCTTCTTTCGCCAGCCCACAGCTGTTCCGGCAGTCGAAATCGCCGGTTCCAAAGCGTGGGCATTCTGAAACACTACGTGTTCAGTCACTTCGCCGATAGTTTCCGCTGGTGTTACGTATGCCCCGTCGTGCCAACCTAGCCGCTCGACACACCGCGCCCTTCCTTCGACCGGCCAGACTTGAAGGAAGGACGATACCAGCTCGCGAGCGTGCCGATTGGGAGAGATTGCCAACCCTTGTCGCGCAAGCTCACGGCGCACATCTACACCATCTCCCTGGAGAAGCTCGATCGGCATTGCCCACCGGTGCATTATTCCGTCAGCATCCTTCCATTCGAGCAGACGGCCCCACTCGCCACTCTTGGAGTCACGGGTCTGTGCGATGACTTTGAGCGGCGCACATAACCACAGAGGCGTCTTCCCTGTTCTTTCTCCTTCGTCCTTGGTGTAGATAATGCCAGTTTCGGCCTGTTCGAACCGTCCACCTCCATAAACGCATAGCGTAGGGGACACCGCTGGTTCGTAGTGCGAGACGCTTCGAGCTATTCGCCTCACCTCCTCTTCAGGCAGCGTGGGTACGCAGCGGTTAGTGTTCACAGCAAGAAGTGCAAGTTCAATCTCATACTCCGTCATTCCGCGTCGTCGCATGGAACCGGCAAGTGATGTGAGCGTTTGGTTCCGTTGGCCCTCTGGGATCCCATCACGATGTTCTGCTTCCGAGGATGATGGGGAAGGCGAGGACGTGAGTTTTTCACGAAGCCAGGTGGGCGCGTCGGCAATCGGTGTATGTTCATCGACCCAGATGTATAACTGACCGCACTCGTGGATCGAAGGCGGAACGACGACATACCCACCTTCGCCACGCACATCCAGACCCAAAGCCAGTTTTGAAGCGCTGTTTCGTATCGGTGCGCCTGCAGGCCAAAGAAAGTATAGATGCTCGCCTCGCCCGGTCTTTGCCGTGAGAGTGTTCGTCCAATCGCCACCATGAGACCGGCTCAATTCGTTAATCGCTGCAGCGCCTTCTTCTCCATCTATATCAAGTACAAAGACTCCGGAAGCGTGCCCAGTTACCAAACCCCAGTTACAGCCGGGGTACAGTTTCGTCCAGGCACTTAGAGTTTCGGGATCGAGTGTGGCTTTAACAGGCCACTCCTTAATTAGCGGCTGTTTCCCTTGAGCCTCCACCGGAAAAAGCCGGAAGCCGCGACTGGCGAGACCAAGGACAGACGTTTCACATATCTGCGATCGCGAGCGCTCCGTTGGAGGCTCTGATATTTGGAACTCCGCAGTGGCCCCCATCAATGCGCCTCGCGGTTCGCGTTTGCGGGACTAATGGCCCGACTCTCTGTTATCTTTCGGGAAATCCACGCTTCAATGTCCGACTCAACCCAGCCGACAGCGCGAGCCCCAAGGGATACCGGGCGCGGGAAGGAACCATGAGACACATGGAGGTAGATTGTGCTGCGAGATAGCCCCGTGCGGGCCTTCACCGCTGGAAGTCTAAGGATCGTAGTCGCCATGCTTGGGCCTCTTTGGCATTGAAAGGATGCCAAAAAAATGGAGAAGGTGTCACGTATGAGAAGCGTTACCGCGAGTGGAACCAGGGGAACTTCTTGCAGGAATTAGGGTTTTTGCTGCAACAAAGCATTACCGGTAACGATTTCGTAATGCTCGCGTAATTACACCGAGATCAACCCTCCTCGGACCGTATCGCTTTTCGAACGCTGGAGAGGAATCGTGAGACAGTATTCCTGCGTTTTTCATATTGCTCGTGGAAGCTCCGTACTTTCCAGCTCTTCGGAGGCAGATACGTCTGGCATCTCGGATACTGATCGGCTTTGCGGTCCATGAGCCGGCAGAACTCGATTGGCGTTAACTCTGAGTTCCTCCTGAGTTGCTCCACCGCCGATTCAAAGCATGGCGGCTTGGGGCGAGTTGCCCTTTTCCCGCGCACGGTCGGCGTCACCGCCGACGACCGCGCCGTTTTTCCTGCGAGGAAGGCCTTGGCGATGGCCCCCTTGCGGTACTCCACTAAGTCGCGTTGCAACGTGTCCGCCAGGCAGCGAAAATGACCTGAGGCTTTCTTCTCCGGGCTTTGTTCCATCCGGGCAACGTCTCGCGGCCCGCCACCTAGTTGCCATGCCCACTCAGGGATGGCCCCAGTCCCAACGCCGTGCACGTGCCCGCGCACTGCGAAAGTTAACCAGTCCAAGTATCCGGCGGTGACCGGGCTCCACACTTCGTCACATGCCCGGAGCAGCCATTTCTGTTCGTTGGCAACAATCTGGTACTTGGCTACTAATGGCAGCAGGCGATCTACGATGAGTGTTTCCTGGAGCCCGATTAGCTGATCGCGCCGTCTCTCGTACTGCTCCGAAAACACGCGCCGTTTTTCGTCATTGGCAGCAACACTGATCATTTGGTGTACGTTGGAACAACCGTTCCAAATCTTTTCTGCCTCTGCCTTGATTAGAGCTTTGATAGCAAGGAATTCTTCGAGAAATTGCTCTGCCATGCTGCCTGTGAGGTGATTCGGTACGAGAGCCCTCTCTTCCGGGCCCGCGAAATCCCATTGATGCGAGCACCGGTCACAGCGCCACTGGTTAAAGCCGACCGACTCCTGCAGATGCACAACAGACTCCGACTCGCATCTCGGGCATTGCGTGGTTTCGACGGACATTTTGTAACTTTTTGTGCCCTTCCCGATGCTGAACACAGACTGGAACGCGAGAGGGAAGGCGCCCCAGCCTTCGCGCCGCTGTCCGCTGATGATAGCACTCAGATGTCGTTCCCAGCGCTGCCGTAGTCAATCTCGAGAGCGATGCGGTCCCCTTCAAGGGATAGCTTTGCAATTCGCAGGTTGACCAGTTTGTCGGCCACGGTCCCAATCTGTTTTCCGCTGTGATCCGTCGAAACCAGTTGCTCATCGCCACTGCCGCCGCTGCCTGGGCGACATGAACAAGAGGGCGGTCTTGTGTGACCCCGCCCCGCCCGGTGCACGCAGTGGTAAGATTTTGCGCATGGCCACATGATCGGGACGGGCGAATCATTCGACTGGTGAAGCGCTACAAAGTTCCTACAACTGAAATTTCTGCGGCAATGGTCATCCCTCAAAGTTCTGTATCTTCACTCAATAAGTACGGGCTGAATCCTCCGCGCCCTTCGGGCAAACGACCCAACGCGACTACTAGCGACCACAATTCATCGGCTACGCTATGGGGGGTTCTGAGCGAATTGCCACCAGCCAAGGCAAGGGGGCACGTGAAAAATATATGTCTCCAGTATGTCTCCAGAAAAGGCGACATTGCCTGATACCCCAATAAACATTGGCGATTGCCGACATTTCAAGATTCTGCATCGGAAAGTAAGGTGGCATCCAGCACCGTCCAACGAGTTTCAAGGGGAAAGCTTGGCGAGAAGGAGTCTCTGCGGGCGCGCGTCGTTTGTCGAGGCCCACCCTCTGCAAGAAGAATGCGAAGGATGGGGGCGTACCCGCTGAGATGGCCCTGTTCCGTGGATGTCCTCCCCCTCTAAACGTGCGATGATATTGCGAGTTTCAAAAGGAGCCCTTCCCCATGGCTGACCGAGCCCCCCAGAATTTTTCCAATCACACGCGTCGAGATCCGCTCTTCCACTTTTTCATCCTGCCCGTATTTGCCATCACCCTGATCGCGACCGTCGTCCATTTGGTCAGAAGGCCAGGACTGCATTCTGCATGGCTGGTCGTCGTCATGATCGCGGCGATCGTCGCCATCTTCAAGCTCCGCCTTTATCCCCTCAAGGTGCAGGACCGCGTCATCCGCCTGGAAGAAAGATTGCGCCTTGCGACCTTACTCGACCCAGCCCTTCGTCCCCGCATTGCCGAATTTACCGAATCGCAATTAGTCGCGCTGCGCTTTGCGTCCGACGCCGAACTCCCCGCCCTCGCCGCCCGAGCCCTGAACGAGAAGCTCGCCGCCTCCGAGATCAAGAAAGCAGTCCAGCAGTGGCGTCCCGACTATTGGAGAGTTTGAGCTAACGCATGAACTCGCCCAGGGACGGCCGCCCTCGGCCGTCCAGCGGTAGCGAATAGTCGGTTTGCTATCCACTGACCGCCGACCGCCGTTTCTAAGCCTTCAAATACCACGGCACATTAACAATATTGATCCGCTTATCCCCACCCATCAGCAGCAGCGCCGTCAATATCTCTGCGCGCTGATTGTGCAGAAAATAGTGATACCAGTGCCGCTCCACCATCGACGCAATCACCACCGCGATAGTCCGCTGCGGATTCTCCTTTTCCACCTTTAACACGTAGTCCACAATCGGATGAATCACCAGCCGAAACGGCGACGCCAATGTCACCAGCTTCGGCATCCGCGTCCCCGTCGGCTGCTCTGCCGCGCTCAGCCACGTCGGCCGATTCTCATCCGCCTCGCACGTCACGTGCACCGCCTGCACATCCGGAGACAGCGTCATCGCAAACCGCAGCGCCTTCTCCGTCGCCGCATTCCATCTCTCCACCGGAACAATCATGATCGGCGGCGCCAGCTCGCGCGCATCCGCAACCACCCTGCCAGTCAGCGCTGTTTCCTCCGCCACCCGTCCATAATGACGCCGCACCCGCCCCATAAACACCAGCGCCGCCGGCAACAACAGCACCACCACCCACGCCCCCTGGGCAAACTTCGCCACCACGACCACCAGCACCGTGATCCCCGTCGCAAAAGCCCCAAGCCCGTTTACCGCCATCCCCCGCCACGCCGCCACCCCCGCCGCCGTCCGCCGCCAGTGCCCCACCATTCCCGCCTGCGACAAAGTGAAGGCCAGAAACGCCCCCACCGCAAACAAAGGAATCAACCGGTCCGTCACTCCCTGAAACAGAATCAGCAACAGCCCCGCCAAAATCGCCAATACCCAGATCCCCTCCGAGTACACCAGCCGCCGTCCCCTCGCCGTCAGCGAATGCGGAAGATAATCATCCCGAGCCACCACCCGGCACAGCCGAGGAAAATCCGCAAACGAAGTGTTCGCTGACAAACAAAGCACCAGCAGCACTGAGAACATGGTCAGATCGTAAAAAATCCCCTTCCCCGTAACCGCCGCCGTCACCATCGACAACACGCTCTGATACCCCGGCTGCCCCGGATCAGTAGCCATAAGTCCGTAGTACTTCACCAGCAGTGCAATTCCTCCCAGCAGCACAATCAGAATCGCGATGATCGCCGTCAACGTAGCCCGAGCCGCCGGAACCACCGGCTCCCGAAACGCCTGCACTCCGTTGCTGACCGCCTCGATGCCCGTCAACGCGGTGCACCCGCTGGCAAACGCCTTCAGCAGGATCCACAACCCCACCGCCTGCAAAGCCGCCGGCGCAGTTCCCGCCGCCACCACCGCCACCGGATGTCCCCCCGACGCCACCACCTTGTACACCCCAATCACGATCACCACCCCGAGCGTCCCCACAAACAAATAAGTGGGAGCCACAAACGCCGACCCCGCCTCCTTCACTCCCCGAAGATTGACGATCGTCAATATAATCAGCACCCCGAGACACATCGCCAAAGTGTGCGGCTGCAAAGAAGGCACCGCCGACACCAGCGCCCCGATCCCCGCCGAGATTCCCACCGCCACATTCAGCAGGTAATCGATCATCAAAGCCGCGCCCGCCAGCACTCCCGCCCGGCTCCCCAGGTTCTCCCGAGCGACGGTATAAGATCCCCCGCCCATCGGATAAGCCGCAATCGTCTGCCGATAACTGAAAAACACAATCACCAGCAGCCCAATGATGGCCGCCGTCAACGGCACAATGTAGCGGACTCCCAGCAACCCCAAAGGCAGCAAAATGGTCAAAGCCGCCTCCGGCCCGTAACCCGCCGAACTCAAAGCATCCAGCCCAAAAGTAGGAATCCCCTGATTAGGAGAAATCCGCTGCCCCGCATCCTCAGAAGAAGCCAAAGGCCGTCCAAACAAAACATCAATCAATCCCATATCCCCTCACCAGGAAAAGTCAGCCCAGCGACAATACCAAAACCCAAGCCACCACGCGACCGCAACAATCCCCAAAAAGCTTGTCATCCTGAACGAAGTGAAGGACCGCTTCTTATTTGACTGCGGCACCACCGCTCGATTCGACCGATGAATTAGAGGAGCACTCCCACTTGTTACTCCTAAGATTCCCCCGTGTCCTCCGTGCCCCCTGTGGTGAAGATTCCCGCGATCCGACACAGAATTCGGCGCGATCCCCCACTTCCGCGGGCAGCAAGCGGCCCGGCAGTGTCCCCGCACTCCACTAGTTACTCACCAGATTCCCCCGCGTCTCCGGGATGAAGAATTTCCCCGCACCCCAGCAAGCCAAACAAAATTTCCCACAGCAGATGGTTCTGGGCAGGTTTTTGGGAAGGGCACGGCTTTTCAGCCGTGCCGCTCAGCCTCGCAAAGGATGCGGGCCTTAGCCCGCGAGGGCCAGACCTCATGTCCTGATTCACTCGAGAGACCACCCTGGCGGAACCCAGCCCCGGAGGGGCGAACCAACTTAGCCCAGCGCTTCAGCGCTGGGAAACGTGGAAGAAATAATTCAAGTCCCGGAGGGACGACCCAGTGCTCATTAACGAATGTGTGGATCGCCGTGGAAGAGCGGCCGTTCAGAACCGCGTAACCCGCATGAAATCAGCCGGGCTTTAAGCCCCCGAGGCCAAAACATCCCGAGATCGTCTAGAGGAGCGGCTCCATCCTCAATCCCGCAGCACCCAATTTAAATCCCCACCAACAAAATCGCCGCCGGAGAAACCAGTCCAACCGCACCGCCCATAGAAAACCGAAGAAATCACTCCTCTTGTCATCGAAGCTGCGAGGTACGATTGAGATTGACGAGACGTATGTGGTGCGGCAAACTGCGAATGAGGCATTCGCGATGGCGGGAAGAGGTACGCAAGATCGCGCTAGCGGTTTCCAATAGAGCGGCTGTCGTCCCCGTCTTGTACAGCCTGCATCACCACTCTGGGAAGCGGCTAACGCGCCAAGACTCGCGGCAGTCAAACGAGGAGGCTAGAAGCCTAAATTTCGTTCTCGCAAAAACGTAAAGCCCGCTGGCAGGCGGGCTCTACGTCCTTTCTTGGAGTTCGCGGCCACTACTCTGTCCGAGCTACCGGACGGCCTACTTGGAGTGTATCATAGGAGGCCGCCGTGCCAAACTGGAAAGAATTCCGCTTCGTAATCGAAGGCAAGATCGACGGGCAAGAAATAACACCTGTCACCCTACCAATGGCACGCCTCGCAGAATACCTCACTGATCTGGCGATGCTGATGGGTCATCGCGAAAGCGTCCACCTGGTTAACGTAGCCGAGGGCGGCGCAGAACCTGTCATGTACGTTGATGCCGACGAAGAATCCAGGGTCACGCATCAAATCCAAAGCGCAGCGCGCGGGATGGGGCCACGTGACGCAAACGCGGCGTACAAGAAGCTAGATGACAAACTCAGGGAAGATGACGCGGTCGGAAATATCGTCAACGTTTCCCAGAAGGCCAAAGTGATCGAGTTTCCTGGCAGGAACCTTGATCTGCCTCAAGCTTATGGACCGATCAAAGAGAGAGCGTCCGTGGTGGGGAAATTGATGCGCATAGGGGGTTTTGACAAGACGATCCCGGTTCATTTAAAGAGGGCGGACGACGTGATTTTCTATTGCGAGGCAGAGGCGCTAGTCGCCGAACAGCTCGGCCCGCTCATTTTCCGAAATATCCGCGTGCATGGACTAGCAACGTACAGCAGGGGCAAAGAGGGCACATGGAGACTCGACCATTTCAAGATTCAATCTTATGACCCGGAGGCCCTGAACGACGAGAGTTTTTCCGTAACTATGGACAAGTTAAGAACGATTCCGGGGAACGAATGGAATGAGGTTGCTGATCCGCTGGAAGAACTGCGGAAACTACGGCACGGAGAGGGCAAGGCAACGCCGTGATTATTTTTGACGCATCCTACCTCGTGGTAATGTTTCACCCGAATCCGGCCCCGGCCAAGGACCGTGCAGACAAGCCGGTTTCGCAATTCAAGGAGCGAGTAACCCACCTCGCGTCCAGGCTAGATGTATCGAATGACGTGATCGGCATTCCCACTCCTGCGATGGCTGAGGTGCTGGTTCGTGCAGGGAACGCAAATGCGCGAGCGGGATATGTCACCACTCTCAGCGATACGTGGAAATTCCAAATACTTCCCTTCGATTCACGAGCGGCCATCGAAGCTGCGGAGTTGATCGCGAAAATCAAGGCAGAGCATAAATCTCAGCCGTGGGACACCTGGGCCAAGGTCAAATTTGATGTGCAGATCACCGCGATAGCGAGGGCGGAGTCTGCCACGGTCATTTACAGCGACGATCAGGACATTGAAAATCACGGCAAACGCCTCAAAATTCCAGTGATCCGAATCTGTGATTTGCCGCTGCCCCCGCCTGAAGAAGAGACTCAAATAGAAACTGGCCAGGTCGGATCACAAGGTACGCTGACCCTGTCCCCCGCAACCGGCAGCAACACGGCACAAGGCACGACGCCAGCAGCGGGGAAAACAGATGCAGGAAGTGATAGCGAACCTCCTAACGGCGGGGTCGTCGGAGAAAAAGGTTAGGAAGTAACCGAGGCACGCTCTCGCGTGTGAAAGAATGTGCGCCTTTTCAGCTTCCCACCGCTATTTCACGGGGAACAGTCGCCCACAGTCCCAGAGTGACGCCAAGAACTGACGACTAACGTGTCTTAGTCTCGACTTGATCTGACATTTGATAAACTCGCGCGACAAGCGCGAAAGGAGAATGTCAGATGAGTAACGACGAAAAGATCATCAAGAACAAAGTAGGGTTGCTGAAGCTCAGCGAGTT
>Ga0209517_10009302_pt1 | contig 11242 bp, 6 predicted proteins | sample PeaSoiMetSII2010_FD_187695 | JGI IMG/M metagenome (GOLD analysis project Ga0209517, IMG submission 187695) | Peat soil microbial communities from Weissenstadt, Germany - SII-2010 (SPAdes) (version 2) | ecosystem: Environmental > Terrestrial > Soil > Wetlands > Peat | place: Germany: Weissenstadt...
GGGCTGTCGTAAAATGGCGATCATTATTCGCAAAATGGCGTTGTGGCCCCAACCTTGCGGTGGCATTTTAAAACTATGTTGTAAGCCTTAGCAAGTATGTCATAAAACCCAATCACCTCCGCTGACATCTATGAAAAATAACCCAACCCTCCGCTTCGCCATCGCTCTGTCCGCTTGCGCCCTCGCTTTGTCCGCCCGATCTCCGGCCACCGCGCAGGTCCTGCAGCACCGCTATAGTTTTTTTGCCGCTACCAACAACGCCCCAACGGCTGTCGATTTGGTCGGGACCAATGACGGCACCCTCTTTTCTGATGCCGTCATCATGAACGGCCAGTTGCAGTTGGACGGCAACGCCTACGTGCAATTGCCACCTGGCATCATCACCAACGATTTGGCCGTGACGGTTGAAGTCTGGGGTGACTATCCGGCCCTGTCAGGACAAAGCGGTTGGGCGAATCTCTTTGATTTCGGGACGCAGGATGTCAACGTCAACGATTCCTATAGCATCTCCTTCTGTGTGGACACCCTCAATCCGGCGGCCGAACTGGATGCCGCCATTTCGGATTATGACAACGCCAACGTCAACCGCGAGAACTGCTTCGCGGATGCGAACCTCATTGCCGGCGTTACCGGCGCTTATGTGGCTGCCGTATTCAATCCTCCCGGTGGCTACATCGGGGTGTATGTCAATGGCTCGCTCGTGTCCGAGATCCCGATCATTAGCACCATTACTCCCGGCGTAAGGGATGTGGACAACTGGATCGGCAAGGACAATTGGCCCGATCCGGACATGATCGCCAACCTGGACGAGTTCCGAATTTGGAATGGAGCCCTCAGTTCGCTACAAATTGCCGCCAGTTACCAAAGCGGCCCCAGCACTATCGACACCAATGCGGGCAGCATCACAAGCTTGCAATTGCAGGCCGGCCCCACGGTGGTCCGAGGAGGCCAGGAGTCCGCAAAGGTACTGGCCACGGCTTCATCGATTACCAACACGGTCGATATCACGACTCTCGCCTCGTATTCTTCAGGCAACACGAACATAATCACCGTCAGTTCCGCTGGCATAATCCACGGCGTTGCGCTGGGTTCCGCTACCGTTACCGCAAGTTACGGCGGCCAGACCAACTCGACTAGCGTCACCGTGGTCGAGCCAATTGCTGTTATGGCCCACCGCTATAGCTTCAATGACCCGGGTACGGTGGTGAAAGATTCGATTGGCACACTCGACGGAAACCTCGAGGGAACCGCTTATGAGACCAACGGCCAAGTTGTCCTGGACGGCACCGTTGGGACCTACGTGGATCTCAGCTCCAACGCCTTTGCCAACGCCGGCATTATTTCCGGTTATTCATCCGCCACGATCGATTTTTGGGGCACATTCGGAACGATGGGCTTTTGGTCTTATGCCTGGTCGTTCGGCAACGAACCCAGTGGCAACGGGGGCGTAGACTTCCTTTACTTCACCATTAACGGGGGCAACGGCCATTACCTCAACGACAATAACCAATACGGCGTCAACTTGGGTGGGAACTTTAACAACGAGACAATTCACTGCACGACCGTGTGCGACCCCAACACGGGCATTTGGGCCATTTATACCAACGGCGGTCTTAATGGGTATATCACTAATGACTTCGTGCCGCTTAATATCATCGCCACCAACCTCGTTTTCATCGGCCGATCACTGTGGACGGTGCTTGGTCCTCCGGCCGGAGCAGGGGATCCTTATACGATTGGCAGTTTCGACGAGTTCCGTGTCTATAACGGATCGCTGACAGCGCAGGAGGTTGCCATGGCGGATCAAAACGGGCCGAACAATACCAACATCAACCCAGGCACACTGCAATCCTTGACGCTGCAAGTGCCTTCCACGGCACAGTGGCTCCAAGCCATCCCCGTGGCCTTGATCGGCCATTATAGCTCCCTTTCCAATTGGAATATCCTGGGCAATAGCATCAGCCTGCCGCAGGGATTAACCGTTAGCTCCAGCGATACGAACGTGCTAACCGTTGTCGGCAATGGACAAGCCTTGGCTGTTGGTCTTGGCTCCGCCACCATTACGGTCGCTTACCAGGGCCTGACCAATTCCCAAACTGTAACTGTACTTCACGCTCCGCCTCCCACCCTGACGCATCGTTACAGCTTCAGTAGCGGCACCCCCAATGATTCCATCGGCACCGCCAACGGGGTCCTCGTGGGGGCTGCCACGATCAGCGGCGGGCAATTGCTTATTCCCAATGCCACCACGACCGCGCCCGCTAGCGATTACCTTCAATTGCCCGACGGCATCCTAACCAATTCTGTCAACGGGATTGGTACTAACAACAATGATCCATCAGTTACCATCGAAGCTTGGGGCACAATCTATACCAACCAATATACCTGGGCCAACCTCTTTGATTTCGGCAACCAGGATGGCTCTGGAGCGGCCGAATATGACATCCATGTCTGTGTGAATTCGGGTGCATACCTGGCGCCGGGCGGCTCGATGGTTGCCGGCATTTCGGATTCCGACAACGCCAACGGTGACTATCAATACGTTTACTTTGGGACAGGAGCTTTTCTGGACGGCAGCACGAACATCCACATCACCGCCGTTTTTAATCCTCCGGCTGGTTATCTGGCCCTCTACACCAACGGTGTCTTGATCGCAGAAAACTACAACATTACCATTTCCATGGCTGGGGTCTGGGCGGCGCTTAACAAAATCGGTGCGGATAATTGGCCTGACCCAGGTTTCCAAGGCAGCATTTCCGAATTCCGCATCTACAACGGCGTTTTGGATCCGGACCAGGTTGCCCTGACCCAGGTCTTGGGTCCTGGCCAATTGCTGCCGAGCGTAAGCCTGACCGCCACTGTTTCGGGCGCTAATGTGGTGATCTCCTGGCCTGTAAGCGGCTCCTCTGGCTTCTTGCTCTACTCCAGCAAATCTCTCCTCCCTGGCGCGACCTGGACCTCTGTAACTAACACACCCACCATCGTCGGGCAAAACTATCAAGTAACCATACCGTCGAGCGGCGGCCCTCAGGCGCAGTTTTATCGATTAAAAAATTAGGCATCCACTGGAAGCAAATGAGCAATAAGGGACTTATTGGCGCGCTAAGACAGGCGTTCACGCTAATTGAATTGCTAGTCGTCATCGCCATCATTGCCATCTTGGCGGCGTTGCTCCTGCCGGCTTTGGCCAAGGCCAAGCAAAAAGCCGTAAAGACCCAGTGCATTAACAACCTCAAACAGCAGATCGTCGCTCTGGAAATGTACGCCGGGGATTCCAATGACTACCTCCCCAATGGAACGAACGGCAACTGGGCCTGGGACATGGACGCGGCGTTAGCTAACCAGATGATTGCTTATGGGACTAAGCCCCAGACGTGGTATGATCCGGGAACCTCGCCCAAATTTGGCCCCGTGGACTGGTTTGGCACCATCCCCTATGGCGCTGTCCCAGGCGGCAGTCAATCGCTCTGGACCTTCGCGGCTCCCTATCCCGATCCCAACGCCATACCCGGGTCGGGCTTTCGCGTCATTGGATACGCTCAAACCTTCTTTGGCACCGCCCATTATTCGGGTATCTTTGCAACGAATACGACCAAGCGGATCACCGACCGAACCACCCCGCCTACCTTCCAGTTTCCAGGCGGTGTGCCGATTGATAATATGGCGAACCGTCCTCTGATCGCTTGCGCAACTCTCAATGGCCCCGGACCCAGTGGCTCCGGCGCGAGTGGCAATAGTGACCTCTATTCCACCTTTGCGGCCTACAATTGGAGCGATGTGGACGGGGGTTACACTTACGGGGGAGTTCCTAAGGGCCATATCAGCGCGCATATGCAGAACAGCAGACTTCCGGCGGGCGCAGATATTGGCATGCTCGATGGGCACGTCGAGTGGCGTCCCTTCAGAATGATGATCAACCGCACCTCTGCGTCGCCCTATTTCTATTATTGAGTCTCCTCGAGATCCCCTCTGATCCCGTTGCTTTTCACCCCGGTTCATTCCGGGGTTTTGTTGTCACATCTCCCCCAAAAAAGCTGGCTTCCGAGATATCCTCCAGCTAAACTTTTCGGGCATGGCAGCGTCTCGCTCCAAACGTTTCCCCCCGCGCACCTTGCCCGAAAACCCCGTGCCCCTTTCCAGTTCGCGCCGCCGGGGTTTCCGACTTGCAGCCATGATTCTCGGACCAGTGCTGCTCCTTTTGCTTCTCGAGGCCGTGTTGCGCTTAAGTGGTGTCGGCTATCCCATGTCCTTCTTTCTGCCAATGAAGATCAACGGCGCCGGTTGCCTGGTGGAAAACGAGCGCTTCGGCTGGCGCTTCTTTGGTCCTGAAATTGCGCGCGCCCCCTTTCCTTTCGCCATTCCCGAAGTTAAACCTTCCGGCACCGTCCGCATTTTCGTTCTCGGCGAATCGGCCGCCTATGGCGACCCGCAGCCGGAGTTCGGCCTAGCTCGCCTCTTGCAGGCGCTGCTGGAAGCCCGCTATCCCAGCAAACACTTCGAGGTCATTAATACCGCCATGACCGCCATTAACTCGCATGTCATTCTGCCTATCGCTAGAGATTGTGCCTACCGCCAGGGTGACTTCTGGCTCATTTACATGGGCAACAACGAGGTCGTGGGTCCTTTTGGCGCGGGCACCGTCTTCGGCGCTCAAGCCCCTAGTCTCTCTCTGGCTCGTTCTGAGCTGGCCTTCAAGGCCACTCGCCTCGGACAAGCTATGGGAGACATGTTGCGCTCAGTTCAAAAAAGGCCTCCGAACCGGAGCGAGTGGGGTGGAATGGTCATGTTCCTCCGCCACCATGTTCGGGCCGACGATCCACGGATGCAAACGGTTTATCACAGCTTCGAACGAAACCTCAACGATATCATCGGCCTGGGCTCCCGCAGCGGCGCCCATGTCCTCGTCAGCACTATCGTGCGCAATCTTAAAGATTGCGCCCCGTTCGCTTCCGACCACCGACTCGGCTTGCCGCCGGACCAGCTCTCTCTTTGGAACGATCGCTACCAGCGAGGCCTGCGCGCTCAGGAGCAAGGCCGCTTCACGGAGGCACTGGACTCCTTTCGCGCCGCTCTCCAAATCGATGACAGCTTCGCCGAAGCCTGGTTCCGGTGCGGGCAATGCTCCCTGGCGCTCGGCCAGGATGCAGACGCCGCGCGCCAGTTTTCGGCCGCCTGCAACCAGGACAGCCTTCGCTTCCGAGCGGACAGCCGGATCAACGACCTCATCCGGCTGACCGCATCCGATCGCCGGGAAGGAGTCCAGTTGGTGGACTCCGAGGCCGCGTTGGCACGGCAAAGCCCTCATGGCGTCATCGGCCATGAGTTTCTCTACGAGCACGTCCATCTTACCTTTGAAGGCAACTATCAAGTCGCTCGCTCCTTTGCCGAATCGATCGCACAGGTCTTGGGCGTTGAGACCAACCGCCTCTGGCCTACCGAGGAGGAGTGCGCCCAGCGCTTGGGATGGAATGACTATTTCCGCCGCGCCGCCTACAAGGAAATGATCGGCCGGTTAAAAGATCCTCCTTTCAAAGACCAAGCCGACCACCGCGAACAATATGTTCGGTTAGTCGATCAAGTCGAACACCTCCAGGCTGCCAGCCTTCCCCAAGCTCTGCGGGAAGACAAGGCGCGCACAGAAGTTGCTCTCGCCGCCGCGTCCGATGACTGGATTCTGCGAGAAAATCTCGCCCAACTACAGCTCCTGACTGGCGACCCAGCGGGCGCCGCCGATTCGTTGCGCCGCGTCGCCCAGTCCCTGCCGTTCAATCCCGACGCCTGGCAGACCCTAGGGCAGGCCCTCGAGGCCGCGCGGCGCACGGATGAATCCGTGGCAGCCTTTGAGACCGCCTCCCGCTTGCGCCCAGACTCCGTCGTGGCCCTGAACAGCTTGGCTGAATTATACGCGAGCGAGAGCCGGCGAGAAGACGCGGCGCGCGCCTTTCGCGAGGTCTTACGTCGAAAGCCCTACTGGGGCCCGGCCCACCTTGGTCTGGGCAAAATCCTTGAGGCCACGGGAAAAACCAACGAAGCCAAGGCCGAGTTCAACGCAGCTTTCAAGGATCGTATCAACACTCCTGTGTCTTACAACACCTTGGCCCAATTCGCCTTCGCCCGCGGATGGTACGATGCTGCTGCTACCAACTTCACCGATGCTCTCCGGCTCGATCCAACCGACCCACAAACTCACGTCAACCTTGGCCTGGCCCTGGTCAAGCTCGGAAATCGTGCCTCCGCCAAGGCCCACTATACCGAGGCCCTCCACTTGGCGCCTGGCTTTGCCGAGGCGCATTTCTGCCTGGGTTTGGAGCTCGGAAAAGATGGTGATGCCGCGGGCGCTGCCGCGGAGTTCGCCGAAGCGGCCCGCCTCAAACCTGATTTGATCGAAGCGCGCGTGAACCTCGGAATCGCCTTGGCCAATCAGCACCGCAATCAACAGGCCCTGGATCAATTCGACGAAATCTTGCGGCGCGACCCGAGTAACCGGATCGCCTTGACTTATTCCCGGATCCTGCACGGACAATGAACCCCTGACAGCCTGAAGATGTCTAGCGAGGCATCTCAGGCTAGGGATGCGTGCAAGTTGCGCCGGAGGCGAGGGGAGGCGCGTGGTCAGTGGAGAATTACGGACATTTGCTGCCCGAACCCGTTCCCGGCCCGTCTTGACGCGGACGGTCAAGTTATTTGTTAAGCTTGCCAGATGCGGCACCACGCCAAAAGTAGTTGAGCAGGTCGTGTCCGGCGGCGCGCTGAGAGCGGGCCAGGGCTTGGGTAGTGTATTCTTTTGCCCCGCGCACGGCTTGCTCGAGCGTTCGGCCCTGGGCCAGGAAACCGGTGATTGCGGCCGAGCAGGCGCAACCCGTTCCATGCGTCCTCAGGCCACGAATAAAGGGGGCGGACAGGAGCAACTCTTGGCGGCCGTCGAAAAATATGTCCACCGCCTGGCGGAGTCCAGGAAGGTGGCCACCTTTGACGAGCGCGGCGCAGCCAAAGCGCCGGTGCAAATGGCGGGCTGCTGCGCGCAGGTCTTCAACCGAACGCAGGCGCCGGCCAGTCAGCGTTTCGGCCTCGGCCAAATTCGGGGTGATGAGCGTGGCCAAGGGCAGGAGGTCTCGGCAAAGGCTTTTCACAGCGGAGGGTTCAAGCAACGGTGTCCCACTGGTCGAGACCATCACCGGATCGACCACCAGCGGGAGACCGGTCCGGCCCCGGAAGAAGCGAGCGGCGGCCCGCACCAGCGGTGCGCTATAGAGCATTCCGGTCTTCGCCGCTGCCGGGGGCAGCTCCGCGAAAACCACCTCGAGTTGGCGGCGCAGAAAAGTCTCACTGCAAGGCTGCACGCCGAGAACGCGCTTGGGGTTTTGGGCGGTCAGGCAGGTGATGACGCTCACGCCGTGCAGCCCCAGTGCCGCGAAGGTCTTTAAATCCGCCTGAATACCTGCCCCGCCGCCGCTATCAGAGCCGGCGACCGTTAGGGCGATGCGAAGGGTTTCGCGTTTCCGCATAGGGCTAGTTTAGTCAGGCCAACCATCGAAGTGGGACAAAAAAATGAGCAAGGTCGGGTTGAGGTCGAACGGATGGGAACGGATTGCGGATCGTGTCGAACGATGGTTTACTCTGCCGCTCAGAGGAAAGCTGTTTATGGCAATGTCCAAAGATCAAGTAGCCGAAGTGCTGGTTAAAATCGCCACTTTGCTCGAGTTGAAAGGTGAAAACCCCTTCAAACCGCGCGCCTATCTCAACGCCGCCCGCGCGATCGAGGCGCTGGACGAGCCGCTGGACAAGGTCATTGCCGAGGAGCGCCTGGGCGCCATCAAAGGCATCGGCGAGGCGTTGCAGAAAAAAATTAAGGAACTGGCTGCGACGGGCAAGCTGGCCTATTACGACGATTTGGTAGCGGCCACTCCGCCTGGCTTGGTGGCGATGCTGGACATTCCCGGGCTTGGCCCAAAAAAAATCAAGGCGCTCCACGACACACTAGGAATCGAGACCGTCGAGCAATTGGAAGCAGCTTGCCAGCAGGGCAAAGTAGCCGAACTCAAGGGGTTCGGAGAAAAGACCGCAATCAATATCCGCGAAGGCATTAAACGCCGGCGGGCTTACGCCTCGCGCCACCTCATCAGCGACGCGCTGCCCATTGCCGACGCGCTGCTGGAGTCCTTGCGCTCTCACCCCTCCGTTTCGCGCTGCAGCACGGCCGGCAGCCTGCGCCGCTTTCGCGAAGTTATCGGGGACATCGACCTGCTGGCGTCCTCGAAGCGCCCGACGGAAGTCCTGGACTTCTTCACAAAATTGCCCGAGGTTTCGAGCGTCATCGCCAAAGGGGAGACGAAGGCGAGTGTGCTCTTGCGGGACGGGTTGCAATCGGATCTGCGCGTGGTGAGCGATGCGGAGTACCCGTTTGCGCTGATGTATTTCACGGGAAGCAAGGAGCATAACATCGCTTTGCGTCAGCGGGCCATTGCGGCCGGCCTGCGGCTCAATGAGTACGGCCTGTTCCGGTCCAAGGTGGAGACGCGCGACCCCGCGCTGCGGCTCGACTGCCGCACCGAGGAAGAGGTGTTCGAGAAACTCGGCCTGCATTACGTGGCGCCCGAGATGCGCGAGGACGTCGGGGAGATCGCGCTGGCGGAGAAAGGCCCGCTGCCCCGGCTGATTGAGTGGACGGATTTGAAGGGTTCGCTGCACAATCACTCGACCTGGAGCGATGGACACCAACGGCCCGAAGACATTGCCAAGTCGATGCGCGAACTGGGGTTGGCGTATTGGGGAGTCACCGATCATTCCAAAGCCTCGTTCCAAGCCAACGGGCTCGACCCGGCGCGGGTGCGTCAGCAGCTCAAGGAAATCCAGCAAATTAACCAAAGGCTGGCGGAAGAGGGAACCGACTTTCGCCTTCTGACCGGGGCGGAAGTCGATATTCTTAAGGACGGCCAACTTGATTTTCCGGACGATCTGCTGGCGGAACTGGACGTGGTGGTGGCCAGCATCCATCAGAGCTTCAGCCAGACGGAGGCCGAGACTACGCGGCGTTTGATCGGCGCGGCACAAAATCCGTACGTCCATATCCTGGGCCACCTGACGGGCCGGCTGCTGCTCGAACGTGAGCCGTACAAGGTGGATCAGCGGGCGGTCATCGACGCGTGCGCGCAAACCGGGACGTGGATTGAGCTCAATGCGAGTCCGAGCCGCTTTGACATGGACTGGCGGTTGTGGCCTTACGCCAAAGCTAAAGGAGTCAAGTGCGTCATCAACTGCGACGCGCACCGGTTCGAGCATGTTGGCTACTTGCGGCTGGGGGCGGGCATCGCGCGCAAAGGCGGTTTGACGAAGGCTGATGTGGTGAACACGCTGCCGCTGCCGGCGTTGCGGAAGGAACTACAGGCGAAGCGGCTTGGTAAGTCGCCCAAACAGGGCCAAGCCGGGTCGTGAGCGTTTGGGCGCACCAAGGCTCGTGCTGTTGGGTACTGAGCACAACGTAATCGTTGAAAGCTTCACTAGGCATTAGTCATTAATCTGTGAACGGCGGACCCGAGGCGGCGGTTGCGGCGGCAGTTCCCAGGCAACTTTTCCCAAGACCAATCGATGCTCCGGCTCCGGTCGGGTATTGCGTGGCATCACCACTTCAACGTTCAACTTTCAAAGGGGGGGCGGAAAGTTCTAACCGCTAATCTCGCGGATGGACGCTAATGGGGCCGGGAAAGAACAAAATCATGGGGATGGCCGGAGAGCCCTTGAAACCGCGAATCAGCGTGACACGGCGCCGGGATGGACGGCAGACGTTATGGTGAGTTGTCAGTTATGGTGAGTTGCCGGCGAGGGTAGTGCCCAGGGTGGGGTAAAACCGAGCTGGAAGAGGCGTTGGTCTTTTCAAAACCCCCCTTTCGTCGCGGTAGCGACGCCTGCCCTCCCTCTCCTTTCAGATTTCAGATCTCGGGTCCCCATCCGCGTATTCCGTGTGATCCCGGTTCATGATTTTGGCCCAATTATCCCTGTCTTTTCCCCCTCTTTGGATTCGCGACCATTCTCGGTTAGAAACTCCCTGCTTCAGCCCTCAACCCTCAGGCTTCCGGTGTCGGTGGGAACAATCTCCCGGGCAACATGGCCAGGAACCGCTGTGCGGAGGTATCGAGGACGAGCTTCGTCGGCTTATGTTTTAACGTTTCTTCGACTTTTTCCCGGACCTGGCGTTCGCCGATCTTTAGGGCCTGACAAAGCGCTTGGAGGAACTTCGTGTCCTTGGGCCTTCCGGCCGCGCCTTTGCAAATGATGAAATCCAACGGATCCAGCCGCATGAGTTGCAAATGCTCCAGTTTGCAAGCCACGCCCTGGAGCCGACTTTTCCAGCCGATAGGAAGGACCAGCGTTTGTTCGTTGAGCGCATGGACGTAACATTTGGCCATCTCAGCCAGGTAGGAGTGCTCATGGGCCGCATCAATCACTGCCTGGGCCTCATCCGTGTGGAAACAATCAATATCCTCGGTGACGAAAAGTTTGCCGGTTTCTTCGTCGATTTTGTGCTCCTCACCGAGCAACTGGCGCAGCTTGGGCCCAAAGTCATCATCCCCAATCTGGTAGGAGGCCCGGCCCACAATGATCAACGGCGTCTTTTCGCTCAGGCGCAGATCCAAGGCGTTCAACAGCGCCGCCACGTTCGTTTCTCCTTTCAGAGCGCGCTTCTCTTCCTTCGTGGGCTTCTGTAGTCTCATGCTTTCGCGAGCTGTGCGGTCGCCGCGCTTTCCATCAGTCCGCCCAGCCGCTCTTCGTTTCTGATCCGGGCCCAGTTGTACTGCTTGAGAAAGTCAGCTAACGGCCAATGCACGTAAAGGCCGTAGGGCTTGAAAAATTCGAGATACAGGCCGTCGGGCTCGTTCGCCCCTTGCGGATCGTTCCACGCATCTCGATCCAGCCTTTCAGCCTGGGTTAGTGCGGCCAGCCTCTTCAGGGCCACGGTTGTCGCCATCGGCCAAGGCATTCCCAGCCTGGAATAATCCGTGAAAAACATTCCGATGCCAGCCGCTAAGCGCAAGCGGCCGCGGAGGTTGCTGGGCGTGGCGTCGGTCAGGGCCTGGGGCTCCCACTGATTGAAAATGAGCACCGGACACAGACATTCAAAATCCGCGGCATCTCCCACACCGAGCGCCAGGCCAAAAGCCTGCTCGAAGGGCTCGAGCTGGGGAGGTCGGGCCGATTTCGGTTGCCCAATCATCCCGAAATGCCAGCGGAGCACGTTTACGGCGTC